>Ga0210385_10000568_pt1 | contig 25709 bp, 21 predicted proteins | sample IncBWH26OmetaG_FD_160107 | JGI IMG/M metagenome (GOLD analysis project Ga0210385, IMG submission 160107) | Forest soil microbial communities from Barre Woods Harvard Forest LTER site, Petersham, Massachusetts, United States - Inc-BW-H-26-O ...
TACTCGAAAGCGGCCAAAAGCTCCGCATGAGCCGGTATCAAAAGGAGCTGTCGGCAAGACTAGGCATCACCGGCCAGTCGAATTAGTGCTTTACTTGTGTCACACAAGGAACCGGACGTTGGCGACAATATTGATACAATTTGTTCTCGAACCCGCCTGAAAGACAAAAGGGCGATGCACCGAATCTCTCAAACAAATGCGTATCGGAATGGGACGTGTTCACCGTCAGGCAGCCCTGGTTGTCACAGCTTCCCCCGCTGGCTACAGCCTCTGGGCACGAATGCTGGCCATCGTGGTGCTCATCTTCGAGGACGATGAAGACGACGCTTTCGGCCACTGGTCAACTGGAAACACAGCCCTTGGTGGTGACCTGGTCTAATGCGCGCCGTATGGTCGTATTGGTCCACGCCCTACCGCGTTCATCGCCGTTCAACTTGGGCCAGTGATTTGCACCACCTACTGTCCTGGGTGCTATCAGTTGAGACTGCCCGGCAACATTATACGGAAACCGCGTTGGTCACTGACGACGAAGGCGCCCGGATGCTGGTCGACGGGCTCGGGCTTCGATTTACGGACGTCTCAACTGAGTTGAATGCATTGCATGATCATGATCCCGCGTGGTGGTCGATCGGCAAGATCTATGCGTACCGGCTGCAAACGAAGCCATTCATCCACATAGATAGCGATGTGTACCTTTGGAAGCGCCTGAGCCCGCTGCTGGAATCCGCGGACGTGTTCGCGCAGAACGAAGAGCCTTTTCGAATTTACGAGGATCGCTACTATCCGGGTCACTTTGAGCGAGAAGCGCACGCAACACCTGGTACGTGGATTCCGCGAGAATGGTTGTGGTACCGCTCGTCGGGTCGGCCGCAGCGGGCTTTCTGCTGCGGTATTTTAGGTGGGAACAGGGTTGATTTCCTCAGGTATTATGCGGCAGTTTCCATACACTTGCTGCAGCATCCAGCCAATCGTTCCTGCTGGATGCGCTTAAGAAACATCTGCTCGTGCCTCTTGTTTGAACAATATTTATTGTCCGCATGTGTGGAATATCATCAGGAACGGCGCGGCTCGCCTTTTCCGAACATTGGCGTCGATTGTTTGTTCGACGGTGCCAACTCGGGTTACCGGATGCAGAGAGCGGCGGAAGCCGGCTACACGCATCTTCTGGGGGACGCCAAACGAGACCCAAGGATAAGCCGTCTACTCGAGCAGAGAGTCATGCGGCAATATCCGGCCTACTATGATCGGTGTGTGCGGTATCTCGAGAACCGGACGTCCACCGGTTTATCGGGCGAAATCACCAGTAGGACACAGAAAGGCGCTTAAGCGCGTTCTCTATGAGACCGTCGCAGTTCGTCGTTCTTGGGCCTGGTTCACCGGATCATTGCCGCAGTAAAGCCTTCGTTAAGAACCAAACTAGGTGGTTGACGTTACCAGGTGGTCACGTTACTATTGAGTAACGTAGGAGCTGATCGACCGTGACCATCGACGAAATGACGCTCGACACCACCCAGTGCATCGAAATCAAGGCAGACATTGCAACCGTCTTTCGCAGGGTGCTGCACCGGCTCGGTGAAGGCTTTACCAACCCGCAGGGTGAATCGTTGCAGATGCTCCTCGAGTCATGGCCGGGCGGCCGGTGGTTCCGGGACCGCGGCAACGGTATCGGCCACCTCTGGGGACACGTGCAAGTGATCAAGCCGCCAGTGCTGCTCGAATTGAGCGGCCCTTTGTTCATGTCGTACCCGGCGCTGAACCATATCGAAGTGAAGCTCGAACAAGGGCCAGACGGAGTCCACGTGGCGTTCCGTCACCGCGCCGTCGGCTTGATCGATCCGGCGCACCGGCAGGGCGTGCCCACCGGCTGGAAGAACTTGCTGGACAGAGTCGCCGAGGATTGCGTCAAGAACGCCGGCGGGCAACGGAGCTAACGTGCCCGATGACGAACTTGACGGTGTGTGGAAAGCGCTGTCAGACACCACCAGACGTTCGATTCTCGACCTGTTGCGGCGCGGCCCCCGAACGACCACCGAGATCGTCGAGGCTTTTCCCCACCTGAGCCGCTTCGGAGTCATGAAACACATTGAGGTGCTGCGTGACGCCAATCTGATTCACACGCGTGAAGAACGCCGGCAACGAATCAACTCATTAAACGCAGTACCGATCCGGCAAATTTATGAGCGCTGGGTGGGCCGTTTTGAAGAGTTGTGGGCGAGTCACCTCCTGCGCATCAAAGAAGACGCTGAAACACCCGCTGGCGCTCACGCCGCCGAAGCACGAATGAAAAAACGCCCGAAAGCCGGGTAACAAAGGAGAGATAAGATGGCAAGCAAAGAGAGAGACAAGGAACCCGCGAAAGGGCATCTCGCGATGAAGACACCCCCGATCGTGTCGCAGCAGGAGTGGGAGGCTGCGCGCCAGCAGCTTCTCGTGAAGGAGAAGGCCTTCACCCGCTCTCGTGACGCGCTGGCCGCCGAACGCCGGCGGATGCCTTGGCTGGCCGTGGACAAGAAGTACGAGTTCGAGGGACCCAACGGCAAGGTAAGCCTGCTCGATTTGTTCGAGGGTCGCCGTCAGTTGATCGTCTATCGCGCCTTCTTCGAGCCCGGAGTGTTCGGCTGGCCCGAGCACGCCTGCCGCGGCTGCTCCTTCGGCGCCGATCAGGTCTCCCACTTGGCCCATTTGAATGCGCGCGACACCACTCTCGCGTACGCCTCACGCGCGCCCCAAGCGGACATCGCGCGCCTGAAGGCGCGCATGGGCTGGGAAATGCCCTGGTACACCATCACCGACAGCTTCGACGCGGACTTCGGCGTCGATGAATGGCACGGCCACAACGTGTTCTTCCACGATGGCGAGCGGGTGTTCCGCACATACTTCATCAATAACCGCGGCGATGAGGCGATGGGGACTACCTGGAACTACCTCGACCTCACGCCGCTCGGTCGTCAGGAAACTTGGGAGGACTCGCCGGAGGGTTACCCTCAAACCCCGCCGTACAAGTGGTGGAACTGGCACGACAACTACGACGCCGAAACCTCGCCCAACCCGACGTGGGTCCAGGTGTCGGACGTTGGAGAAGCCGCCTTCCGGAACCGCGACGCAGAGTCGAAAGCAGCGAGCTAAAGAAGAGCGGCCGCAACGCCCCCCTTCGAGCAGCCGGCTCCCTTCACACGCGCTCATCGTGTGATCCCGCATGCCTGTCGCTGCGCGCACAGCGCAGCCGCCAAGTGCTTGACAGGAGCGAATCAATATACTAATTTCAACTGTTTAGCAATTGGATCACCCCGGAGAGAGCCCGGTCGTTCTCTGCGCGCTGGCGCGGAGAACAGCGCGTTCGGCTAGCGACCACTCTGCGGGGCCTCTTGGTGACTCGACGACTGCCGCGCATCCTCTGCGGCTGAAGGAGATGCTATGAGTGCTGTTGATTTGATGGGCGGATGCCGGTCCGCACGAGGGTTCTTTCGCGTATCGATATTCACTCTGGTATTGGCCCTACCGGTAGTGTTTTTTGCTCAAGGCTACTTCGGTACGGTCAGCGGGCAAATCACTGATCCAAGCCAGGCCGTTGTGCCGGGCGCCCAGGTCACGCTAATCGACCAGCAGAAAGGTTATCAGTTCAATACGACGTCGGACAAGGGCGGGCGGTATTTGTTCGGCTCGATTCCACCCGGGAAGTATTCCGTATCCGCGGAGATGGCGGGCTTCGAAAAGTCTGTGTTCACCAACATCACCGTCAATGTGAGTGAGAACGCGACTGCGAATCTTCATCTGAAGGTTGCCACTGCAAGGCAAGCCATCGATGTCAACTCGGAGGGCCAACCCCTTTCCACCGAGGATGCAGTCACCGGCCAGGTGGTCAACCGCCGTTTCATTAATGATCTGCCGTTGGTTGACCGCTATGTGCTCGACTTCGTAGAGCTTGGGCCGGGCATCAACAACATGAGCGATCAGAACTCAGTCGGTGACACCGGAACTAACTTTGTGTCCAACGGCAGTCGTGGAGCCAGCGCGGACATTCTCTTGGACGGCGCTTCTATCACTAACTTTGAGCCGAATGGCGGCATCACCCAAGTCACCTACACGCCGTCGGCGGAAGCCGTAGATGAATTCAAAGTACAGCAGACGAACTTCAGCGCGGAGTATGGATTTTCCGGCGCGTCGGTGGTCAACATGATCACACGTTCGGGCGGCAATGCCTTCCATGGCAGCGCGTATGACTTCCTTCGCAACCAGATCACCGACGCGAATAACTGGTTTAACAATGAAGACGGCGCGCCCATTCCTCCGGTACACCGGAATAACTACGGCGGCACGATCGGTGGGCCCATCATCAAGAACAAAACCTTCTTCTTCTTCGATTGGGATGGCACGCGCGCTTCCAACATGGGGACCTACCAGGCAGGTGTCCCGAGTGCCGCGGAACGCAATGGCGACTTTGGGGAACTGTGCGCCGCAAACGGCGGTACGTTCAATTCGGCCGGACTTTGCAGCGCGATTGCCGGGCAAATCTACGATCCTTACTCGGGCACATTCCAGACACCGGCGAACGGGGCAGCCGGCGCGTACCGCAGCGCCTATATTCCATTCAACAATCTAGCTACCTACACCAGCCCTGGAAACTCCAACCTGAACGGAACGCCTTATCAGTTGCCGCAGGTGCCCGGAAACCTGATCGATCCTGTCGCGCAGAAGCTGATGAACTTATTCCCGATGCCGAACATCCCAGGGGGAAGTATTTACGACAACTGGATCGGCTCCGGAGCTACCCCCAGCACGAATAACCAATTCGACATCCGGCTCGACCACCGTTTCAACGAAAGAAATTTGCTGACCGTCAAGTACTCGCAAGACTGGAATAGCACTTCTCCTTACAACTGCTTCAAGAATTTTGCCGATCCCTGCGGCAGCGGCCCCAATAGCGGTTCGGCTCACGCGTTCGCGATCAACGATACCCAGACTTTCAGTCCTACTCTGATCCTAACCAGCACGTTCGGGTTTACGCGAGGAGCGACGCTGATAGATGCCTACAACCAAAGCCTGAATTCGAACCCCCTGGGCACGCTTGGCTTCCCGTCCTATCTCGAGTCGAATGGTTTTTTGGGTGTTCCCGCCATGTTCATCGGCAGCGGGTATTACTCCGCCGGGTTCACGACTATCGGGCAAGATCCCTACGGCAACTACCGGCAGGGTCAAGATACAGGCCAGTTGAGTGAGCTTCTTACGAAAGTCCGTGGGAAACACGAGCTGAAGTTCGGTTTTGAGGGTCGCTTGCACCAGCAAAACTATATTCAGACGAACGCTCCGCTCGGCTACTTCAATTTCGACAGCCTTGGCAGTTCGCAGTGCCCGGTACCCGATATTACGCAGTGTGGCGGGGATGGCCTGGCCAGTTTCATGATGGGCCAAATGGCGGGTGGCGGCTCAAGTTTCTACGAGATCCAGTTCGAACCGGCGACCGAGAACTTCCAATACGCTGGATTTGTCCAAGATAACTGGAAAGTCAATCCCAAACTCACGTTGAATATAGGACTTCGATATGACGTATCTCTGCCCAGAACCGAACGTCACAACCGCATGAACTGGTTCGATCCGAATGCGGTGAGTCCGCTCAATAGCGGAAGTATTTCGTACGCAGATCCAATCAGCGGGCAGACCATCACTCGCGCGCTGCTTGGTGGCGAGGAGTTTACGAGTGCGGACGTACGCACCAACTGGTTGACAGACTGGAAAGACTTCCAGCCGCGCTTCGGCTTCGCCTATTTGTTCGATAAGAAAACGGTCATTCGGGGCGGCTACGGCATTTACTATGACCAGACACGCTCGGGCGCTAATGGCCTGTTGAGTTACGGTTCCCAAGGATTCAACCAATATACGAGTGTGGTCAGCACCTATCAAAATGATGGCGCCACACCCTATTTACACCTCAACAATCCCTTTCCCAATGGACTGATTCAGCCGCCAGGTAGCTCGCTCGGCTTGCTGAATGACGTCGGTTACGGCGCCATCGGCCCACTTCGCACGGCCACGGCTGCCCAAACTCCTTACGAACAAAGCTGGAGTTTCGGTATTCAACACGAATTGGGAGGGAACACCATACTTGACCTTGAATACGTCGGGAAGAAGGGAACACACTTATATTTCGCGGGAGACAATAATTACGATGCGTTAGGTCCGCAGATTGAGAACCTGACGCCGGCTCAGATCGGCAACTTAGGTAACTATGTGGCCAACCCATTCGCACCGCTTCTCACCAACTCCTACTACGCCAACAGCGTTCTTTCGAGCCCGACAATCCAGGCTTACCAACTGTTGTTGCCATATCCGCAGTTCACCGGCGTGACGACAGATGAGCCCCCGAGCGCGACCTCTTTCTACAATGCCCTGCAAATCTCAGTGGAAAAACGTTACTCGAACGGCTTGCAACTATCGGCGAACTACACGTGGTCAAAATCCATTGATGATTCCTCGATGTATGACACCAACGTTGCCTGGTTAGGGAACTATGGTCCTAACTCCGGATGGGCTTTGCAGGATCCCAATAGAGCCTACCTCGAACGTAGCCTTTCGACGTTCGACATTCCGTCCCAACTAAAGTTGAACTATACCTATGATTTGCCTTTCGGACGAGGGAGAGCTTTCTTGAGCAGTATGCCCCGGCCGCTGGATCTGGTCTTGGGCGGGTGGAAAACAGCAGGCGTCTGGACCATTCACGACGGGTTCCCGCTGCAGTTTACGGTTGAGAACGGAGGAACTCCTATATGGACTTACGGTCCTCAGAGGCCTAACCTTACCGGCACGCCCGAGTTCAGCGGAGGGCCGGAATCTAACTGGATCAATAACTACTTTGCCAACCCGGATGTCTTCCAAATCCCCGATCCTTACACGCTGGGCAATGCGCCACGGGCGGTCGGAAGCGTGCGCAGTCCATTTTTCTTCACGACCAACTTATCTATCTTGAAAGAATTCGGACTCTCTACCGCCCACGAAGCCCTAAAGCTCGAGCTGCGGCTCGAGGCGGAAAACGCCTTCAATCACCCCGTATTTGGAACGCCGGACACCCTCGTCGGCGACCCTAACTTCGGCGTGATTAACTACACGGCTGTTGGACCAAGGCAGTGTCAATTGGCGTTGAAGTTACTTTTCTAAACTGACTGGCGCCGGTACAGCCTGGCCGCCTACATCATGAAAACACGCAATAACGGGTATTTCTTCGTCTGCCTCGGCACATGTATCCTTGTTCAGCTCGTCGGAATTGCAAACAGTCAAACCGTCGTTGTGGATGCTGAACCAAGCCACGTCGTAAATTTGTTCAGCCCTATCAGGTCATTGGGTGGCGCGATTGATCGCTTGCGGGGCGGACCGACCAGGGAGGACAACGAGAAACATACCGAACGGCTACTAACCAATCCCGTCCTAAAAGAGATGCTCGGTGCGGGATGGCAGACGGTGACGTACCGGCAGAACACGGAATTGATGATCCAGGCTTGGCATTGGAATGCGCGTGGCACTTGGAGCAACGCGGCGAAGCAAGAGGGTTATTTCGCCGGCAGTCCCGATCCGACCGACGAGCCAATCCTTCACTCCTGGGCGTATCCTTTGCCGCATCGAGGCGCCACTCTGGGGGATGGCGACGGCTGGTCTCGTTTGACCGATGGCAATCCGCAGTCCTACTGGAAGAGCAATCCATACTTGGCCCGTCCATATACGGGTGAGGACGATTCGCTTCACCCGCAATGGGTGATGATCGACCTGGGAGCCAAGACAAATGTAAATGCCATAAAAATCGCCTGGGCAAATCCTTACGCAACACGTTACGTTGTGCAGTTTTGGACGGGAGAACTCGAGCCGTTTTACGAAGGCATCAACAAAGGGACGTGGCAGGCGTTCCCTATGGGGGCAATCACGGACGGAGCGGGCGGAAGTCCGACGTTGAAGTTGATGAACTGGACGATCCCGGTCCGGTATTTGCGAGTCTGGATGACCCAGTCGTCGAATACATGTGACACACACGGCCCCCAAGATCAGCGCAATTGTTTGGGATACGCTATCGGTGAACTCTATGTCGGAACTGTGACAGCCGACGGGCAGTTTACGGACATCGTCAAGCATTCGCCAAGCCGGCAGCAGACAATCACCTGGCCGTCTTCAGTCGATCCGTGGCATTCCGCGCCCGACCTCGATTACAGCCAAGGGGATCAAATCGGATTTGATTTCTTTTTCAATTGCGGAGTAACTCGTGGTGCGCCGGCCATGATCCCGATTGCCATTCTGTACAACAATCCAGAGGACGCGGCCAATGAGATCGCATATCTGTACAAGCGAAAATATCCAATTTTGGGGATCGAAATGGGCGAGGAGGCAGACGGGCAACGTGTGCTCCCGGAAGATTACGCCACCCTCTACATACAATTCTCCAAAGCCATCCACAAACTAGTACCGGAGGCGCCTCTTGGCGGCCCATCTTTTGAAGGAACGGTAGGGGACGTGGATTCGTGGGCAGACGCGAACGGACGAGTGTCTTTTCTTGGCCGCTTCGTCGATTACCTGAGAGCTCATGATGCTCTAAGAGATTTCACTTTCTTTTCTTTCGAGCATTATCCATGTGGCGCCGGCGGAGGAGAAGGCAAAATATGCGCCGACTGGAGCTCGCTTTATTGGGAACCAGCCTTCGTCAACCATCTGATCCAGGCCTGGAAGGATAATGGTCTTCCGCCAAATCTGCCATTCTTCATGACAGAAGGGAACGACCTGGAGGATGGTGGACCGGAGACCGTAAAGCGGGGGCTTTGGCTAGCCGACTATGTCGGCTCAATGCTAACCGCGGGCGCGAGCGGCACTTACTATTTCCACTACATCGCATCGCCCCATGGCGAAGACGGATTCCTAACGATAGACGACAATAACAGAGTCGTTAGTTACTCGCCGCAGTATCTGGCAACCGAAGTGATCACGAAGGAATGGGTGCAGCCCGTCGATTCAATCCATAAGCTCTTCAGAACCTCCAGCGATGTAAAGGACAAAGACGGGAATACCCTTGTCACTGCCTACACGGTTGAGCGCCCGGACGGAAAATGGTCGGTCATGCTTGTGAACAAAGACAAAGATCACGACCATGCCGTGAAAGTGAGTTTTGCAGTAAACAAGCAGAGTCGTTACTTCTCTGGGCCTGTGGATCGGATCGTATTCGGCGCCGCTGAATACCAGTGGCATACGGATCCCGTCTCAAACCCCAGCACCGCGGGCCAGGGCGGCCGGCGATCGAACGTGAGGGCTGGGCACGCAGCGCCTGACGGACCGCCATCCAAATCGAGCGTAATGCCGAGTGGTCCTGGCACGATCTACTCTCTCCCCAAAGCTTCGATCATTGTGCTGCGGGGCGAGGTGCGCTAGATAGTGCAGCTAGTTGTTGAGCGTGGCTGCGTACATCGCGTCCAATAAGTCCTGCGAGTTCCCGTCATAATAGGCATCGAGAGACCACATAAATGAGCCGCCCAAGCCGCGCTGCCAGTCGGAGTACCAGATGCGGTAATACGTCGAGAAATTGTCATCGTAGGTGATGTAACCGGGTTTGCCATCGGTTCGCAGCATATAGGGGACGAATGCGTAAGTGTCATAGAAAGTTTGCCACCCATCCTGATCGATGCGCTGCTTGATGAAAGTACCGTAGTTTTCCGACAGCACGGTTCTCCCGCAATGAGTACAGGGCCCAAACAGCTTGTCGACATTCTTGTAGAAATAGCCGTAAAACGGCGTACCGATGTTGAGTTTTCCAGGCGCAATGTTCAATTGCTGAACATAAATATCGATAGCTTCTTCGACACTGCCTCCTGGCTCGCACTCGTATGGCTCCGGGTTAGTGGGATCTGGAAAAATTGCGGAATTGAGTTGCCCATCGTCGGTCCACGGACCGGCGCAATCGTAAGTCATAATGTTGAAGTAGTCGACGAGCGGCGTAACTTGCGGGAAGTCGTATCCCGTACCTCCCCAGGGCGGCACGTCGGCGGAAAGAAGATAGCGAGGCGTTGGGAACGCGGTGCGAAGCGCTTCCATCAGAGCATAGAAGGTCTGCTCATCGAGGTCCGAAGCCGGATATTCCCAGTCGATATCGACGCCATCGTAGTCATGTTTGGCAAGAAAGCTTTGCAAGTTTCCGATGAGATTGGGTAGCGCGGCGGCATCTGTTTCCAGACCCGTGAAATCGCCTCCCAACAAGAGCAGCACCTTCACGCCGGCGGCATGAGCTTTCGCGATCAGTTGCGGTTCGAGGAATCCGGCTGGAACCGTGAGATTGCCCTTTGCGCCAAAACTCACGCCCGCGTGATTGATGTGGGTGAGCTTGTGAAAAGGAATCTGGGCAGCGGCATAGGGCGGGACCTGGGTTCGACTCCAGTATCCGTAGTCGCCTATCAGCCGCTTCGGAAGTGGCGAGTTGGATGCGTCTTGAGCGCGTACTGGTGCGGTCCAAATAGGAGCTGTCAAAATGGCGGTGCAAACCGCCGTGCGAGCTAGATTCATGGGAGTACCCGTGCGACGCCAGTATATATCGGTCAGAGCTTAGACGTGAACGGGGTGTAAGTGGTTGATGCGTTTGGTCGGGCCGCCGGGATTTGAACCCGGGACCTCTTGCACCCCAAGCAAGCGCGCTAGCCAGGCTGCGCCACGGCCCGAAGCCCTAGTCTAACGCACCGGCGCGCGCTCTTACCCGGCGGGCTTCTCCTGCCGCCGATCCGCCACGATTGTCACTTCCATGTCGTCCGCCAGGCTCACCACCTGGGTCACGAGACTCTTGCGCAGCAGCCGGTCCATGCTCTTGCCCGCCATGCGCGGCAAGAAAATCTGCCGGGCCTTATTTAGCCTGGCGAAATCGACGAGCGCGCGCGCATGGTCTGTTCCAATCAGGATGCGCGTCTCGATGTGCATATTCCGCGCGAAATTCAGATGCCGCTCTACCGCTTCGCGCTTGGCCGGGGGCAAGGAACGAAGATCGCTCTGCTCGGCCACAAATACTGCGAAGCAATCCGCATGGATTACATCGGCGACCCGCTTTCCGCGGCGAATCAGCATGGCCGTCGTAGGATCTTCGCTGATATAGATCACCACGGCATCGTGCAGCCGCGGCTCCCGCTCTCTCGTCGAAGGCTCGCCCGCATTGGCCTGCTCCGCCTCACTCTGTTCAATGCGCTCTTCCACTTCATGGGCGGTCTGCCGCAGCGCCATCTCCCGAAGCGCGACCAGCGAAGACTCCTTGAAGAAATTCTGCAGCGCCCGTTGCGCCTTGTCCGGCGGGTACACCACCCCGCGTTCCAACCGGTTCAGCAGCGCGCGCGGCGTCAGGTCCACCATCACCACATCATCTGCCTGTTTCACCACCCAGTCGGGAATGGTCTCACGCACCTTGACGCCGGTGATCTGCGCCATCTGATCGTTCAAGCTTTCCAGGTGCTGCACATTCATGGTCGTCAGTACATCGATGCCTTGGTCCAGCAGGAGCAATACGTCCTCCCAGCGCTTCTCCCGCGCCGAGCCTGGCACATTGCTGTGCGGAAACTCATCCACCACCGCGACCTGGGGGCGGCGCGCGATAATCGCCTCCGTGTCCATCTCTTCAAACGTCGAACCGCGATACTCCACGTTCTTGCGCGGTATCATCTCTAGTCCTTCCGTCTTCGCGATGGTGTCTTTGCGTCCATGCGGCTCGAAGTAGCCGATGACCAAGTCGACTCCGCGCGCCTTCAGCATCTGGGCCTCTTCGAGCATCTGGTAGGTCTTTCCCACTCCGGCCGCGTAACCCAGGAAGATCTTCAATTTGCCCCGTTGACTCATCATTTCGCCGGCATGGCAAACCGATATCCGACCCACGGCTCCGTCAAGATATATCGGGGGTGGGCTGGGTCCGCCTCAATCTTTTTTCGAAGCTGGCTGACAAACACGCGCAAATATTCCACCTCATCGCCGTACTCCGGGCCCCACAACGTCTGCAGCAGTTTGCGGTGGCCTACCGGTTTGTTCGCGTTCGACATCAAATACTGCAGCAGCTCGAACTCTTTGGGCGTAAGCCTCACCGCCTGCCCATGCGCCACCACTTGCCGCGCCGCAAAGTCCACGGTCAGATCGTCGGATACCACGATCGGATGCGCCTGCTCGCCGTGGGCGGGCAATCGCCGCAAATTCGCACGAATCCGCGCCATCAGCTCATTCACGCTGAACGGTTTGGTAATGTAGTCGTCCGCACCCGCATCCAGAGCCGATATTTTATCCTTCTCACTGTCGCGTACGGACAGCACTAGAATGGGTACGTCCGATTGCGCGCGAATCTCGCGGCAGGCCGCCATGCCGCCGCTGCCCGGCATATTCATATCAAGCAAGATCAGATCCAGATTGTTTTCCCGCAGGGCCTCCAGCGCTTCTTCGCCCGTCCGCGCTTCGTACACCTCGTAGCCGTTTGCCACCAGCGCGGTGCGCATCACGCGGCGAAGCTGCGGCTCATCATCCACCACCAGAACGCGGTCCGAACTCATGCGCGCTGCTCTGCCACTTCAGCCCGGTCGCGAGCGGCGTGGAGTGTGATGGTGAAACGCGAACCGTGCCCAAACAGGCTCTCGACCTTCAGCGACCCTCCGTGTGCCTCCGAAATCTCCTTAGCGATCACGAGCCCCATGCCGGTTCCCGGCACTGCCGAACCGTCGTAGCGTCCGCGATAGAACTTCTCAAAAACGCGTCCTTGCTCCAACTCGGTCAGCCCCTGCCCCTGGTCTCTCACTGAAATCGACACCAGCCCATCCGACTCGCTTGCGGTCACCATCACTGCCGACCCCGAGGGACTGTATTTGAGCGCATTGTCGATCAACTGCTTCAAGGCCTGCACCATCAATTCGCGATCTACAACCACAAGCGGAAGACTGCCATCCATTTGGACGGTGATTTGATGGGATGCCGCGCGCTCGCCCAGCAACTGCACCGCCGCATTCACGATTTCCGCCACTTTGACCGGTTCGGATTCGAGCTTTAGCCGCTTGGCCTCAATCCGGGCCAAGTGCATCGCCTCTCCTATCAGCCGCTTCAACCCCTCGGTCTCCTGCTGAATCACGGCCAGCAGGTCTTGCCGTTGCGTGTCCCTCACGCGCGATCCATCCACCAACATGTCGGCGGCCGCTGCGATCGCGGTCAGAGGAGTCTTCAACTCATGCGCCAGCGCATCGAGCATTACGGATTTCAGCTCCTCGCTCTTGCGCATCGCCTCGGCGCGGTTTCCCGCTTCCTGCACCTGCGCTTGCGCCAATCCCACCGCAATCGTGTTTCCCAACGCCTGCAGGCTCGGCTCCGGCAACGAAATGTCCCGAAAACCCAGGCTGCCGAAATTCTTGTTCCCCAAAGTTACCGGCAACACGGTGGTTCGCTCCACCTGATCCTGCTCTACCGACCCATAGAGGGCGACCTTGCGCAGCTTGTCATCGGAAACCGAGGTCCGCGCGGCGGAGCGGTGGAACTGGCCGGTAGCGGTCTCATAAAGAACCACTTCGCTGAACCCGAACAGCTCGATGCACTTGTTCACAATCAGCCGCCGAACATCTTCTCCGCTGCTCAATAGCATCGCCCGGCTCAGCGCATGCAGCTTCTCGGATTCGGTTTGCCGGGCGATCAGTTCGTCACGCTGGTCGCGCAGTCTCGCCGCCAGATGCGATGCGAACAGCGAGACGGCGAGAAACACCGCCAGTACGATCCAGCCCTGCGGAGCGCCAATGGTGATGGAACCGATCGGCGGAACGAAGAAATAATCCAGGCACAGCGTGGCCGTGATGGAGGCAAGCACGGCTCCGGGCAACTTTGTAAACGCCCCCGCGAGCAAAACCGCGAGCAGCAGCGCGATGGCCGCGACCGTTGCATTGGCGTGCAAAACGCGTTGGCACACCACTGCAAGCCCCACCGTGCCGAGCACTGCGACAGCCGTCGAGCGCGCCCGCGGCACCATCCCCGTCATGTTCATCTACAGTTTAGCGGGATTTCCGATTTCCACGGATAGACTGAAGACATGGTCCGCACGCTGTTTGCCTTCACACTTGCTTCATTCATCACCGCAGCCCCCGCTGCTCGCGCTCAAGATCTGCACATCTCGGGTGAGAAGATGCGGGCCCACGTCAAATATCTATCCAGCGATGAGCTGGAGGGCCGTGGAGTAGGCACCCGGGGTGAAAATCTTGCCACCCAATATATCGCCTCTCAATTACAAAGCGAAGGTCTCGAGCCCGGCGGCGACAATGGCACGTATTTCCAGCGCGTGCCTCTAATCGGTTCCGCCACTCTGCCCGCGGCTACCCTGGCCATCTCGGGCAAAGATGAAAACGTGCCGCTCTCTTTCGTGAAAGATTGGGTCGGCACCGCATTCTCGCAACAGCCAGACAACGATTTCGATGCCGAAGCCGTTTTCGTCGGGCACGGTATTTCGGCGCCCGAGTTCGGGTGGGACGATTACAAAGGGCTGGATGTCAGAGGCAAAGTCCTGGTTTACTTCACCAACGAGCCGCCTTCCACCGACCCTAACTTCTTTGGCGGCCGCGCGCTCACTTACTACGGCCGCTGGACTTACAAATTTGAGGAAGCTACGCGCCGGGGCGCAGTCGCCGCGCTCCTCATTCCCACCACCCCGACGGCCGGTTACGGTTGGGGCGTGGTGAGCGGCTCGTGGAGCCAGGAGCATCCTGAACTCACGCTGAAACCCGGGGAGCATGGGCTGGAACTCGCGGCCTGGCTTTCGCAGGATGCAGGCGCCAAGCTGATTGCGTCGACCGGGAAAACGGTGGACGAACTGCTCGCCATGGCCGATCAGAAATCTTTCCGGCCCATTCCGCTGGGCGTTCACGTCGCCGGCCACATACCCGTCAAGCTACGGCAAATCGAGAGCCGCAACGTAATCGGCCGCGTCAGCGGTGCGGACCCGCAGCTCAAATCGCAAGCCGTCCTCTTCACCGCGCATTGGGACCATCTAGGCATCGGAGTGCCGGTCAACGGAGACAAGATCTACAATGGCGCCGTCGACAATGCTACGGGCTGCGCCATGGTGCTCGAAATGGCGCGCGTCTGGGCGGCGCTGCCTGAAAAGCCGAAGCGCAGCGCGCTGTTTCTGTTCGTGACTGCCGAAGAATCCGGACTTCTCGGTTCCGAGTACTACGGCGAGCACCCCGAAGTGGCCGCCGGCGTGACTGCAGCCGACATCAACTTCGATGCTTTCTATCCCTTCGGCAAAACGCGCGACGTCTCCGTCACGGGCTCCGAGCGAACTACGCTGTGGCCGATTGTCGAGCGCGATGCTAAGCGCTTGAACCTGGCAATCACGCCGGACGCCGAGCCTGAGCAGGGGCACTTCTATCGCTCAGACCATTTCTCGCTCGCCCGCGTGGGGATTCCATCGTTCTCCATTTCGCAAGGAAGCGATTACCTCGGCAAGCCGGCTGATTTCGGCAAAACCGTCTTCGAAGAATACAACGCGAAGCACTATCATCAACCCTCCGACGAGTACCGCGAGGATTGGGATTTTGGCGGCATCGAACAGATGGCGCAATTCGGACTGACGCTCGGACTGGATTTCGCGAATACACCGAAGCTGCCGACGTGGAACCCCGGCGATGAGTTTTTGAACGCGCGCGAACGCAGCGGTGTGCATTCGGGTCAGTGAGCACGTTGAGGCACACGTAGACTGTAGGAGCCGATAGCCGATTACGCGGCTTTTTTCATCTCCAGTGGGGTGTTTTCGCGCGCTGAGGCGATGATGCCGTCGAATTTGGCGTTCGATGTGAGGACGTACTGGTGGTCGACCTTGGCTTCGGCGAGCAAAACGGCAAATTCATGAAGTTCCTGCTTGCGTTTTTCTGCCTCGGCCATGCGGGATTGGTCGGCTTCTTTTCTCTTCTGCGATTCGAAGCCAATTTCCTGTTTGCGCTTTTCAGCTCTGAGCTTTAGCAGGTCTGCAAGACAGCGATGAAAGGCACGGTCGTTGGCGGTTTGATAGCGGATGAAGAGGGCCATTGCTTTAGTCTTCCCCTCGCTGAGACCCGCGGGCGCATCCAACCCGCTTTTCTGGTCGAGAAGCGGCAAGTCGTCGGCCATGGTGATGTCTTGCAAGTGCTGGGCGCGTTTGGAGAGCCAGTAACTTTGAGCCATCTTTTGGACCAGGATGGTTTCGGTAATGGTGGAGGGTTGGTGCTCGGCGTGGAGGGCGGCGGCGAGGCGATCGAATTCGTCCTGATCCTCAGAGGGTAAGACGCGAAAGGCGCCAGTGAAGCCGTGACGGAAGTTATTCATACAAGACGCGGCTTTCCCTTCCTCGCTCTTGGGCCCGGTGGAGTGCTGCGCGTTCTGTTGATTCGCGCGGATTTGGGATTCGGTTGGCATAGAGAGCTTACTCCTTTACGCGCAGGATGACGCGGGGGCGTGCGGCCGGAGCGATGCAAGCGGGGGTGGGTGTTAGAAATGTTGTTTCTGGCGAATCGGTGATCAGGCGTGCGACGGGCCGGTGTCGTTCGCTATGAGGACACTTTTCGGCGTAAGCTTGCCTGAGCGGAGGTAGTTTACGGGTTGCGGTAAGGACACTAAGCTTGATAAAGAAGTGCTGGCGATGAAGGGTAAAGAATGCTGACGATTCCGATTGTTACGGGAGTGCTCGCCTTGGTGTGCAGTGGGACCATTGCCGCGCAGGATACGTTCAGGCCCGGCACCTTGTCTGACAAGCCGCCGCAAGGGAACGACGCAAGTGCGGGTTGGCGTGCCGCACGAGCGTGAAGACCAGAGATTACGTTTTCACGGACTATGGGCACAGGTGAGGATTTCAGTCCAGCTTCTTCTCTGAAAGAAACTTCGAGACCTGATCCGCAATTTGCAGGTTGTTCATATCCGACATCGGGAAATGGGTGTTGCCGCGGATGCCTATGTCCGGCAAATGCACCACAGTGACGTCGCCGCCATGGCGATTCACGACGTCGCGCCACCTTTTCGCCATTTCGAAAAAAATGCGCCATTGCTCCTGCCCCGGATTGACACTCGGCTTCACGGGGATGTTGTCGCCGTAATAAACGATGATCGGTATCTTGGTGAGCAACGTGAACTCCGAGTCAGTCACGGTGAGAGCGCTCAGAGCTCTGCCGCCGAACGTCAAAGGCGGCGGGACATCTCCCTGCGGGAAAGGAAAGTCGAAGGCCGGCTCGAACGAGACGATGGCGCGGACATTCCTGTTCTCGATGGCCGTGCGCCAGCCCAGCCCGCCACTCTGTGAGTGGGTGAAGAGAATTCCCGGGCCGATCTTATTGAATAGCGCCGAGACGGCCCCCGTATTCACCTGCGGGTCGTACGGGCCGGTGTTGGGAACCATCTGCCGGAAGAACTGGTTGAGCGCCTCAGGATCGCGTGAGAACTGCACACCCGGATAGAGGTTGGGCCAGGCGCCCAGGCGAAAGATGCCGAACCAGAGCTGCTCGTCGGGGGTGGCCGTGATGGTGACTGGCTGCGCGCTGCGCGCCGCGCGCCCACGCCGGGGTTGGTCAATCAAGTAGACCGGGAAGCGTCGGCGCAGAAAGATATTTTGGAAGCCTTCGCGCCCGTCCGGAGTAGTCTCCCACGTCTTAGCGGACTGTCCGTGGCCGTGCCATAAGACGAGCGGGAGTTTTCTGGCATGGACCGGAACCTGATAGAAGACGTAAGCGTGATCGCCGTGCAATGTCTGCCCCGCGGGATCGCTACCGGCAGGGTTGTAGGCGCCCTGTTTGATGGGGTCGAAGGCGCCGGGAGCGGTGATGACTGACCCACCGACAGCAAAGCTGCCTTGCTCCTGGATCATCAGCGGCTCAGACTTGTTCTGGTTGGTTTCTTGCGCCCTTGCTGAAGTAAAAACGATGGATGCAAGTAAGAGAATCGGCAAGAGGGCCGCGGCGAGCAGTTTCATACCCTTTCAGCGCTCCGACATCTTTAGAACTGCTTCCGGAAGGCGAGCGCCTTGGATCGGAATCTTCGAGGCGGCATCTTCGATTTCGCGCAGATCGTCCGATGTCAATTCAATGGCGGCTGCGCCTAGGTTCTCTTCCAGGCGGTGAAGCTTGGTTGTTCCTGGAATGGGCACGATCCAGGGCTTCTGCGCCAGCAGCCAGGCGAGCGCAATCTGCGCCGGCGTCGCGTGCTTTCTTTCGGCGATGCGCGTCAGCAGATCGACAAGAGCTAAATTGGCCGCGCGGGCTTCCGGGGTGAAGCGCGGAGACATATTGCGGAAATCGGTGCTGTGGAACTCTGTGCCCGTCCCAATCTTCCCCGATAGAAATCCAGCACCGAGAGGGCTGAACGGCACAAAACCAATTCCCAGGTTCTCGCACGCGGCGAGCACGCCGGTTTGTTCGGGATCGCGGGTCCATAGCGAATACTCGCTCTGAACGGCCGTAACCGGCTGAACCGCGTGTGCACGCCGGATGGTTTCGGCACTGACCTCCGACAGGCCGAAGCGTTTCACTTTGCCCTGCCCGATGAGCGCTTTGACGGTTCCCGCCACATCCTCAATCGGCACGTTCGGATCGACGCGGTGCTGATAGAGAAGATCGATTGCTTTGACCTTCAATCGCTTGAGCGCCGCGTCCGTGACTTGCCGGATGTGCTCGGGCCGGCTGTCGAGACCGTAGCGAGTGCCGTCGGGGTTAATACCGAAGCCAAACTTGGTGGCTACAACAACGTCATCGCGGAAAGGCGCAAGCGCTTCTCCCACCAGCTCTTCGTTGGTAAAAGGACCATACGCCTCGGCAGTGTCAAAGAACGTGACGCCGCGCTCGACGGCGGCACGAATGATGTTGATGCCTTCCTCTCGCTCCGCCGGTGGTCCGTAGTTGGCGCTCAACCCCATGCAGCCGAATCCGAGGGCTGAGACCCTAATGCCGCTATTCCCTAACTCACGCTTCTGCATTGCGTCCTCTCTATCAAGCGTAGGGAGAAAGGACATGGGAGCGGTATCCTAATCCTGCCGAATGATTGCCTGATCCTGCCGAATCGTAGCTCCGCCGTTGCAGGGCTGGCCCAATTCACAGTTATCCTTAGTAAAGGACGGTTGACATTTCACGTGAAAAACAGTCAAAACCGAGCGCGCGAACTACAGGCGCAACTGGCCGCTAAGGTTGCGCAGCTCATCGGCTCGGCAGAGAAACTGGCAACCGCCATTCCTCGCTTGACGTTGCACCGGAGAACGGCTCCGACTGCTGCGTGCCCGGTCACGTACGAGCCCAGCATTATTGTGGTACCTCAGGGCCGCAAGCAAGTACAGATTGGCAGCGAGGCGCTCACCTACGATTCGTCCCGGTACCTACTCACCTCCGTCGATCTGCCAACTTTGGCCAGGGTGGTCGAGGCAAGCGCCGAAGTACCTTGCTTTGCCGTCACGCTGAAGCTCGACATCGGGATTGTTCGTGAGTTCCTAAGCCGTGAGGAGTTCCACACGCTCGACGCCTCACCGGAGAGTCGAGCAGCAATGTCTACCGGTCCGATTACCGCGGAGTTCCTCAGCGCGTGGTGTCGTCTGCTCGACCTGCTCTCGAATCCACAGGACATTCCCTTCCTGAGCGGCTTCATCGAACGCGAGATCGTGTATCGAATCCTGCGCGGACCGGAAGGGGCACGGTTACGGGCGATCGCGACGTTAGGAGACCAAAGCCACCGCACCGCGAAAGCAATCGCCTGGATCAAGGCAAACTATGCGAGACCACTTCGCGTTGAAGAACTGGCACAAGTGGCCGGCATGGCGGTCTCCACTCTTCATCACCATTTCCGCGCGCTTACGGCAATGAGTCCGCTTCAATACCAGAAGCAAATTCGATTACAAGCCGCGCGAGCCCGGATGCTCGCCGATGATGTGGATGCGGCGACTGTGGCCTTTGAAGTTGGATACGAAAGCGCGAGTCAATTCAATCGTGAATACAGCCGCTTGTTTGGCCAACCACCTATCCGTGATATTCGGACCCTCCGTTCGCCAAGCGCTCCGAGACTCGAATTGGTGGCGACCGCCTAGACACGTGTCTCGATAAAGGGTGTGGTTTCGGTGTTGAGTTGGCGCCGGAGGGTGCAGATAGACGCAGCGGTTTCGCGTTAGGATTGATTGACAAACCCAATTTTTAAGAGGAAAGCCAATGAGAAAGCTCCAGCGCTGGTCGGTGGTGTGTAGTCTGGTCTGTGCGTGTATCGTAGTATCCGCTCGTGCGGAAGACAAAGAGACGGTAGAAACCAAGGTGACAGCGTCAACTCCAGCACCGGTGCCTCCGCCGGTGGACCCAGACTCCACCACCGAGGGCAGCGTAACGATTGGCGGCCAGGCTATCGCCTATCGGGCCGTCGCTGGAACCTTGACCGTCGGCGCTACAGATACGCAAGATGCCCTCTGGGGCGTCGATAACAAGATGCTGGCCAACACGGGCGAAAAGGCGCCCGATGCCGCTAAGCCGGAGGACGCTCCCGCGACGGCGCGCATATTCTATGTCGCCTACTTCCGGAAAGGCGCTGCGCCTGAAACGCGGCCGGTGATGTTCCTGTACAACGGCGGCCCGGGTTCCGCCACCATGTGGCTGCATATGGGCTCATTCGGGCCAAAGCGGGTAGTGACCACGGACACGGAACATGATCCGGGAGCGCCCTACAAGCTGGTGAGCAACGACTACAGCCTACTGGATGCGACCGATCTGGTGTTTATCGACGCTCCCGGTACCGGATTCAGCCGCATCATGGGAAAAGACAAAGAGAAAGCGTTTTGGGGAACGGACGGGGACGCCCACGCCTTCGACCGGTTCATTCGTCGCTTTTTGACCAAATACGATCGCTGGAACTCACCCAAATTTCTCTTCGGTGAAAGTTATGGAACCCCTCGCAGCGCGGTGTTGAGCGCGATGCTCGAGAACGTCGACCTGAATGGCATCGTGCTGCTGTCGACGATTCTCAGCTTCGACAATTCCATCGACGGACCGCGCTGGAATCCCGGCGTCGAGCAGCCGTATGCGATTGCTCTGCCTACGTATGCAGCCACCGCTTACTATCACCACAGGCTGCCGCAACAGCCGGCGTCTTTGGAGAGTTTTCTAAAGACGGTCGAAACTTTCGCAATGAATGAGTACCTTCCGGCGCTGATGGAAGGTTCCGAGATAAGTGACGCCCGCAAGCAGGCAGTTGCCGAAAAGCTGCATGAATACACCGGCCTGCCGGTCGCGTATCTGCTGAAAGCGGATCTGCGCGTCACCGGCGGCCAGTTTGCCAAGACGCTGCAAGAGGATGAAGGCCTGACCACGGGACGCTTGGACAGCCGTTACAACGGTCCGGATATCGACCGGCTGAGTGAATTTGCTGATTACGATCCGCAGGACGTGGCCATTTCCTCCGCCTACACGACGGCGATCAATCACTACCTGCGTTCGGAACTGAAATACGGGCAGAATCAGACGTACCAGCCGGGTGCCTATTCCGAGCCAGGCTTTACGTGGGATTTGCGGCACCAGGCGCCCGGCGGACCACCGGCTCAGTTCTCCTGGTCCGGCACCAACGTGATGCCCGACCTGGCAATCACCATGAAATCCAACCCCAAAATGAAGGTGATGCTCGCCGGCGGGTATTTCGATCTAGCTACGCCCTTCTATGAAGGTATGTATGAGATGCACCATCTGCAGATCCCTCAGAGTCTGCAGTCGAACATCAGCTATCACTACTACGAATCCGGACACATGGTGTACGTCAACGAAGACGTGCTGAAGAAGCTCCACGGCGACGTGGCCGCGTTTGTAAGAAGCGCCTCCGAAGCGGTAGGGAAATAAACGCGCGGGGGCCTAGGCGGAATCGAGTGGGACTCGAGCGCGCCGACCAGGAAGCAAGAGCAACCAGGAGACCGATTTAGCCGCACCCGGTGCAGAAAGCTTAGCGCGGCATCTGAGACTTCACGAAAGGTTAATACGCACGATTTAGCCGGAAGGCGCAGGCAATTTCCGCTTACCGGCGCCCGTTCTTCGAAACTGATTCGGATTCGACGAGGGTCCCACGTGATTTTTTGTATCCTATAGCTGGGCGATGCCGGAGCCAGCCGAGACGCAATGCGAGCGCGAGCCTTTGCCTTTGTTTCGGCCGGAGGTGCTTTCGAAACAGGAAAGGTTCTTCGGTGAGGTTCTGCTGATTCGTCCATTCTCTTTTTGGTTCTTGGGATGGCTCGTCGGCGGGGCGGCCGCGCTGGCGTATGGTGTTCTTTTTTTCAGTACCTATACCGAGACGGCGGCTGTTCGTGGGATTTTGTTGCGCGGGCCAACGCCCGGAAGGGCATCCGTGGCAGTTCCCTCCTTGCACGCCGCTATCGAGCCGGGTATGCAGGTCGCAATCAGGTGCTTACATTGCGCTAATCCGATTGCTGAGTTTCCGGCGATAGCGCGGGGCGTGTCCGACGTTACGGCTCCGGCAGGAAAAGCTGGTTCCCGTTCGGCGCGGCAAATCGTGGAGCTTTCTTATGAAGCTTCGGCCGCATCCTCGTTCGAGCAATGGCCGGCGTCCGGCACGGCAGTCGAGCTTGCATTGCCGATTGGACAGCGACGTTTGTTTGACTTGTTTGAACCGTCTTCCGCTCGCGGAAAGCCGCAGCAACCATGATTTTCGGCAATCAGGGCTCCAAACATCGCTTACCGCTGATCTTCCAGACCGCGGCGGCTGAGTGTGGACTGGCGTGCCTTGCCATGGTTGCCAATTATCACGGGCTCCGCATCGATCTTGCCACGATCCGGCAACGCTTCTGCTTGTCTTTACGCGGGATGACGTTAGCTCATCTGCTGCAGTTTGCCGGCGCACTTGGGCTATCTGGCCGGCCGTTGCGGCTTGAACTGGAGGATCTGCCGAACCTCGAAACTCCTTCTATCCTGCACTGGGACATGGAGCACTTCGTCGTGCTGCGGAAGGCCACCAAGAGACACATTGTTGTGCACGATCCAGCGCTAGGGCTCCGCAAGCTCAACTATGCTGCCGCGAGCCGCCACTTTACGGGCGTGGCGCTGGAACTCACGCCCACTGCGGACTTTACGGTGGGGGGCGAGACGCGGTCGTTCGGAATTAAGCAACTGACCGGCCGGATTGCGGGACTGAAGCGCTCGTTATCGCAAGTCTTCGTATTGGCGGCGTTGCTGGAGTTGCTAGTTCTGGTCAGCCCGTTATTTCTTCAACTTTCGGTGGACAAAGTGATCGCGGCGCACCATCCGAGCCTTCTGGTTCTGCTCGGCTTCGGGTTTGCATTTGTTGTGGTGATGCAGGCGCTGCTCGGGGGCTTGAGGGGCTGGACCACGCTTTATTTCGGGACGTCGCTGAAGCTGCAATGGTACACAAACATCTTTTCCCACTTGCTGAAGCTGCCGGTCTCGTTTTTTGAGAAGCGCTACTTCGGTGACATTCTGTCGCGCTTCGATGGCGCCGAAGCGGTTCAGAGAACGCTGACGAACAACTTTGTCGAAACGCTGCTGGACGGCATCATTTCAGCTTTCGTGTTAGTCGTGATGGCGCTTTACAGCGTTAAGCTGGCCTTGATTGTTTTGGGCGCCGTGCTGCTTTACATCCTGGTGCGAAATGTTTCGTATGGCCCGCTGCGGGGATTGTCCGAAGAACAGATTATCCAGATGGCAAAGCAGCAGAGCTTTCTGATTGAGACGCTGCGGGGCATCCGAACTATTAAGGTGTTCGGCAGGGAGAATCGCCGTGAGACGCTCTGGATGAATCTGGTGGTGGACAACACCAATGCCCAGATCGCAGCCGAAAGGGTCGGCATTCTGCTGAAGTCGATTAACACGCTGATCTTCGGTTTGCAGTGGGTGGCGGTCGTTTGGTATGGGGCGGAACGGGTGCTGAATGGGGAGTTCACGGTCGGAATGTTGTTTGCATTCGTGGCCTATCAGGCGCAGTTTACGACCCGAGTCTCGACGTTAGTGGACAGGCTGTTCGAGTTGCGGATGCTTTCGCTGCAGATACAGCGGTTGGCCGATATTGCGTTAGAGAAACCTGAGACGGGGGCACGCGAACTCACGCCGGCTACCACGCAAGGAGCGGCCGTAGAGGTGCGCTCCCTATCATTTCGTTACGCAGAGACCGACCGGTGGCTGCTCGAGAATGTCAGCTTTTGCATCCAGCCGGGAGAATGCGTGGCCATTACAGGCCCGTCTGGCGCCGGTAAATCCACATTGTTGAAGCTGATTGCGGGCCTGCTTTCGCCGCAACAGGGCACTGTCGCCGTTGGCGGCCATTCGCTTGCGGAGGGGCTCGCGGCGGTTCCCGGCAGAGTTGGATTCGTGCTGCAGGACGATTCGCTATTCGGGGGCACCATCGCCGACAACATTTCGTTCGCGGCGGACGAAGCGGACATGTCCAGAGTGGAGGCGTGCGCGCGCATGGCCTGCCTGCACGATGAGATTGAGGCGATGCCGATGCGATACAACACCATGATCGGCGACATGGGGAGCGCGCTGTCCGGCGGACAGCATCAGCGGCTGTTGCTCGCGCGGGCGCTGTATAGCCAGCCTTCGATTCTGATCCTGGACGAAGCCACAAGCCACCTTGATATCGCCACGGAGCGGGCCATCGCCGCTATGCTGGCTGAGCTAAAGATCACACGGATATTCGCCGCACACCGGCCGGAGACGATCGCCATCGCCAGCCGGGTGATCGCTTTAGAGAATGCCGCGATCGTTCGGGCTCGAACAGGCGCGTCACGGATAACAACCGAGTTTGCGCAAGACGGGGCGGAAGAATTTGGGGTGTTCGACAACCCAAAACTTGGAAAAGGAGAAATATATGCGAACCAATGAGAAGAAGCCTGAAGAAAGGAGAGTCCTCGCGCGGGTGGGAGCGAGGGAGCTTACTCCAGAGGAAATGGCTCGTGTAGCGGGCGCTGGTCCCGAACACACGAATGTCATCACGTACAACCCCACTACCGGCCGTGACGGCGACGGGTAAGGAGAACCGACATGAAGGAATTTAGCGAGAAAACCGCGAATACGTCTGAAAGAGTTCTTGCGCGCAGGGGCGCCCGAGAACTTACGGTTAGGGAAGCCGAAGCCGTGAGCGGAGGCGGGCCTCCTATTTGTACCGACGTCGCGTCGTTAGTCCGTATGAGCGCCACCGCCACGGGCTGTGGCGATAACGACGGCGGCCACGACACGGACATCGGGCTTTAGTAAATGAGATTAGAAAAGTGATTACAAGGAGAAACCAATGAAAGAAACTATTCAGAAAACAGCCAATAAATCGGATAGAGTACTCGCGCGCAGAGGCGCTCGGGAACTTACTCGGGAAGAAATCGAGGTAGTTAGTGGTGCTTATGCCATTACCAACGTATGTTCAGCGGCATTTGCAACCAAGACCCACACCGGCATTGGAGATGGAGACGGTTGTCCGGGGGACACCGACAGCGGCCTTTACTAGGCTCCATTAGTCAACCGAGTAGCGGGCGTGCTCACGAGGGCGCCCGCGCTTCCGCTTGCCGGCATCCGCGCGACAGGAAGGAACGAGATGAAGATTCTGATTGTTGCGTTAGAAAACGACAATCACACAGCCCCTTTGAAATGGGCGTTGCAGCACGCAGGATTCGACGTGGCCTGTTGGGCGGGGGTAGGTTGGACCGAAAACAGACAAGCCTCGATCTCGATCTCCAGCGGCAACCGTGTTCAATTAGGCGAGCATGTTCTTGAACCCGGAGA
>Ga0210385_10000569_pt1 | contig 25699 bp, 22 predicted proteins | sample IncBWH26OmetaG_FD_160107 | JGI IMG/M metagenome (GOLD analysis project Ga0210385, IMG submission 160107) | Forest soil microbial communities from Barre Woods Harvard Forest LTER site, Petersham, Massachusetts, United States - Inc-BW-H-26-O ...
CCCATTGGGCCGACAGGGAGTGGTCCTTGGTCACGACGGTCCAGCCGTCGGGAAGCAGGCGCACGTGACGCTTGCCGGCATTCACCATCGGTTCCACCGTAAAGGTCATCCCCTGCTGCAGCTCCAGCCCGGTTCCGGACTCCCCATAGTGCAGGATCTGCGGATCCTCGTGGTAAATGCGTCCGATGCCGTGGCCGCAGTACTCGCGGACCACTGAAAAACTCAAGGATTCCACGTATTCCTGGATGGCATGGCCGATATCCCCCAGCCGTGCGCCGGGCTTGACGGTGCGGATACCGCGCCACATGGCCTCGAAGCACACCTCGGTCAGACGCTGGGCCGCGACCGGGGGCTTGCCCACGTAGTACATGCGGCTGGTGTCGCCGTGAAAACCGTCCTTGATGACCGTGACGTCGATATTGACGATATCCCCGGACTTGAGCTTGCGGTCATTGGGGATGCCGTGACAGACGACGTGATTGACCGAGGAGCAGATGGTCTTGGGGAAGCCGCGGTAATTCAGGTTCGCCGGGATCGTGCCCTGGACATTGACGATGTGCTCGTAACACAGCCGGTCCAGCTCCTCGGTGGTGACGCCCGGCACCACGTGCGGACCGATCATGTCGAGCACTTCGGCAGCGAGCCGTCCGGCTTCGCGCATCTTGAGCTGGTCTTCAGGGGACTTGATGGTTATGTGCATTATTTACAGTGTAGCTGGATGGCCCGTAAGGCGTTGTTCCTACGGGACGTTCATGGTATAAAGCGCGGCCCTCGTTGGCAACGACGAGAAATTCCATACGCGTATCACTAACCCGGTGGCTGGGTGCTTGGGACAAACGTCTCCAGGTGGCCACCAGGGATACGCGCAAGGATCAACCCTACAGTCAGGAGTTCGTATGACCGGCGTGTCCATGAGACAGATGCTGGAAGCGGGTGTCCATTTCGGACACCAGACCCGCTTCTGGAACCCGAAGATGGCCCCCTATATCTTCGGCGAGCGTAACAAGATCCATATCATCAACCTCGAGAAGACCCAGCCGCTGTACGCGCAGGCCTCGGCGTTCATCAAGGGCACCGTCGGCGACGGTGGCAAGGTCCTGTTCGTGGGCACCAAGCGCTCCGCGCGTGATGCCGTCCAGAAGGAGGCCACCCGCAGCGGAATGCCCTATGTCAACCAGCGTTGGCTGGGGGGCATGCTGACCAATTTCAAGACCATCCGGCAGTCGATCAAGCGGCTGGCGGAGATCACCGAGCTGCAGGCCAGCGGCGCGCTGGACAAGCGCGGCAAGAAGGAAGCCACGCAGCTGCGTCGCGAAATGGACAAGCTCGAGCGCAGCTTGGGCGGCATCAAGAACATGGAATCGCTGCCCGATGTGATGTTCGTGATCGACGTCGGTCACGAAAAGATCGCGATTCACGAAGCGAAGAAGCTCGGCATTCCGGTGGTGGCCGTCGTGGACACCAACTGCAGCCCCGATGGCATCGACTATGTGATCCCGGGCAATGATGACGCCATGCGCGCCATCATGTTGTACGCCTCGGGGATCGCCGACTCGGTGCTCGAGGGCAAGGCTTCGGTGCCCCAGGTGGCCGTGGGCGAAGATGAGTTCGTCGAACTCGACGAGGCGGGTCAGCCCCGCCGCAAGACCGGCAAGGCCCGTCCGAAGCCGCAGGCCCCGGTGCGCAGCAAGAAGCCGCCGGCCCGGCGTCGCCTGCCCGTGAAGGCGCCCGAAGGCACTGATGATGCGGCCGCTGACCTCGATGATCTGGACGATGCGGTCGAGGCGCCGCTCGCTGCGGCGCCGGCCGAGGCCGCCGCGCCCACGGGCCGGGGCGGTGTGGTCCGCCGCCGTCCGCAGGCGGGCAGCGCCGAGGCGCCGCCGCCGAACGTGGCGGCCGGCCAAGGTGAGGTCGGCTGACTCCTATGAACATCGCAGCAGATGCAGTGAAGCAGCTCCGTGAGCGCACCGGCGCCGGATTCATGGAGTGCAAGAAGGCGCTGGTGGAGACCCAGGGCAATATGGACGCCGCCGCCGAACTGATGCGCAAGCAGGGGCTCGCGAAGGCCGACAAGAAGGCCGGTCGCGTTGCCGCCGAAGGCGTCATCGTGATCGAGCGCTCGGCCGACGGCCACGCGGCCGCCATGGTCGAAGTGAACTGCGAGACCGACTTCGTGGCCCGCGGCGCCGACTTCGGTGCCTTTTCGCAGGCGGTGGCCGCCAAGGCCCTGCAGGGGCGGCCGGACACGCTCGAGGCGCTGCTCAAGGAGCGCCTGGACGGCGGTGAGACCATCGACGAGCGCTGTCGCGCCCTGGTCGCCAAGATCGGCGAGAAGATCAGCGTGCGGCGCTTCGCCGTGCTCAGCTCCGCCGGGCACGTGAGCGCCTATGTGCATGGTACGCGCATCGGCTCGCTGGTGGCCGTCGAAGGCGGTGATCCGGTGCTGGCGCACGATGTGGCGATGCATGTCGCCGCGAGCAATCCGAAGTACGTGACCATGGCCGATGTTCCGGCCGATGTCGTGGCCAAGGAGCGCGCGTTCCTCACGGACCAGGCGCAGGGCGAGGGCAAGCCACCGGAGATCGTCGCCAAAATGGTCGAAGGCCGTCTACGCAAGTCCCTGGGTGAGATCACCTTGTCGGGCCAGGCGTTCGTGAAGGATCCCGATCAGACGGTCGAGAAGCTGCTGAAGTCCGCCAAGGCGAGCGTGAAGGCCTTCGAGCGCTTCGAAGTGGGAGCCGGGATCGAGAAGAAGCAGGATGACTTCGTCGCCGAGGTCATGGCGCAGGTCAAGAGTTTCGATCCAGATCCGAAGAAGTAAGGCTTCGAAGGAAGACCCCGCCTCGGCGGGGTTTTCTTCATGTACGAGGGTGAAGACCACATGAGTGACAGCGCGCGGTCCCGATATTCCCGCATTCTGGTGAAACTGTCCGGCGAGGCCCTGATGGGCGGCGGCGACTACGGCATCGACCCGGCGATGCTCAAGCGCATTGCCGGGGAGATCCAGGAAATCGTCCAGATGGGCACGCAGGTCGCGGTGGTGATCGGCGGCGGCAATATCTTCCGCGGGGCGGGGCTGGCGCGCGCGGGCATGGATCGGGTCACGGCCGATCATATGGGCATGCTGGCCACGGTCATGAATGCGGTCGCCATGCAGGATGCGCTCGAGAGTTCCGGGATGCAGTCGCGCGTGATGTCCGCCATCCGCATCAACCAGGTGTGTGAGGACTACATCCGGCGCCGCGCCATCCGCCACCTCGAGAAGGGGCGGGTCGTGATCTTCGCGGCCGGCACCGGCAACCCGTTCTTCACCACCGATACCGCCGCCTCGCTGCGCGCCATCGAGATCAACGCCGATGTGCTGCTGAAGGCCACCAAGGTCAACGGCGTCTACTCGGATGATCCGGTGCGCAACCCGGCCGCGCAGCGCTATACGCAGCTGACCTTCGACAAGGTGCTGCAGGATCGGCTGAACGTCATGGATGCCACGGCCATCGTCATGTGCCGTGACAATCGCCTGCCGCTGCGAGTGTTCAACCTGAACAATCCCGGTGACCTGACCCGCATTGCGCGCGGTGAGGAAGTCGGGACGGCTGTCACGTTCGAATAGGGGTCACCATGCTCGACGACATCAGAAAGGACGCAACGACCCGTATGGGCAAGTGCGTGACCCAGTTCCAGGCTGATCTGAAGAAGATGCGCACCGGCCGTGCGCATCCGAGCCTGATCGAACATCTGAAGGTCGACTACTACGGTTCGGATGTGCCGCTGCAGCAGGTCGCGAGCATCGCGGTCGAGGACGGGCGCACCCTGGTGGTCTCGCCCTGGGAAAAGAGCATGGTGCAGCCGATCGAGAAGGCGATCCACAAATCCGATCTCGGCCTGAATCCGATGACCGCCGGGACGATCATCCGCATTCCGATGCCGCCGCTCACCGAGGAGCGCCGCCGCGAGTTCACCAAGGTGATTCGCCAGGATGCCGAGGGCGCACGCGTCGCGGTCCGCAACGTGCGGCGCGATGTGATGTCGGACATCAAGGAAGCGCTGAAGGAAAAACTCATCTCCCAGGACGATGAGCGGCGGGCGGAGACGGATGTTCAGAAGCTGACGGACAAGCACGTCGCCGACATCGATCAGCTGCTGGCGGCGAAGGAAAAGGAGATCATGCAGGTCTGACCGGCCTGCATGAGCGTGAATCTTCCCCGTCATGTGGCGATCATCATGGACGGCAACGGCCGCTGGGCCGCTGCGCGGAAACTGCCGCGGCATGCGGGTCACAAGGCCGGCATCAGCGCGTTGCGCGCTTGTGTGCAAACGTGCACGGCCCGCGGTATCGGGGCGCTCACGGTCTTTGCATTCTCCAGTGAAAACTGGGCGCGCCCGGCGGAAGAGGTGTCATTGCTGATGGGCCTGTTCGTCGATGCGCTCGACAGCCAGGTCGATGAGCTGCACGCCAATGGCGTGCGGCTGCGCTTCATCGGCGATCGCCAGCGGCTCGCGGTGCGCCTTCAGTCCTATCTCGCCGCCGCCGAAGCGCGCACCGCGCGCAACCAGAAGCTCGCGTTGAATGTCGCCATGAGTTACGGCGGCCGCTGGGATATCACCGGGGCGGTGCGCGCGCTCGCCGCGAAATGCGCGGGCGGAGGGCTGCGCCCGGCCGATATCACCGAGGAGCAGGTGGCGGCGGCGCTGCAGCTGGCTGACCTGCCGGACCCGGACCTGTTCATCCGCACCGGGGGTGAACATCGCATCAGTAATTTCCTGCTGTGGAATATGGCCTATACCGAACTGTATTTCACCGACTGCCTGTGGCCGGACTTCGACGCCGGGCAATTGGATGCCGCGTTGGCTTTCTTCGGTGCGCGCGAGCGGCGCTTCGGGCGTACCTCGGAGCAGGCGCGGAGCCCCGCGAGTGCTTAAGACCCGGATCATCACCGCTGCCGTCCTGATCGCACTGCTGCTGGTCGTGCTGCTGTGGCTGCCCCCCTTCGCCACCATGATCGCGATGACCGCGGCGGTGCTGGCCGGCGCCTGGGAGTGGTCGGCGTTCCTGCGCCTGCAGTCGGTAGCCGGGCGGATCGTCTATGTTCTGGCGATCGCCGCCTGCCTGCCGGTGCTGTGGCAGCTCACGCTGGCGGAGCCGGCGCGGCTGATGGTGCTGGTCGTGGCACTGATCTGGTGGGTCGTGGCGCTGCTGTGGGTGGTGTTCGCGCCGCGGCGCGCGGCGGCCTGGTCGGCAGCCTGCGCCGGGATTCTGGCATTGGTCCCGGCCTGGGTCGCGATGGTGCGGCTGCGGGTGGACGTGCCGCGCGGTGAGCAATGGGTGCTCTTTGCCCTGTGCCTGGTGTGGGCCGCCGATGTCGGCGCCTATTTCGCCGGACGCAGTTTCGGGCGGGTGAAGCTTGCGCCGCAGGTCTCGCCCGGCAAGACCTGGGAGGGTGTGCTCGGCGGCCTGCTGCTGGCCGCCTTGGTTGCCCTATTCGGCAGCCGGTGGTTTGCTGTGCCGGTGCTGCAGCTCGTGCCGCTGTGTCTGGCCGTCGTCGCCTTCTCGATCGTCGGTGACCTTACCGAGAGCCTGCTCAAGCGCTTCGCCGGTCTCAAGGACAGCGGCACTTTGTTTCCCGGCCACGGTGGAGTGATGGATCGAATCGACAGTGTGACCAGCGCCATGCCGATACTGCTGCTGGGGCTCGTGGTGCTCGGAGTCGCGCAGTGAAGGGTATCGCGGTGCTCGGCGCGACCGGGTCGGTCGGGGTCAATACCCTGGATGTCGCGGCCCGGCATCCGGATCGCTACCGGGTGGTGGCCCTGGGCGCGCACCGCAATGTCGACGGACTGTTCAGGCAGATCCAGGAATTTCGGCCGGCCATGGCCGCCCTGACCGATCCGGCGGCGGCCCGGGTGCTCGAGCAGCAGGTGCAGAACGCGGGCATCCCGACCCGGGTGCTGAGCGGCCCTGAGTCACTCGAAACCCTCGCGACCCTGCCGGAGGTCGACCAGGTGATGGCGGCGGTGGTCGGTGCCGCCGGCCTGCGCTCGACGCTGGCAGCGGCCCGCGCGGGCAAACGGCTGCTGCTCGCCAACAAGGAGTCCCTGGTCATGGCCGGGCCGCTGCTGTTGGCGGCGGTGCGCGCGGGGGGCAGTGAGATTCTGCCCATCGACAGCGAACACAATGCGATATTTCAATGTCTGCCGCATGGCGCGAGCGCGGGTGTCCGACCGAAGGGAGTGCGCCGCATCCTGCTGACCGCCTCCGGCGGGCCGTTCCGGGACTGGAGCCTGGAGGCCATCGCCAGCGCCACACCCGATCAGGCCTGCAAGCACCCCAACTGGGTCATGGGCCGCAAGATTTCCGTCGATTCCGCCTCGCTCATGAACAAGGGCCTGGAGCTCATCGAAGCCTGTTTCATGTTCGGTCTGCCGCCGTCGCAGGTGGAGATCGTCGTGCATCCGCAAAGTGTCGTGCACTCCCTGGTGGAGTACATCGACGGCTCGCTGCTGGCGCAGCTGGCCTGCCCGGACATGCGCACCCCGATCGCCTACGGCATGGCCTGGCCCGAGCGCATCGAGGCCGGCACCGACTTCCTCGACCTGATCCGCACCCGGCAGCTGGACTTCCTGGCACCGGATGCGACCCGGTTCCCGTGTCTTGCCCTGGCTCGAGCGGTAGCGGACACTGGCGGGCTGGCCCCTGCCATTCTGAATGCGGCGAATGAAGTCGCTGTCACTGCCTTCCTGGAGCGCCGATTGAACTTTCCGGACATTCCCGCGGTCATTGAATGTGTTCTTGCAAAGGCCGATGGGGCCAAAGCTGCCGGGGGGGAAATCCGCAGCATCGACGATGTCTTACAAGCCGATGCCGAAGCTCGTGAGTTGGCCTTGGAGTTCGGCCGCACCCGCGGCGGACTGACGAGACCGATTCATGCGTAGGCGGACCCAGAAGCGCCACGCACGACGGCATTCCACACAAACTTCCAACAACACGCGGGCCGGCAATCTGTTCATGAAGCGATTTGGATTGGTGACCACCCTCGCCTTGTGCGCGGGTTCAGCAGTATGTTCGGCCCAGACACCGGCACCCGCGGCGGCGGCCCAGGGCCCGGTCCCGGCACCGGTCGCGCCACCCCCGGCCGATGACGCTGGGCCGGCGCCTCCGCCAACGCCGGTGCTCTCGAACACGGAAGTGGTCCAGGACAGCTCCCAGGCCAATTTCACCGTCACCGATATCAAGATCGAGGGCTTGCAGCGCATCTCCGAGGGCACGGTCTACAACTACCTGCCCGTGAACATCGGCGACCACGTCACGCCGGCGCGTATCCGCGAGGCCGTTCGGTCCCTGTACAACACCGGCTTCTTCCGCGACGTGCAGCTGCGACGCGACGGCAACACGCTGGTGGTGCTGATCGTCGAGCGCCCGGCGATCGAGAGTTTCGAGATCACCGGCAACAAGGACATCAAGACCGAGGATCTGCAGAAGTCACTGCGCAACGTGGGTCTGGCGACCGGCAAGACCTTCGACCGCTCGGTGCTGGAGGAGGTGAAGGGCTACCTCACCGACCAGTACTTCAGCCGCGGCAAGTACGCGGTGAGCATCGATGAGAAGGTCGAGGATGATTCGGGCAACCGGGTGAAGATCAAGGTCACCATCAAGGAAGGCTCACGCGCCAAGATCCGCTCCATCAACATCGTCGGCAACCACGCCTACACGGATCGGGAGATCGACAAGGGGTTCGAACTGCAGACCCCGAACCTTCTGTCCTGGTACAAGCAGGACGATCGGTATTCCAGTGAATCCCTCGAGGGCGATCAGGAGAAGCTGCGCTCCTACTACATGGACCGCGGCTACGCGGATTTCCAGATCGAGTCGACGCAGGTGTCGATCGCGCCGGAAAAGGATGACATCTTCATCACCCTCAACATCAACGAGGGCGGTATCTACAAGGTCGGCGAAGTGAAGCTCGCGGGCACCTTTCCGATCCCCAAGGAGCAGCTCGAAAAACTGATCCTGATCGCGCCCGGCCAGACCTATTCACGCAAATTCGTGACCTCCACGCAGGAGCTGATGCAGAACCGCCTGGGGCAGGATGGCTACGCCTTCGCGAAGGTGGATCCGGTGCCGACCACCGACAAAGCCACGGGCAAGGTCAGCATCACCTTCTTCGTCGACCCCGGCAATCGCGTCTATGTGCGCAACATCACCTACTCGGGCGTCAAGCGCATCAATGACGAAGTGCTGCGCCGGGAGATGCGCATCCTGGAAGGCGGCTGGCTGTCGAATGTGGCGCTCGACCGCTCCAAGCAGCGTCTGCAGCGCCTGACCTACATCACCAAGGTGGACGAGGAAACGACCCCGGTACCGGGTTCCGCGGACCAGGTGGACGTGGACTTCAAGATCGAGGAGGGCCCCGGCGCCTCGATTTCCGGCGGTGTGGGCTATTCGGAGACCTACAAGTTCGAGTTGAACGGCAACTACACCGATGCCAATTTCCTGGGATCCGGTCAACGCGTGTCCATCAATCTCTCGACCGGTCTCTACAACAAGGTCTATGGCATTTCCGAGACCAACCCGTACACCACGGTCGACAACATGCAGCGGACCTTTTCCTTCAGCTTCCGCGACGTGTCGCAGTTCACTTCATCCTCCTCGGACTTCTCGACCAAGATCCTCACCTTCGGGGAGAGCTTCGGTTACCCGTTGTCGGAATATCAGAACATCAACGTCGGCTACAACATCCAGGGCGTGCAGCTGGTCGCGATCGAGAACAGCAGCGCCCTGCAGTCGCTGCAGTGGGTGGAGCAAAACGGTCACAGCTATACCGGCACGGCCACGGGCCTGATATTCGATCCGACCACGGCCACCTATGAGAACGGCGTCTACTACATCGATGGCACGCGCTATGTGGTCGGCCAGCTGGTGACGGGCTGGAGCTACGACTCACGCAACCGCGGTCTGTTCGCCGACCGCGGCCTGCACCAGGTCCTGACCGTTTCCTACACCCCGCCGATTACCGGGGTGTCCTACTACAAGACCAACTACGAGATCTCGAAGTACGTCCCCCTGTGGGGCCGATGGGTGATGGATTTCACCGGCAACCTCGGTTATGGCGCGGGCCTGGGCAAGACCACATCCCTGCCACCCTATGAACTCTATTACGGCGGCGGCCCCGATTCGGTGCGTGGCTACCAGGAGAGCCGGCTCGGTCCCCGGGACCAATATGGCAATCCCTACGGCGGTAACCTCAATGTCCTGATGCGCGGGGAACTCATCATTCCAATGCCGGCGAAAATCGCCTCGAGCGCCCGGGTGAGCCTGTTCGTCGATGTCGGAAATGTGTTCTCGACCGGCAAGTCGCCGACCTTCTACGCGCCCCCGTACGGGTACAGCTCGGGAACGGTGACCGCCGCGGAGCTGAACGATCCGTCGATCCTGCCCAGGGAGAATTACGAATTTGCGTTCAGCCGCCTGAAAGAATCGGTGGGTGTGGCAGTGCAGTGGCTGGCGCCGCTGGGTCTGTTCCGCTTCAGTCTGGCGGTCCCGCTGAATGCGCAGCGCGAAATCGATGGCGTGACCTGGGGTGATGAAACCGAGCGCTTCCAGTTCTCGGTCGGACAGGCGTTCTAAGGGCGTGCTTGCCCCGGGCGATTTCCGCTATGATCCGGGTCGGTAATTTGGGCACTGCCCACAAGAGGAGCATCGTGAAGGGCGTCGTCAGGTCTTTGATTCTGGGTTCGGCTGCGACACTGGCGCTGGCGGCGGCGCCGGCGTGGGCGGAGCTGAAAATTGGTTATGTAAATTACAGCGCGCTGCTCCAGGAGTCGCCGGACGCGAAGGTCATTGCGGACGCCCTGCGCAATGAGTTCCTGCCGCGCCAGCGCGAGCTGCAGACCCTGCAGCAGTCGTTGAAGGCGCGCGAGGACAAGCTCACGAAGGACGGCGCCACCATGACGGACGACCAGCGCGCCCGTGAGGATAAGGAGATCCGCGACGGTGACCGCGAGTTGCAGCGCAAACAGAGCGAGGCGCAGGACGATTTCAACTCCCGCCGCAACGAAGAGCTGTCGAAGCTGCAGAAGTCGCTGATCGAGCAGGTCCGCACGTACGCCAAGGCACAGAACTACGACCTGGTGATGGCCGATGGGGTGATCTATGCAACCGGCGCGGTCGACATCACGCCCCAGATCCTGGCGATGCTGCAGGCGACCGCCCCCAAGGCCGCCGCGCCAGCGCCTGCTGCCCCGAAGCCGGCTGGCAAGTAAGCCAGCCGCTTAAGGCGGCCGCATGGTTGTCACCTTAGGCGAGCTTGCGGTCCGCTTGGGCTGTGAGCTGCGCGGCGACCCGCTGTGCGAGGTTGACAGCGTCGGGACCCTGGCGGACGCGCAGCCGCGCGCCGTGACGTTCCTGGCCGAGAGCCGCCACCGCGCGGCGCTGGCCCAAACGCGCGCCGCGGTCGTGGTGCTGGAGGCGCGCTTCGCCGCCGAGTGTCCGGTTGCCGCCCTGATCGCCGCGAATCCGCGCGCCACCTACGCACGCATCGCCACGCTCCTTTATCCCAGCCCCGCGGCAGTGCCGGGCGTCCACCCCAGTGCGCTCGTGGCGGCGGATGCCGAGGTGGATGCCACGGCACAGGTGGGGCCGCTGGCCGTCATCGGCGCGCGCTCCCGGGTCGGTGCCGGCGCCGTGATCGGTCCGCACTGCGTGATCGGCGCCGATGTCAGCATCGCCGCCGAGGTGCGGCTGGTGGCGCGGGTCACGCTGTGCGATGGGGTGACGGTGGGCGCCCGGTCGCTGCTGCATCCGGGCTGCGTCGTCGGCAGCGATGGGTTTGGCATCGCAGCGGAGCGCGGCGCCTGGTTGAAGATCCCCCAGGTCGGCAGCGTACGCATCGGCGCCGATGTGGAGATCGGCGCCAACACCACCATCGACCGCGGTGCGATCGGAGATACGGTGCTGGCGGATGGGGTCAAGCTCGACAACCTGATCCAGATCGGCCACAACGTGCGCATCGGTGCCCACACCGCGATTGCCGGCTGCACGGGAGTCTCGGGCAGCACCGTGATCGGCGAGCGCTGCCAGATCGGTGGCGCCTGTGCCATCGGCGGACACCTGTTGATCACCGACGACGTGCACATCACGGGCTTCTCGATGATCAGTCATTCGATCCCGAAGCCCGGCGTATACTCCAGCGGAATTCCATTTGAAGAGGCGCGGACCTGGCGCCGGATGGTGGCCCGCTTCAAACGCCTGGCCCGCAGCGCTGCGCAGCAGAACGGTGACGAGAGCAAAGATGAGTGAAGTCGTACAATTTGATATTCACGGCATTCTCAAACAGCTGCCGCATCGCTATCCGTTCCTGATGGTGGATCGGGTGCTCGAGTGCCGCGCCGGTGACAGTATCCGCGCACTGAAGAACGTGACCGTCAACGAGCCGTACTTCATGGGTCATTTCCCGCAGCGGCCGGTGATGCCGGGCGTGATGATCATCGAGGCGCTGGCGCAGACCGCCGGAATCCTGGCCTTCGTCACCGGCGGCGTGGTGCCGAATGCGAACACCAAGTTCTACTTCGTCGGCATCGACAAGGCCCGCTTCCGCAAGCCGGTCGAACCGGGTGACCAGCTGATCCTCACGGCACAGTTGACGCGCAGCTTCAAGGGCATCTGGAAGTTCTCGAGCGTCGCCTACGTCGGCACGACGGAGGTGGCCAGCGCCGACATGATGGTGGCGCCGGAGGTGACCAAGTGACGGTCGCGCCATGATCGACCCGCACGCAATCGTATCGCCACGGGCGCAGCTGGGCGAGGGCGTGACGGTCGGACCCTTCGCGGTGATCGGACCGGATGTCGTAGTCGGGGCCCGGACCACGGTCGGCGCGCACGCGGTCATCGAAGGCCCGACCCGCATCGGAGTGGACAATCAGATCTTCGCGTTCGCCTCCATCGGCGCGGCGCCGCAGGACAAGAAATACAAGGGCGAACCCACCCAGCTGACCATCGGCGACCGCAATGTGTTTCGCGAATTCTGCACCATGAATCGCGGCACGGCCTCCGGACGCGGTCTCACCAGCATCGGTTCGGACTGCCTGTTCATGGCCTACTCGCACGTCGCGCATGACTGCGACATCGGCGACAAGGTGATCCTGGCGAACTGCGCCACGATGGGTGGTCATGTGCAGATCGGGCATTGGGTGCAGCTCGGCGGCCTCTCGGCCATCCACCAGTTCTGCAAGGTCGGCGCGCACGCCTTCATTGCCGGCGGCGCCATCCTCACGCGCGATCTGCCGCCCTACGTGATGATCGCCGGTAATCCGGCAGCCCCGCACTCGATCAACTCCGAAGGGCTCAAGCGCCGCGGCTTCACGCCGCAACAGATTCGCAATCTGCGCACGGCCTACCGCATCCTCTATCGCTCGGAGCTGAAACTGGCGGATGCAGTAGCGCAGCTCACTCAGCTCGCCCGGGGCAACGCCGAAGTGCAGCCGCTGCTGGACTTCATCGGCGCCTCGACGCGCAGCCTGGTGCGCTGACGAGCGTCCGGATGTCCGACCCGCTGGTGATCGGGCTGGTTGCCGGCGAGTCCTCGGGTGACACCCTCGGCGCCGCCTTGCTCGATGCGCTGCGCGCACGCGTCGGCGAGGTGCGCGCCTTCGGCGTCGCCGGTCCCAAGATGCGCGCCGCCGGCTGCGAGGTGTGGGCGGACGCCCATGAACTGGCCGTGATGGGACTGATCGAGCCTTTGGTGCACCTGCCACGGCTGATGCGCCTGCGGGCGCGTCTGGTGCGACAGTTTACGCAGGCGCGGCCACCGGTCTTCGTCGGCATCGACGCACCGGCGTTCAACATCGGACTCGAGGCCACGCTGCGTGCGCGGGGCATTCGCACGGTCCAGTACGTGAGCCCCCAGGTGTGGGCCTGGCGCCAGGGACGGGTGCGCAGCATCGCCGCAGCCTGTGACCTCGTGTTGTGCCTTTATCCCTTCGAGACCGAGTTCTACCGCCAGCACGGCGTGCGGGCGCAATTCGTCGGCCATCCGCTGGCGGATCAGATTCCGCTCACCACCGACCGCGCCGCCGCCCGCGCGGCGTTGGGAGTGCAGGCCGACGCGACCCTGATCGCGCTGCTGCCGGGCAGCCGCCTGGGCGAAGTGCGGCGGCTGGGCGAGGATTTCCTGCGCGCCGCACGCAGTCTGCAGGCCAGCCGACCTGCACTGCAGTTCATTGCCCCGATGGCTTCGCACGGCGTGCGCGCGATGTTTGCCGAGCAGCGTGAGCGGGTGGCGCCGGCCCTCGCCGTGCAGATCATCGAAGGCCAGGCGCAGCAGTCGCTGATCGCCGCGGATGCGGTGCTCGTGGCCTCCGGGACGGCGACCCTGGAGACCCTGCTGACGCGCCGGCCGATGGTGGTCGCCTACCGCTTCAGCGCCATCACCGCATTTCTGCTGCGGCGGCTCGGGCTGGTGAAGGTCAGCCACTTCTCGCAACCGAACCTTCTGACCGGACAGTCGCTGGTGCCCGAGTTTCTGCAGGAAGCCGTCAACGGCGAAGACCTGGCCCGGGCGCTGCTGCAACAGCTCGACGACAGCGCGGGGCGCGCGCATCTGGAGGCGGAATTTCTCAAGGTTCATCAGCAGTTGCGGGTCGGCGCCGCCGACCGCGCCGCCCAGGCCATATTGGAGATGCTGCAGTGGCCAACGAGCGCCTGACCGCCGGCGTGGACGAGGCCGGGCGCGGCCCGCTTGCCGGGCCGGTGGTGGCTGCGGCCGTGATCCTCGACCCGCGACGGCGCATCTTCGGACTCAAGGATTCCAAGCAGCTGCAGCCCGAGGAGCGCGAGTCGCTGGCCGTACTGATTCGCGCGCGCGCGCTGTGCTGGGCGGTGGCCTGGTCCGAGTGCCACGAAATCGACGCCCTCAACATCCTCGAGGCCACGCACCTGGCCATGCGCCGCGCCGTCCTCGGCCTGGCGGTGAGTCCGCGCAACATCCTCGTCGATGGCAACCGCCTGCCGCAGTTCGCCGATATCGCGCCGCAGTGTGCGATCCGCGCGATTGTCAAGGGCGATTGCACGGAGCCGGCAATCAGTGCGGCCTCGATCCTCGCCAAGACTGTTCGCGACGCCCTCATGCGCAGTCTGGACGTCGTTTATCCCGGGTATGGTCTGGCGGTGCACAAGGGCTACGGCACGGTGGATCATCTGGAGGCGTTGGCGCGCCACGCGGCGTGCCCCATCCACCGGCGCAGTTTTCGTCCGGTATTATTGGACGACACATGAAGGCGCAGTTCGTACATTTGAGACTGCACACCGAATTCTCACTGGTGGACAGCATCGTGCGCGTGCCCGATCTGCTCACCGCAACCGTCGCTGCCGGCATGCCGGCGGTGGCCGTCACCGATCAGACCAATCTGTTCGCGATGGTGAAGTTCTATCGCGAAGCGCTGAGTCAGGGCGTCAAGCCCATCATCGGCGTGGATCTGCTGGTCGCGGAGAGCGTCGAGCGCCGAGGCAGCTCGCGTCTGACGCTGTTGTGTCAGACGCAGGAGGGCTATCGCAACGTCACCCGCCTCATCACCCGGGCGTACCTCGAGGGTCAGAAGAATGGTCCGCCCATGGTGGAGCGCGGCTGGCTGAGCAAAGCCTCGCTCACGGGCCTGATTGCCCTGTCCGGCGGTGCCGCCGGGGATATCGGCTGCGCCCTGCTGAACGGTCGCAGCGGCGATGCTCAGGCGCAGCTTGATTTCTGGCTGGCGCTGTTCGGAGACCGTTTCTACATCGAGCTGCAGCGCCTCGGCCGCCGCGACGAGGAAAGCTACATTGCCGCCGCCGTGGCGCTCGCGGCCGCGCGCGATGTCCCGCTGGTCGCGACCAATGACGTGCGCTTTGTCGGCCCCGCCGATTTTGAAACCCATGAGGCGCGGGTGTGCATTCAGGGCGGACACCTGCTCACCGACCCGGCACGCCCGAAGCTCTACAGCGCGCAGCAGTTCCTGCGCACGCCGGATCAGATGGCCGAACTGTTCCACGATCTGCCTGAGGCCATCCGCAATAGCGTTGAGATCGCGCGCCGCTGCAACCTGGTGCTGAACCTCGGAGAGGCGCGGCTGCCGGACTATCCGGTGCCTGCGGGCATGACGACCGAGCAGTTCCTGGAGAGTGAGTCGGTCGCCGGGCTCGCGGCGCGCCTGGCGGCAAGCGCCGCGGGCGAACGAGCAGCCGCATATCGGCAGCGACTCGATCTGGAACTGAAGATCATCTGCCAGATGGGTTTCGCGGGCTACTTCCTGATCGTCGCCGACTTCATCCGCTGGGCGCGCGAGAACGCGGTGCCGGTGGGCCCGGGACGCGGCTCCGGCGCCGGCTCGCTGGTGGCCTACGCGCTGCGGATCACGGACCTCGACCCGATCGAGCACGGGCTGCTGTTCGAGCGCTTCCTGAACCCCGAGCGCGTCTCGATGCCGGATTTCGACGTCGACTTCTGCATGGACGGACGCGATCGCGTCATCGACTACGTCGCCCAGAAATATGGCCGCGATCGGGTCTCGCAGATCATCACCTACGGCACCATGGCGGCGAAGGCCGTGGTGCGCGATGTGGGTCGGGTATTGGGACTCGGCTACGGCTTCGTCGATCGGATCGCGAAACTGATTCCGTTTGAACTGGGCATCACGCTGGATGACGCGCTGACCAAGGAACCGGAGCTCAAGCGTCTCTACGACACCGAGGATGAGATCCGCAATCTCATCGATCTGGCCCGCGCCCTCGAAGGCCTCACGCGCAATGCCGGCACGCATGCCGGCGGGGTCGTGATCGCCCCGTCGGTGCTGACGGATTTTGCGCCCCTGTACTGCGAAGCCGGCTCCAGCAGCATCGTGACGCAGTTCGACAAGGATGACGTCGAGGCAGCGGGGCTGGTCAAGTTCGACTTCCTGGGGCTGCGCACGCTGACCATCATCGATCGGGCGATTGCGATCATCAACCGGGCGCGGGCTACGGACAACGCGCCGCTGATCGACCTGAATTCGCTGCCCGTCGGGGATGCGGCCACTTACGCGATGCTGAAATCCGGGCGCACCACGGCCGTCTTCCAGCTCGAATCACGCGGCATGCGTGATCTGATCCGGCGCCTGAAACCGGACTGCTTCGCAGACATCGTGGCGCTGGTGGCGCTGTTTCGCCCCGGCCCCCTCGAGTCGGGCATGGTGGATGACTACATCACGCGCAAGCGCGAACCGGTGGGCGGCGTCATCGACTATCTGCACCCGGATCTGAAGCCGGCGCTGGGTGAGACCTATGGCGTCATCCTGTATCAGGAACAGGTGATGCGGATCGCGCAGATCCTGGCCGGCTACACGCTCGGCGGCGCCGATCTGCTGCGCAAGGCCATGGGCAAGAAGAAGCCCGAGGAGATGGCCAAGCAGCGCTCCATTTTCGTGGGCGGCGCGGTCGCGCGCGGCGTACCCGAGCAGCAGGCGGCGCACATTTTCGACCTCATGGAAAAGTTCGCCGGCTACGGCTTCAACAAGTCGCACTCGGCCGCGTATGCGGTGCTGTCCTATCAGACCGCGTACCTGAAGACCCATCACACCGCGGCGTTCATGGCGGCGGTGTTGTCGGCGGACATGGATCACACGGACAAGGTGGTCACGCTCATCGATGAGTGCAAGCAGCTGCAGCTGGCGGTGCTGCCGCCGGATGTGAACACCTCGCTGCATGAGTTCGCGGTGGCGGATGCGAAGACCATCCGTTATGGATTGGGCGCCGTGAAGGGCGTGGGGCAGGGCGCCGTTGCGGCGCTGATCGCCGAGCGCGAGGCGCGTGGGCCTTATCGCAGCCTCGCGGAGCTGTGTCGGCGCACCGATCTTAGCCGGATCAACCGTCGCACCCTCGAGGCGCTGATCCGTTCCGGCAGCATGGACAGCATCGGGCCGAACCGCGCGACCCTGCTCGCGAATCTGCCCGCGGCCATGCAGCTCGGGGATCAGACGGCACGCGCGCATCAGGCGGGTCAGAACGACATGTTTGGTTTGAGCGCGATGCCTGAACGCAGCGCGGAGCAGCGCGGTGAACTCAAGGCCATCGCCGATTTCAGCGAGGCCGTGCGGCTGCAGGGCGAGCGGGAAACCCTGGGACTGTATCTGACCGGCCATCCCATCGACCGCTTCGAGGCTGACCTGCCGCGTTTCGCGGCGCAGCGCATCGGCGAACTGATCAGCGAGAAGCCGCCCACCTCGGGCGAAGGCGAACGCGGCTTCAGCCGGGGGCGGCTGGTGACCGTGGCGGGCCTCGTGGATGAAATCCGCAAGCGCGGCCAGCGGGTCAGCATCATTCTGGATGACCGCACCGGTCGCATTGAGACCACACTGTTCGAAGAGGTGTTCCAGCGGCACCGCGATCTGATCGTGAAGGACGCGGTGGTGCTCGTCGAAGGTCATTTCCGGTTCGATGAGTTTGGCGATGCCTGGCGGATCGCGGCGCGTAAAATCACCGACTTGAACGCGGTGCGCGAGCAGCAGGCGCGGCGCCTGGTGCTCAAGCTGCCACAGCGCTCCGACCGCAATGCCATGCTGACCCGGCTGGCCGAGGTGTTGACGCCCTGGCGCAACGGACCCTGTCAGGTGACGGTGCAGTACTGGACGGCCCAGGCGAGCGGCGCACTGGACCTGGGGCCGGAGTGGAACGTCAGACCCGGGCGCGAGCTGCTGGAGCATCTGGAGGAGCTGGTCGGTCGGGAAGGCATGCGGGTGCTGTACGGGCCCCAGACAGCCTCCGCGGGACCCTGACTTGCACTGCCGTGGTTGCGCCCGTAACCTGCGGCGGCTATGGCTGTAGCGTTTCTGGATTTCGAACAACCGATCGCCGAACTCGAAGCAAAAATCGAGGAGCTGCGGCACGTGACCTCCGAGTCCGAGGTCAACATCAAGGATGAGATCTCGCGGCTGCAGGCCAAGAGCCGGCAGCTGACCCGCAATATTTTCGCGAATCTGACTCCCTGGCAGATCACCCAGCTGGCCAGGCACCCGCAGCGACCCTATCCGCTCGATTACACCGCCATGATCCTCAGTGAGTTTCACGAGCTGCACGGCGACCGGATGTACGCCGATGACATGGCGATCGTCGGCGGGCTGGGTCGACTCGAGGAGCGGGTGGTCATGGTCATCGGTCACCAGAAGGGCCGTGACACCAAGGAGCGCGTGCGCCGCAACTACGGCATGCCGAAGCCGGAGGGCTATCGCAAGGCGCTGCGACTGATGAAGATGGCCGAACGCTTCGGACTGCCCATCATCACCTTCATCGACACCCAGGGTGCCTATCCCGGCGTGGGCGCCGAGGAGCGCGGCCAGAGCGAGGCCATCGCGCGCAATCTGTTTGAGATGTCAGTCCTGGCGACGCCCATCGTGACGGTCGTGACCGGCGAGGGTGGTTCCGGCGGGGCACTGGCGATCGGCGTCTGCGACCGCCTGATGATGCTCCAGTACAGCACCTACTCGGTGATTTCGCCGGAAGGCTGTGCCTCGATTCTGTGGCGCAGTGCCGACAAGAAGGAAGCGGCCGCGGAGGCCTTGGGCATCACCGCCGGACGCCTCAAGCAGCTCGGACTCATCGATGAGCTGCTGGAAGAACCCCTCGGCGGCGCGCACCGCGATCCGGCGGCCACCGCCGCCTCGCTCAAGGAGGCCGTGATCCGCCACCTGTCGGAACTGGGGCAGCTGAGCAAGGAAGAGTTGATCGCGCGCCGGGCCGAGAAGATTGCCGGCTTCGGCGTGTTCTCCGAGGACGGGGCGGAGTAATTGCGCCGCGCGCGCGCACCACTTCTCACTCCCGCCCGGGTCTACTCGCAGCTGCTGCGGATTCATCCCCCCAGCCTCACGGCGCCGCTGTGCGTCGCCTTCAGCGGCGGCGCGGACTCCACCGCCCTGCTCGCGCTCTTGGCCGCAGAACCGGCGCTTCATCCCCGGCTGCGGGCCCTGCACATCGATCACGGCCTGCAGCCGCAGTCCCGCTCCTGGGTGCGCGCCTGCCGTGCAACCTGTCGCCTGCTGCGCGTGCCGTTCACGTCGCGGCGACTGCGCCTCGCACGCCGCCGCGGGGAATCGCTCGAGGCGCTGGCCCGTGCCGCACGGTATGGGGCGCTCACCGCGGGCCTGCGCGCGGGTGAAGTACTGCTGACCGCGCATCATCTGGAGGATCAGCTGGAGACGGTGCTGTTGCAGTTGCTGCGCGGCGCCGGAGTGCCGGGCCTGGCCGCCATGCCGGCCGTGATGCCGCTCGGCAGGGGTTTTCTGGCTCGGCCGCTGCTGGATGTGCCGCGCGCGCAGCTGCGCGCCTGGGTGCAGTCACGCGGCCTGGGCTGCATCGAGGATCCGTCCAACACCGATGACCGGCATGACCGCAATTACCTGCGTCATCGGGTGCTGCCCGCCATCGTGCAACGCTGGCCCGCCGCGGCGCGGACCGCGGCGCGCAGCGCGCGCCACATGGCGGCCGCCCAGGAGCTGCTGGATGAGCTGGCGCGCGCGGATCTGGCGCGGGCGGCGGATGGCGCGGCGCTCTCGGTCACCGCGCTGCGGGCACTGCCGGTGGCAAGACGGCGCAATGCGCTGCGCTTCTGGATCAGCGCGTCGGGCCGGCTGGTGCCGGACGCGCTGCGCCTCGAGGAGATGGCCGTGAGATTGCTGGCGGCGCGCGCCGGAGCCAATCCGAGCGTGCGCTGGGGACCCACCCAGGTGCAGCGGCAAATGGGTCGCCTCACGCTGCAGGAGGTGCCGGCGGTGACGCCGCCCTACGAGCTTAGCTGGGATCCGCGCCGTACGCGGCGGCTCACCCTCGCGACCGGCCTCGGGCAGCTCGAACTGGCGCGCTGCGCACACGGCCTGATCGACGCCGCGCGGCTTCCCGCGCAGCTGACGGTACGCACCCGACGCGGCGGGGAGCGGTTGCGCCCGCGGGCCGGTGGACCCTCGCGCACGCTCAAGAGTCTGCTGCAAAGTGAGCGAATTGCGCTCATCGAGCGTCAGCAGCTGCCGCTGCTGTTCGCCGGCGAGCAACTGGTGGCGGTCGGTGACCTCTGGGTGGACGCACGCTGGCAGCCCGGCACACCGGGCGCCAAACGGCTGCGACTCATCTGGCACAGACCCGCCTGATTTGATAGTCTGTTCGCCCGTCGAGCCTGCGCACCTGCAGGCGTTATTTTTGTCCGGCGGAATCCCCCTCAAGCCCATGAGCCGTTTCGTTTTCGTAACTGGCGGTGTCGTTTCCTCGTTGGGGAAAGGCATCGCGGCCGCATCCCTTGGCGCGATTCTCGAGGCCCGCGGCCTCACCGTCGCCATGGTGAAGCTGGACCCCTATATCAACGTGGATCCGGGCACCATGAGCCCGTTCCAGCATGGCGAGGTCTTCGTCACGCAGGACGGGACCGAGACCGACCTCGACCTGGGGCACTACGAGCGCTTCGTACGCACGACCACCGGCCGCCACAGCAATTTCACCACCGGGCGCATCTATGAGCGGGTGATCGCCAAGGAGCGCCGCGGTGACTATCTCGGCGCCACGGTGCAGGTCATTCCGCACATCACCGATGAGATCAAGCGCAGCATCAAGCTCGGCGCGAACGAGGCCGATGTGTGCATGGTGGAGATCGGCGGCACGGTCGGCGACATCGAGTCGCTGCCGTTTCTGGAGGCCATCCGCCAGCTGGGTGTCGAGCTGGGGCGCAGCAATTGCATCTTCATGCACCTGACCCTGGTGCCGGTGGTCGGGGGCCCGGAGTCGGGCGAGATCAAGACCAAACCCACGCAGCATTCGGTCAAGGAATTGCGCGGTATCGGCATTCAGCCCGACATCCTACTGTGCCGCTGCAAGCATCCGCTGCCCGAGGAACATCGCCGCAAGATCGCCCTGTTCACCAATGTCGAGGAACGCGCGGTGATCTCCGCGGTCGACGCCGATGACATCTACAAGATCCCGCTGCTGCTGCGCGAGCAGGCGCTCGATGAGATCGTCGTCAGCAAGCTCGGTCTGTCCGTGCCGCAGACCGAACTGGCCGAATGGCGCCAGGTGGTCGCCGCCAAGGCCAATCCGGATGGCCAGGTCGATATCGCAATGGTCGGCAAGTACGTGCAGGCACGCGACTCCTACATCTCACTGAACGAGGCGCTGACGCACGGCGGCCTCAAGACCCGCACGCGGGTCAACGTGCACTACATCGAATCCACCGACATCGAGCAGCACGGCACCCACGCCCTCGCCGGCATGGACGCCATCCTGGTGCCGGGCGGCTTCGGCGAGCGCGGCATCGAAGGCAAGATCGCGGCGGTGCGCTTTGCCCGCGAGCAAGGCATTCCCTACCTCGGGCTGTGCCTGGGGATGCAGATCGCGATCGTCGAGTTCGGACGCCATGTGCTCGGTCTCGCCGATGCCAACAGCACCGAGTTCAATCGCGCCACGCCCCACCCGGTGATCGCATTGATCGCGGAATGGCAGGACACCGCACTTGGCTCGCAGCAGCGCGATGAGAAGTCCGGCAAGGGCGGCACCATGCGCCTGGGCGCGCAGGAAGTGCTGCTGAGCGCCGGCAGCAAGGTGCGCGAGCTGTACGGACGCGACACCATTTTCGAGCGGCATCGGCACCGCTTCGAATTCAACAACACCTACATGGACCGCTACCTCCGCGGAGGCCTGAAGTTCGCCGGCATGTCGCGCGATGAACTGGTGGAGATCATCGAGCTGCCGGACCACCCGTGGTTCGTGGCGACGCAGTTCCACCCCGAGTTCACCTCCACGCCGCGCGACGGGCATCCGCTGTTCGCCGGCTTCGTGCGCGCGGCCCGGGCGCACCGCGCCTCGCAGCTGCCGGTTGCTGCGGGTGCATGAAGCTCGCCGGGCATACCGTAGGTGCTGATCAGCCGCTGTTCCTGATCGCCGGGCCCTGCGTCATCGAGGGTGCGACCCTCACCCAGGAGATCGCCGGAACGCTGGTGGAGATCACCGCGAAACTGGGTGTGCCCTTCATCTTCAAGGCCTCCTTCGACAAGGCCAACCGGTCCTCGCGCACCAGCTATCGCGGTCCGGGGCTCGACTCGGGCCTTGCGGTACTCGAATCGGTGCGCCGCCTGTTCAGGATCCCGGTGCTCACGGACGTTCACGAGGACACACCGCTGTCGGAAGTCGCCGCCGTGGTCGATGTGCTGCAGACGCCCGCCTTTTTGTGCCGCCAGACCAATTTCATCGTGGGCGTCGCCTCGCAGGGCAAGCCCGTCAACATCAAGAAGGGTCAATTCCTCTCGCCCTGGGAAATGCGCAATGTCGTCGACAAGGCCCGCAGCACCGGCAACACCGACATCATGGTGTGTGAGCGCGGCTTCTCCTTCGGCTACAACAATCTGATCACCGACATGCGCGCGCTGTCGATCATGCGCGAGACGCAGTGCCCGGTGGTGTTCGATGCCACCCACTCGGTACAGCTTCCCGGCGGGCAGGGCAGCGCCTCGGGCGGTCAGCGCGAATTCATCCCGGTGCTGGCCCGAGCCGCGGTCGCGGCGGGCATTGCGGGAGTCTTCATGGAGACGCATCCTGATCCGGCGCAGGCGCTGTCCGATGGTCCCAATGCCTGGCCGCTCGGGCGCATGCAGTCGCTTCTGGAAACGCTGCTCGAGATCGATCGTACCGTCAAGAAAAAACCCTTTGAGGAATCCTTGCTATGAGCCTTATCGTCGAAGTGCGCGGGCGCGAAATCATGGACTCCCGCGGCAACCCCACGGTGGAGGCCGACGTCATGCTGGAGGGCGGGTCCCTGGGTCGGGCTGCGGTTCCCTCCGGCGCCTCCACCGGCACGCGCGAGGCCGTCGAGCTGCGCGACGGGGATCCGAAGCGCTATGGTGGCAAAGGGGTGCTGAAGGCGGTCGAGCACATCAACACGGTGCTGCGCAAGGCGGTGCTCGGTCGTGACGCAGGTGACCAGGAGGGCCTGGACAAGGTCATGATCGACCTCGACGGCACGGACACCAAGGGGCGCCTGGGTGCCAACGCACTGCTGGCGATTTCCCTCGCCAATGCGCACGCCGCCGCGGCTGCCGAGCAGCTGCCGCTGTTCAAATATGTCGGCAAGGGCCGCGAGCCGGTGATGCCGGTGCCGATGATGAACATCATCAACGGCGGCGCACACGCCAACAACAGCCTCGACATTCAGGAGTTCATGATCCTCCCCGTTGGCGCCCCCAGCTTCCGCGAGGCCCTGCGGTACGGCGCGGAGATCTTTCACGCACTGAAGAAGATCCTGGCCGACCGGGGCCTGTCGACCACGGTCGGTGATGAAGGCGGCTTCGCGCCCAACCTCAAATCCAATGAGGAGGCGCTCGAGGTCATCCTGCAGGCGATCGACAGGGCCGGCTACAAAGCCGGCAAGGACATCTATCTGGGACTTGATGCCGCGAGCACCGAGTTCTACAAGGACGGCCGTTACGACCTGGAATGCGAGAACCGGCGTTTCACGGCGACCGAGTTCACCAAGTACCTGGCCGATCTGGCGGCGCGCTATCCCATCATCACCATCGAGGACGGCATGAGCGAGGCGGACTGGACCGGCTGGGGCGAACTCACCCGGGCGCTCGGGGATCGCATCCAGCTGGTGGGTGATGACCTGTTCGTGACCAACACCCGGATCCTGGCCGAAGGCATTGCCAAGCGCACCGCCAACGCCATCCTGATCAAGCCCAATCAGATCGGGACCCTGACCGAAACCCTGGCTGCCATTGCCATGGCGGAGAAGGCCGGTTACGCCTCGGTGATGTCGCATCGCTCAGGGGAAACCGAGGATGCCACCATCGCGGATCTGGCGGTGGCCACCGCGGCCTCCCAGATCAAGACCGGCTCGCTCTCGCGCTCGGACCGTACCGCCAAGTACAACCAGCTGCTGCGCATCGAGCTCATGCTGGGCAAGGTTCGTTACGCCGGCCGCGACGCATTTCCGGTAAAGCTGTAGGCTATTGCCATGAAGTGGCTGGCCATCGCTCTGGGCGTCGTGATCGCGATCCTGCAGTACCGCCTGTGGCTGTCGGACAGCGGCGTGCGGGAGCTCGCGCGCATGCAGGGCGCGGTGACGCAGCAGCGCGCGCAGAACGGCGCGCTGGTGGAACGCAACCGGCAGCTCGCGGCCGAGGTACGGGATCTGAAGACCGGCATGGCGGCGCTGGAGGAACGGGCGCGCAGTGAACTCGGCATGATCGCCAGCAACGAAACCTACTACCAGGTGGTGCCGGCGAAGACCGACGTGCCCCGAGCGCCTGCGGCCCAAGTGGCCGCGCGCTGAAGCGTTGCACTACTGGCTCATCATGCCGGCGGCGGGCTCGGGTCGTCGCTTCGGCACCCAGGTTCCCAAGCAGTACGCGCCGTTGCTCGGCCGCACGGTGATCGAGTGGGCGCTGGCCCCCTTCATCGACGACACCCGCTGCCTCGGCGTCGTGGTCGCGCTGGCACCGCAGGATCCCTGGTGGCCGCAGGTCGCCGCGCGGTTGCCCGACCATATTGCAACCGTCGCCGGCGGCGCCGAGCGCAGCCACTCGGTGCTGAACGGGCTGCGCGCGCTGGGCACCCGGGCCGATGCGGGCGACTGGGTGCTGGTCCACGATGCCGCGCGTCCCTGCCTGCCGCCCGCCGATCTGAGCAAACTGCTGCGCGATCTGCGTGATGAGCAGACCGGCGGTCTGCTGGCCGCGCCCGGCGCCGATACCCTCAAGTATGTGCCTTCCGGTGGCGCGACGGCGGTGGAGCGGACCGTGGATCGAACCGGTCTGTGGCGGGCGTTGACGCCGCAGATGTTCCGCTTCGGTGCGCTGCGGGCGGCGCTGGAGGCGGCGCACGCGGCGGGTCGCACCCCGACCGATGAGTCGCAGGCCCTGGAATGGGCGGGCGCCCGACCGCTGCTGGTGGAAGGCTCGGCAGCGAACATGAAGGTCACCACGGTCCAGGACCTCAAGCTGGCGGCGGCGATCTTGACTTCCAAACAGCACCCCGGTGCGGAGCAGGCCATGCGGATCGGATCCGGATTTGACGTGCACACCTTTGGCGAAGGCGATTACGTGATGCTCGGCGGGGTGCGCATTGCGTACGGCCGCGGCGTGATCGCGCACTCCGACGGCGATGTGATCCTGCATGCGCTGTGTGATGCGCTGCTCGGCGCGGCCGGTCTGGGCGATATCGGCCAGCACTTTCGCGACGATGACCCGCAATGGCGCGGCGCCGACAGCAAGGGTTTCGTGCGCGGCGTGCTCGCGATGTTGAAGACGCGCCAGCTCGCGGTGGTCAATGCCGACATCACGGTGCTCGCCGAGGCGCCGCGACTCTCGAAGCATCGCGAAGAGATCCGGCAGAGCATCGCGACGCTGCTCGAGGTGGCCGCGGACTGCGTCAACGTGAAGGCGACCACCACCGAAAAGATGGGCTTCCTCGGTCGGGGCGAGGGCCTGGCCGCGCAGGCGGTCGTGTTGCTGCATAGCACGGCCCAGGCGCCCGATTGACGCTGGCGGCCTGGCGCCAGCTCGCTCTGGGTGCGCCGCGTGCCTGGGGAGACCCGCAGGCGCGCGGCATACTGCGCAGCACGCCCGAGGACTTCGAAGTGACGGAGGACCTGGGGTTCGCCCCGGACGGCGACGGCGCTCACCTGTTGCTGAAAGTGCGCAAGCGCAACGCCAACACCGGCTGGGTCGCGCAGGA
>Ga0210385_10000570_pt1 | contig 25680 bp, 26 predicted proteins | sample IncBWH26OmetaG_FD_160107 | JGI IMG/M metagenome (GOLD analysis project Ga0210385, IMG submission 160107) | Forest soil microbial communities from Barre Woods Harvard Forest LTER site, Petersham, Massachusetts, United States - Inc-BW-H-26-O ...
CCCGTAGTTTCTTTTCGTCCTCGCGCCAGCCGAAGGTGCGGGCCGGGGCGATATCGCGCTCGTACGCGCCGGTGGCGAGATCGACAGTGTATCCCTGACGGCCGATGGGAGCGGGGAAGTCGATCTTATAGGAGACGGAGTAGCCGTCGCCGGGATAGACTCCGATGAATTTGTCGCCATCGCGCACTTCGACGTCTTTAAGAATGCGGAGATATTCGCGGCGGCGGCGCTGGCTCTTCAGTCCGACTTCGCGGAAGGCCTGGGTGTAGGGCAGGGCGCTGCCGTCGAGGATGGGAAGCTCGAGGTTATCGACTTCGACGAGGACGTTGTCGACGCCGGTGCCGAGTAGGGCGGAAAGCAGGTGCTCGGTGGTGGAAATGAGGACGCCCTGCCGCATGAGGCTGGTGGCGTAGCTGACTTTGGCGACGTTGCGGCCGGTGGCGGGGATTTCGAAGCCATCGAGATCAGTGCGGCGGAAGACGACCCCCGAACCGGCGGGGGCGGGCAAAAGCCGCATGCGCACGGCGGCGCCACTGTGAAGGCCAACGCCGGCAAACTCAATCGGGGAGGAAATCGTATTTTCCAGGTGCGATGATTCGGCCAAGCGTTTCCTCGATGAAGACATAGACTACAACCGGAAGAGAAAAGTTGTAGTGTGGTAAAAACGCCACACCTACATAACGAAAGTCACATTTTTTGGAAAGCGTGTCCCTATGGCAAGTAAAACGAGACAAGAGGTTTATACCTGCGATGTGCTGCAGAAATCAGTCGTTGCACAAGAGCAGGAGTTGCTGGATCGGATTCGTCTTCTTGTCGGGATCGAGTCCCCCAGCGACGACAAACCGGCAGTGGATCGGTGCGGCGAGGCGGTCGCGGAGATGGCGCGGCCGCTGGGCGGAGTGGTGCGACGGTACCGGCAGCGGAATTTTGCCGATGTGCTGGAGCTGAGGTTCGACTTTGGTGGAAAGGCGGCGCACAAAGCTCCGCCGGTGATGCTGCTGGGGCACCTCGATACGGTTTGGCCGCTGGGAACACTATCGGGCATGCCGTTCCGGCTGGCGAAGGGACGGGCGTGGGGACCGGGCGTGCTCGACATGAAAGCCGGGGTCGCGATGGGGCTGACGGCGCTTGCGGCTCTGCGCGAGACAGGGACATTGGAACGGCCGGTGATTTTCCTGCTGAATGGTGACGAAGAGGTGGGGAGCACGGTCTCAAGGGCGGTCACCGAGAAATTGGCGCGAAGATGCGCGGCGGTTTTCGTGCTGGAGCCGGCACAGGGTTTGAAGGGCGCCTACAAGACCGCGCGGAAAGGCGTAGGCGGCTACACGGTGCGCGTGACAGGCGTGGCGGCGCATGCGGGTGTGGATTTCGAGCGCGGGCACAGCGCGATTCACGAACTGGCGTGGCAGCTGGAGAAGGTGCGGGGATTTACGGATCTGGATCGCGGACTGACGGTGAATGCCGGAGTGATCCGGGGCGGGACGAGGACGAACGTGATTGCGGCGGAGGCGGAGGCGGAGATCGATGTGCGGATTGCGCGGGCGAAGGATGCGGAGCGGATCGATCGGCGCTTTCGCGGGTTGCGCGTTCGGGACCGTGGCTGCGTCGTGCATGTGGAGGGCGGGATGAATCGGCCGCCGATGGAACGAAGCCGCGCGACGGTGGCTCTTTTTCGACGAGCCGCGACATTGGCAGCACAGATTGGGTTCCCATTGACGGAAGCTGGGACAGGTGGCGGTTCCGACGGTAACTTTACGGCGGCGCTGGGAGTGCCCACACTCGACGGAATGGGTGGAGTCGGCGAGGGCGCTCATGCATCCCATGAATCGGTGGTCGTGAAGGAACTGGTTCCGCGAACGGCGTTGCTCGCGGAGATGATGCGAACGATGTGAGAAGGCAGGACTGAGGGGACAACCGATGCTGAAGCTGATGGAGATCGGGCTGCTGGCAGTAACGCTCTTAATTGTCCTGGGTCTGGTGTTGGCGGGTCAGCCGGAAGCTCCACCAGTATCGGAGCACGCGATCGGGGCGCAGGAGCCGGGCGACGAGGCGGAGTCGAAGGCCAGCTGACGCGAGCCGGAGGCGAGCGAGCGAGGAGTCATAAAGCGAGCGCGAGGCGCGCGCCGACTCGAGAAGGGTCTGATCTGGTACATCCTGCGCGTCGCCCGAGGTTCGCTCGTAGCCGGCTCGAATCTCGCGCAATACAAGCGGTCGTTCTCAGGGAACCACGACTTGCGGGGCCACTCCGGCGTGAAGGCGGAGTTCGACGCCTTCGATCATGCTCGCGACCAGCGCCAACGGCAATCCAACAACATTGAAATAGCAACCGTGGATGCGGGGAATCCAGCGGGCAGCCTGGCCCTGGATGCCATAGGCGCCGGCCTTGCCATGAGGCTCGCCGGTGGCGATGTAGGCGGCGAGCTCCTCTTCGGTGGGTGTGAGCATCGTGACCCAGGTGACTTCGGCGGCGACTTCCGTGATGGCGTCGGATTCGGCGGGCGCGAGCAGCGCGACGCCGGTGATGACTTTGTGCGTTGCGCCGGCGAGAAGGCGGAGCATGCGGGCCGCGTCGGCATCGTCTTCGGGTTTGGCGAGGATTGCGCCGCTGGGCGCGACGACGGTGGTGTCGGCGCCGAGGATCAGGAGCGGATATTCCTGGCCACGGCGGAGCGCCGCGAATGCGGGCGAGGCAGCGACGGCTTCGGCTTTTTCGCGCGCGAGACGGAGGACGTAGGCGATCGGGGCTTCGCCGGGGCGGAGGTCTTCGCAGATGGAGGCCGGGATGATCTCGAACGTGTATCCGGCCTGGGCGAGCAGTTCGCGGCGTCGCGGCGAGGCGGAGGCGAGGACCAGCATGGGGAGATTATTGCAGAGGGGAGCGACGGGGCTCCGCAGGGCTCAGGAGTGTTCGGGGCTGGAGCCGGGTTCGGGGAAGTCGGAGTCGCTGTCTTTGATGTCCTCGTTGGCGTCGCGATGGGGAAGCTGGTTGGCCATGCGGTTGTGGGATTCGCCGGGGTGAGAGGAAGACGGCGGCGTGTCTTCGATCGCACCTTTGTACACATCAGCGTCTTTGGGTTTCATGGTTCCTCCCGAGGGCTCGTTGACTGGGTCGTTGCGGAGATGGATGCGCGGAACGCGATGCCGCGATGCTTCGAGGTTGCGGTTTCGGGCGTGGTTTCCAGGCTCGTTCCGCGCATTGGTTCGGCACAGCGTCTTCGCGCCAGTGACTGACCTGCTATTTTGGACGCGATGGGCATGGGCGTCAATCCGGCGGTCGTCAATCCGGTTGCGCTCCTCGCAGTTGCGATGGAGGAAGCGCGCAAGGGCCGCGATGAGGGTGGGATTCCCATCGGGGCTGCGATTTTTACGCGGGACGGAAAGCTGCTGGGTTCGGGGCGCAACCGGCGGGTGCAGGACGGCGATCCTTCGGCACATGGGGAGACGGATGCTTTTCGCAATGCGGGACGGCAGCGGTCGTATCGCGATCTGATCATGGTGACGACGCTGGCGCCATGCTGGTATTGCAGCGGGCTGGTGCGGCAGTTTGGGTTTCGCACGCTGATTGTGGGCGAGAGCCGAACGTTTGCCGGCGGCATGGAGTGGCTGCGGGAGCTGGGAATTGAGGTCATCAATCTGGACTCGCAGGAGTGCGTTGACCTGATGACGGAGTTCATTCGCGAGCACCCGGAGATCTGGAACGAAGACATCGGCAGCTAGGCGCTGGGGCGGGCGCGCTTCGCGCCACGGGACTGACCGTCCACGCCCATTCGACGCGCAACTCGTTTTGCTCGCTGCTTGCTCAGGGCAGGCTCCCGCGCTTCGCGCCGCCGTGTAACCCGAAGAGGGTTCAGGCGGCCTGGCCTTTTTTCGCCGCGTCGCAGAGCATGTCGGAGTGGATGTTGAGGCCGATGTTGGTCATGTTGTAGAGATGCTTGCTGGCGACGAGCCAGACGATCTCGCAGATTTCGCGTTCGGAATAGAAGGAAGAGAGGCGAGCGAATTTTTCCGGATCGACCTTCCTGTCTCGGGTCAGCTCGGTGACGTAGTCGAGGGCGGCGCGTTCGGCATCGGTGAAGAGCGGGCTGGTGCTGTATTGCGCGAGTGCGTCGAATTTCGCCTGGTTCATCGAGGCCTGAATGGTGAAGTAACGGCCGATGTCGATGCAGAACAGGCAGAGGTTGATGTGCGCGACCTGTTCGCGAATCAGCATGACGGTTTCTTTCGGCAGAGTCAGCTGTTTGTCGAGAGCGCCGACCTTGCCGACGAATTTGCCAAAGCCCAGCGGCAGGCGCGCGACAAATACCTTGAGCGGCGTCATGACTTTGCCGTACTGGCGGCGTGACAGGGCATAGACCAGATTGAGCATCAGGCCGCGGGGTTTTTCGATGGGGGGAAGAAACGGTTCGTCGAGGGTGGGACGGTTGAGCTCAGGTTGTCTCATGGTAGTAAGCATAGTGGGGCAGTCTCCTTGTCACATCGCGTGCGTTGCGTTCGTCACTTTCATGACGGACGACGGCGAGAATTTGTGACCGAGGGGGCAAGCGAGGATGGATGGGAAGAAGATTGGGTACTGGGTAGCGACAGGACTGGTGGAAGCGGAATTGCTCGTTGGCGGGGTATGGAACGTGATGCGCGGACATCACGTCCTCAGCGTTGTCGAGCGGCTCGGATACCCGTCCTATGTGCTGACGATCCTCGGAATTGGGAAGCTGTTAGCTGCTCCCGCACTGCTCGTGCCGGGGTTACCGCACCTGCGAGAATGGGCCTACGCGGGGTTCTTTTTTGAGATGGCCGGAGCAGCAGCTTCCCACGCGGCGTGTGGAGACCAGCCGGGGATGATTGCGCCCCTGCTTTCGGCGACGCTGACGCTGGTTTCGTGGGGCCTGCGCGCGCACGAGCGTGGCGTGAACACGAACCGGCGCTGCGTTTAAGGGCTGGCCAGTCTGCGGCTCGCCGGGCGCAGAGCCCACGAAGCCATCACCAGCAGGGCCAGGGTCAGCGTGACCACAATTTGCTGCGGGCCATCGTAGCGAATTACATGGGACGCGGCGGCGCCGGTCAGGTCGAAGAACATCCCGGCGTAGGCCCACTCCTTGAGCCGCGGAAAACCCGGCAGGAGAATCGCGACCACGGCGAGCAGCTTCCAGATTCCAAGAATGGTGAGCATGTAATGGGGATAGCTCAGTTGGTCCATCAGGGCGCGAACATACTGCGTGCGCAACAAATCCCACGTGCCGCCCGTGGTCATTTCCACAGCAAGCAGCCCCGTCAGGATCCAGTAGGCAGTCAGGCGAGCGCGAGACGGATTTTCCTGAGGCACCTGGACTCTCCCGCCCGGTGGAACCAGGTTGCATCGGTTCCGCGCCGGTCACATCCGTTGTACTTCTTTCGTCATATGCATGACGAATAGCTGGGGGAGAATGTGACGGATGGATGAGCGGGACTGGCTGGCGGAGCGATTCGAAGAAAACCGGGGGCATTTGCGCGGGGTGGCGTACCGGATGCTCGGGTCGCTGAGCGACGCGGACGATGCGGTGCAGGAATCGTGGCTGCGGTTAAGCCGCAATGGCGCCGACGGGATCGGCAATCTTGGTGGATGGCTGACGACGGTGGTGGCGCGGGTGTGCCTGGACATGCTGCGATCGCGGCAGGCGAAGAGGGAGGAGCCACTGGAATCGCCGGCGGGCAACGAGCCGCAGGCGCAACCGCGGGCGAAGGTCGATCCGGAAAACGAGGCGCTGATGGCGGACTCGGTGGGGCTGGCGCTGCTGGTGGTGCTGGAACGGCTCGATCCCGCGGAGCGGCTGGCGTTTGTGCTGCACGATCTGTTCGATCTGCCGTTTGAGGAGATTGCGGGGATTGTAGGGCGCTCGGAGGGGGCGGCGCGGCAACTGGCGAGCCGGGCGCGGCGGAGGGTGCGTGGCGGAGGCGAGTTTGCGGGTGGGGCCGTGCATCGGCATCGCCGCGTGGTGGACGCATTCCTGACAGCGCTGCGCGCGGGCGATGTGCAGGGGTTGGTGACCCTGCTCGATCCTGATTTTTCGGTGCGTGCCGACGGAGCGGTGGGGCTGCCACCGGGTGTCTCGATCGAGGAGATTCACGGGGCGGAGGCCTGGGCGAAGCAGGCGGTGCAGGCGGCGAAAGGGGCGCGGTTTGCGAGGCCGGCGCTGGTGGATGGGAGCGTGGGTGTGGTGGTGGCGCCGAAGGGGCGGCTGGTGCGGGTGCTGCGCCTGACTTTTGCGGGCGACAGGATCGCGCAGATGGAAGTGATCGGCGATGCAGAACGGTTAAAGCAACTGGATATTGCGGCTTTGGAAAACTGATCGGGTCGCCGCCCGGTCAATGAATAAGTCACGGCTTTTCTTTGGATTCCCTCAGATACGCTGTGACTAGCAGAGCTTTTCACTTGCCCGCAGTGATGATTGTCACCGACAATCGTTTGCACCAGCCTGCAATCTGTCCTGTACCCCGCGTTGGTTGCTGGGTTTGTGGTGCCAGCCACCGGCGCGGATGAGGTGATCTCCGCCCGCCTCCTCTGCACGAATCGGCTGCAGTACGGGTGGAATCGGCAACCTGAGCCGCGGCCGCGACGGCGACCGGGGAGAACAACATGCCGCTCTATGCAGAACGCCCTCCTCTGCCCTCCGATGACAAGCGATGGAGAATTGTGAATGGCACGATGCGCAAGCACGGTTACTCGCGCAACGCGCTGATCGAGACTCTGCACACGGTGCAGTCGTCGTTTGGATTTCTCGATGGACCGGCGATTAAGTTCGTCGCGCAATCGCTGCGCGTGCCGCTGAGCCAGGCGTATGGGGTGGTGACGTTCTACCACTTCTTCAGCCTGAAGCCGCCGGGCAAACACACGTGCACGGTCTGCCTGGGCACGGCCTGTTATATCAAGGGCTCGGACAAGCTGGTGGCCGAGGCGGAGAAGCTGCTGCACATCAAGGCGGGCCAGACGACGCCGGATGGGGAAGTCTCGTTCACGACGGCGCGGTGCGTGGGAGCGTGCGGCCGTGCGCCGGTGGTGCTGCTGGACGGGGAACTTTCCGGACAGATGGAGGCGGCGGAGCTGACGCAGCAGCTGGAAAGGTGGACGATGCAATGAACGTTGAGGAACTGCACGAGATTGCCGCCACCGCCGTGGAAGAGCGGGAGAAGTTCGACTACGCGATCAACGTATGCATGGGCACCGGATGCCTGTCGCAACACAGCGACAAGGTGAAGGCTGCGATTGAGAAGGAAGCCGAGAGCTGCGGGAAAAAGTGCCACGTGCGCAGAACCGGATGCATGGGATTGTGCGCGGCAGGTCCGCTGGTACTGATGGAGCCGTCGGAGACGCGTTACGGCCACGTGCACGAAGCAGACGCAAAGGACGTGGTGGCGTCGCTGGGCGGGGAGCCGGTGGCGCGACTCGATCCGCAGCTGGGCGGGTATTTCGATGGGCAGACGCATGTGGTGCTGGAGAATTCCGGACACATCGATCCGGAGAAGATCGACGAATACATCGCGCGCGGCGGGTATGAGGCGCTGGTGAAGGCGCTGACGGACATGAATCCGGCATCGGTGATCGAGCAGATTGCGAAGAGCGGGCTGCGCGGGCGCGGAGGCGGCGGCTATCCGACGGGGCTGAAGTGGGACACGGTCGCCAAGGTGAAGGGCGCGCAGAAATACGTGATCTGCAACGGCGACGAGGGCGATCCGGGTGCGTTCATGGATCGCAGCGTGCTGGAGAGCGATCCGCAGCGCGTGATCGAAGGCATGGCGATCGCGGCGTATGCGATTGGCGCGACGAAGGGGTTCATTTATGTCCGCGCGGAGTATCCGCTGGCGGTGCAGAGGCTGACGGTGGCTTTGCGCGAGGCGCGGCGGCGCGGGTTCCTCGGGAATTCGATTTGCGAAACGCAGTTCAGCTTCGACATCGATATTCGTCTGGGGGCGGGGGCGTTTGTCTGCGGCGAGGAGACGGCGCTGATTGCGTCGATTGAAGGCAAGCGCGGGACGCCGCGGCCACGGCCGCCGTATCCGGCGGTGTCGGGGTTGTGGGGCGATCCTACGCTGATCAATAACGTCGAGACCTTCGCCAACGTGGCGCCGATTATCCGGCACGGGGGCGAGTGGTTCGCGTCGATGGGGACGGCGCGCAGCAAGGGGACGAAGGTCTTCGCGCTGACAGGAAAGATCCAGCGCACGGGTCTTGTGGAAGTGCCGATGGGGATGACGCTGCGGCAGATTATTTTTGGGATCGGCGGCGGCGTCCCGGACGGAAGGAAATTCAAGGCAGTACAGACTGGCGGACCTTCGGGCGGTTGTTTGCCGGAGGCGCACCTCGATTTGTCTATCAGCTACGACGCCTTAATCAGCGCCGGTTCCATGATGGGTTCGGGCGGCATGATCGTCATGGACGACACCTCCTGCATGGTGTCGGTCGCCCGTTTCTTTATGGAGTTCTGCATGACGGAATCGTGCGGCAAGTGCGTACCGTGCCGCGCGGGGACGGTGCAGATGTATGAGCTGCTGACGAAGATCACCAAGGGCGAGGCGACGCACCGCGATCTGGACCGCCTGACGGAACTGTGCGAGGTGGTGGGCGCGACGAGTCTGTGCGGGCTGGGGCAGACGGCACCGAATCCGGTCCTGAGCACGCTGCGCTACTTCAAGCACGAGTATCTGGCGCACATCGAGGAGAAGCGATGTCCGGCGGGAGTGTGCGAATGCAGGCAGGCAGTGGACGCTTCTCGCGGGGGGGTGCACGCATGAGCGCGGAACCGAATGTTCGCACACTGACCATCAACGGCGAAGAGATCAGCGCTCGTTCGGACCAGAGCATTCTCGAAGCGGCGCGGGAACACAACGTGGCGATTCCTACCTTGTGCCATCTCGAAGGATTGTCGGAAGTGGGTGCGTGCCGGCTGTGCCTGGTGGAGGTGAAGGGCGCGCGACGGCTGCTGCCGGCATGCGTCACGCAGGTGCAGGAAGGGATGGAAGTCACGACCCATTCACCGAAGATTGACCGCTACCGAACGATGATCCTGGAGCTGTTCTTTGCAGAGCGCAATCATGTGTGTTCGGTGTGCGTAGCGAACGGAAACTGCGAATTGCAGAGCCTCACGCTGCAACTGGGCATGACGCACGTGGAGATTCCGTATCAGTATCCCCAGCTGCCGGTGGATGCTTCGCACCCGCGGTTCACGGTGGATCACAACCGCTGCGTGCTGTGCACGCGGTGCGTGCGCGTCTGCTCGGAGATTGAGGGCGCGAACACCTGGGGCGTGATGGGACGCGGTGCGACTTCGCTGGTGATCACCGATCTGAAGCAGCCGTGGGGCGATTCGGAGACGTGCACCAGCTGCGGCAAGTGCGTGCAGGTGTGCCCGACGGGGGCGCTGTTTGAGAAGACCAGCGTGGGCAATAAAGTGCGGAAGCATCCGGAGTTCCTGCCGTATCTGCGCATCATGCGGGAAGGGGAGCAGCCATGAGCGAGAGGGAGAAGGCCATGAGCGAATTGAAGACACTGGCGACGGTCTGGCTGGATGGCTGCTCCGGCTGCCACATGTCGCTGCTCGATATGGATGAGCGGCTGATCGAGCTGAGCAGCCAGTTTCAGCTGGTGTACAGCCCGCTGGTCGATCGCAAGACGTTCCCGGAGATGGTGGATGTGACGCTGGTAGAAGGCGCGGTAGCGAGCGAGGACGATCTGAAGAAGATTCGCAGGATTCGCGAACACACGCGAATGCTGGTGTCGCTGGGCGACTGTGCGCTCACGGGGAACGTGTCGGCGATGCGCAACACGTGCGGGCCGCAGCCGGTCTATCTGCGCGTCTACGAGCAGAATGTGGTGCAGCCGCAGGTGCCGACGGTGGGCGTGCCGGCGCTGCTCGATCGGGTACGCCCGGTGCACGAGGTTGTGCCGGTGGATGTGTTCGTGCCGGGATGCCCGCCTTCGGCCGACACGATCTATCAGGTGCTGTCGGAATTGCTGGCAGGCCACGTACCCACGCTGGAAGGGGTCGCTCACTTCGGCTGAGCGAACCCGGACGGCAGGGACAGGAAAGCAGGAGAGTATGCCTCGGACCATTGTTATCGACCCGGTCACGCGTCTGGAAGGGCACGGCAAGATCACGCTGGAGTTGGACGAAGCGGGCGTGGTGCAGGACGCGACGTTTCACGTGACGCAGCTGCGTGGCTTCGAGAAATTCTGCGAGGGGCGGCCGTTTTACGAGATGCCGAACATCACGGCTCGCATCTGTGGCATTTGCCCGGTGAGCCATCTGGTGGCGTCGTCGAAGGCCTGTGATGCGATTCTGGCGGTGAAGATCCCGCCGGTGGCGGCGCATCTGCGGCAGGTCATGAATCTCGCGCAGCTGATCCAGTCGCACGCGCTGAGTTTCTTTTATTTGTCGTCGCCGGATCTGCTGCTGGGCATGGATGCGCCGGTTGAGGAGCGGAGCATTCTGCATGTGGCGCATTCGCATCCTTCGATTGGCGCCGATGGCGTGGCGTTGCGGCAGTTTGGGCAGCGGATCATCGAGTTGCTCGCTGGGCGGCGGATTCATCCGGGCTGGACGGTGCCCGGCGGCGTGAACGAGCCGCTGAGCGCGGAGAAACGCGATCAGATTATCGGCATGATTCCCGCGGCGAGCGCGGCGATTCAAAGAACGCTCGCGTGGTTCAAACAAAGCATTGAAAAATTCCAGGCAGAGATTGAGGTTTTCGCGAATTTTCCAACGCTGTTCATGGGGCTGGTGGATGAGCGCGGGCTGGCGGAGTACTACGACGGCGCGCTGCGGTTCATCGATTCGGAGGGAAACATCATTGCCGGCGAGCTGAATCCGGCGAATTACGCGGACTTCATCGGCGAGGCGGTTGAGCCGTACACCTACATGAAGTTTCCGTACTACAAACCGCTGGGGTATCCGGGGGGGACGTATCGCGTAGGGCCGCTGGCGCGGCTGAATCTCGCCGATCGCTGCGACACGCCGCTGGCCGACGTCGAATGGCGGGAGTTTCGGGCGATGTCGCCGAAGCCGGTGCTGAGCTCGTTCCACTACCACTACGCGCGGCTGATCGAGATGCTGCACGCGACGGAGAAGATCGAGTCGCTGCTCGCGGACAAGGCGATTCTCGACAAGCATGTGCGGGCTACTGCCTCGGTGAACAATCTTGAGGGCGTGGGCGTGGCGGAGGCGCCGCGCGGGACGCTGATCCATCACTACAAGGTGGATGAGAACGGGCTGATCACGTGGGCGAATCTGGTCATCGCGACGGGGCATAACAACGCCGCGATGAACCGCGGCATTCTGCAGACGGCGCGGCATTATGTGCAGGGCGAGCACGTTGCGGAAGGGATGTTGAATCGCGTGGAGGCGGTGGTGCGGACGTTCGATCCGTGCCTGAGCTGCTCGACGCATGCCCTGGGACGGATGCCGCTGGCGGTGGAGCTGCGCGCGCCGGATGGCTCGCTGATTCGGGAAGTGCGGAGGGGCTGAGGCCACGACGATGACCACTGCCCCCCCGCATCCGGCTCTGCTTTTGGCGTGTGGGAATTCTCTGCGCCAGGACGATGGCGTCGGTTTGCGGATCGCCGAGGCGGCGGAACAGTTCTTCCCCGCCTCGCGTCTACGGATCGTGGCGGCGCAGCAGTTTACGCCTGAGATGGCGGCTGATCTGGCCGGTACGGAGCTGGCTATCTTTGTGGATGCCTGCGCGGCGGATGATCCGGGATCAATTCGCGTCGTTCCGGTCGCTGCCAGGGAAGAAGCATCCGAGACGCACCGGCTCGATCCGGCGGCGTTGCTGGCGATGGCGCAGTCCGTGTGCGGACATGCTCCGGCGCGGGCTTTTACGCTGACCATCGGGGCAGGGCACTTTGGCTACGGCGAAGAAGTATCCGGGCCGCTGCGCCAGGCAGTACCGCGCGCGGTGAGGCTGCTGGGAAATCTGGTCAGGGCGTACGCTGGCAAGGCGTAGTCTCGGGACCCAGGGACTCGGGTGACCGGCGGCGATGGAATCCAGGCGAAACTGAGGTTGTAGCGACCCGCCCGTGGTCCAGGCTGTCAACGATTGCCGCGTGACCGCAGGGGTGTGCCGATGAAAGCCATTGTCTATCGCCATTTCGGTTCCCCGGATGTTCTTCGATGCGAGGAAGTGGACCAGCCGGTTCCGCGCGACGGCGAAGTGTTGATCCAGGTGCACGCCGCCGGCCTGAATCCGTTGGACTGGCGGCTGATGGAAGGAGATCCTTCGTTCGTCCGCCTGCTGGCTGGACGGGAGAAACTCAAGCGCCCGGGGCGGGATGTGGCTGGCCTGATCGAAGCGGTGGGCGCGGGCGTGACGCCGTTCAAACCGGGGGACGCGGTGTTTGGAACGTGCCGCGGGGCGCTTGCCGAATTTGTGTGCACTCCGGCATCAGCGGTGGCGATGAAGCCGGAGAATGTGACGTTTGAGCAGGCTGCGTCTGTGCCGGTCGCGGCCTTCACGGCTCTACAGGGGCTTCGCGACAAGGGACACGTACAGCCTGGGCAGAAGGTCCTGATCAACGGCGCCGCCGGCGGTGTGGGCACGTTTGCGGTGCAACTCGCAAAATATTACGGCGCGGAAGTGACTGGCGTATGCAGCACGAGAAATGGGGATCTGGTGCGATCCATCGGGGCGGATCGGGTGATCGATTACACGCAGGAGGATTTTGCTGCAGGCCACGGGCGGTATGACGCGATCCTCGATTGCCATGTGAATCATGCTCGAGATAACGCATCGCGTCCGCCGCTTCGCCTAACGTGTAGCAGCGATCCATCACCGGCATCACCTTTCCTGACTGCATCAGCTCTCCCAAAAGGTTCAGGTCGGCCAGGTTGGCCCTCGCCATCATGGTGCCCAGCTTCTGCTTCGTAAACGGAGCCAGCACCAGCAAGCCGACCATCCCACCCAGAATCGCCAACGAGCCGCCTGACGGACCCCCGACGATCACGTATGCGCCCCTCGGCTTCAGCACCCGCCGCACCGCGGACAGCGCAGGGACACGCGCGCGGGAAGGTTGTCGTTACTGTTCCGTAGAGACTCGCGCCCACTCAAGTCAACTCCAGGCTTGCATAGGCTCTCCCTCAAACCTTCAATACGACTGAAGCATGGCCTGCGGCTGGACCTGCGGCGGTCCGCCTGGGGGCGCCGAATATTGCGGTGGTGTCTGACCGGGGCCTTGTGGCTGACCCTGGTTGGGCGGAGGAGGAGCGGTTCCCTGCGGCGGCGTGTATTTTGGGCGGTTCTGGAGCTTGAAGTCGTCGCGGACGACGTAGAAGTTCTGTTCGGGCAGGTCGGCTTCGAGGAGCGCGCCCTCGCTGGTGTAGTAGAGCTCGACCGAGATGCCGTTTTGCTCACTCACGATAACGCTGGTGTGATGCGCGTCGATGGGCTGGCCATGAAAGGTGGCATGGACATCGGATTTAGCTGTGTACTCGGCAGGCACCAGCAGTCCGTTTTGCTTGGGGATGACAATCCACGTGGTGGCGGGATGCTCGATCGCGAAGTGCACCATAGCGGTGTAGGCCGCGGGGTCGAGATCCGGCAGCAGCGCCGTGTGCTGATGGCGGTCAAAGGTGTTGCTCGTGGTCTGTCCCTTGGCGTTAATGCTGACCTGGAACTGGCGGCCGGAGGGATCGGATCCGAGAGTGAAGGTGACCTGCGCACCGTTCACCGTGCCGGTGAGCTGATCGTGGACGATGTTAAGTCCGCTGTCGAGGCGATTGCTGTTGGTGAACGTGTAAGTGAACTTGGGCATCTTCAGGTCGCCATGAGAGTCGATCTGATAGCCGCTCGCCGCAGGGGTGACCGAACAGTCCGCGGAACCGACGGTTTTCCCGTCATTGGCTTCGACGAGGGTGAAGTGAGACTGGCCCGCGGGAACGGAGGGGGCCTGCGCGAAAAGGGCTCCCGCGAAAACGAAGGGAGCCACGGCAGAAAACAGGGTCAAGCGCATGGTTCGAGAAGACCTTCCTGCACTATTAGACACGGTTTTTGGGCGAAGGATGCGGTTGCCGGCCAGGGTCATTCGACGGGGCCGCCGCCACGGCGTAGGATGCGTGGACCGTCGGAGGTGGGCGTATGAGCAATCTGGAAGACGCGCGCAGGAAAATCGAAGCACTGAGGGAGCAACGCCGCCGCTCTGCTAACCCTGTACGTGAACGGCCGCAAGCGGACGATGCCCCGGTGCCGTCTCCCCCGCTTGCAGCAGATCCGGTGGCGCTCGCAGAAGAGGACCCCCTGGGGATCGTTGATGACGATCCCATTCCGTCTCTTGAAGAGGACGAGGACCCGCTGGCAGTCGATCTTCCGCAGGTCCCGGAAGGCGACTGAAGGAGGGGCAATCGCCACCATCCCACGCAAGCCAAAACCGGGCTTGCAGGCCCCCGGCTTGCATGCGGTGCTCACCATCCCACCGATCAAGCGGCCTGGGCGCGCTCGACCGGTGTTTCGGGCTCCGAGGCCAGTTCCTCGAGGCTCTTGCCCTTGGTTTCCGGCAACAATGCCAGTGTCGTAACGAGTCCGAGCGCGCTGACCATTGCTGCACCGGATTCGGCCGACAGCAGGCCGTGCCAGTGCATCAGGAAGGGAAAGGTGAAGACGCCAATGAAGCCGCCCAGCTTGCCCATGGCGGCGGCGATGCCGTGGCCGGTGGAGCGGACGCGGACGGGGAAGACTTCTGAGGGGTAGACGAAGGTGGTGGCGTTGGGACCAAATTCGGTAAAGAAGAAGCTGATGCCATAGATGACGACAAACGGGACGATCCTCTTCTCGATGTTGGGCACGAGGGCCATGACGGCAAACGCGACTGCCATCATGGCAAAGCCGAGAGATTGGATGATCTTGCGCCCGAGCCGATCCATGAGGAGGATGGCGGCGGCATAGCCGGGTGCAGCAAAGACAGCAAAGATGACGAGCTGAGTGAGGGTCTTCTTCAGCAGGCTGTCGTGCGCGCCGAGCGCGGAGAGCACGAGCGGGCTGGAGACCGTATTGCCGTAGTAAGCGAAATCCATGAGAAACCAGGCGAGCGAGACGCCAACGAGGCGTGCGAGGAGTTTGTTGTCGTTGACGAGCCGGTGGAAGCCGTCCCAGAACGAGACCGAGTGATGCTTCTCGTCGAAATGTTTGGCGCGCACCAGCTTTCCCTTGTCGTCTTCCTCCTGGCCTGAGGCGTGGAGGAAACGCGGCGTCTCTTTCAGATGGCGGCGCGACCAATACACGGCGAGGGCGGGAACGGCGCCGAAGGCGAGCAGGATCCGCCAGATGATGTCCTGGGGCATATGCGTGAGGAGGAGGGCTGAGGCGAAGAGCGGTCCCACGATGAGGCCGGCGGCCTGCATGGCGAAGACCATGGTGACCATCATGCCGCGCGAGGCTTTGCCCGCATATTCGCTCATGATGATGGCGGAGACGGGATAATCGCCGCCGATGCCGACACCGAGGATGAAGCGCAGGCCGATGAGCCACCAGATATTTCCGGCGAAGGCGCAGCCGATTGCGCCGGCAGCGAGGACGAGGACTTCGATACCGTAGATGCGTTTGCGGCCGACCATATCGGCGACGCGGCCAAAGAGCAGCGCGCCGAAGGCCGAGGCCAGCAGCGCCGTGGATTCGACCAGACTCTCCTCCAGCTTGCCGACGTGCCAGAGAGGCCGCAGCATGGTCATGACGACGCCGATGATGAACAGGTCGTAGGCGTCGGTGAAGAAGCCCATGCCGGAGATGAACATGATCTTCCAGTGCATGCCGGAGGGTTTGGCTTCGTCGAGTTCGCGGAAATTGGCGGCGGGGAAGGGGCGGATCTCGGCCACGCGGCACCTCGGGGTCCTGGAATCTGGCCGGCGCTGCTGATCGGCGGCGGACAGGGGCGGAGGCGACGGCGCGCTTGGGCGCTGGCCTGCAGTTCCTCCAGGAGAGATGGGGGCGAGCGTTAATGCCGGGTTACAGTCGCGTGAATTTGGCCTGGCGCGGAATTCGTTGCCCGAACAGAGGAGAATATCCTCTTCTGGCGCCGATGAGGCTCAATGGAACAAGCTGAGATCGATGGAGTTCGCCATGGCGGCGTAGCCGGAGTCTTTGGGATGCAGGTGATCGCCGCTGTCGTACGCGGGCAGGAAGACGAGCGGATGGGCGGGGTCGCTGGTGGCTTTATCGAAGTCGATGACGCCGTCGAAGGCGCCGCTGGTGCGGATCCAGCTGTTGACGGCTTCGCGGATCTGCTCGCCGCGGTCGGTGTAGTAGCCGGCGCCCTGATAAGGAGTCAGGGTGGCGCCGAAGACTTTGATGCCGTGCTCGTGGGCGCGGGCGATCAACTGGCTGAGTCCCTGCTCGAGGTCCTCGGCCGTGAGCTTGTAGTTGGGACGGTTGGGTTCGTGCAGGGTGCCGATGTCGTTGATGCTTTCGAGAACGATGACGTAGCGGACCCCGGCCTGTGCGAGGACATCGCGGTCGAAGCGGGCGAGAGCGTTGGGCCCGACGCAGGTGATGAGGACGCAGTTGCCGCCGATGCCTTCGTTGAGGATGGCGAGGTTCGCCGTGGCGGGATTGCCGGAGAGGCGTGTGGCGAGGTCGTCGGGCCAGCGATGGTTTTGATTGTCGGTGGCGTAGGCTCCGTCGGTGATGGAGTCGCCGAAGGCTACGACAGCTGCCGCGCTGGTCGCGGTGGGCGCAACGTCAATGCCACTCACGAAATACCAGGAGGAAACGGTGGTGGGCGCAGTGAGGATGGGGGCGCTGACTTCGTTGCCGGTCTGAATGTAGTTGATCTGCTGCGCGCTGGAGTGGACGGAGACGTTGCTGATCTGCTGGAGGGGCAGAAAGAAGCTGATGGTGACATTGGCGAAGGCGGGCGTGGCGAATTCGACGGCATCGCTGAGGATCGCTGCGCCCGGGGGGATGACGATGAAGGGCTGGCCGTCGAAGGCCAGGGCGTGCAGTGAGTTGGGCTGAATGGCGGATTCGCCGGCGCTGAGGGCGACGCTGGCGGCGTCGATGCGGAGGGGCTCGGTGCCGAATTCATTCGTGAAGCGCACCCGCAGCGCTTTGCCTGCGATGGAGGTGTGAACGATTTCGCGGAGAGTCGAATCGACGAGGGTGGGGATGGTGTGCCATGGATCGCCGCCAAAGGGGGAAGTGGCCCAGGTGCCAACCCAGCGCGCGGGGTTGGCGGCGATGGTTTGCGCGGAAGCGGTAAGCGAGAGGGTGGCGAGTACGGCGACGAGCGAAAGAAGGCGGCGGGCATGCGGCAGAGAAGCGAGGCGCACACAGCGCATCAGGAGCGTTCCTCCAGGAAGGTTGGGATTGGGAGGCGGGATCACGGGAACGGTCCATCATAAATGCCGCTGGTGACAGAAAGGCCCTTCCGGCCGTTGAAACGGCGGAAAGGGCCTGTGAGATGGGATTATCCGGGGACGGTTACTTCTTCGCCTGCTCGAAGCGCTTGTTGATCTCGGCCCAGTTCACCACGTTCCACCAGGCGGCGAGATATTCCGGGCGCCGGTTCTGATATTTGAGGTAGTAGGCGTGCTCCCAGACGTCGTTGCCGAGGATGGGGAAGTGGCCCTGGGAAAGCGGGCTGTCCTGGTTGGCGCTGGTGATGATTTTCAGCTTGCCGTCCCAGATGAGCCAGCCCCAGCCGGAGCCGAACTGCTTCGCGGTGGTTTCGTTGAACTGCTTTTTGAAATCCTCGAAGCTGCCGAAATCTTTCTTGATCTGCTCTCCGATGGCGCCGGTCGGCTCGCCGCCTCCGCCGGGCTTCATGATGACCCAGAACATGGAGTGATTCACGTGGCCGCCGCCGTTGTTGCGCACGGTGGCGCGGACATCTTCGGGCACGCTGTTCAGATTGCGGAGCAGGTCCTCGGCGGAGTGTTTGCCAAGGTCGGGGTGCTTCTCAATGGCGGCGTTCAGATTGGTCACGTAAGCCTGGTGATGCTTGTCATGGTGCAGGTGCATGGTCTCGGCGTCGATGTACGGCTCGAGTGCGGAATAGTCGTAGGGAAGAGGTGGGACTTCGTGTGCCAAAGCATTCCTCCTTGCAAAATGTGAGTGGTGAAATGTCTGAGGGGGTTGTGCGGGCCGGTTTCGAGGACGATGCAGGGCCCACGCCGTTTTCGCCCTTCGATCATACTGGATGCGCCAGCCTGGTTGCAGGGTGCAGGCGGGCGATTCGATTTGGGGAATGGGCTGACCTGAGGGTGGGATTATCCTTTTCCACGCTGCGTCTTTTAAATTGTCAGAAGGGTCGTTGCCGGGTCCGATGGGAATTTCAGGACAGGCCTGTGGCGACGATCTGCTGACCGGCTGCGATTCTGTTGCATCGAAGAGAAGAACCGACCTCCGTTGGCTCCATCCTCAATCACGCGAAGAGAGCTGCTGAAGCGCGCCGGGGCCACGGGTGCGCTTGCTCTGGGCGGTTCGGCGCTGGCCGCCGCGCAGAACCAGGCGCAGCCTCCGAAGGTGAAGCCGGGGCAGGAGCCGAAGCCGGAGGCCCAGGCTGCGCAGCAATATCCGCACCCGCCGGGCGTATTCATCAATCGCCCGCTGACGCAGATCACCAACGCGGCGGAGACGCTGCTGGACGATCTGGAGGGGCGGGCGAGCGACTTTTTCTATAACGAGGCGAGCCCGCGCACCGGCATGGTGCGGGATCGCGCGCCGGTGGCGGGTCTCTCCCTCAGCCGGGTTTCGAGCATCGCCGCCACCGGATTCGGGCTGACGGCGCTGTGCATCGCGCACAAGCGGAATTACCTGCGTGCCTTCGACTGCGAGCAGCGCGTGGAGAAGACGCTGGCGTTCCTGCTGGAAGACTGCCCGCACGAACACGGATTCCTCTACCACTTTATCGACATGGAAAGCGGGCAGCGGATGTTCGGCAGCGAGTTGTCATCGATCGACACAGCGCTGCTGCTGTGTGGAGTGCTGACATGCCGGCAATATTTTTCCGGAAATCCGCGCATCGAGGGTTTGGCGACAACGTTTTATCGGCGCGTGGACTGGGAGTGGATGCTGAACGGCGGCCAGACGCTTTCGATGGGATGGCTGCCGGACCAGGGTTTTTTGAAGCATCGCTGGGACATCTATTCCGAACTGCTGACCATGTATCTGCTGGCGATCGGCTCGCCGACGCACTCGATTCCGGCGACGAACTGGAATGATTTGCAGCGGCCGGTGGTACAGTTTGGCGGTCTCGACTACATCAGCGGCGTGGCGCCACTGTTCATTCACCAATACGCGCATGCGTGGTGCGATTTTCGCAATGTCGCCGATCTGCATGCCAACTACTTCACGAATTCGATTGCCGCGACGCGCGCGCACCAGCTGTGGTGCCTTACCGAGGGCCGGAGATTTCCCTGGTTCGACCAGAATCTGTGGGGCATCTCGGCTTCGGATTCCCGTGAAGGCTATCGCGTGTGGGGAGGGCCGCCGGCGATGGGTCCGCTGGATGGCACGCTGGTGCCGTGCGCCGCCGGCGGATCGGTGGTGTTTCTGCCTGCCGAGTGCACCCATGTGCTGCTGAGCATGCGGGACCAGTTCAACGATAAGGTCTACACGCGCTATGGATTTGTTGATGCCTTTCAGCCGAAGGCGAGCTGGTATGGGCCGGATATTCTGGGGATCGATCAGGGCATCACCATGCTGATGGCGGAGAACCTCCGCACCGGCTTTGTGTGGGAGCAGTTCATGAAGAACCGCGAGATTGCCCACGCCATGAGCGAAGTCCAGTTCCATCCCGACCAGGACACGATGGCGCAGGTGATGTAGGGCAGAACGCGTGATCCGCTGTCCATCTATGATGTTCTGCGGAGCGAATCATGTGCATTGCGACTTTTCTGGTTGCCAGCCTTCTCTTTTCCGGAGGTCACGCTTTTGCCCAGGGAGCAAACCCGCTTTCCCCGCTGCCACCGGCGGGTTTTCAGTTCACCGGATCCTGGGACTGCGAAGGTTCATTTCGCAACAAACAGCTTCACAAATCCTCCTTTACCGGCGCGGTGATTCTGGACGGGAAATGGATCGAATTGACGGAACAGGACGTTCAACCTGCGACCGGATACGTTGCTAAGTATCTAATCGGTTATGATTCGGCGGGAAAAAAGCTCGTCGAATTCGACGCGAACAACTTCGGCGCCGCTGTTTATTCCAGCATGGACGGATGGAAGGACAAGGTGCTCACGATGACTTCGGCTGTCACGGAGGACCCCGGGGCGCCGTACGCAGCCAACCGATTCATTTACTCCATCGCGGGAAGGGACAGCTTCACGGTGGACTGGCAGATCAGCAGAAAGGCCACAATCGACTGGATTCAGTCGGATCACCTCAGGTGCAGTCGAAAATCGAATGGCTAAATGACGCGGCGAATCGAGTGTTGATGCGCGCTTAATGCGGAACAGAACAGATTCAGAGAGAATGGCTGACGCATGACGGATGTGACTTCGCGGTACAAATGGATCGAGGGTCAGGGACCCGCCTTCGGGGCGCCCGGGCTTGAACCGCGCTGGACTTCGAGCGCCAAAGATGCGGTGGGCACCGCGTACGCAGCGTCGAGCAGAATCTGGTTCACCATCTCCCACGGCATCCTCAACGAGATTTACTACCCCACCATCGACCGGCCCCAGATTCGCGATATGCAATTCCTCATCACCGATGGGGAGACTTTTTTCCACGAAGAGCGCCGCGATCTCATCCACGAATTCGCATACATCGACTCGGACGCGCTCGCGGTTCGGTCCATCAATCGCGACCGCGAGGATCGTTACTGTCTTACCCGCGAGGTCATCGCCGATCCGCACTACCCGGTGGTGCTGGTTCATGTGCGCATCGAAGGGGACGAAGAACTGCTTGCCCGTCTGCGCGTCTACGCCCTGCTGGCCCCGCATCTGGAGGGCGGCGGCAGGGGCAACAACGCGCGCCTGGTGGATATGGCCGGGAAGCGCGTCGCTATTGCCTGGAGAGACGACGTGTCGCTGGCTATGGCCTGCACCGGCGGCTTCAGCCGCGCCAGTTGCGGCTACGTAGGCTCGAGCGACGGATGGCAGGACTTGCGCAACAACTTCCAAATGGACTGGGAGTTCGGTTCTGCGCTCGACGGCAACATCGCTGTCATGGGCGAAATACCTGCGGCGCACATGCGCGATTTCATGCTGGCGATCGGCTTCGGCGAAGGCCATCATGCCGCGCTCACCTGCACCCTGGGCTCACTCGCCGTGCCCTTCGAGCGCCATCTCTCGCGCTTCATCGAGCAGTGGCATCGCGCCGCCACGCCCCAGCACATGGCACGCCACTCCGGCGACGGCGGCCGCCTGCTGCAGATCAGCCACAACGTGGTGCTGGCGCATGAAGACAAAACCTTCGCCGGCGCCTTTATCGCTTCGGCGTCGATCCCCTGGGGCTACGCCAAAGGGGATGACGACCTGGGCGGCTACCATCTGGTGTGGACGCGCGACATGGTCCAGACCGCGACAGCGCTGCTGGCCTGCGGCCGTACCGAAACCGCCTTGCGCGCCCTGGCTTACCTTGCGTGCACGCAAAAGCCCGACGGCGGCTTCTCACAGAATTTCTGGGTCAATGGCGAGCCCTACTGGACCGGCATCCAGCTCGACGAGGTTGCTTTCCCGATCATCCTCGCCTGGCGTTTGTGGAAACTGGATGGGCTTGGCAACTTCGAGGTCTTTCCGTTTGTCGAGCGCGCCGCAGGATTCCTGGTTCGCTACGCACCCGTCACGCAGCAGGAGCGTTGGGAAGAAATCGCGGGCTATTCGCCATCGACCCTCGCTGCGGTGATCTCCGGGCTCATCTGCGCCGCCGACATGGCGCGTGCGCACGACGCGCCGGAGCTAGGGCATTTCCTCGAAGAGCACGCGGACTGGATCGAGAGCCACCTCGAAGACTGGACCGTCACCAACAACGGAGTTCTGCATCCCGAGGTCAAGCGCCACTACATGCGCATCCGCCCGCCGGAATGCGGCGATCCTTACGCGCATGAAGAATGCGGACGCGAGATAGTGCACATCAACAACATTCCTCCCGGCGAAAAGTCGGAATTCGAAGCGCGCGAGATCATCGACGCGGGTTTTCTGGAGTTGGTGCGCTATGGCGTGCGCTCTGCCGACAATCCACTCATCGTCGACTCGCTCAAGGTGGTCGATTACGTGCTCAAAGTAGACACCCCGAAAGGTCCGTGCTGGCTGCGCTACAACCACGATGGTTACGGCCAGCGCCCCGACGGCGGGCCATTCCTCGGCTGGGGCAAGGGCCGCGCCTGGCCTCTGCTCACCGGCGAGCGCGCCCACTACGAGCTGGCCGCGGGCCGCAATGTCAATAATCTGATCGAGACCATCGAGCGCTTTGCCTCCGACGGTGGCATGCTCCCCGAGCAGATCTGGGACGAACCGAGCCGGAATGGCCTTGTGCTGGGCGGTCCGGCCGGCTCCGCGATGCCGCTGGTCTGGGCGCACTCGGAATATCTCAAGCTCCTGCGATCGACGTACGACGGTCAGGTTGTCGACCGCATCCCCGTCGTCGAACAGCGATACGCGCAGGGCAATCACCCACCCAGTCGCATCGAAGTCTTCAAGGTGCTGCGCCGCCAGATTCGCCAGATTCCGGCCGGCAAATGTCTGCGTATCACCTCAGCTTCGCGCTTTCAGGTCACCTGGACCCCTGACAACTGGAAGACAACCAATGTGCTTGACAGTACGCAACTGGGCTTCGCCGGCTCCTATGCCGATCTGCCCACGACGCCAGGGCAAAGCGGCGCGCTTTCCTTTACTCTGTTCTGGCCGGACGAAATCCGTTGGGAGGGCCGCAATTTCGACGTCGCCCTTGAGTCGTGAGACGGACGAGCGGTTTGCGTCATCCAAACATCAGAGCGAAAATCAGGATTGAGTGTCCGGTTGTTCCGCACTGTTCCCAGGCAAACCCAGGAGGAGAGACGAGACTATGAACGAACTCGACCAGTTGTCGATTAACGCCCTGCGGTTCCTTGCCGTCGATGCGGTGGAAAAGGCGAACAGCGGTCACCCCGGTGCACCTCTGGGCGATTCGCCCATTGTGTATCTGTTGTTTCACAAGTACATGCGTCATAATCCGAAGCACTCGAAGTGGACGAATCGGGACCGCTTCGTGCTCTCGAACGGGCATGCATCGGCGATGCTGTACAGCGTGCTGCACCTGACCGGATACAACCTGACGATCGAAGATTTGCAGCAGTTCCGGCAGTACGGATCGAAGACGCCGGGGCACCCGGAGTACGGCCACGCCGATGGGGTTGAAGTCACGACGGGGCCGCTGGGGCAGGGATTCGCGATGGGGGTGGGCATGGCCATGGCGGAGAGGCATCTGGCCGCGGTGTATAACCGCCCAGGCTTCGAGGTCGTGGACCACTACACCTATGGGCTTTGCGGCGACGGCGATCTGATGGAAGGCGTCTCGCACGAGGCGGCATCGCTGGCCGGAACGCTGGGGTTAGGCAAACTGATTTACCTGTATGACGACAATCTGATCTCGCTCGACGGGCCCACAGAACTGTCGTTCACCGAGGACAGGCTCAAGCGATTCGAGGCCTATCACTGGCATGTGCAGATCGTCGAGGACGGCAACGACCTGGAGGCAATCTCGAAGGCGATCGAAGCGGCGCAGGCCGTGAAGGATAAGCCTTCGCTGATCGCCGTGCGAACCGTGATTGGATACGGCAGCCCCAAGGCTGGTACCAACAAGGTTCACGGTGAGGCACTGGGCGCCGAAGCGGTGAAGCAGACGAAAAAGAACCTGGGCTGGCCGGAGGACAAGACTTTCTATGTTCCGGAAGATGCAGCGAAGAACTGGCTGCAGGCGGTGGATCGCGGTGCGACGCAGGAATCCGACTGGAACGCGCTGTTCGCGAATTACCGGAAGGCGTTTCCGGAGCTGGCCGCGGAATACGAGCGCGTGCAGGAGGGCCGCCTGAAGGATGGGTGGGAGCAGAGTCTGCCGCAATTCCCGGCGGACGGCAAGCCAATGGCGACGCGCAACGCGGGGAACGCGGTGATGAACGCGTTTATCAAGGACGTGCCTGAGCTGCTGGGTGGTGCGGCGGATCTTTCGACTTCGACCAAGACCGTCATTAAAGACAGCGATAACTTCCACCTGGATCCGGCGGGAAAGAACATCTATTTCGGCGTCAGGGAATTCGGAATGTGCGCCGCTGTGAATGGCATGGCCGTGCATGGCGGAATTATTCCTTATGGGTCGACGTTTTTCGTCTTCTCGGATTATGCGAAGCCGGCGATCCGGCTGGCCGCGCTGATGCAGTCGCATTCGATCTTCGTGTTCACCCACGATTCGATTGGGCTGGGCGAGGATGGCCCCACCCATCAGCCGGTAGAGCACCTGACCATGCTGCGCGCGGTTCCGCATCTCACGGACTTTCGTCCGGCGGATGCCAACGAGACGTCAGCTGCGTGGGGACTGGCGCTGGAGCGCAAGGGGCCTTCGTTCATGGCGCTGTCGCGGCAGGATCTGCCGCTGCTCGATCCGGTGAAGCAGCGGGTTTTTGAAGGCGTGCGTCACGGAGCTTACATCGTCGAGCAGGGCGGCGATTCGCCCGATCTGCTGATGGTCGGAACCGGTTCGGAGTTATGGCCGGCGATTCGCGCAGCCGAGGAACTCAGGAAAGAGGGGATCGTTGCGCGGGTCGTTTCGATGCCGAGTACGCATATTTTTGATGAGCAGTCCGACAACTACAAAGCATCCATCTTCCCCGATCATCTGCCGAAGCTGGCCATTGAAGCGGGCGCGACGCTGGGGTGGTGGAAGTATGTGGGCCGCGATGGAGACGTGATCGGCCTCGACCGCTTCGGTGCGTCGTCTCCGGGAAAGATCGCTCTGGAGAAGCTTGGATTCGGCACGGATAACGTCGTCGCTCGCGCCCGGGCGCTGGTGGAGCGCGCGCGCAAGGCCGAACCGGCGATGGCAGGGAAATAAATCATGAAACTGGTGATTGCAGCGGATCACGCAGGGTACCCGCTCAAAGAAGAGGTTCGTGGTTACCTCGAACGGCTGGAGCACGAAGTAGTCGACCTGGGTGCATTCAGTACCGAGCCTTCCGATTATCCGGACTTTGCCGAGGCGGTGGGGCGCGCGCTGCAGGCGGGCCGCGCCGAACGTGGCATTCTGATTTGCGGCAGCGGCGTGGGCGTTTGCGTGGCTGCCAACAAGATGCCCGGCATCCGCGCCTGCATGTGCCACGATCACTATTCAGCGCATCAGGGTGTGGAGCACGACAACATGAACGTGCTGGTGATGGGCGCGCGGATCATCGGCCAGGAGCTGGCATTCGATCTGGTCGCGGCGTTTCTGGATGCCCGTTTCCAGTCGCAGGTGGAGCGCTTTGTGCGCCGGCTCAATAAAGTGAAGGCGATCGAAGCTCGTAACATGAGGGAAACAGGTAATCCGTAAAATCGACGAGTCACAAGGGCCCCAGGCTTTACAGCTTCCTCACCACCAGTCACCAACCCTTGGAGATGCCATGGACGGCATCAGCACCATTTTGTGGGATGTGGCGGCGTGCTGCTCACCAACGGCTGGGATCGCCAGCAGCGCGAGGCTGTGCTCACGCACTTTGGGCTGGATCACGCGGATTTCGAGCGCCGCCATGCCGAGGTCGATCAGGCGTGGGAGCGGGGC
>Ga0210385_10000571_pt1 | contig 25671 bp, 14 predicted proteins | sample IncBWH26OmetaG_FD_160107 | JGI IMG/M metagenome (GOLD analysis project Ga0210385, IMG submission 160107) | Forest soil microbial communities from Barre Woods Harvard Forest LTER site, Petersham, Massachusetts, United States - Inc-BW-H-26-O ...
TCAAGATCACTGAGTCCTATCGCGCCGGGGCGGAGGGTCGGGCGAAGACGGAGCAACTTCTCAGGACCTTATACTCTCTGCTGCGTGACCTGATGTTCCTGGGGTCGGGGTCACCGGAACTGGTTCGCAACACCGACATTCAAAGCCAGCTCATGAAATTGGCTGAGTCCGCCGATTTCGCCTGGATCGCCGGGGCGTCTGACCGGTTAGCTGAGGTGGAGCGTGGCATGCGCCGCAACCTGCTGCGGTCGCTGTCGCTCGATAGCCTGAGCTTGGCACTGGAGAAGGTAACCTAAGAGAATAATAACTATTTTATTTTCATTTAGTTAGCAAGATTACTCTGGTGGTTCTACGCCCTTCAGTTAGGTTGCCCCTGCCCAACGCCTGCGCCTATAATCGTCCTACTCTGGTTTAGGAATTCTCCGTCAGGTTCCGGGTAGCAGCAAGCGAGGGTGAAGTCTGTCTTCCCTTGTGCCAAGGTGAATAGGAACCCGGTTATGCGAAAGCGCCTGCAAATCGCCCTGATGGCCAGCACCGTAGCCGCGACCTCTCTTTCTCTCGCGTTACCGCTCCGTGCCGCTGAAAGTGGCGACGGATCCTCAGAAAAAATTACGGCGACCGACGAGCATGGTCACAAAGTTTACGTGAATGATTCTGCCCCAGCCAATCCGGCACGTCACACGCAAGAGGCGGAGACACCCCGGCGGACGCTGATGTATTGGAGTTCCAAGGAGAATCGCTGGAAACCGGTACCTCCGAACAATGCAGCGGCGATGCGAGCCGCGCGGTCGGCGGCCGCCGAGGTAAACGAATACCTGGGGCATGATTCCAATCAGTCGGCAACGGCGAAGATTGTGACCGCCAACTTCCGTGGACCAACCGCGTCGCCCGGCGACATTGACAACGCCATAGAACAGGCTGCCGCCCGGCATAACGTGGATCCGAACCTGGTGCGAGCCGTAGTGAAAGTGGAATCAAACTTCAATCCCAACGCGGTTTCGCGGAAAGGTGCGATGGGGCTGATGCAGTTGATGCCTTCGACAGCGCGGCAATTGAAGGTGAAAAATCCCTTTGACCCGGAACAGAATGTGGACGCCGGCGTGCGCCAGTTGAAGCAACTTCTGGAAAGTTATGACGGCGACATTAAACTGACCCTGGCCGCCTATAACGCGGGCGCGGGAGCGGTGGCGCGCAGTTCCGGCGTGCCCCACTACGCTGAAACTCAAAACTACGTCCGGCGGATCACCAACCTATACTACGGTGTATCCGATTTTGACTCGGGCGCCTCACGGGCTCCTGTTACGGTTCAACGGGATGCGCGGGGCGTGCTCTACATCAGCAATACAGATTAAGTTGGCAAGACCGGTTTTTACTTTATCTCTCGCTACAGGTTCGATCTGGCACCCAGGGCATTGTTTCAACCAACTAGTCACGAAGGCACAGGCTGGTACTAGTGAAGAGTTCATCGCGCCAGCGTAGTGTACGGGGAGCGTTGCTTGCGCTGGCCATGTTCGCGGCGGCCACGGTTCCGGCGGCATACGCCCGCTCGCGCCACTCCGATGCCTGGGCGCGGGAGCATTTCGCCGCCGCCGAGCGGATGCGCGAGGCGCTGAACGGAAGGCCTCCGGCCGACCGAACCCGCCACGATTATCAACGCGTGTTGAATGCCTACCGCTCCGTCTATCTGGGCGCGCCTGCTTCCAGCAAAGCTGATCCCAGCGTGGTTGCAGTGGCGGAGACGCTGGTGGAAATGGGACGCCGTTTCGACGATGACAAAATCCTCAACGAAGCGGTTGAGCAATACAAGTTCCTGCGCCGCGAATATCCCGGCAGCAAATACCGTTTCGATGGACTGTTCACCATCGGCGAGATATACAAGGACGACCTGAACGATCTAGAAGCGGCGCGATCCGCCTTCCAGGAGTTCCTGCACCGCTATCCTCAAAACCGGCTGGCCGATGATGCCCGGCAGGCCATAGCCGAGCTTAATCAGCAGGCACAAACCGCGAAGGCAGCAGCCGCACAGAAGCTCGCGGAGAAAAAACAGCCAGAGAAGAATGGCAATAACAAGGACGCGAAAGCTGCCGGGGACAGTTCTGTGTCTCAAGGGGGATCTGGAAGAGACGAATCCGCGCTGTCGCGCTCTGGGCGCCTGCCGCGAGTGACCGGCATCCGGCACTGGTCGACTCCCGACTACACGCGCGTCGCCATCGATGTGGAAGGCGACGTGAAGTTTTCGTCGCAGCGAATCGATAGTCCAGCGCGGATCTTCTTCGACCTGCGCGACACTAAGTTGGCGTCTACGCTGGTGGGCAAGAGCTTCGATGTGGATGACGGTTTCCTGAAGAAAGTTCGCGTAGCCCAGTTTGTGCCGGGACGCACGCGGGTGGTGCTTGAGGTCGACAATCTTTCGGATTACGAGGCCTTCCTCCTGCCCAACCCCTACCGCCTGATCATCGACATTCATGGCAGGAATGGGCGGGCGAAGCAGGTCAAAGACAAAGACAAGGGCGCGGGCGAAACTGTCGCGGTGCAGCCGGATAGCGCGGCGTTGCCGAAAGCAATCAGCATAGACGTCAGCGATGATGTGTCGGCGTCGTCAGGGGCTGCCACTGCTGGCAAGAAGCCAGCGACCTCAGTGGTGAAGAGAATCGTGGAAGCGGACGATGACGATGAGGACACAAGCACTCAAGCGGCCGAAGTCACGAAGCGAAGCGCTCGAGGAATAGGGGTTAAGAGTGGGGTGTCGCACGCTGAGAATGCCGTTACGGCAAAAAAGTCTGTGGCCAGCGACCTCGAGAGCGATCCTGATACGTCAGATTTGAGTGCCTCAGCATTGCGAGACGACACAGAAGGCTCCCAGCCGGACTCTGGCACGCGCGGGCTCGCTTCGGCCAAGTCGGGGAGCGCACCTGGCCTGGACATTCGCGAAGCGAAGCCGACCGCTGGTGGCGACCGTTCGCTGATCCGAGCGCTCGGACTCAAAATCGGCAAGATCGTGATTGATCCGGGGCACGGCGGTCACGATACAGGAACCATCGGTCCTAACGGGCTGGAGGAAAAAGATCTAGTGCTTGATGTGGGGCGGCGTTTGGGCAAGCTGCTGGAGGCACGACTGGGCGCGGAAGTGGTTTATACGCGCAAGGACGACACATTCATCCCGCTGGAAACTCGCACTGCCGTGGCGAACCAGGCGCGCGCCGATCTGTTCGTCTCGATCCACGCCAATTCGAGTCATGATCCTGACGCTCGAGGAGTCGAGACCTACTACTTGAATTTCACCTCTTCGCCGGAGGCGCTGGAAGTGGCGGCGCGCGAGAACGCGGTTTCGGCGAAGTCCATCTATGAACTGCAAGACCTGGTGAAGAAGATCGCGCTCAAGGAAAAGATCGAAGAGTCGCGGGAATTTGCCGGGGATGTAGAGCAATCGCTGCATAGCGGCCTTGCCGCCAAGAGCCCGGGCATTCGCGACCGGGGTGTGAAGAAGGCTCCGTTCATTGTGCTGATCGGCGCCAACATGCCGTCGATTCTGGCCGAGATTTCTTTTGTCAGCAATCCTACCGATGAACACCGCCTGGCTACCAGCGAATACCGCCAGCGCATTGCAGAGTCGCTCTACCGCGGCATCGCCAAGTATGTGAACGGGCTGAGCGGGGTCAAGGTTGCCAGCAAGATGGATAAAGCCGCCGGTCAGTAGTTCCTTCCGGAAACCTTTTTCGATCCTCTGTGGTCTAATAACAGAAGGGACTCTGTGCCCAGCGGTCTATTCATGCGCGCTTCATGGTCTGTACTCGTATTTGCTGCAGTGTGTTTAGTCGTCGCTTGCAGCGTCAGCGTTGCTTTTGCCGCAGGTCCCGGGGCGGACTCGCCGGCCCCACCGATCCTTCCAAAGCAGTTCGCCGGGTGGCAGATTCAGGGCGCGGCGCAGACCAGTAAAGATGCTGCGATCGCGGACCCCACCAACGCGGCTCTGCTCAAGGAATACGGCTTCACGGACTTCGAGGCAGCCGCTTACAAGAGTGATGACGGCCGCACGCTGAAAATCCGCGCTGCGCGCTTCGCCGACGCCAGCGGCGCTTTCGGGGCTTACACCTTCTATCTGCAGCCGGAAATGGCGCGGGAAGAGATCGGCGACCAGGGTGCGTCGCTTAATCAGCGCGTGCTGTTTTACCGCGGGCACATCGTTATAGAGGCCGTGTTCAGCCAGTTGTCGGTAATGTCGGCGGCGGGGCTGCGTGAACTGGCAGGCGTGCTGCCGCGTCCCGGCGGAAATGCGGGTAACCTGCCTCCGATTCTGGCCTTCATGCCGCATCACGGCTATGCCGCGAATACAGAGAAATACGCCGAGGGACCGCTGGCTCTGGGCGCGATCGGGGCTCCGCTTTCCGCGGACCTAGTTGATTTCAGCGCCAGCCCTGAAGTGGCGCTGGGGCAGTACTCTACTCCCGGCGGCGGAGCCACGCTGATGCTAATTGAGTATCCAACGCCGGCCTTGGCTGCCGAGCATCTCAGGCGCATCGATGCCGCTCATCATGCCACCCAGCCGCAGGCGGGGGTTGCGACCGTCGAAAACGTGGGTCCGTTTTTCGATAAACGCACTGGACCGATTATTGCGATCGCAGCCGGCCCACTTTCTCAGAGCGATGCCCAGACGTTGTTGGGTGCGGTGAACTGGGATGTCAGCGTCACCTGGAACGAAAACACTTATTTCGACAAGAAAAACAACATTGCCAACCTGCTGGTCAACATTATTCTTCTGTGCATCATCGTGGGTGCGATATCTCTGACCGCTGGAGTCGCGTTCGGCGGCGCTCGCGTTCTTTTGCGGCGGTTTTTCCCCGGTCCGGTTTTCGGTCGTGCCGACCAAACCGAGTTCATTTCTCTTCAACTGGGCGAAGCCGCGCAAGTCTCCCCGGCTCACCCTCCGGCTACACCCGAGACTTCTAAAGGTTCTTAAGTGCCTCAGGAATATCGGCTTAGGGTCCTTCTTGTAGTCGGCCGTCTCAAATTGGAACAGTTGGGGTCGTGTGTTGATTGATTATGTAAATCATTGAAACTAAAGACATTTATTTCCCAAAAATTGCTTGACACCCTGCTTTTTCGGCTCATAAGATTTCGTCCAGAAGGTTTTGACGGGATCTTTTGCCTCCGTTGGAACTATTCTCCCTTGAAAAGAGAAGGCCGCCCTGTTGCCGGGCGGCTTTTTCGTTTTGCGATTCGTATGGGAGGAACGCCGGTTGAGAATAATCTCGAGCAGGGCAAGACGCTTTCGGCTGAATTCTTCCATTCGCAACACTCGCCATGACCTGCAGAGTTGCGCGAGCGCGGAGCGACCTGTGTTTGATTTACTTCGCAGTGAGGTTGCGATCGTCGTGATCGTGAACCTCGCGTAGGTCAGCCGATTAATTCAGCGGAAGGCATGGCACTCAATAAGCCCTTAGCACCTCAACTTCTTCTTCAATTTCCGAGATGGCGACTGGAGCTAACCCTGCCTCCTGCAGGGCATCGTTGAGTGCGGATAGCCTGGTTTTCTTCGCGGCGTCCCATGCGGCAATCTGCACCCCCGCCTCTCGTCTCGACTGCTGGTAGAGCGTCAAAACCTGTGGCGGCACGGTGCGGTCGCCTCCTTCGACTGCATTGAGAGCCGCATCCAGACCGGAATTGGCGCCCATCAGCCCATCAATGTCGAACCCCTTCTTCCCATCGCCTGCCAAAATGCGGCGCATCAGTGCTTCGAAATCCGCGACTTGTGCCAACAGCGCTGGATGCTCTGCTTTCTGCTCCGGCTTCAGAGCAGCCAGTTCACTCTGTACTGAATCGACTTCCGCCAGAGCGGTGCGGCTCTTCAGAGACTGCTCGAGGATCTCCTTGCTTAGCCGAAACTGTTCGTTCAAAAGAGAGATGCTGGCCGACGATCTCGGATCCATGGTGACGGTCAGCGGCTTCGTGAAGCTCTTGCCGTCAACGGTCAGCTGTACGTTGTAGGTTCCGGGCGGCACGCGGGGACCGCTGAGTGCGCCGCTGCCACCCTCATTGTCCGCCACCGGGTTCCCCGAATATCTCCACCGCAGATCCCATACGAAGCGATGCGTTCCGGCCGTGTTCTCGATGCGTTGAGGCTTGGGGAACCAGCGCTCGGCGACGGCCGCGTGCGACGGTCTTCCGGTTTCTTTGTCGGTGCTGGAGAAACGTCGCACGAGCGCCTGATGCTGGTCAAAGATTGTGAGCGTGATTTCGTTCGCCTGCGCCGGCAAGGAGTAATCGAAAATGGCTCCGTCGGGAGGATTGTTTGCCGCAGGTTCTTCCGGTGGCAGGGGCGTCCCGCCATAACTGTTGTTATCCACTCGGATGACGGGTGCGGGGCGGAAGAGGCACGCTCCCGGGCACGAAATGCCGGCGTGGATCTGTCGCAGAGGTTCTATGTCATCCAGGATCCAGAAGGAGCGCCCGTGCGTAGCGATCACCAGATCATCGCCATGGATCTGCAAATCGCGCACGGAACTGACGGGCAAATTGAGTTGCAGGGGTTGCCAGAGGTTCCCATCATCAAAGGAAACGGAGACGCCAAGTTCGGTGCCGGCGAAGAGCAGGCCCTTCTTCCTGGGATCGTCGCGAACCGCGCGCAGGAAGGCGCTGGGCGCTATGCCGGCATCAATCTTCTGCCAGCTTTTGCCGAAGTCGCGCGTGCGGAAAAGGTAGGGACGATAGTCATCCACCTCATGACGGTCGATGGCGGCATAGGCTTCGCCCCTTTCAAAGTGGGAGGCCTCGATCATCGAAATGTTGCTCCAGACAGGGAGACCTTTAGGAGTTACATCTGCCCATGTTTTGCCCCCGTCGAGCGTAATGTGAATCAACCCAGTATCGGAGCCAGCCCACACTTCGCTTTGCATCAGGGGTGAAGGAGCGATGGCAGTGACCACGCCGAATCCTCTCTGCGGAGCTTCAGCAAGCGAAGGAGGCCGGGATATTTTCAACTTCGCGGCTACAGCCCCAGTCAAGTCCGGGCTAATCTGGCGCCAGTGCAGGCCCCCATCGGTCGTGGCCATTACATATTGCGTGCCAAGGTAGAGCGTCTTTTTATCCGCAGGTGAGAAGACGAGCATCGGGGTCCACGGCGCCCGGTATTTGCGCTCGGCGATTGTGGCGCCCGCCACGGACGCCCAAGGAAGCGAACTGGGAGCGGCCGCCAAAGGGACCACGGGCCACGGCGCAATGTTCTGGCTGAGAGAGGTGCGGCGGTCAAAGCGCTCCACTGCGCCGTAGGCGTCGCTGTCGTAAAGAATATTAGGATCGTTCGGATCGACCGCGAAGTAACCGCCCTCCGCCGCCGACGTTGCGATCCAATCCCGCGCGGTGATCTGGAGATGGTCAGTCCGGCTAGGAATCGCGACGCTGCCTGAATCCTGCTGCGCGCCGTAGACCAGGTAAGGAAACTGATTGTCAGTGACGACGTGATACATCTGCGCCGTTGGCTGGTTGTACCAGGAGGTCCAGGTCTCTCCGTCATCCAGGCTAAGGCTGGTGCCCTGGTCCGAACCCAGGATAAGTCTTGAGGAGTCCTTCGGATCCACCCATAGTTGGTGGTAGTCGTCACCGCCCGGGGCTCCGCGCAAAACCGAAATTGTTTTGCCGCCGTCAGTGGACCGGTACAGCGCGATGTTCGGCACATACAGCACGTCCGGATTGTTCGGATCAATCGTCACCGAATTGAAATACCAAGGACGACTAGTTAGCCGGGGATCGCTGTTTTCCAGAGTCCAGTTGTCTCCGCCATCGTCGGAGCGGTAGAGCCCCGACGCTTTCGCTTCGATCAACGCGTAGACCCGCTTGCCATCGGCAGAGAGGGCTACGCCCACGCGACCCCAATCGCCATCGGGAAGGCCATGGCCCGTCAGTTGCAGCCACGAGTCACCCCCGTCGCTGGAGCGGTAGAGTGCACTCCCCGGGCCTGCAATCGGGGCATAGGTGCTCCAAGGCGGCCGGCGGGCATTCCAGGTTCCGGCAATCAACAACTGAGGATTTTCCGCAGCGATCGCGAGGTCGGAGACGCCTATGTCGCGTCCTTTATTCAGAACGTGTTTCCAGCTGATGCCACCGTCGGTCGACCTGTAGACACCTCGTTCTTCATTCGCGCCGTATGCGTGACCCAGAACACCGACATAAACGATGTCGGAATTCGTGGGGTCGATGACAATACGGCTGATCTGCCGCGAATCTTTCAGGCCGATGTTGCTCCAGCTTTTGCCGGCATCGATGGACCTATAGACTCCGTCACCGGAGGCAAGATCTGACCTGATGTCGGACTCGCCCGTCCCAGCATAAATAATGTTGGGATCAGAAGGTGCGACCTCAATTGCCCCGATGGAGGCTATCGGCTGGTCATCAAAGATCGGCACCCAGACCGTGCCTGCATCCGTAGTCTTCCAAACGCCACCGTCGACGGCTCCGAAGTAAAAGGTTTTGCTATCGCCCGGAACCCCGCATACGGCAACCGCGCGTCCTCCGCGAAACGGCCCGATCAAACGCCAGCGCAGTCCCGAGAGGAAATCGGGAGACACGTCCTGGGACAGGACCGTGCACGGACCAAAGCTAAGTGCCAAACTGATCAGGACGAGGCGAATGATTCTGGACTTCAGCTGCGGAATTGCGCCAGCCAACTTTTTCATGGTAATCAGGAACGTATTCAGGAACCGAAAGCTATCGCGCAGGGGCCAGCGAGCAGGAACCGACCCAGTACTTCGCCTCTGCTTACCGAGCTGCTTTGTACCCCGGCCCGCGTAAGGCGCGTCCCGGACGCTCGTCCGTGATCTTGCCATCGAACACGACGGGCCGGCCATTTACGAAAACGTCTTTCACGCCAACCGAGTAACGCAGAGGTTCGTTGTACGTAGCCAAGTCCTGAATGGTCGCAGGGTCGAAGAGAGTGATGTCGGCCATCATGCCGGGCCGCAGAATTCCGCGATCCATAATCCCGACCCGGCTTGCAGCCAGCGATGTCATTTTACGTACGGCCTCTTCCAGGCGCATGGTGTGCTCTTGGCGCACGTACTCAGCGAGAATGCGAGGAAATGTGCCGAACGCCCTGGGATGTGCTTTGGTTGTGCCGAGCGGCCCATCTTCGGCTTGAGAGGGAGAATCCGAACCGTAGGTCACGAGCGGATTCGAATTGGCTGCGCGCACGTCAGCTTCATCCATAATCGAAATGACCACCTGACTTTCACCCAGGGCATATGGGGTCTCGCCGCGATCCGCGAGGACGAGGTCCATCGCTGCATCTCTCGGATCCTTGCCCATCGAGCGGCCGATTTCTTCGAGAGTCATGCCTTCATATTTGTGCAGCTCGGGACTCAACACTTGGATCAGGAGCACTCCCTTGGCGCCACCGGAGCCACGCCACTGGTTTTGCCAGGTGGAGCTGAGTTCATCCATTTCTTTGCGGGCTCGGGCACGCAGCGTTGGATCCCTGAGGCGCTCCTTCATCTTGTCGGCGCCGCCCTCGGAAACCCAACTGGGTAAGCAGGCAACCAGGCCATTCGAAGCGCGGGCGTAGGGATAAACACTGGCGCCAACATCGAGGCCATGCGCCCGGGCTGCCTCGATTCTGCGGAGCACTTCCGGCATCTTTCCCCAGTTCTCGGGATACGCAGTTTTCAGGTGCCAAATGTTGGCAGAAATGCCGGCACGCTGCGCGATGGCGAACACTTCGTCGAGAGACTCGAAGATGCTGTCCCCCTCTGAGCGCTGATGTGTGAAGTAAACTCCGCCGTAGCGCCGGGCAACCTTTGCTAGCTCGACAATTTCATCGGTGGAAGCGTAGACATCGGGAACGTACTGCAGCGCGGAACTCAGTCCGAATGCGCCTTGCTCCATGGCCTGAGCCACTAATTGGCGCATTTGCTCGAGTTCGGCAGGCGTGGCCGGGCGGTTGTCTTTTCCGACAGCATATTCGCGCAATCCACCTGCCCCGACAAACGTACCCAGATTGATGGCGGGTCTGGAGCGCTCAAAGTGGCGGAAGTACTCGTCGAGCGACCGCCAGTCGACGGTCACGCCGTATTTCTTTGCCCCCGGTTCCAGATCTTCGACTAAACGATCATTGATGGGGGCTATCGAGGTGCCTTCCCCGGTAATTTCCGTGGTTACACCCTGCGTTATCTTGCTGGCAGCACGATTGTCGACCAACACGTTGAATTCCGATTGCCCTTGAATATCAATGAAGCCGGGGGAGGCTACAAGGCCCGCCGCTTCTACGCGCTTTTTTGCGGAAGCATCGTGCAGGTCGCCGATGGCGGCGATGCGATCGCCGATAATCCCAATATCTCCGATAAACCAGGGAGCGCCCGTGCCATCGACGATGCGAGCGCCGGTGATTAAGTAGTCGTAATTGGATTGCTGTCCGCGACTTGGTGCAGTGGTCCACAGCATTGCGACAAGTGCGATGAAAAAGAAAGGTAGCCGGTGTTTGGTCATCATAAGCATTGCCGAACGTGGATTCTCATGAATCTTGGAATTTCGATTGTTGCAACAACGGTTTCTCACGTCCCCGCGCGTGCACCTGTTCAACTGCCACGATCTTGCCTTGTGCAATGATCAACGCCCAGTCAAAGTTGTTTACGGTGGGACAGACGTGCCGTGGAACCAGGTAGAGAAGATCACCGAGCTCGGGCCCAGGCGCCTTCTCGGCCACGCGAAACGGCAGGTGTTCCTCGGAAGGACGCAGAGGTTCCAGGTAACTCATTCCAATCGCAAGGCAATTAGGAACTCCGCAGTCAACGGAAAGCGTCTTGTGCCCAGCATCACAGGTGATCACTCCGTTTGCGGGCCGACTGACCACACGGCTCAAAATCAGGGCGGCGGGCATATAACCAAATTCGGCGGGCAATTGGTCCGCTGCGGTGGCATCGCAATAGACCACGGTACCCGGCGAAGCACGGTGAACAAATTCGGAGTTCAGAAATTCAGGATACGAGAGCGTGAAGGGAAAGGCCGGCGTGCCCGCGGTAATGACCTCCTTAACTGGAATGTTTTCCGCCTGGAGGGTCCGTACGACATGCATCAATTGATCGTATCCGGCGTGCGCCTTCCGTTCACGCTCGGGCAGCGCGACGGACCCCAGGTGGCCGTCGTAGTAGTGCAGACCTCGGAAGTCCAATCCGGACCTGCGTATAAGTTTTGCCAGTTCCACTATGTCTGCGCCCCGGCCTTGCTCAATTCCGGTACGGTCCATCCCCGGGTTTATGTCAATGAAGATCCCGATATCGGTGTCCAACCAGTTATCGAGTTGGCGCGCGCTCTCCACCAGCACCGAGATCGCAATATCAGGATTCTGGGCGGCAATTTCTCGAATTCGTGTCGCGTTTGCTCCCATCACCGGATAAGCCACCAACACGTCTCTGGCCCCTGCGCGAATCGCCGTCAGGAGCTCGAGACTAGTCGCGCACTTGAACGCAGTCACCCCGCGGGCGGTCAGCAGCTCCATGACATAGCCGAGTTTTGCGGTCTTCACATGGGGGCGCCACCGGTCAGCGTTACCATTCAACAGGCGAATGGTCGTATCGATATTGGCCAGCACAAAGTCCCGGTAAATGAGTAGCGCGGGGGTCAGAACGCTCTCAGTGGCCCGCACTTCATATCGCTGCCTGGAAATCGCCGATGTTGCGTCCTTAACATTCAAAGAGTCGATCCTTGGCTCTGAGAGCATAGTCAGCGATCACGATTCATAATCGCCGCACAGATTCACGGCGATCCCGAGTTCGGCCATCATCGCGGCTTTGGCCGAGAGTGCTAAGTGTGCGCCCTTGACATCGGGTGCGTATGCAACCTGGATATGGTTCGATTTGTGCCGCGCCATGAACTGGTTCCGATTGATGCCTTTGAGAACGGCGTGCATGATCGGCCACTGCGGCGTGGTGATCGACCATCGACGCTGAGTTTCGGAATCGGGAAGCGCAACCGCCCGGGCGCGGCCGATGTCGGCATTCAACTTTCCGTTTTCGACGAAAACCCTGCTCCACACAATCTCGCCCGGCTTGCTGACACCTTTGATCGTGCCGCCGCCCAGCGGGAAATACATCGGCGGCTGGCGTTCGCTGACAGCATCTTTGTATCCGTTGGCCAGATGATTGGGAGGAACAGAACCTGAGATTTCGAAAGCCCAAACAAATTCCTCGCTGCCGTTGATTCCGAAGGGCTCACCGTAGCGGACATCGTGAAGAGTGGTTTCGGGTGCAAATCCGAAGCGGCGCCAGACACGATTTGTCACCAGGGCATCGAGGCCCGCGCATTCGTCTGCTTCGTTGAAATGGGGGAGGGCCACGTCTTCGAACAGAACTCGCGTTCCGCCAGCATCCTTTACCGGCGGACGATCTACATTGTTCAGAAGGCCTTCCGCGAGATCTGAGGCCGGGCAGATATCCTTTAAGCCTTGCTGATACTGAATGCCAATCGCATCGCAGCCAAATTCGTCCGCGATGCGAAGCGCCGCGATGTACATCCTGCACTGCTCGAGAATCTGCTCGTCCGTGAGATCACGAGTCGGATCGGATCCGGTACTGAACTTCATGCCTTTGCCGTCGAGCCAGGTGCGAATGCCTTGCGCCTCGCCTGCCGACGTGCTCCGCATCGCGGCATAAAGAGCAGATTGACTAAGCCGCTCCTTGTACACTCCAACGGCGTGCAACAGCTCGTCGGGAATGATGGCGTTGTACATGCCCATGCACCCCTCGTCGAAAACTCCCATGATCGCCTTGTTGCGCAGAAGCTCGCGGCCGAGCTCGCGACCGATGCCTTCCGCTTCGGAAGGCAGCTGGCATTTTACGAGTGGGCGGACGTGGCTGGCATCATGGACCACCGGTTCGTGATTCAACCAGCGACGAAGTCCCTCGAGGAAGTAGTCGTCAGTGAAATCCGCGCTCCACAATGTGCTGTACTTGACGCCCGCCTTCGCCATCGATGCGTTCAAATTGAGCATGCCAACCAGTCCTGGCCATTGCCCAGACCAATTCGCTACCGTCAAGATCGGTCCCCGATGCGTCATGAGGCCGGGCAGAACATGGTAGCTGTACTGCCAGACGGCTTCGACAACCACCAGGGGAGCGTCCGGCGGAATCTGGCGAAAAACTTCGATACCGTGGCGCTGGCTGTGAATGAAACCGTGCTGCTGCACCGGATCAAAGGGATGTCCACGCCGGACGGAATGTCCGGACGCGCGAATCGCAGTCATCACCGCCTGTTCCACATTGTTCTGGGCGGGCCAGCAGGCTCGATTCGCCGACAGCCGCAAATCGCCACTTGCAACCAGGATCACTTCTGCGTGCTGCATCGTCTTGCCTTTCAAACTAAGAGCCGGGTCACGGATTTTTGCGCTTCGGTCGAAAGCGGACTATGTATACCGCGCCGAATAGCAACATGCCTGATCCCCACCAAATACCAATGTGAAGCTGAGACATGGCTACCGTGTGATCAAGCGGAACAAGCAACTCATGAATCCCGGAGCCGAGGATCAGGACGCCATAAATCGCGAGCAGTGCTCCAATGAAAAACCAGACCGATATAGAGTGCTTCTCCACTGTGCGCCTTCCTCACCAGAACAAGATGTTGAGTGCGATAAACGCTAGCGCCACTGCGGCCGCCCAAGTGATTGGCCTCTGGAAAATCGGGAACGCGCTCTCTAAGGGCAAATCCGTCATTCCGTACACCAATCCCTTTAGTTCATGATCCGGCTTCGGCTTGGTGACCAGGCTGACCACCACCGTGACCAGAACGTTCGCGATGAGGGACCACATCGCGCGATACATGTTCTCGGACATGTCTTTCGCATACCCGGAAAATGCAACGTAGTTCAACGCCACCGGATCGAACTTCACCCAGAGCCACAACGCAAAAGACGTCAAAATCCCCGCCAGCAGGCCCCAGAAGCCAGCTGCAGGAGTGGTCCGCTTCCAGAGCATGCCCAGGATCACCGTGCCGAACATGGGCACGATAAAGAAGACAAAAATTACCTGTGCGTAGACGATGATGCTCGAAAAGTTCATCACCAGATATGCCGTTCCGATGCTCACGAAAACTCCCAGAAGCGAACACCAACGACCCATGGACACATAGTGCGCATCCGAGGCTTCCTTCCAGATGAGAGGTCTGTAGATGTCATACGTCCAGACCGTGGTAAAAGCAGTGACGTTGCCGGCCATGCCGGACATGAAGCCGGCGACCAGCGCCGTAACGCCGAGGCCCAGAAGCCCGGGCCCGCAGTAGCGGGCAAGCATCAGGGGAAGCGCTTCATTGAATGTGTGTGCGTTAGGGAGCCCGCCCTGGCTCTCAGGTACCAGGTGATAAGGCAGGACGGCGAGTGCCAACAGACCCGGCACGATGACAATCAGCGGCACGATCATCTTGAAGAACGCACCGATGATGGTTCCTAACTGGGCGGAGCGAAGATCCTTTGCCGCCATCACACGCTGCACCACCAGAAAATCCGTAGTCCAGTATCCAAACGAGATTGCGAGGCCCCACCCAAATAGAATTCCCGTCCAGTGCGCTCCCATGGGATTGCCGGAGAATGTGCCGGTCGTACTCCACATGTGCATGAAGTCCTGACCGGGAAAATTCGTCTGAATCCTGTGGACCATTCCGTTCCAGCCGCCGGTTTCGATCAGTCCGACTACTGGGACCACGAGACAACCGATCCAGATGAGAAAAAACTGCAGAACCTCGTTGAAGATCGCTGAAAGAAGTCCGCCTGCCATCACATAGATCGCAACCGTCAGTGACGAAACCCAGATGCTGAAATGGATATTCCAGCCGAGAATAACCTTCATGATGATGGCCATTGAGTACATATTGATGCCACTCATCAGGATCGTCATGACTGCGAAGGAAATGGCGGAAAGAGATCGCGCACCTTCGCCGAATCTGAGTTTCAGATAGCCCGGCACGGAGTGGGTTTTGCAGATGTAGTAAAAGGGCAACATTACAAGCGCAAGAAATAAGATCGCTGGGATGGCGCCTATCCAATAGGCGTGGGCGACCAGAATTCCGTACTGATATGTGGCTGCGGCATAGCCCATCATCTCCAAGGAGCCGAGATTGGCGGAGATGAAGCTCAGCCCGGCAACCCACATCGTCATTTCGCGGCCGGCCATGAAGAATTCTTCGGCCGTCGTGGTGAACCGCCGCAAATACACACCCAGACCCAATACCAGAGCGAAGTACAAAACGATGATGACCAGATCAATCGGACTGAGTGACAGGCGCGAATCTGGTGCCTGGAGAAAACATGCAGCCGTCATTACTCGGTGCCCCCGGTTGCCTGCACCAGCGGCAAAAGCACACGATCCAGTTCCTGGTCGGTCAAGTCTGTCGGCGCGACTTTCCGAAAAAGTCCCCAGTGCTCAACCTGCTCTATCGTGTGTCCGGGAGCGACCTTCGTCACTGGACCGAGGGTCTCGATTTCCAGAAAATCATTATTCGTGAACATCTCGAACGAACATCCGAAATCAGTGTAGGTCTTCGCCGGGTCAGCCTTGGCTCGCTTCACGAATACCTCACCGTTCAGCAGATAAGCAGCCCAGGTATCCGAATTGAACGAGCCTAGCTTCTGGGGATCGCTATTGTTCGGATCCTGGCGCAGGGTCAAGTACTTCTTCGTGAACTTCCAGCGGGAATCGGCGAGATTTGTGTATGCCCACATCACCAGCGGGTTGGTGGCCTCGAGATTAATCGGGTGACGACCGCGTGGCGGAAATCCGGTGACCGCAAGTCCACCTTGGGCCATCATGGTTAGTGCCCAGGGAGCAAACTCCAGCGTGAACAATGAATGACTCGTGATTCGATGCGAAACCGTCACCGCTGTCCCTGAGGCCGCTATGCTGATCTCGATTTCCTTTTGTAGACCGGTCAACGGCTCGACAGGTTCCCGGGCAACCAGTCCCGCAGGAGTGATTCGGATTTCAACAGGAACATTGTCCGGCGCCCAGGTTGCGATGGGATCTTCAGGAGCCTTCCAGACGCGATCTCCACCGCGTAGCTGGAACTTTTCCTCTCCGCTTTTTCCCAATTGTTCCGCGAACTCCTTGAACAAATTCTGCCCGCCCACAAATCCGAAGCGGATGATGCGCGGCCCCACGTCTCCAGTCACGATGAGCTCGATCTCACCGTTGCTGACCCGGTAACAATTCCGCCAGCCTTTGTACTCCGTTTTCTCAACTTTGACAGTGGCGACCATATTTGTCGTGGCAATCACAACCAGCAACACCGGTAAGATCGTGCGAAGCATCCAAACTCCTTCTTCACAAAAGGTCGGTGGCAATCCGAATCTGGCCTGCGCGGTTTTGCAGCAAACCAAGGCTCAGGTCGCTTTCAGCTTTCGCCCGTCGCCGGTGTCACGGTTCCACCATCAGTTGATATTGCTCGACCTTGCCATCTGGCATTTTGCGAAGCCATACAGCAAACGTCTTTTGGCTGAACTTGGCTCTATAGCTGTAGAAAGTCATTCCACCGCGCTGTTCTTTTGCCGTTTGCACAAACTCCTGAGGCGAGCCCAGAGGCGCCAGACTCTTCGCGAAATCCTGAAGGGCCTGCTCGGTAAAGTAGCTCTTCGCATTCGCGGTAAGCAGCGAGCGGTCGACTGCGCCCTGCTGCAGTTGTTCAAATATTCTCAAGGCCTGCTGCTTTTCTTTGTCGACAGGCGCCGGATCCTCCGGAAAAAGCAACTCGGCGATCTTCTGCGCTATCTCCGGAGCCGCATCTGCCGGCATTTCATTGGTGAGTACCACGAGCGCAATGCGATCATCCGGGAAAACCATGTTCTCAGCCGCGAAGCCTGAGATTTCGCCACCGTGTTCCAGGACACGATGATGCAACTCGTACCGGACCGAGATACCAAGTCCGTATCGCGTTCCTTCTCCGCTTTTGAGTAGAACTTCGGTTTGCATTTCCTTGTAGGAGGAAGGCTTGAGCAGGCGTTGATCGATCATTGCTATATCCCACTTGGCCAAGTCACGCGCCGGCATGGCGAGTTCACCCGCGGCAAAGAGCCATCCCTTGCCTTCCTTGGGCGCCACACGGTCCGGGCCCAGCCCGTACCGCAGATAGCCCGTGGCATCGGGATCGCTGAGGGGGCCATTATCCACGTCGGCAACACTTTCCATCCCGACAGGCAGGAAAACGCGCTCGCGCAGGAACCTCATCAGAGGCATTCCGCTGGCTTTTTCTACAATCAGCCCGGCGATTACAAAGTTCGTGTTGCTGTACTGCCATTGCGTACCAGGATCGAAGTCGAGTGGCCTTCGCGCCCACTGTTCCAGAATCTGATCGGCCGTCACTTCGGCAAGCATGAAGGGAGGCACATAATCTTGCGGCCAGTAATCCTGGTAGCCTGATGTGTGGGAAAGTAGCTCCCGGATCGTAACCTCGTTCGCGCGCGTCAATGTTGGCAAGAAGCGGGAGACCGGGTCGTCGAGCGATAACTTGTGTTCCTCTGCCAACATTAATATGGCGGTCGCGGTGAATTGCTTGCTGATCGACCCGATGCTGTAGCGCATTTCGGGACGAGCCGGAACGCGCGGGTCGAGCCGCGCATCACCATACGCGTGGACGTATGCGATCTGGCCGTCTTTCGCGATCGCGACGGAAGCACTGGGTACACCCGTGTTTTTCAAAGCCTGCTTCGCAATCTGATCGACCTGCTCGCGAAATTCACTGCCCAATGGGGTGGCTTGAGTCCGGGCAAAGGGTGCGCAGGATAGAAACACTGCGGCGAGGAAGATCCAAGCGGGTCGCTGCTGCCTTTCAGGGACGCACATCCATTACTCCTATGGGAAAAAAGTGACCCCTGCTGCTTTGATGCCTGCAATTAAACCAGAAACCGACAGTTCCGTCGCACTGGAGCACCCTTATCAGTTTTGTCGATTCTCATGGGTGATAGGTCGGTACGGGCTTCCCCTCAATCTTGAGAATCGCTTCCTGAGCTGCAGAGCCCACGCGGCGCTTCTCAAGAACCTGCCGCAGCGCGGGGAGCGCATCCTTTGCGGCGGGGCCGATGTCGCCAAGGGCATAGGCCAAGCTGGTCAAGACAAACCCCTCTTCATGTTGCAGAAGCAGTCTCTCGGCCAGCGCGGGAACCGCGGCTTGCGCTCCAGGCCCAATGGCTCCAAGTGCATCGGCAACCGGAGCGCGGACGAAGTCTACTGGATCATTCAGAGCGCGAATCAGTTCGGGCACAGCCGCTACTGCCTTGGGACCCATCATCCGTAACGCAATCGCCGCCAGATCGCGCACCTGCGGAGTGGGATCCGAAAGCACTTTCGCCAACCCCGGAACCGCCGCTGCAGCCGTGGGCCCGATCTGTGCGAGCGAGCCTACGGCTGCAGAGCGTACGACGGGGGAAAAGTCAGAGAGCGCGGATATAAGTTCGGGTACGGCCGAGACTCCGTCGGCGCCGAAGTAGCCGATGGCTCGAATAATTTCCACGCGGTTGGGGTCGGAAGCAGCCTTTAGATTCCTCACGTAAAACGAAAGAGGCTGGCCGCGATAAACAGGCCCGCCCACGCCCCCTGTTGCTTCTCCTTTTTCTTCCATGGGCAAGACCTCGGTGGATGTTTCGGCGTTCAGAACCCTCTCCAGCACAAATTCGTTGATGCCGAGGTTGTAACCCACCGAACGTGGATCCTTGCTCTGGCACACAAAGGTCACGGTGTGCCGCCCCTTAGAGAGGTTGACCAGGCCCAGTGTTCGGTCGCGTGCCACATACAGCTCGGTCAAGTAATTGCGAAAGACTTCGGGCCCCGGAAGCGGAATTTCCGAAGTCATGGGTTTACGGGTATCCACATTGGTTACATTCCCGTCCAGCAGTGCGGTGTAATCGCCATAATCGGGACCTAGCGCAAGCTGGGCCACAATCTCGTACTGCCCGTCCTCAGCAATCTCGACCGGAACGTTGATTTTGGATCCGACTCCTTCTGCCTTGAAAAGCAAGAGATCTTTTGCCCAGTCCACATCCCGCAATACCACGGCCGTACCGTGTTCCGTGGTCACGTCGCTGATCGAGTCCTCGACAGCGACCTGTGTGGCATTACCGTAAGGAAGGCGCCCATCCCCAAAGGGAGGCTCGGGAAGACTTTCGTTGACGCCTTTCTGATACCAGAACGCCACACTGGAAAAATAATCAGGGCGCTCTTCAAACCCCGAGCGAACGCTGCCGTCGGGATTCGAGGTCCAGCCTGAGTGTTCGATGCCCGCCCAGATCGACTTGGTAAACGGGATCGGATCGGGAACATGCCATCGGTAAGCGGAGAGTCTGGACCCGGGAAGTTCTCCTTCCGCGATCGGGGTGCCCGTCCAGTTGGAACTCGCATCCCGCAGATCCCATGCGTCGTTAAAATAATCTTCCGTCCCTGTGCCATAAATCTGCGGATTCTTGGCGCCGTCGATGTAGAACAGATCGTCGCCTTCGCCGAACCAGGAAATCTGCGTCAGTACGACACTAAGCACAGTGCCGACGTAGTGGCCGATGCCTTTGGTATCGAGAAATGCGTAATTGTGGCCACTGCGGGCGGGTCGCTCTTGCCGGTAGTAGGCATGAAAGTAGGCTATGTCTGCGGGCAGGGAAGTGTATTTGCGATAGTCGACATGGTAATAGAACATGGGCAGCAGACGGTTGCCCTCGTTGGTTATGGTGATGCGACACGACTTCCGGAAGGGCATGGGCCAGTAGCTGTTGCGTGCCCGGCCAAAAGAACTGTCACGTACCATCATGGAATTCACATCGCGTTCCGCGCCATGTCCAACAGCAAAGAAATCCCCGAGCGGAGCGTCCACGCTGGGCGTCTTATGGCCGTCGTAATAGACGCGCACGCGCGCCAGACGCGGCCAGCCAAACTCATTCGCCGCCACCGTCAACCAGATGTGTGTAACCATGCCGGGACCGGCCAGATTGGCCATGACGAAGGTTTCTCCGGGCATGATTCGCTTGCTGTCATCATTGCTCAAAACGTACCTGTTGCCGCTCGAGACGCGGTGGCTGGAATAATTTTTCAGGCGCGCCAGGCCGAGCGAGTCAAGGAAATCATTGTCCGCCGTTTGCGCAAAAGCAGCGGCAGCGGCAATAGCAAACAGTGCCAGGAACACCGATGCCGATTTCATAAGAACCGTTGACAGATCGTCACGCCGCATTGAGGCTGCCTCGGAGAATGCGCATAGTGCCTGCAAAGTTACCCGTCACTTGCCCTTGATTCTCGCGACTCCTGGCCAATGACTCGCTTGCTAGAAGCTGTATCGCAGTGAGAACTGTTGTACACGTGGCGCAGTGAGCGTCGAACTGTAGTCGCCAAACCCTGCTTGCGACGCGTCGTTATTTATAGAGTGGACGTCAAAGCGCACCGAATTCGTAAGGTTGAATATCTCCCATGCAAACTTGAGATTCTGTCCTTCGTGGATGACCCAGCTCTTGGAGAGGCCGGAATCGATTCCGAAGTATCCATCGCCGCGGAACTGGTTTCTCTGCCCAGCTTCTCCGGGATATGCGCTGCGCTCGGGGAATCCTGTTTGATAGCCGGACTGGATGGCAGAAGGATCTGAGAAAGCTTGCGGCACACCGGCGCTGCCAATGTGTTTACTGGTGGCCACCGGTCCGGTCTGGACCAGCCAGCTGACCTGGGTCCAATTGGTAGACCAGTTCGAGCTTTGCAGAATGCTGAAAGGCAGACCGCTGGTCCAGCGAGTCAGACCAGAAATCTGCCAGCCCCCGAATAGTCCGCGACTGATCCCCGTAAGGCGCTGACCAAAGGGCAGGGCATAGACCCAATCGAGTGTAACGATATGCCTGGTGTCGAAGTCCGACACGGCGTAGTTATCCCGGGGTCTCCACGTGCTGATAATCGGACCGAAGACACCACCTTTGCAGAACTGGCAGGTGCGCTCCGTATCCGATCCAAAATCCAATGATTTACCCAGCGTGTAGTTGAAATCGAACTGCAGCCCATGCGTCATGGGGTGCCGCAGCACGACCTGGCCGGCGTTGTAACTGCTATTTGCCAGCGAGTTCCAGGTGAAGAGAGCTCCGTACTGAGGACTGAAATAACGATTCGTCTGCCCACCACAGTAATTGGGCGAACACTGGACATCAAGGAGGAAGAGTCCGAACGTCTCATTTCCCAGCAAAGTGCGCCACAGGTTGTAGATGTTCTGGGTTGCACTCAGTCCGCCCTGGGCAGCAGCAGGAAACATGTCTTCCCAATACTGAATGGGAGCGATGTTGGTCACACCCGCGTACCCGGCCTTGGAGAGTTGCGTGGCCGCGTTAAAGTAGTCGACCCCAGTATTCGGATCGACCAAGTCCAAGGGCTCTCCCCAGTCATATTGCTGCAAAAGATGTCGTCCGAGCCTGCCCACGTAAGCGACTTCGAGCGTAAAGCCGGCTCGCAGCTGGCGCTGAAATGACGTATTGAAGGCGTAGGAGTAGGGAGTCTTTATGTGATCATCGACTCCGAGCGCATTCTGATCATTGAGCCCCCCGAGTGGCGCATCGGGATACGATATCGTTGCCTGCTGCGGAAGCCCGGGAGGGATATCGTTGAGGCTGCTGAAACGGGGTGTAGTAGGAACGAAGGCGAGAGATCCGCCTCCGCCGGCGCTGGTGAGAGTCGAAGTCAGACTGAAAGATCCCAACTGAGAAAACGAATTCACTATGCCTTGGCCGAAGTGGTCGTAATACACGCCGATGCCGGCGCGAAGAGAGCTGCTGTTGCTGTTTCCGAACACCTTGTGCAGCAGGCCGTGGTCGAATGACGGCGCATAGGCGATCGCGAACCTGGGAGCAACGTTATTCGTGTTCATGGGCCAATAAGGCTTTAGGCCACGGGCCTGTCCGGAAGGAGCGAATGAGAGGAAGGGCTGTTGCACCTGACCGATCGCGGCAAACTGGGTCCGAGTCTGGAACCAGTTCTGTAAGTCCGTAACGGACTGAACCTGCTGTCCATGGATCTCATAAGGCGTCTGCAGCAAGGTGTGCCGCAGTCCGAAAGTGAGGGTGAGATTTCGGCGCACCTTCCATGAATCCTGCAGGTAATACTCGAACTCGCTGTTCTTGTAATCCCGGTTGATCACATCTCCTTGCGGCAGAAGATTTCCAGTTGCCCCACTGGGAGATACGGAATAGTTGCTGGTCGTGTTGATGTCAGTTACTAAACCCGTGGCGGCAATCATGGCATTGTTGAAAGAAGTGTCGAACGACCCGGCCACAGCGGGATAACCGAACGCGGCAGGGTCGAAATTCTGCCCAGTGTTGGCGATTCCAGAATCGTTCATGTAGCTGTAGTTGCCGTCGGCGGAAGAGAAAGAGGTCGCGTTGGATGCCGCAAGATTGTGGATCAGCCGGTAGTTTACTCCCAACTGCAGCGTGTGGTCGTGCTTTACCCAGGTTATGTCATCGATGAAGTTGTGCACCGGCACATCCCGGTTAATCGTTCTGTTTTCGGCATTCAGGGAGCTGAGTCCTATGAAATCTACGTAGGCACCGTCGCCGGCGCCGCCATCGGGAACGCCCTGGCGGATGTAACCATAGTGAAATGAATTGATCACGTTGTTCCGGATGGCCCACACGTCACCCACAGCAATACCTTTACTGTTGTTCTGCAGCAGGTAACTGGGAACGTTGCCCGGAAACTGGGGAGGGCCAGAGGTTTTGTCGTTTTGCAGATTGCCTCGCAGAAAGAATCTGTGCGCCCCTGCAATGTAGTCAAGCTTCACGATATACGTATTCAGGTTGGTTGGATTGGGGGCAGACCAAGTGAACGACTCGGTATTCAAGCCATCCCCGAAGACCTGGCCATTGGGCAGAGGGTACTGATTGAAAATTGCAAGGGTATTGGGGTCAACACCGGGTCCGTAGGTGCACGCGGTACAACCCGGATCCATGCCTGCAATTTCGGTTGGAGTCAGCGTGACGTTGGGTCCCGTAGCGGGGACGTAGATGACATTCCCGGCACGAAGAGAGGCGGTGGGGACAGTGAGGGTCTGTTGCTGATTTTCAGCCGTTCGCTGGCCCTCATAGTTCAGGAAGAAAAACAGGCGATTTCTCTGTATGGGTCCGCCGACTGTTCCTCCAAACGTATTGCGAATCAGTTCTCCTGGCTTGTTTGGCAAACCCTCCGATAATTCTGCCTGCTTGTTAAACCAGTCATTGGCGACCGCTACCGTATTCCGGTTGTACTCGTACACACCGCCGTGGAGCTGGTTTGTCCCGCTCTTGGTGACCAGAATTACTTGCGCACCCGAGTTTCGCCCCGCATCCGCATTGGCACTGGTAGTGGTAACGCGAAACTCTTCGACAGAATCAATGGTGGAGCGCAAAACGCCGGTAAACGCAAATCCGTTGGTTTGATCATTGTCGTCGACGCCGTCGAGGGTCACGTTGGTCTGATCGGACCGGGCCCCCGATACTGCGCCGCTCCGGCTGTCCACCGTCTGATCAATCTGCCGGCCCAAATACAACACTCCGGGCTGAAGACTGAGAAGATCCGGTACATTGCGGCCTTCCATGGGAAGCGCCTCAATCGTAGAGTTACTTACGGAGTTGCCGATCGTCGCGTCAGTGGTATTCAGAGTTTCCGCGGCTGCGGAAACGTTCACCGTTTCTGCGACACTTCTTACCGACAAGATGAACGCGATGGTCGCGGGCTGGCTGACCAGCAGTTCGGCAACTTTCACCTGTTCGCCGAGATCTTTGGCCTTAGCTCTGACCTCGTAGGTGCCGGGCGCGAGCTGGGCGAATTCGTATTGCCCTTTCGCGTCCGACTGGGTCGTCGCATGAAAGCCATTGCTCCTATTGTTCAGGGTAAGAACCGCTCCTGCTACGACCGCCCCAGAAGAATCCTGGACGGTCCCATTGAGCGAAGTTGTGGAGGACTGACCCCACATACATACCGGCAACAAAATACAGGACAGCCAAACCAATCCCCTCCGCACGCTTGTCAGAAACTGCTTCGTTGCCTCTGGCATATGTGGCTCCTGGTTTCGACGAGTACACGTGTCGTGTGTCCTTCGCACTGCGCATCGCGCTTCCATCTTCTTCGACCCCGAACCGAACCTCGGCAGTCGGTCATCAAGGGAAACTCTCTACTTTTTCTTTGAGGACGAAAGAATTACACCTGACAACCTTTGCTTGTCAAGACAAAAAGCAATCGTTTTATTTGAGGATGCGGGTGAGGTCGTGAGCACTGTAGAATCAGCGACGATCTATAGCATTCCATGTATATCGCTGTAAAATAAGAACTTTATATCACTACATGATATCGGGCGATGGTCACCGTTCGGCTACAAGGCAGGGGTTTAGCTTTAGCAAAATGATATCGTTTAATTTTCCACAATATTGTCAGCGATGCCAGGTTTGGGGTGTGTTCACTGGACGTAGCGAGGTCTCGCCCGGAGTCAGATCGGTGCAGGCAGGTTTGACAGTCCGCGAGCGCGGAAGGTTGGGATCAGCGCGGCTCTTGCGTCAACGAGCGCGCCGCAATATCGGTTGTGCCGGTGGAATCAATCCCGATCCCTCCCAGGTTCTGCTGGTTGGTGGTTGAGACGGACGAAGCGGGTGCGGAGGTTGAATCTCTAACCCTTAATTCTGCCTTCAGCATTACCGCGACTCCCTCGGTTTCGTTGTCTTCGGCACTCTTCTGTGGTTCCTGGAGCTTATTCAGCAGCATTCGCATGGCCTGCTTCCCCATTTCGCAGGCGGGCTGAGCGATGGTGGTCAGGCGGGGGGTAAAATAAGCGGACCATTCGAAGTCATCAAAACCCAGAACGCTCACAGTTTGCGGACAATTCACGTGGAGTTCTCCGAGGGCCCGCATCAGACCCAGCGTCATCTTGTTGTTGCAGGAAAAAACGGCCGTAGGAGGCACGGGAAGCCGCATGAGCTCCAACCCACATCGATATCCGCTTTCCAATTGAAAGTTACCCTGTTGCAAATACTTGTCGGGAAGCGCGAGATGCTCCTCCTGCAGCGCCTTGCGAAATCCCTCAAGTCGATCCAACCCATTGGAAAGATTGAGGTGTCCCGCAATGATAGCGATCTGGCGATGGCCGAGTTCAATCAGGTGACGCGTGCCCTCATAGGCTGCGGCGTAATTATCCGTCAGCACGGCCGGTCCCACGAAGCCGAGCGGGACACGATCGATCAGAACGATAGGAAAGCGCTTATGAATGCGCGTCTCCTGAGGAGAAGATAAACTGGTTGGCGCCAACAGGACACCGTCGACGCGCCGGGAAAACAGCGTGCTCAGGTAGTGCCGTTCCAAGGCGGGATCTTCATTGGCGTCACAGAGGATGACTGAATACTGATTGCTCTGTGCCTCCTGCTCGACGCCCCGAATCACATCGGTGAAAAAGGGATTCGTAACATCGGCAATTACCATGCCGACGGTGCAAGTGCGACGCACTCGCAAGCTGCGCGCCACTTGATCGGGGTAGTAATCCAACGCATCCATCGCCTTCTTTACGCGCTGGACCAACTTCGGTCTGACCGTGGGTTTCTTGTTGAGGACGCCGGACACCGTAGCGACAGACACCCCAGCCAGCCGAGCGATGTCGCGGATTGTGTACAACTGCCCTCCCTCGGCTGCGCCCTAGCGGCGCAGATCTTCGAAAACAGGAACCAAACAGAGCAACAGAATAGCA
>Ga0210385_10000573_pt1 | contig 25638 bp, 15 predicted proteins | sample IncBWH26OmetaG_FD_160107 | JGI IMG/M metagenome (GOLD analysis project Ga0210385, IMG submission 160107) | Forest soil microbial communities from Barre Woods Harvard Forest LTER site, Petersham, Massachusetts, United States - Inc-BW-H-26-O ...
GCAGCGGCGGCGTACCGCGACCACGACTTGATTGTCGTTGACATGAATTACACATGGGACACCACTTCGGGCGAGGAGGGGTTGCGGCTGCTCGATCACTTGCGCGCGCAAGGGCGCGATGTGCCGATCATTGCGATGACGGGTTGGAGCACGATTGAGCTCGCGGTAGAGGCGATGCACCACGGAGCTTGCGATTTCGTTCCAAAACCATGGGACAACCGCCATTTTCTTTCGGTGGTGCAGAAGCACTTGAACGCCGAGCCGAAACGCGCACGGCCCATGGACGCCGAGCTTGCCATCGCGCGGAAGGTGCAAAGGAAACTGTTGCCCCAACCGCATTTCAGCGCTTACGGATTGGACTGCGAGTGCGCGTGCTTGCCCGCGGGAGAGATCAGCGGAGATCTGTACGATTTTTTCGAGATCGATTCCGGGAGCATGGCGTTCCTGCTGGGCGACATTTGCGGCAAGGGAATTGGGGCTGCGCTCCTGGTGGCGAACCTGCAAGCTACCATTCGAGGCCAGCGGGAACTTGCGCGGTACCCTTCCAAGCTGATGGAGCGCGTGAACTATTTGTTCTTCGAATCGACGCGGCCGGAGCATTACGCCTCGTTATTTTTTGGTGTTTATGATGCCAACACGCTAACGATTCGATACGTGAACTGCGGACACCCATCGCCGGTGCTGCTGCACAGGAGTGGAGAGCACGAATTACTGGATGCGAGCGCGACCGTTCTGGGCGCGTTCAAAGAGCGCGGTTTTGAAGAGCGCGAAGTGGCAATGGCTTCAGGTGACCGGGTAATCCTGTTCTCAGACGGGTTCTCCGAAGCGAAGATGGATGAAGCGGGCGAGGATTGGGCGGTGGACACGATTCTAGCCTTGGGCAAAAGGCGCGCGAGCGGCTTGGCAGGTGTGCTTGCTTCGACCGCCGTTTCGGAAGGCGAGCCGGCCGATGACATTACGGTGATGGATATCCGCGTTCTATAAAGATTTGCTTAGGCTGTGATATGGTGCATTTGCGATGAGCAGATGCGAGCAGGTCTCACGGCGATCGTTTGTGGCTGCGGCAACGGCAGCGGTGCCGCTGGCGCGGCTATTTGCCAAAGACAAGAAGATACCGATCGGGCTAGAGCTTTTTTCGGTCCGCGACGAGTTGAAGAAGGACCAGACAGCGACGCTGCAGGCGGTCGCGAAGATGGGCTACCAATGCGTCGAGTTTTTCGCGCCGTATTACGATTGGACCGCCGATGAGGCAAAGCAGGTCCGGAAGCAGTTGAACGATCTCGGCGTCAACTGCTATTCGACCCACAACAGCCTGCAATCGTTTACGCCTGAAGGATTGGAAAAAGCGATTGAGCTGAACAAAATTCTGGGCACGCATTACATCGTGCTGGCGCATCCCGGTAAGGTCAGCACGCTGGATGAATGGAAGCACATCGTAGATGTGCTCAACAAGGCGAACCACCAGATGAGCGGGGAGGGTTTGCATGCGGGATATCACAATCACGATTTGGAGTGGAAGCCGGTGGACGGGCAAAAGCCGATAGAGCTGATTGCGGCGAACACGGACAAGAGCATCATGCTGCAGCTTGACGTGGGTACCTGCCTTGAAGCGGGCAACGACCCGGTTGCGTGGATTGAACAGAACCCGGGGCGGATCCGGTCGCTTCACCTGAAAGATTGGTCGCAGGAGAAAGGGTACCGCGTGCTATTCGGTGAAGGGAGCGCGCCGTGGAAAAAGCTTTTTGCGGCAGCAGAAAGTACGGGCGGAGTCGAATATTACCTAATCGAGCAGGAAGGCAGCGATTACCCGGAGCTCGAAGCTGCGGATCGTTGTCTGGTTGCGTACCGGAATTTGCACGGGTAGTGTGGGCATTCCTAACCGCGCACAACGGCCACGAAGCGGCCTGTGCGCTCCCCCTTATTTCCCGGACCAGCAGGGCACGCGCTTATCCAGGAAAGCCGAGATACCTTCCTGCGCATCGGCGGCGAGCGAATTAGTGGTCATGACTTCTTTCGCGTAGGCGTAGGCTTTGGGCTGATCGAGATCGATTTGAGCGTAGTAGGCCTGCTTGCCGATACTGACGGTGAGCGGGCTCGCCTCCGCGATACGGGCGGCGAGTTTGCGGGTGGCATTCTGTAGGTCGGTGGCGGGAACTGCGGCGTTGATGAGGCCCCAGTCGACGGCGGTGGCTGCATCGATGGATTCGCCGGTAAGAAGCATGTGCAGGGCGCGCTTACGGCCGATTGCACGGCTCAGCGCAACCATCGGCGTGGTGCAGAACAGGCCGATGCGAACGCCGGGAGTTGCGAAGGCGGCATGCTCGGCCGCAACGGCAAGATCGCAGGTAGCGACTAACTGGCAACCGGCAGCGGTGGCGATGCCTTGGACCTCTGCGATTACGGGCTGAGGGATGGATTGAACTTTGGTCATCAGCTTGGCGCACACGTCGAAAGTGTGGCGGTAGTCGGAGACCGTGCGCCCGACCATTTCGCTGAGATCATGGCCGGAAGAGAAGACGTGACCTTCAGCGGCCAGGATGACTGTGTGAACGGAGCGCTTCTGCTCAATCTCGCTGAAACAATCGATCAACTCGAGCATGAGCCGAAGCGAGAGTGCGTTGCGGCGGTTAGGACGATTCAGCGTGACGATCGCGGTTGCGTCTTCGAATTCCAGAAGAAGATCTTGGTAAGGCATCGGTAGAACCTCATTCTCCAGTGAATCATCATCCGCGGGGGGCAGCGAGGCTGGGATGCCGCACAATAGCAACGTGGATGCTGCAATGAGCAATCGAATCAGGGTTCTGATCACGGGCGGAACATTCGACAAAGAGTATGACGAAATCGGTGGGAAGCTGTTTTTCAAGGATTCCCATCTGGCGGAGATGCTGTCGCTCGGGCGCTGCAAGCTTGATCTGCAGATCCGAACGCTGATGATGATCGATAGCCTAGAGATGACGGAAGCGGACCGGGACGTGATAGTCGAGCAATGCCGTGCGGCAACCGAGAACCGCATTGTTATCACGCACGGGACAGACACGATGGAGATCACAGCGCGCGAACTCGTCGAGCGAGTGGAAGGGAAAACGATTGTGCTCACGGGCGCTATGGTTCCGTACAAATTCGGCAGCTCCGACGGGCTGTTTAATTTGGGCAGCGCGCTGGCATTCGTGCAAACGCTTCCGGCGGGGGTCTACGTGGCGATGAATGGGCGTTATTTCCAGGCGGAACAGGTGCAAAAGAACCGGCAGACGGGTACGTTCGAAGAGAAAGACACGCGAGCGCGATGATAGCGAACGAGCTCGACGCAGTGATCATCGGAGCTGGAGCCGCAGGGTTGGCTGCTCTCAAGGAGCTCGATTGTGTAGGACGCAAAGTGGTGTGTGTCGAGGCGCGTGACCGAATCGGCGGGCGTGTGCACACGGTGATCGACCCGCTTTCGCCCGTGCCACTGGAGCTAGGGGCGGAGTTCATTCATGGACGCTCGCCCGAAATATGGGACGTGATCCGTTCGCACGGGCTCATCGCATACGACTGCGCGCAAACTGCGGTCCGCGTGAAGGTTGGGAAAGCTCAACACGGAACGGATGGCTGGGAATTGATTGACGGCGTGATGCAGGACATGCAGAAGGCGGCCAAGAGGGGGAAGGACCGGAGCTTCTCGATCTTTCTGGAGGGCTCGTCGCACTCTGCAGGCGCGAAGCGGTTGGCAATGTCATATGTCGAAGGCTTCAATGCCGCCCGCGGGGAGCTGGTGAGCATTCGTTCGTTGGCGAAAGATGCCGAGGCGGCCGACGAGATTGAGGGCGACAGGTCGTTCCGCTTCGTGAATGGATATCGTTCGTTGATCCTGCAGCTGATTTCGGGAGTGGCTGATCTGAGGGCGAAGCTTCGAATCAATCGCGTGGTGGAACGAATCGAGTGGGAGAGCGGGCATGCGACCGTGCACGCGCGCTCTGCCCTCAGCGGTCAAGCAGAGACGTTCCGAAGCAGAAGCGTGGTGATTACCGCGCCGCTGGGTGTATTAAAGAGCGGCGGCATTTCTTTCGAACCGGAGCCTCAAGCGACGCTCGAAGCAGCACAGGCACTTGAGTTCGGCCAAGTCATGCGGGTAAGTTTACGATTCCGTGAAGCGTTCTGGGAAGAGAATGATGAGTTCGCCTGCGCAGGTTTTTTGCTTTCGAACGAGCGATTCTTCCCAACTTGGTGGACAGCGTTGCCAGTTCGAGCGCCAGTGCTCACAGGCTGGTGCGCGGGGTCGCGCACGGACGATCTGCTCGAAGCGCCGCGTTCCGAAATTGTCGGCCGGGCAGTGGCGGATCTATCGCGCATTACTGGTTTCGGGGAAAATCGCTTGAGCGGACTGCTGGAGAACGCCTATCTTCACGATTGGCACGCCGATCCGTTTGCGCGCGGAGCATACAGCTACGTGCCCGTGGGGGCGTTGCGCGCGCGAGAGAAGTTAGCAGAGCCCGTGGAGGACACGTTATATTTTGCGGGAGAAGCAACGGAAGTGAATGGTCACAGCGCGACGGTGCATGGCGCGATTGCGTCCGGGAGGCGCGCGGCACGGCAAATTCTTGCGCGTGAGTAACAGGAGGGTTATTCCCCGGCCGCTTGGGCCTTCGCAATGGGACCTTTTGCCGTGCGGCGATTGAACGACAGAACGCGACGCGGCTGCATGTCGGCCATGGCGCGCGTGCGGAGCGGACGTTCCTGCAAAATCAACTCACTGGCCTGCACCAGCGGCTCCGCGTGAAACCAACGCTGGAAAACCGAGTCGCGCAAAATGTTGCAGATCCCTACCAAGCTCATGCCCTGGTGATGGGCCATCCAGCAGCGGACCAGCTCGCACTTGCGCGGCAATAAGCGGCGCGCTGGAGATGTCGTGTAGTCGGCGGACTCGTAGAAGCCGCGGCCAGTGAGCCATTTCTTGTGCGCCATACGCCAGAGATTTTCAACGGCACCCGCTGGATCCACCATGAGCGCGAGGCAACTCGAATAAGGGGATATGACGAGAGAGCCCGCACGCGAAACGTTGAGCGCCAGTCCGGGCACGCCGAACGCGGCGTACTGGTAGTTGCCAGCTTCGTCGGTCTTTGCATAGGCGGCTTCCGAAATGCCCCAAGGGACGGCGCGGTTGGCGGCGTACGACTGCTGTGCGCGAACCGCCGACCGAACGGCGCGATCGAGCAAGGTATTGGGATGAGATCTCATCCAGAGCACCGGCATCAAGTACTCAAACATGGTGCCGGTCCAGGAGATCAAAGACGTCTGTCCTTCGCAGATAGTGTGTTGGCGGCCCAACCGGAACCAACTCTCCTGAAGAATTTCCCCCTTTGCAATCGCAACAAAGAAGGCGGTGCGCGCCTCCGAGGCCAGCAGATCATAGCAGGACTTGTTTAGCTGTTTCAACGAAACATCGTAGCCGACCGAGAGCAGACGGCGGCGCCGATCGAAAAGCGGCGCGAAGTTCATGTCGTGAACTAAGTTGTCGGACTGCAGGGCGATCGCGTGCAGACGCGTGGCGAGTTCGCTCGCCTGACTGCGGCAATGCGGGAGCAGCGCAAGCAGCCGCTTGGCGGCGTCGAGCGCCTCCACAGAGACGGCGGCATTCGCCGGCAAGGTGTTCAGGCGCCGCTCAAGTTCGTGATAGTAAGCCGCGGCGTTCTCAGGCGTGAGAGCCATGGACGGGAATTCGAAATGCGGAGCCAGATTGTGGACTGCATGGAATTCCGGGAGGAGCCAAGGCGCGAAACTGCGGGCTTGTTCGCGTAGCGCCTGGATGCGGACCGCAAGTTCGGCAACCCACCACGAGTCTTGTTTCTCTTCAGCCTGTGGGTGTCCGGGAACATCCGCCATTCGAAGTAATTGGGGAAGCCAAACGCCGGGATCATTGGAGTGGAGAAGCGCCGCAAGATTGCCCAATTGTGATTTTGCGTGGCCGAGAATTCGATAAAGATCGGCTAAGCCTTCCAGCGCACGCTGGCGGAGAACCGGCTCATGAAGCGAAGCGAGGCAACCCTGTTTCAATGTCCACAAGGAAGCGACGAGGTTGCCACTGTCGACGCTCGACACAAATTGAGGATCAAGCGGCTGCAGCGTGAGATTGTCGTACCAATTCAGCAAATGGCCGAGGTGGCGCGGGAGCTTCGCAATGGAACGAAGAGTTCGTTCCGTTTGCGTGACGAATTCCGAGACCGTCAAATAGCCGAGCTCCAGCGCTGCTTGCCGCGCGTTTAGCAGAAATCCAAGGTTGGTAGGCGATATGCGCTCAGCGATTCGGTACGGTTCTTCTTGGACGTTGTCCGGTATGAGCCAGTGATTGTTTTCATTGCTAAACTCGGCAAAATACCGCCAGGTGCGCAGCGCGATGTCGCGCAGGAAACGGCGTTGTTTTTCGGGGAGCTGTTGGTGTTCCGCATGGGGCGAGCGGTTGAGCCAGACCGAGATCAATTTCGCGCAAGACCAGGCGACAATGAACGGCAATGCGTACGGCCAGGGCGATGGTTTCAAGAACAGCAGGAGACCTAGACAGACGCCGAAGAGCGGAATCCAATCGAGATAAACATCCACGGGTGTGCGGTTCTTCAGGCCCAGTTCGGCTTCGGTCGCGGTTTCCCATTCGAGAAGCCGCGTGTGGGTGATGGTGCTGCGGATTATCGTCCGGAAAATCGCATCCAGCGAAACGAGGGTCTGATGCGCGAGAAACGCGATGTTGAGAAGAATGCTGACGTTTGAGATGAGGAAATCGCTAAACGCCTCGCGAGTTGTGAACCACTGCTGAGTCACCACAGCGCGAATGAGCGAGAACACGAGCCGGAAGTAGATTGGAAGAAACAGTAATGCGAGCGTGACGATGGTCCAAAAGCGCGGGCCACCGGGCAAGATGAACCATCCGGCCACAAGCAGGAGGAAGGTGGCGGGCTCGATGAGGCTGCGGCGCAGGTTGTCAACAATCTTCCATTTCGAGACGAGCGAAATTGGATTCGGCGCAAGATGCCAGGACTCGTCCGGCACACGGTTGAAGATCCAACGCGCAATCTGCCAATCGCCGCGCAGCCAGCGGTGCCTGCGGCGGTTGTACGCACTGTAGTGCGACGGGTAGTCGTCGATGACTTCGATGTCGGAGACCAGGCCGGCACGCGCGTAGGCTCCTTCGATGAGATCGTGACTGAGAAGCGCGTTGCGAGGGAACCGGCGCTCAAGGACTCGCCGAAGCGCATCGACGTCATAAATGCCTTTGCCGGTGAAGATACCTTCGCCGTATAGATCCTGATAGACGTCAGAGACGGCGCGCGAATAAATGTCGAACCCAGTTTGGCCGGAATAGATGCTTGCGAGGCGAGAGCGCGTGGCTGAATGAACGCTGACGCCGACGCGCGGCTGGAGTATGGCGTAGCCTTCGGTCACGATGTTCAGATCCGGGTCCACCAGCGGGCAGTTCAGCGGATGAGCCATGGTGCCGATCATTCGCTGAGCGGAGCCTCTGGGGAGTTGGGTATCGGAATCGAGCGTGAGAACGTAGCGGATTCTCGGCAAACGGGAGAGGTCCCCGGCTTTGACCGGAAACGGATCATATGCCTGACGAAGATATTGGTTCAGATCCAGCAGCTTGCCACGCTTGCGCTCCCATCCCATCCAGGCGTTTTCGCGGGGATTGTAGACACGATGCCGGTGAAATAAGTAGAACCCGCCGTGAGGCTCGTCGCGATACTTGCGGTTCAAGTCACCCAATAAGCGAATTGCGAGTTCGATGCGGGCGTCCTGCTCGAGAGCCGGCTCCGCAGTGTCCGGCAGGTCCGTTAAAAGCGCGAAGAAGATATTAGGGTCGCGATTGACGAGATATCGAACCTCGAGATCATCCACGAGCCGCCGGATTTGCTTTTCGTTGATGAGCAGGGTTGGGATGGCCACGATGGTGGCGCAGGAAGGATCAATGCCTTTCGAGAAATCGAGCTTCGGCAGCGGGCGCGGCGTCAGGATGGTTGTGATCAGGTAATTCATCAACTCGATTGCCGCCTGTGTCGCCGGAAGGATGAGCAACAACGCGCTGACAATCAGGCCCAATCCACTATGCGTGCGGACGATACTCATGATCAGGGCGACAACCGTGACCAGAGTCAGGAACTCGATTCCGATGATATAGACCTCGTCAGGATAACGCCGGAACAGCCGCTCGACACTGGCTGAAAACGACGGACGGTAGCCGATGCGGTGCAGGAGATCCTGAGACCCGCTCTCGTCCAGGAAGTAATATCCGACGTGGCGCAGACGATCGCGAAGCGCCTCAGGCATGGAGGAATCGACACGAGCCCGCTCCGCCATTGTGACGGCCATCTGAGCCAACTCCAGCTCGCCTACGTCCGATTGAGCCGCGATCTTTTCGAGAACCTGGCGGTAATATTCGCGGCTTTCGAAGTCCATGCGCGAGTAAACTCCGGCCGGATCAAGACTGAGAGCGCGATGAACAACAGAGAGCTGCTCGAGGGTTTCCTTCCAATCGGATTCGCTCAGAGAGCGCAAGCTGGTGACCATGGATCCGATCCCGAATGAGGGAATAGCGGCGCCCGAGGCGCGAAACGCGTCCAGAGCTTTGCGGCCATGTTCAACGATGATTTCAAGAAGCGCCAGCTTCAGGGCTGGGATCATGCCCCACAACTCCGCCAAACGCAATGGCTCGACTTCTTCGACGGCCTCTATAAAGAAAGAAAAAGCTGGCTCGGTAAGCCGATTATCAGTGGCGCTCAGCAGAGATCGCGCGAGCACGATGCAACGAGGAACGGATTCATCGCGAGCCGTCCGAACCTGGGGCAACTTGCCCATAGGCTTGGTGGAGTCCGCAACGTCGTGCAACTGAGAGCGGAGCAGACGAACGTTGTCGTAGAGCCATTTGACATCGTCGGGAGGTTCGCCAGACTTGAGGTTGTACAGCTCGCGTTCGAGCACGGAAAAGCGCGCCGCACATCGCCGGTAGATTTCGCGGGGTCGCTTTGAGCGGGCTTTGCCGGGCAGCCAGGCGCATGAACGGGCGGTTTGGGCGGCATGCTCGCGAAGCCTTGCCTGCTCGGTCTCGCTGAGCCCGTAGCCGGTTGGCTCCGCATGTTCGACATTCATTTGCATGGATAGCTCAGGCATACGCGTCGCTTACCTGTAGCTGGACGCTTGCAGCTCGAACATTTCAGCGTAGCGCCCCCCATACCTCATCAATCGATCATGGCTGCCCTCTTCGGCGATTGCCCCATTTTCGAGTACGATGATCCGCTCGGCCATGCGCACGGTTGAAAAGCGATGTGAGATGAAGAGCGCCATTTTGCTTTCGGTGAGTTCGTTGAAGCGCTTGAATACTTCGTACTCGGCTCGCGCATCGAGTGCAGCGGTGGGTTCATCGAGAATAAGAACCTGGGCTTCCCGCAGATAAGCGCGCGCGAGAGCCAGTTTCTGCCACTCGCCGCCCGAGAGATCTACTCCGCCTTCGAAGCGGCGCCCAAGCATCTGATCGTATTTGCGCGGCAGCCTCTGGATAACGCCGTCGGCGAGGCTCTTTTCGGCGGCAGCCCGGATCCGGCGGTCATCCTGCAGGTATTCGATTCGCCCGACCGCGATGTTCTCTCTCGCCTTCATCTCATAGCGCATGAAATCCTGAAAGATGACCCCAATCTCCCGGCAGAGGTCTTCGACATCGTAGTCGCGAAGGTCTACATCGTCGAGAAGCACGCGTCCGCCAGTCGGATCGTACAAGCGCGTCATCAGCTTGACGATAGTGGTCTTTCCTTGGCCGTTTTGACCGATCAGGGCGATGCGCTCTCCTGGTTCCAGGCGAAAATTCAGGCCGTTGAGGACGCGGCGCTCGGTACCAGGATAGACAAATGAGACGTTCCGAAATTCGAAGCCGCGGACGATGGCGCGAGGAGCAGGCAACGCATTGGGTTTCGAGGTCACGGTCGGCTTCATCTGGAAGAACGCGAGCAAGTCTGTCAAAAAAAGAGCCTGATCGGCAATGCTGGAGAGCGTAGAGAAAATCTGGGAGATGTTGGTGGACGCATTCATGATGGATTGCGTCAAGAACACCAGGGTGCCGATGGTGAAGACATGATTGACGGTCTGGTAAATCACCCAGAAGTAGGCGCCATAATAGCCGGCTGTGCTGAGCGTGGAGAGGAACGAGACGGCGATGAGGCGCCGGCGGTAAAGCGCGAGGTTCTCATCAAAAATTTGGTTGGAAAGAGTGGTGAAACGCCGGGTGAGAAAGCCGCTGAGACCGAATAGCTTCAGCTCTTTGGCCGCTTCTTTGCTACCCCCGACCTGACGCAGATAATCTAATTCGCGTTTAACGGGCGTTTGACTAAAATTCTTGGCATAACTCAGGAACGCGAAATGGCTTTCGCCAAGAAATGCCGGCACTATACAAGCGATCAGCAGGAGGAGCAGCCAAGGAGAGAAGTAGAGAATCGCGGCCGAGAGCGAAATGGTGGTGATCGCTTGTTGAAACAATCGTCCGATGGATTGAATCATGCCGAGGCGATCGGTCGCTTGCACGCGCGCCCGCTCGAGCCGGTCATAGAAAACAGGATCTTCGTAGGCCTGCAGGTCGAGCTGCGCGGAGTGATTCATCACCTCAATGCTGACGTGCCGCGTGTAGCGATCTGCCAGGACAGCGTCGTAGTGATCGATCAAGCGGCTGAAGACGTTTCCGGCGACTACCAGTCCGAACTCGGTTGCGACGAGCCACCATAGGTGGGAAGATAGGGTCGCCTTACCCCTGAGGATGGCCGTAATGTTATCAATGATGAGGCGGGTTACCCAGGCGGCACTCACCGGCACAAGAGAAACGAACACCCGGAAGACGAGGCCCAAGGTGACCACGTAGGGACCCGAGTCCCAGACGATTCGCAGTACGGGTGGAACGTTCTTCAAGGCCTGGAGACGTTCTCGCCAAGCGGAGAAAAATGCCTGATCTTTTTCTTCTGTCACGCGAAAGCTCGGGGGAACGGCTGCAGGTCACAAACGCGAAACTGGAGGGTCGCTAGCGCGATTTTGCCGCCTGACGAGTAGATTCAGTCTTCTCTGCTAGTGTTACTTACCGTAGTCGAGGAAGTACCTAGTCCTGACGCTATAGTACTGGTGGTCAGCGTGCCGAGGCAGTGACCGGCGCCGCGACGTAGGAGAGCAGCGAACTGACGAGATCGGTAACCGGCAGGCTGGAACGCGCCACTTGTGAAGCCAAATCCGGGGCCATTTTCTGTGCGACAACCACGTGATCGCACCAGCTTAGGAGTTGATCCGGAGAATGGTCGAGCAAGCGGCCAATGTGCGGGATCTGTTGCAGAATGAAGTTGCGATTGCTCCCGTAAATCGCATCGAGCTGGATGTGCGGATCAAAAATCCGGACCTGCCGGCCTTTGCCGATGAGCTGCTCGAGCAAAGATACGACCGGACTTTCGCGCAAATCGTCGGTGTTCTCTTTAAATGCGAGGCCGATGACTCCAAGACGGCGTGCCGGAAGGTCAAGCACCGCCTCAAGGGCGCGTTGCAGATGTTGCTGATTGCTAGGCAACGCGGAATCCAGCAGAGGAAGCCGGAGATCGAGGCGATTCGCTCGGTAGGTAAGCGCACGAAGATCTTTCGGCAGGCAGGACCCGCCAAATGCGAATCCAGGTTTTAGGTAAGCGGAGGAGATGTTGAGTTTTGTGTCTTCGCAGAGGGTGGCCATGACCTCGCCGGGATCGATGTTCAGGCGGGCGCTGAGCGCGCCGATCTCGTTGGCGAAAGAGATTTTCACGGCGTGGAACGCGTTGCACGCGTACTTGATCATTTCCGCGGTTCGGAGACTCACCAAGGAGGGTGGTACCTGCAAGGAAGCGTAAAGCGCGGCAACACGCCGGACGGCTTGGGAATCATCGCCGCCCACCACCACCAGAGACGGCTCCATGAAGTCCTTGACCGCCACGCCCTCTCTCAGAAACTCCGGGTTGGATACTACCGAAACCCAAGGACTGCGGCCGAGCAACGGAATGACAGTTTCCTCGCACGTTCCCGGAAAAACAGTACTACGGATCGCCAAAACCAGTGGTTTTTGCCGTCTTTCGAGCGTTTGCGCGACCTCCTGGACCACCCGCCGCAACTGATCAAGCCCGAGATTTCCGTTCTTTTCGGACGGAGTTCCCACACATACCAGAGCTATATCGGCGTCCTGAATCGCATCGATGCCCGGGCTGGCCGTGAGCCGTCCCGAGACAACGTTTTCGCGAACCAGCGGTTCCAGTCCAGGCTCAAAGAACGGCGCAATACCCTCTAGAACGTTATTTACCTTGTTCTGGTCACGGTCGATGCCAGTAACCCGGTGACCTAGCTGGGCGAGACAGGCGGCAGAAACGCAGCCGACATAGCCCAAACCCAATACCGCGACGTGAACGCTTCCGAACTCTGAACTCATCTGCCTCCGTCTTAAGTATGTCATCGGCCTGAGATGCCGAAGACTTTACAGGAGATAGCGCTCGTAGATTTCGTGCATCCGCTCTGCCGACGCCGCGAGCGAAAACCGCTCCCGGATCGCCCGTACGGACGCCTGTGCAAGCCGATGCCGCGGACCGGGGTTAGCGGCCAGCCAGAAGAGCTTTTCGGACAACTCCTCGACATTGCCCGGCTCAAAAAGCAGCCCGGTCTCACCATCCCGAAGCAATTCGGGATTGCCTCCGACGCAGGAGGCGATGCACGCGCAGCCGCAAGCCATGGCCTCCATGAGAGAGTTCGACAGAGCCTCAGAGAGTGACGGAAGCACGAAAATGTCGATCGACCGCAGCCAAGGCGGAACATTGGCAACGGCGGGGTGGAATACGCACTGCTGACCGATGCCGAGCTCTTGCGCGAGCAGTTCCAAGCCGGACTGCTCCGGCCCGCTCCCGACGATAACCAGACGAACTCCCTCGTCTCGACGCCAGAGCTGAGCGAAAGCACGCAGTAGGGTCGGAAGCCCTTTCTCCGGACGGAGAAGGCAGACGACGCCGATGACGAGCGACGCGTTTTGAAGGGCGGGCGTGCGCAGGCGCTCACCGGGATTGAACCGCGTGATATCGATGCCGTTGTAACAGAGGTGCACACGGGAGACGGAAACATGTTCCTCTTCGACCATCTCGCGGCGCACCGATTCGGAGTTGACGATCACGCCGTTTACGATGCGGTCGGTTAGGCGCAGGAGCCGCAAGTATGAACGCGGCGTGAGCTGCCGGTGGAAGCGCTGGCTGGATAGCACGACCGCGATTCCGAATGCGCGCGCGACGGGGACGCCGAAGCAGTTCAAAGGGTAATCAAACGTGTGTACGAGCCGAATTTTGTGCCGCCGTAAGTAGCGGCCCAGTTGCCAGGCACCGGCCGCCGCGCTCGCATTCAGGAAGGATGTGACGGGAAGGCGCAGGATGGGAATCCCCGCTGCTCGCAGCTCATTTGCTCGAAGGCCTTCGTGAAAGCACCCGACATGAACCTGAAGCCGCGAGGAGTCGAGCGTCCGCGCGAGTTCGGTCAATTGCCGTTCCGTACCGCCGGGCCCCAGCTCGCGGACCATCAGCATGATCGGGATCGGGTCGGGCACGTTTTGTATGGTAGCGGGTGGAAGAATAAGGAGGTTGTCGATTGTCGTCACTCAGAATTTCGGCAGTGATTCTGGCGTTCATCGCCGCCGGAAATGTCTTTGGCCAGGCCCCGGAGGCGCGCGAAGAGCGCCAGGGCGAAGTCGGCGCGATGCTTCAGAACGGGGTGCTCCGCGTGGGAATCGACTGCTCGCCGGCGCGGCCATGCAAGGCGCGGTTCGGAAATACCGTGCACATGATCAAGAATGCTGCTACGGTGAAACGCTCCGATCCAGCTTCGGGCTTGGTGTTTATCTATATCGATCCTTCGGGTAATTTGACAGCAGGAAGCACCGTCAACTTAGCTTGCGATGGCTGCAGATATGCCCGCGGCGTCACTCAATTTCCGGCGAACTCAATCCCTCTATTTACTTGGACGGTTGTCAAGAGCCCGGTCGCCTCTGCAGGCATTAGCGATTTCCGGGCTGAGTTATCGGCCAAAAACATTGTAAGCGGGCCTGGCATCATGACGACCGACAATGAAGGGACGACCACCATAGCCGTCGACCCCACGGTTGTCAGCCTGCATGCCTCAGCGCCGCCCCGAAATTCGACCAGCTCCTGCTCCGCCGGGGAATTTTCGTTTGATAGCGACTATTATTACGTTTGCGTAGCAGCAAACAAATGGAAACGAGCCGCATTGTCTAACTTTTAAGCAGCTTTATTGCAAAAAGCGGTCGAGGGGAATTCGGACCGATGCAGCGAGGCCTACTATCATGGCCATCGCGACACTAACGGCGTAGCTTACCCGGTCTCGTACAGCAAACAGGATCGGGTCTTCTTGCAGCGCTCCGCGAAATGTAAGTACCCAAAGCCGGGAAATCCAGTAAAAAAGCAGCGGACACAGCAGAAACAGCAATTGAGGCGTGGCATATAGAATCTGTGCTTGTTGGCTGCTTTCATACAATAAGATGATCAAGCAGGCCAGCATGCCGCTAGATATTCCACATATGTTTAGTGGCTCCAGGTCGCTCGTCTCATAGAACCTCCCGCTGGTGCGGGTCTTATTAGACTTCATTAGGTTCATTAATTCTGAGCTACGCTTGCACATTGCCAAACTTAGGAAAAAGAACAAAGAAAATGTAATCAGCCAGCCGGATATCTTGATATGTGCTGCCGCGCCTCCGGCAAATATTCTGATCGTATAGAGGCTCGCCAAAACCAGAACGTCTAGGATGAGTTTCCTTTTCAGCCACACGGAATAGAGGGACGTCAATACGAAGTAGCATGCAAGGACAAACTGAGCCGATGGCGGCACATAGAAAGCCAGCGCAATGGAAATAACGCTGAAGATAAGGCCCAAGATGCAGCCTTGAATGATAGAAAGCTCGCCTGACGCAAACGGGCGCGATGACTTGGTCGCGTGGGCGCGGTCAGCGGGTAAATCCAATAAGTCATTGACAACGTAAATTACTGAAGCGCAGGTGCTGAACGCACAGAACAGAATCGCAACATTCTTAATGGCGACTAAGTCGGAAAACCGGTGTGCAGTGAATAACGGAACACAAACGAGTATGTTCTTTATCCATTGATGGACACGAAGCGCCCGCAGCCAAGTCTTAAGTCTCGTCTTGGGTTTTTGAAAAATCTGGGAAACCGATGCGATTTTTTCAGCGCGCGCGAGAGTTGGCTTCGCGGCATGAACGACGATGCAATCGTTGCAGCGGGCCCAGATGCTCAGATCCTTACGTGAGTTTCCGGCGTAATCGAAGCCGCGGTCGCCAAATCGGGCGACCAGCGCGGCGCGCTTGGTGTCACCGCTGAGATTAACGATTTCATCGCTGCTCAACACTTCATCGAAGCAGCCGAGATAAGCACTGACTTTCGCTGCCAATATCTGATTGCTAGCGGTTGCGAGCACAGTGTGGCGGCCCTGGCGTTTCTGTTCGCGTACCCACTCCACGAGATCTTTGTTGTATGGAATTGCGGCAGCATCGAGGCAAATTTTCTCGGCCAAGCGCTGCTTCAACGCAGCCTTTCCCGCAAACATCCAAAAGGGGACCCAAAATAGGTACCAGAAATTCTGGCGGACCAGGAGCAGTAACGACTCGAGCAGCAGGTCGGTTCGGATCAGCGTGCCGTCCAGGTCCACGCACAGCGGCAGAAGAGATGTGGCTGCGGGTGGCTCGCTAGGCGGCAATTTTGCGACCGGATACATACAGGGCCTTTGCCCCAGGATAGCCTTCGAGAAGCAATCGTGACAAGAACCCGGCCAGGAGTAAGGTTTCCTATACCTGTGCGAGCCAGTCACGAGAGATGAAAAAATTCCTATCTAATGCGCCCTCAATAGTTTGAATATCCGCCGCGCTAATTTCAAGGTCCGCTGTGGAATTTTGGGGTCGAGCCATTTTTTTGGAGGCCTCAAGATATCCAATGCGAACGACAAGCATTCTTAACATATCTGTCCTGACGTTGCTGAGCTTCGGTTTCGGGCTAATCGGCCAAGCTTTTGCGCAAACCACGCCCCCGACCACCGTAAACCTGCAAACCCAAGGGCGTAATCCCGATTTTTCTTCATTCTCTTTTACCAGGCCGGTGACAGTGGGCACGGCGTTGCCTTCAACCTGTCAGGTTGGTCAGTTGTTCTTCAATAGCGCCGCGACCGCGGGTATTAACCTGTATGCGTGTACCGCCACAAACGTCTGGACTTTAGAAGGCGGAAACGGTGGAAGCGGCAACTCCGGTTCTGGCGCTTCCTTCGCTGCGCAGCTAGCAGATTTTGGCACAACGCTCTCGAACGGAACCCTGACCATCGGCTCGGGCTGCTCGGCGAGCACTCCTTGCAATGTCCGGGTAGGCAATACGGTGTATAGTTTCAAGAGTTCTGCAACCGTAACCGCGTCGGGTTCGACTTCAGGGTTAGTTTTCATTTATATCGATAGCTCCGGCAATTTGACTGCTGGCAGCGTTGCGTCGCTGACTTGCACCGGTTGCTTATATGTGTCGGGCGTGACGGCGTTCCCGGCGGGATCCATCCCGCTATTCAACTGGACCGTTACCGGGGGAAACCTAGCAACCGGGAGCGGGGTTGACTTTAGAGCTTTCCTCTCGACCAAGGCGCTCGCCACGGGCCCGGGTATTCTCATTGCGGAAAACTCCGGGATCTCCACCATCTCCATTGATCCGTCCGTAGCAAGCACTTATGTGGCCACTCCTCCGACGACATCCGCTTCGACTTGTTCGACGGGCCAATTCTCTATCGATAGTAATTACTACTATGTCTGCAGCGCGACGAATGTATGGAAGCGCATTGCATGGGGCAGCAGTTTCTAAGGAGCGCATGTGGCCAAGACGACACTGATTCTCATCTGCGCTCTTAGCCTGTTCGCGCTGAGCAGCGAAGCACAATCGTTTCAATACAGCCGCACGGTTACCATACAAGCCGCGCAGGTTGCCAACACGGATCAAAGCAATTTCCCGGTCTACCTTATGTTTACTGACCCGGGCCTCAAATCTGCCGCAAACGGCGGTCATGTGCAGAGTTCGACGGGCGCTGACATTTCGTTCTTTGGCGATTTTCGACTAACGCAGTTACTTCCATTTGAGATAGTCTCTTATAATCCTTCGACTGGATCGCTAACGGCGGTAGTCCTGTGTCCAACAGTACACCATTCCCAAAACACTGTTTTTTACCTTGCATATGGCGTGCCGGGTGTAACTAGCTCTGCGGCAAACCCAACATCGGTTTGGTCCGGGTATTCTGGCGTGTATCATCTAGAAGATAATGCCGCTAATACCGCAATCTATAACTCGGCATCCGGAGAAAATCAAGCGTCCAACGGCACTTCCGTCAATAACACAAGCGGGATGAGCGCAACGGGTGAATTGGGCTCTGGTCTTTCGTTGAACGGATCCACGGACAAACTTGATTTTGGGGCTTATTCGGCCCTGAATGGAACGGCAGCTCTGACGTATTCCGGATGGGTGAAATTTCGATCACTATCAGATTACGCAGCCCTGCTGGAGAAATTCGATTCGACAGGAAATAATGGAGCCGGTATTACGCTGTCCGGGCATTATACGACGTCCAATGGAGATTGGCTGACAGCCGTGAGAACGTCAAGCCAAACGGCGGACACGACGAACTCGTTCGGGATTCAGACGAACACCTGGTATTACTTTACCTACATATATTCGGCTGGAACACCCACCCTGTACATCAACGGTTCGCAAGTCGCGCTCGTCCATTACGGCCCTGCGGACGCGACGACAGTTCCGACCGTAAGCGTGGATTTGACTAGTGGAACAGGTTTAAGCGCCACGCTCGACGAATTACGCGTTAGCACCAGGATATTCAATGCGAGCTGGGTCGCGACAGAGTACAACAACCAGAGCAACCCCGCAGCGTTCGCGAGTTTGGGTGCGGAAGCGCCGTTTGTGGCGCTTCCACCGCCCCAGGCTTTCCCAATTCAGATGCTAGGAGCCACGCCGACGCAGGCGATCTTCACGTACGCGGCTCCGGATACGAATGCTTGCACGATAGAAGAAGGCACCGATCCGACTTTTGCGACCGTAGACCATGACGTGGATCCGGGTCTGTTTGCCGGCTCTAATTTAGACAATCGCGCCGGAAATATCGTGAACGGGCTCCACAGAACGATAGTCGTTGGCTTCCGTGGGACCGCAACAGCATCAGACGGCAACATCTATTCACGGGCGCTACAGGCGGCAACGACCCACTATCTTCAGGTGTCTTGTGATAATGGACAGTATTACGGCACTTATACTTTCCAGACTCAAAATCCGCCTCTGGGTAATAATGCACCGGATTACATACCGTTTAATTCCTCGGGCTTCGGGAACTATGGATGGCCGACGATTAACTATACGGCGCCCACTTCCAGCGCTTCCGCTAATACGCAGATTGATCCACTGACTGGGTTCCAACTCCAGCGTTGGACCGGAGCGGGAGACGGGGGGGACTCGCTGAGCGGCTGGGGCGCGTGGAACGGCGTTATCGATCTTGCGAGCGCCTGGACCAGTCCGGCGAATATCCTTTCCAGTAGCGCCTATACAACCTACTCAGGCGCTGGCGGCCCATCGAACGCGCTTTATATCTGGGGAGCGTCGGGCGTAGCGAGGCCTTCCTTCACGGACGACGAGTTCTATGCCTTCGATGATGTCCAAATACAAGTTACAGGGTATGCGAGCGTTGCAGGCGCCACCTATTCCGTTTGCTTGGTTAGCGATGGTGGCTCAGGTTCGGGCTCATCGGATTGCCTTGGGAATATCCTAACGGCGACGCTGCCGCAAAGCACCGCGACAACCAGTTATATGCCTTCAGGTTTCCCGCAACCGATTCTCGGCGACTGGGGAAGCCCGCGTGTGTCAAACGACATGCTGACTAACACGTTTAACGGCTCTCTCGCTTCCGTTAGCGGGTCAACGGTGACCTGGGGCAGTAACTCGAGCTATGGACAAAACGTGTATTTCCCTGTAACCGTTCTCAAACCGGGTATGCTCATCGGCATCGCCAATACGGCACCAACGTGTCCGAACAATTTATGTACGATCGCCAGCGTTCAGGATGAACAGCATTTGACGATCACGCAGAGCTTCTCTAATTGGACAACCCAGGTCTCGACAATAACCTCCGCGCTTTCGGCTGGCGCAACCAGCGTTCCAGTCGCGTCAGCGGCCGGCTTCTTGCAGACACCCTGGGCGCATAATGGCTCCGGCTACTCGGTGACGCTCGACACAGGAAGTAACGCGGAGAGCTTCTGGTGTAAAACGGTCAGCGGAAATTCACTAACAGGGTGCGGCGCGCTGACGAAGGCCCATGCGTCCGGGGCGGCGATCGCGCAAAACTCCTATCTGTTTCCGAACTTCGGCATCAAGCTTTGGGTGAATCCGAATGGCGGAACCGTTTACCTGAAGAACTCGCAAAACAATTGGGCCACCAGTAACAACTTCTTTACTGAATTTCAGGGTGCGGGCACGACGGGCTGTGATGGTGTAGCACATCCGGTCACGTATGCAGCAGACGGTGTGACACCTCTGGCGACACCTACGACCGGATATCTTTGCACATTTGTGGACGTTTGGTTCACCGGAAACGGCTCAAACAGTTACTTGTACCTGATGATCCCGTCGACTGGCGAATCGCGCAAGCTGTCGAATTTCAATAACGGCACCCAACTCGGGTACAGTTACAATACTTCGAACGGTTTCATGCAGAACTGCACCTATAACGACAACCCGTCGAACCCTACGTACCAGAAATTTGCGGCGTGGAGCGACAATCGTAATCCGTCGCTGCAAAATTCGGCGATCACGTGCAGTTACGTCCAGCAGTCGCAAACCATTCAACAGGAAATCGCTGCGGCCTATCCGCAGGTCGACTTCAGCTACTTTGGCGCTCCCGCATTGCAGGCGACATCCGGGACGTTTGCAAAGTTTATGATGCGCCCGCAACAGGGAGCTATCACGTGGTTTTGCGACATCGATTTCTCGCAGCCTGCGGGCGCGGGCCAGGTGAAGAACTGTCATAACAGTTGGGACACATGGCCTTCCCGCTGGAGCGGAATTCATGGATTTGAATATTTCCAGTTTTCGACGGGGCCGGCTTAGTCGCAGGGCTATTCGGATATGTACTCGATGACGCACCTGGGAGAACCGGGTACGTCACACATCGAGCAGTGGGACGTCACCGTGAATAAGATCTATAACAACGGCAGCTCGCTGGCGCTCTCCAGCACCTTTGTGGATCCGCAGACCTGCCAACAGTTGGGCGTGACCGACTCGCGTTGGATTGCGCTCGGCGCGACCGGGAACAACTGTATTCAGATGGACGTGTCCGACCCGTTGGCGAGGACGCCGGCTTCGCAGGATATGGTTGCGCTCGGCTCTCTACCGGTCGGGGCACGGCCGGCTCCCTGGGCGCACAATGCTTCGTCGTGCGGGGGCGATGGCTCAACCACAAACTGCTACTCCTATTTGCAATCTATCCAGCCTGGCGATTTCGTCGTCGATCAAGCGACGAGCTCGCACGAGCTCATGCTGGTTGCCGCCGTTACTCCACTGACCGGCAATATCAATGCGACGGCGCACTTGGTGGTCGCACGTGGCCTGGAGCCATTTACGGGAGATTGCTCGGCTTCGAAGGTGGCGCATTCTTCCGGCTTTATTCTCACGGAATGGATGCCGGAGAGTTGCTATTACCCGGAGTTCAACCTGTTTCCGAACGGCAACGTAGCCGGAGGCAAGATGGACAACGATGTGCTGAAGGCGGGGCACACGATTGAGTGGTTCGCCGGGTCGAACATGATCACGTCGGGCCCGTATGTGGTGGATTTTGCGAGCGATCTGGGCGGGTACGGCGCTGGATACGGAGTGCGCCTCGGACAACCTTTGACAGTCTGGGGAAGCGGGTTTATGTGGGGCGCGCAATCCTTATTCCCCTTCGACAGAAGCTTCAAAGGACTCGGAATCCAAGTTATTCAAAGCCACGCCGGCGGACTGACTTACGGTTGTCCGACCTGTGAATGGATCGTCGATGGGCGGCCTCTTGGTGGTGCGGGTGGCGGATCTGACCAGCTCTGGACCCATACGTATACGAAGGTCTCTGGGACGAATACCGTGTATCAGATTGACCTGCCGGAGGGCCAAAATACGTCCCTCGACCCGAAAAGACAGGTGGTTCGGATGTGGGCAGGGCAGCACCTTATTCAAAACGTCAGCGGTCCGAACGCTCAACTGAGCGACTCGACGCCGTGGCAGGGCTGCGTTGCGATGAATGCGGGTGAATGCGTCGCGGGCAGCCAGCCGGGCCAGATTTATGAAGTTGTTCCGCAAGCGACGACCTCACTTGGGTGTCAGATCAATTTGACGATCAACACGCCGTGTGTGGCGCCGATGGCGCCGGAAGTCGCGGGTTACGCTCAACAGGACATCTCGGTTTCCGATCCTCTCGGTTTGAGAGCCAGAGTGTTGACGATGGCGTTGAATGGTCCCGCTCGAACGAACAACTACGCGAATATGCATGCCCTCACCAATGGGGACTGGGGTGTCACAGCGGTCGCATGGGGCGATGGCAGACGAAGCGACGTGTGGGGAGTGAAGCTGCCACCACTGCCAGCAGGAGACTCTAACAACCGGACAACTTTCGTCAAAGTTCCGGTCCAGGTGGGAGGAGTTTCCGGCTCGACCGTCCGAATCCGATTCGGTTACGCAGAGTACGGGAGCGACTCGAACGGCCAACCGCTCTTTTGCTCTCCAAACCGGCTGGAAGATTGCACTACGGCTCCGGCCAACGGCGATCCTTATGCCTTCGCAAGTGAGACGCAGAGCTGGACATCGTGCGCCAGCGGCTGTACCGTGAATATTCCAGCCGCTTCGGGCCGTACTCTCTACTACGTTGTCGAGCGGAAACTTTCCAATGGCTCTGTCATAACAGGGCCGCTGCAAATTGCTCCGATTAATTAGTGCACGGCTCCGGTCCACTAGGCCGGAGCCGTCGCGTTTTTACTTCGTATGCGCCAGCGATTCCAGGAAGCTGACGCTATCGTCTTTTGTTTGCCGCCAGCTATGGGGCATGTAGAATGCCCCCCTGGTTTTTGAGGCATCGACGTGAATGGAGGCGCAGGCGTGCTGCCATTCATACTCTTCAGCGGTCCCGTTCTTTTCGATGGTGGCGTCGATCTGATAGACACCTGGTTGCAAACCCAATTCATCGCAGGTGAACTCCACAGACGCAGCGCCTACCTGCATATCGATGGGGCGGCCGGAAAGCGACGTCGTCCACTGGGCCGCTATATTCCCGTCGCTAGTCAAAAAATACAGCGAGATACTTCCCTGAGGAATGTGGCGGTGCACGGAATAGTCGACTGTCACCGAAACGGAATCACCCGTTTTGAATCCGTTGGTCCGGTTTCCGACCGCATCGTAGAACTTAACACCCGTCACTTCCGCCATTCGCCGTTCGTCAGTGATCTGCGGCCTTTGATGGAAAGCCGCAGCCTCCGTGTAGCGGCGGATGACATCATCCGGAAGCCCTTCGGCGATGACTTCGCCGCGCTGCAGCAACAGAACGCGCTGGCAAATGCTGCGGACGGCATTCAGGTCGTGAGAGATGAATACCATCGTGGTCCCTTGGCGGTGCATTTCTGCAATCCGCTGTTTGCATTTCTCTTGAAATGCATAATCACCGACTGCTAAGACTTCATCCAACAACAGAATATCGGGATCGAGGTGGGCAGCGATCGAAAAGCCCAGACGTACGAACATACCCGACGAGAATCGCTTCACAGGAATATCGATAAACGGCCGGACACCTGCAAATTCGATGATGCTCTCCAGTTTGTTTGTGATCTCCGCGCGCCGCATACCTAGAATTGAGCCGCTCAGATACACATTCTCCCGGCCGGTCAACTCGGGGTGAAATCCGGAACCGACCTCCAGCAACGCGGAGATGCGGCCATTGATCGTGATTTGACCCTTGGTCGGCGTGCTTATGTTCGACAACAGCTTGAGCGCCGTACTTTTGCCCGCGCCGTTATGTCCGATAATGCCTAGCGATTCACCTTCCTCCACGTCAAAGCTGACGTTCCGCAACGCCCAGAAATCCGACTTGTGCGTCCTAGACCAGCGAAGCCCGGTTTTGACGCCCGCTTCTCGAGCCTCCGATCCGCTACGGATTCGATATCGCTTGGAAACAGATTCAAATCTGAGTGCAGTCATGAAAATGTCCGGGATGAGCTAGATCACGTCCGCCATAGTGGCCTCGCGATGCTTGAAGTACATGTAGCCAAGCGGCAGGATAATGATCGCGGTCAAAGCCGAGACCCCCAAGAGATGCAGGTCGGCACCCCAGCCCTGTATGATGACGCGACGAAAGTTCTCGACGATTCCCACCATCGGATCGAGCAGGTATAGGGATCGAAACCGCTTTGGGACGTCGCTGTATGAATAAACGACCGGAGCGCAGAACATCCAAAGCTGCAGCACCAGGGGCATAGCAATTCCGATGTCACGAAACCGCACTTGAAAAGCCGAAAACAGGAGCCCAATCCCCGAGATAAAGGTCACTTCTACTGCGAGAATGGGGATGATGTACAGTACCTGAACGGTCAGGCCGACGTGATACCACGCCATCATGGCGATTAGGATTACGCAAGCGACCAGAAAATCGAAAAAGGCAGCCATCACGTAACTGAACGGCAGAATTTCTCGCGGGAAATAGACCTTGGTAATCAGGCTGGTGTGACTTACCAAGCCCGTTGCCGAGGAAGACAGCGCCGTCTGGAAGAAGTTCCAGGGCAAAATCCCACAAAGTACAAAGAGGGAGTACGGCACACCTTTACTGGGGAATCTCGCGAAGATGGAAAAGATGATCGTATACACGAGCATCATGGCTAACGGCTGAACCAAAGCCCAGCCCAGTCCAAGCGCAGACTGCTTATACCGGACTCGGACGCGGTGAAGCGTCAACGTGTATAGGAGATCTCTGTACCAGAACAGCTCAGAAAGGCCACTGATCAGGACGGCAGGAGAAAATGAAGGCGGACGAATGACTTTCACGGGTCTCGCGGACAACCGCTCAATCTTTGCCGGGGGGGCTAAAACTTGTTGCTCAAGTTCCATCAGGACCGTTAATTTCAGTTTGGCACGCCGTAGGGGTCAGCCTGACCGCGTTTCGTTTCGAATCTTACTAATAACCGGCTTGCCCCAACGTTTTCAGCAGGTTGTGTCATCTGCTCCTGAAGAAGTATCGACCGAAGGAGCTCTATACCATAGCCCTTCACAGGCCCAGAAAGTTCTGATAAGAATGCGGCGTGATAGCCCCGACGAGTCAGTTGCACGGCGGCGAAAGCTGAATTCTAGCCCCCAGATCTGAAATGCTCTTCGATAGCCCTGTATACCTCGTTTTTCTGACGCTCGTCGTGACGTTGTATTGGCGTCTGGGATGGCGGAAGCAGAATTTGTTTCTACTGGCCGCCAGCTACTTCTTTTATGGCTGGTGGGATTGGCGTTTCCTGGCGCTCATGTTGACGTCCACATTGGTGGACTACACCTTTGGGCTCAAGATCGCCGATAGCCCCAATCAGCGCCTGCGCAAAACGCTGCTCATCGCGTCGCTGGTAATGAACTTCGGGTTCCTGGGCTTCTTCAAATATTGCAACTTCTTCGTCGATTCGTTCACGCACATGCTGGCAGTGCTCGGCGTGCACCATGTCTCCACGTTTTTTCTGAAGATTATCCTGCCGCCCGGGATTTCGTTCTACACCTTTCAAGAGGTCGCCTACATCGTGGACGTGTATCACGGCAAGCAGCAGCCGTCGCGGTCGCTGGTCGATTATGCGCTGTTCATAAGTTTATTTCCGCACCTCATCGCCGGCCCAATCCAGCGACCGTCGCATCTGCTGCCCCAGGTACAGCATCCGCGGGAATTCGATTCCAGAAAATTCTTCGACGGCCTGATGCTGATCCTGTCAGGACTGTTCCGAAAGTGCGTCATTGCGGATAACTGCGCACTGCTGGCCAATGCGGCGTTCGCGGGCCATCTCGGGCACAGTTTCTTCAGCCTAATCATCGGCGTCTATGCATTCGCTTGGCAGATCTATGGCGATTTTGCCGGCTATAGCGATCTCGCTCGCGGCAGTGCCCAGTTGATGGGCTTTCATTTCATGGTCAATTTCCGCCAGCCGTACCTTGCCGGCAGCTTGCAGGATTTCTGGCGGCGGTGGCACATCAGCTTAAGCACTTGGCTTCGCGATTACCTTTATATACCGCTCGGGGGAAATCGCCGTGGGGAGCGGCGCACGTACGCCAATCTTCTTTTGACCATGCTGTTGGGCGGTTTGTGGCACGGTGCGAACTGGACGTTTGTGGTTTGGGGCGGAGTGCACGGCGCGTGGCTCGCGCTCGAGCGGTTCTTCACTTCGCGCATGTCAGGCGGGCGCGATGAAGTGAATCTCGGTTGGGCCGGGCGTTTTGCAACTTTGAGCATCGTAGGCTTGGCCTGGGTCTTCTTTCGCGCTTCCTCCGTCAGTCAAGCAGTTACCATGCTGGGTGGACT
>Ga0210385_10000574_pt1 | contig 25608 bp, 21 predicted proteins | sample IncBWH26OmetaG_FD_160107 | JGI IMG/M metagenome (GOLD analysis project Ga0210385, IMG submission 160107) | Forest soil microbial communities from Barre Woods Harvard Forest LTER site, Petersham, Massachusetts, United States - Inc-BW-H-26-O ...
TGATTTCGATTGATGATTCCGGCTTATCATTCTGGCCTATCACTCGGCAGCTACTTTCTTCAACGACCCAAACCACACGTACAAACAAAGCCCAACAAAAAGCACCGCGGAAACAATCTGCGACACTGCGTCGTTCCCATAAAAAGGAGTCTTGATCAAGTCCTCGCGGTATCCTGGAATCAGCCGCAAAGCCGCACCCAGAACGCCGCCCAAAGCTCCGCCCGCCATCAGTCCCGAAGCGATAATGACCCCGCGTTCCCGGATTGTTTTCCCCGCAACACCGCCAGTCTTCTCCGAGCGCTTGTTGAGAAAGTGCGAGAGAAAGCCACCCACCAGCGCCGGAGTATTCAGTTCGAGCGGCAAGTACATTCCCAAAGCAAAAATCAGCGAAGGCTGCCCCAGCATTTCCATAATCAAAGCAATCATGGCGCCCACGCCGAACAGCAGATAGGCAATCGGCTGGTGGCTCATAAAGCCTTCCACCAGCGCCTTCATAATCGACGCTTGCGGAGAAGCCAACACCGGACGCAAATCTCCCGGCAACGCTTCTCCAAACTGGAAAGTACGCGCCAGCATCACAATCGTGAGTCCGACCGCGATAGCGGCAGCGATCACGCCGAGAAACTTCACTTTCTCCTGCGCTGAAGGAGTCGAACCCAGCCAGTATCCCGTCTTCAGGTCGGTGATCGCCTGTCCCGATACGGACAATGCCGTACATACCATTCCGGCAATGGCCATTACAAAGAACATGCCCGTCGTCCCCGAAACTCCAAATCGCAGCAGCACCGCGCTCGAGATAATAATGGTGAGCATCGTCATCCCAGACACCGGGTTGCGCGCCGTCGTCGCAATGGCATTCGCCGCCACCGACGTAAAGAAAAAAGAAAAGACCAGCGTAAGCGCCACGCCAATCGCCACCGTCATCCACGATGCCGCCAGGTTCCCCAGCAGAATCGCCACTCCAATCGCTCCAACGACAACTCCCAGAAAAATCGCCATCATCGGAATATCGCGGTCCGTCCGTTCCTCGACCGGCGCATCGCTCTTGCGAAATACGCGCAGCGCAATCGCAACCGCCCCCGCCACAATCCGCAGCGACTTGATGATGCCAAAGATCCCCGCCGTCGCAATCGCCCCCACCCCAACAAACCGCACATAGCTCCGGTAAATCTGCACGGCTGTCATGTGCGAAATCGGAATCGTCGCCGGATAAACTGCGCTGTCAATGTGATTCCCGATAAACCAGATCAGCGGCACCAGCACCAGATTCGAGAGAACGCCGCCAGCACACAGAATCAGGCAACTGCGCAGCCCGATCACATATCCCAATCCCAGAATGAAGCCGATGGCATCGAAACTGAAAGCCATTCGTGCCCGGTCAGAGAAGTTTCGAAACACCGGCACAAAACGAAAGTCGATGAACTCCTTCCAAACCTGAAACGTGGTTACGAACAGATCGTAAACGCCGGCAATCGCCGTCGCCTGCAGCAGCACCATCGCCTGCGATCCGCCTTTTTCGCCAGTCACCAGCACTTCTGCAATCGCAGTCGCCTCGGGATAGGGAAGCAATCCATGCATGTCCCGCACAAAATAGCGCCGCAATGGAATCAGAAAAAGAACGCCCAGGCATCCGCCCGCCAGGCAAATAAAAATCGTCTGCACCGGGTGCGGATCAAGCTTCAGAATGTAAAGCGCCGGAACTGTAAACACCGCGCCCGCCACCACTGATCCGGCCACGCCGCCGATCCCGGTCATGATCACGTTTTCCAGCAGGCTCGATCGCCTCCGATAGAGCCGCGCCAGTCCAATCGCCAGAATCGAAATCGGAATCGCCGATTCCATCACCTGTCCGACTTTCAATCCCGAATAAGCGGAAGCGACCGTAAAAATAATGCAAAGGAAAACTCCCCATCCAATCGATCGCGCCGTAAGCTCCGGCATTTTTGCGCTGGCTGGAACCAGCGGCGGGTAAGATTCTCCCGGCTTCAGCGGTTGATAGGCATTCTCGGGAAGAGATTTGGTTTCCACTTCAGCCATCGATAGATACGCCTCCTGCATGCGGCCCGACGCGAGCCGCGATACCCCTTCGCCATCCCTCTGGTCCAAAGGGACCCCGGTCCAAAGTGACAAAGACACAGAGCGACAAAGACACAAAGCGACAAAGACACAAAGAGGGTCGCTCGGGCACTAGAGAGTGAAACACAGCCTATGGAGACACGGCAAGGAGAACGCCGCCACACCAACCATGCTGATTCATATCCCCATGATGGTTTTCATAAAATGATGGTTTTCATAAACGCATGATCGCCCGCCAACTCCATTGGCGGCAGTGCAACGACTATGCGATACTGGCCCAAGCCAGACAAGAATCAGTGCGTTCATTTCTGCAATCGCAACAACCTTCCCAAGCCGGGATGGCGGAACTGGCAGACGCAGCGGACTCAAAATCCGCCGACCTTCGGGTCTTGGGGGTTCGACTCCCCCTCCCGGCACCACGCTCAAACCCAAAGTCTGCCTAACTCGTCACGCAAAGGTGCAAGCAGGGGCACCATTTGCTCTTTGACCGTTTGTGGTGCAACTCTGCCCAGACTCTGCCCAAACTCATCGAGCGAGATTGGATTTTCAGTCTTCTCGCGTCCCTCCTTTTGACTCGCTTCCAACTTGCGCGCCACCTCTTGAAGATCAGACTGGGCAACGATGTTGTAACATTCAAAGACCGAGCGCGTCTTGCGACCAGATCGGCATCTCCCGCTTTACTCGATCCACACCCCATATTGCAATTCAACGCAGCGTCAACACATCCGCACGACAGTCTCTTCGCACCAAAAAAAAAGGGGCGGGACCGAAGTCCCGCCCCACGGTTTCAGATTGCTGGTTAGTTTTTGGCAGCTTTGCCAGTTCCCGTCAGGTTCGAAACCTGCGGGCTGACAGCGCTATCGTTTACCTGCAACGTGCCGGTTTGTGTTCCTACCTCGGTCGGCGAGAAAGTCACCGAGATCGTGCAAGAAGACTTCGCGGCCAGGCTCGACCCGCAAGTTGTAGCGGAGACGCCGAAATTACCAGTCGTCGACGCCGAGATGCCGGTCAGCGCTACACTTTGCAGGTTTTTCAGGGTGAATGTTTTCGCCGCGCTGGTGTCCCCAACAGTCGTCTTGGGGAAATTGGCGCTGGCGGGTGTCAACGTGGCCTGCGCAGTGCCAGTTCCGGAGAGCGGTACGCTCTGAGGACTGTTCGGCGCATTGTCGCTAATGGTGATGGCCCCGGTTAGCGCTCCAGCTTGAACCGGAGTGAACGTAACCGAGATCTTGCAAGTCGCGTTGATGCCGAGGGTCGCGCCGCAAGTATTCGCGCTGATGGCAAAGTCGCCGCTCGGAATGATACCGGTGATGTCGAGAATCGCGGTACCGGTATTCCTCATGGTGATGGTCTTTGCGGCAGAGGTTTCTCCCACGACCTCCTTGGGAAACGCGATCGACGCGGGCGTCAGCGTAACCGCAGGCGCCTCAACACGAGTGACCTTGAGCGTAATAAAGGTTTGACTGCTCAGAGTCCCTGACGTTCCGCCAACAGTGATGGTGTAAGTGCCAGGCGTTGTACTGGAACCCACAGTGAGGGTCAGAGTGCTGGTTGAAGTGGTGGGATTCGTACTGAAGCCTGCGGTCACTCCCGTTGGCATGCCAGAGGCAGACAAGGTAACGCTGCCACTGAAGCCGTCGTAGGGAACCACCGTGATCGTGCTCGTACCATTGCTTCCTTGTGCCACGCTCAACGAGTTCGGGTTTGCCGTGAGGCTGAACGACGCCACTTGCTGCCCGGTCAGATCGTTGATCAGGCCCGATCCATTCGGGCTTCCCCAGCCAGTCGCTAAATCGTAGCCGACGGTTGCGGGATCGCCATTGCTGCCGGTGGTGATGTCGTGGAAATCGTTGTCGTAATCTGCGCCCAGTCCGATCTGATACAGAGCCGGATTGATAAAACCGAGCGGCGGGTTGCCTACGCTGGCTCCTTGTTCATTGGCAAGCGCCAGATAGCCTGCCCACATGGGCGCGGCAAAGCTGGTTCCGCCGTATTCGTTGGCCGTGCAACCGTCCTGATCGGCGCAAACGTAGAAGGTGAAGTTTGAGTTGGCCGAAACGTCTGGACCGTTCCGCAATGTTTGGGAACACTTGGAACAGCCAGCCGCAGCCGCCACCTGCCAGGAAGGAATTGGAATACCGTTTGGCGAATAGCCGCCGCCGCCGTCGGACCAGGCCGATTCCGAAGCCCATGGACCTCCTGCGCTTTGGGTTTCCAGATCGGTGCCGCCTACGGAGACAAGGTATGCGTCATCCGCCGGCCAGATGGAACCGCTGATCTGCCAGTCTTCATGATCACCGGCAGCATCGAACAGGTTCTGACCCTGAGCAGAAAATTCCTCAAAAATCGGGTCGAGAGTCCCAGGATCCGCGGGACTCCAGTACCAAGAGCAGCTCAACTGCGCATTCAGCGGACTGGCCGTAGCCATGGCGTTGAAGATGGGGGTTTCAGAATTGCCGATGTACATGACCAGGCTGGCAAGATTCGGAGCCATGCCGAGGGCCTGAGTCATATCGAGGGTTTGTTCCGTGTCGTCGCATCCATCTGCCGCTAAGCAACTCGTCTGAGCGCCATCGACGGACTGGAGTGTGATGGGAACGTTCAGCGTTTGGTGCGCGTTCTGATAATAAGTATTCAGGTCGGCTAAGTCCGTGCCCGCTAGCTCGAACAATCCAACGGATTGTCCGGCGCCGGTCAGCGCGGTTCCGCCGTAGTAAGCGGCGCGCATGTCGCTGCCGCAGAAAGACTGGTCAGGGCACGAGCCCGTCGTTGCGTTGCTCTTCGGCTTCACGTCCCTATGCACCACAAGAGGCTTCGGGACCGAATAGTTGTCCAGGCCCGCGATGTGCCAGAGCTGAAACGGCAAGTCCACCGTAGGCTCGCGATCCGGTGCGTAGAACGAACGGTTTGCCGTGGGATCCTGGTAAAGGCCCATATTCACATGAAACGCTTTCTCGATGTTGGCCACAGTTCCAGTGATGGGCACGAGCATACGATTCCGCGAAACTTCGCCGACGGTGAAGCCATTCGCCTTCGCGAAACGGACCACCGCATCGTAGTCTTCCTGGCTGGCTCCGAATCTCGCTGTGAATTCCTCAACCGTCAGGAAGTGACGGAAAGACTGGCTGGAGGGGTCATAGAGCTCTTGCAGGAAATTATTGAGCTCTGGCTGATGACGAAGCCCAAGCATCATGTAAAGTTGCATGGTTTGTGTTGCCGGGAGGCGTCCGAGCGACGGCGCTTCTCCACCGGTAACCACCGCACGCGTATGACGCGTTAACAACGACTGGCTTTCTGCTTGGCTCACGCCACTCACGATCGATAGCATCGCTACCGCCGCGAGTAAGCACACACTTACTCTTCGCACCATGACTTCTCCTTTTTGAACGACAATCTGGAAGGTCCTTCCGGTCCGGAAGTATCACACCGGTCCCTTAGAGGGATCCGCTGAAAGAGCTTATACCCATTCGTTCGCCCGCGATAGAGTGAAACGATTTTCATCTCGACTGCAAACCGTTTGTTTCAAGCAGGACCTTAGACCCCCAGGTGTGACTTCTTGCAGACTGTTTCAGTGGGCTTTGCAGGAAAGCAGCCGGAGCGGCCTTCAGTAACCCAAATACCGAAGAGCCATATTGGCGGTTCTCGTGAGTTCCGCCTTCGTCGAACCATTCGCTGCCTGAATGGATAAACCGGCAAGGATCGATGAAAGATACCGGGTATAGTCGTCCACGTTAACATCCTTGGACAACTCTCCGCTCTTCCGCGCCTGTAGAAAGCGCTCCCTCATTGCCACTTCGTTCTGTTTCCGTATTTCGGTCATGATATCCCTCGCCGGTGAAGCGTCTAAACTGCAACCGACCGATCCCGCCAGTGTCATGCAAGTCGGCGGATGGCCGGGCGTGGTGAGAAACGCAACCGTGTTGTCGAAGAGTGCACGGACGACCTTTTCGAGACTCGGTTCCTCCAGGGCCTTACCTGCATATTGCGCGCGCATTTCCATATATCGCTTTACCGCGAGCTGAAACAACGCGTGCTTGTCGCCAAACGCCGCATAGATGCTCGACGGGTTGAGACCCATCGCCTGAGTAAGATCGGCCATGGATGTTCCCTCGTAACCGCGTTGCCAAAAAAGCAGCATCGCAGCCTCCAGGGCTGCGTCTTTATCGAAGCCGATCGGTCGTCCTGTCTTTCGCTTTCCTGTCTTCATGCGTTTTCTTTTCATCATAATTAGGGTGCAAAATCCTGAATCCGATGCGCCTCGCTCTACATCTGTAATGAGTGTTCCATATTAGCATGGGACAGATATTCGGAGGAAATCAAAATGGGCGCACTCGAAGGCAAGGTAGCCGTAATTACCGGAGGCAATAGCGGGATCGGTCTCGCTACTGCCAAGCGCTTCGTGAAAGAAGGGGCCTATGTGTTTATCACCGGGCGCCGGCAAGCGGAGTTGGATAAGGCAGTCTCGCTCATCGGAAAGAATGTAACCGCCGTTCAGGGCGACGTCTCGAACCTCGAAGATCTTGATCATCTTTACGAAGTAGTGCGAAAGGTGAAGGGACGTGTCGATATCGTGTTCGCAAATGCCGGCGTCGTAGATCCAGTTTCCCTCGCAGCGTCGACGCCAGAAAAGTTTGACGAGCACTTCGATCTGAACGCCCGCGGGGTGTACTTTACGGTGCAGAAGGCGCTCCCGCTACTGACCGACAACGGATCGATCATTCTCTCTGGATCGGCGGCGTGGCAGATGGGCGTTCCCAACTACGGCCCATATTCGGCGACGAAAGCAGCTCTGGTCTCCTTCGTCCGGAGTTGGACCGCTGAGCTCGCGAGCCGCGGCATCCGAGCCAACGTGATCAGCCCCGGACCGACGGAGACGCCCATGATCCATGTCGGCTCTCAAGGATCTCCGGAGGGTACAAGCGAGTATTTCCGGAAGATGATTCCAATGGGGCGACTGGGAACCGTAGATGAGCTTGCATCGGCAGCGGTGTTTCTCGCTTCCAGCGAAAGCAGCTTCATCACCGGCATCGACCTGCCGGTCGATGGTGGCACAGCCTCCAGATAGTTCACGAATTCAAGGAGATGACACATGAAACGTTTTGCCAGCAGCGTCCTCTTCGTTCTCGCGATTCTTATTAGCACGGCGAGCTTTGCTCAAAGCCCATCTTCTGCTGAGAGCAACAAGACCGTTCCCGCCAGCACGGCTGCGGATACCGTCGACGTTCAGCATGTGATCGACGCCTACCACGAAGCTGTTCTCACTCACGACGGATCTCGACTAGCGAATCTATTTATCCCGCAAGGCAGTATGTGGCTCAACGTGCTTTCTGATGAGGCTTACGCTCGTGCTAAAGCGAAATCGCCCGACGCCGTGAAGGTTCGTGTGGGAAGCTACACAGATTTCGCCAAGCTGGTCTCGACCTCAAAGGCCAACTTCAATCCGACGCACACCCATCTGCAGCAGAACAGCGACGGCACCATCGCGTCGGTGTACTTCGACTTCGTATTCCTCGTAGACGGAAAGGCAACAAATCGCGGCAGCGAGACTTGGGTCCTGGTGAAAGGAACCGATGGTTGGAGGATCGCCGCAATAACCTACTCATCAAATCCACCCACGCCGTGAGTGCTTGGAGAGGTCACGCTCTTCGGCAATTCCCACCGATGAAAGGAGATTGGTCATGAAAATAGGATTTATTGGAGCCGGGAAGGTAACACGCACATTCGGCCGTCACTTGATAAACGCTGGTCACACCATAGTTGTATCCAATTCCAGAGGTCCGGAGACGCTGGCTGATTTTGTCGCTGATCTCGGCCCCAGCGCCATCGCAGGTACCAGGGAACAGGTGGCCGCGTGCGACGTCGTGATTCTCGCTGTGCATTGGGTGAACGTCCCTGAAGCATTAAAAGGTATCAATTGGCGTGGCCGGATTCTGGTCGATGCGACGAACGCGCACGTGGATGCTAAACCAGACATCAGTCTGGCGGGCGTTACCAGATCGCGGGCCGCGTTAAAGGGGCGCACATCGAGCGAGATGGTTGCAGAAATGGCGGCTGGCGCACGGCTTGTCAAATCGATCAGCAACATGCCGATGGACTGGATCCAGGATTTCTCCCCGAAAAAACCTCGCACCGTCATCTTTACCTCCGGCGACGACACCGGAGCGAAACAGCTCGTAATTGATTTGGTCAACAGCACTGGATTAGTTGCGATTGATCTCGGGTCACTGGCAACAGGCGGAGCCATGCACGAGGTCGGCGCTCCTTTATCCGGGCTCGATCTCCACTTCGTCCGCCGGCTTCGCTAAGAGCGCAGGACTAGCGACACTCACAATGTGCGCTGTAACTTTTTTGTTAACAATAATAATGACCGAATACGCAGCGGACTCAAAGTCCGCCGACCTTCGGGTCTTGGGGGTTCGACGCCCCCTCCCCGCACCAGCCTTTATGTCCTCTTTACGAACCGCTTATTAGATCTTTACGGGTTTTCGCGTGTGATGGTCTGTTCACCCATGGGAAGACTTTGCGGTATCGGTGTGTCTGAATGTCCGCAAGAAATTGGCGACGGTTATTTCTGAAGCAAGGGCCGGTCTTCCGACAGGAGAGGATTCAACTTGAAAATCGCGAGAACCACATCATCCAACGCACTGCTTCTTTCTTTCGTGCTGGTTTTGACCTTTGCTCTTTGCCGCGCTCCGCACGCTAACGCGCAAAACCAGCCGGATGCTCCCGCCAAAGTGGCGGCCTTGCACGAACCGGCGGTCGCTCCCGACGTCCCCACCACACATTCCGCGACCGTCCCCGATCCGTCTACGGCTGACATCGCCAAAGAACTGGCCGCCATGAAGGCGCGCATCGAACTGCTCGAAGCGGAACTCAAGAGCCGCACCGCGGCGCAATCATCTTCCGCGCCGGCGGCCTTGGCTAGTACGGCGCCATTCTTGCCCGCTACGACATCGGCGAGCCCCGCATTGTCCAGCCCGATGCTAGCGCAACCTCTCTCGCTGTCGTCAGCTGATTCAACCGCCGCACCAGCCAAGAAAGAAAAAATCGCGCCTTTCTCCGACTGGGACTGGACTTGGCTCAACGGCAATCCGCGCAACAAAGACACGGCCTTCGATTCGAAGTTTTTCACACCCGAAATACGCGCTGATATTACCTATAACTACGATTTCAACAAGCCGGTCGATAACTCAATCGGTGGATCGAGCGAAATCTTTCGCGCCAACGAAATTCAATTGGAGCAGCTCGGCCTCGGCGGCGATTTCCACTATGACAACGTGCGTGCCCGGTTCATGACCCAGTTCGGCATGTACTCTGCGACCACCCCGCGCAACGATCCCAGCCCGGCCAAGGGGCAGTGGGATCTTGACACTGCCAATCGCTATATCGCAGAAGCCTATGGTGGCTATCACATTGACGCCTTGAACGGAATCAACATCGACGCCGGAATTTTCTTGTCATACATCGGTCTGTTCAGTTATTACAACGCCGATAACTGGGCTTATCAGCCCTCCTATGTCTCTTCCAACACGCCGTGGTTTTTCGAAGGCTTGCGGGTCCAGATTTTCCCCACTCCCCACTTGAAAATTGAGCCATGGTTAATCAATGGATGGCAATCCTATGGTTCGGCGAACTCTAGGAAAGGCTTGGGTGGGCAAATCAAGTGGACTCCCAGACCCTGGGTCAACATCATCTCCAACAATTACGGTCTCGGCCACGACGATCTCTACATACCCAATCGAAGCCGCATCCACACTGACAACAGTATTGAGGTTAAATATTTCGACCGGCCCGGACAGACGCTCGACAAGATGGCGTTCTCGTTCACCGGTGATTTGGGTTGCGAATTCGGCCCCAGCACAGCCACTCTTGCCGGCGTGAGCTGCCTCGGCAACAAGAGGGATCCGCTGGCGCCGGCGAGCGCCAATTTTCCGTATGGAGGAATCGATCCTAAGCAAAGCTTTATCGGCTACATGCTCTACAACCGCATGTGGTTCAAGAAAGACACATTCGGACTCACCGTTGGCGGCGGCCAAATCAACAATCCCGGACGTTACCTGGTCCTCGATCCGCCTATCAACGGTGAGACTGCGCCTTCGGCAGCGATCAACGCTCCCTACTTCACCGGCAATCCCGGAGACCCATTCAAGGCCTGGGATTCCTCGCTCACCTTTGATTACATGCCCCGGCAGTGGCTCACTTTCCGCTGGGAGTACGACTACCGTCACGCCAGCGTGCCGTATTGGACTGGTCGCGGCGGAATTACGCCGCCGGGTTCCGGCGGAGTGCCCTACACCAACAACGGCTATCCTCAGTTCTTTGCCTGCAACGACGGAAATTCGTCCATGGAGGAAACCCTAACCGCGGCTCAAACTGCCTGCGGCGCACAAGGCAGCACCGTATGGTTCCCCGATCTGCGCAAGGACGAGTCCATAGTCGACATCGACATCCTGGTTAAGTTCTAGGAACTGGATGCGTCTCGCCACAAATAAAAAAGGGCACCGCCCACGCGGTGCCCCACCTACCAGCAACTTGACTTACTTATTCTCGTTTTGTGATCCGGCGCCAAACTCCTTGCGTTGTATCACCGGACGCGCCGCTCTGGCCGCCGCTACCGCCGGCATCGCCGCCGCCGCTCCATAACGCTCGAGCAGCACCGGTACCATCGCGCCTTCCGCTTCTTTTACAAAAGTGAGTTTATTCTCCCCCACCAGATCGACGCGGATAAAATCTCCCAGTTTCACCTGTCCAGTCGCCACCAGGTTCGCCAGCGGAAACACCAGATGCCGTTCAATTGCACGTTTCAGGTGCCGCGCTCCATACTTCGGATCGGTACCTTCCGCCAGCAGAAAGTTCTTCACTTCTGGCGTGCAATTGAATACGAACTGATGCGCGCCCGCGGCCATCAGCACCCGCTGCTGCACCATCCCCAGTTCGATTTCCAGAATCTGCTGCAGATGCTCCGACCGCAGCGTCTTGAACACCACCACCTTGTCGATGCGGTTCATGAACTCAGGAGCGAACTTGCGCCGCGCCGCGTCCACTGCCGAGCGATTGATTTTGTCGTCCAGCGCGTTATCCACTTGCACCGCTCTCGGCGCAAATCCCAACCCGCCGTCAACCAGCCCATTCATCTCCGCCGCGCCCAGGTTCGAGGTCATGATAATGATGCAGCTCGAAAGATCGACACGCCGGTTGTCGCCCAAAGTCAAAGTCGCTTTGTCCAAAATTCCCAGCAGCAGCTGCCACAGCGAGTCAGACGCCTTCTCAATCTCGTCAAACAACAGAATCGAAAGTTTAAGTTTCTCCGTGTGCCACTGGTTGAGCGCTTCCTGCGTCAACAGCGGATGCGTCTCGCGATGTCCCAGATATCCCGGAGGCGAACCAATCAGCTTGGCAATCTCGTGCGAATGCTGGAACTCGGCGCAATCGATCTTGATGCACGCGCGCGCGTCGCCAAACAAAGATTCGGCCACCGCTTCTACCACTCGCGTCTTGCCCGAGCCAGTCGGCCCCAGAAACAACAGATTTCCCACCGGACGCCCCGGCGCATTTAGCCCCGCCAGAAACATCTGATAAATCTCGGCGACCTTTTCGATCGCTTGGTCCTGCCCCACAATCTTCCGGCGCAGAGATGCTTCAAACTCACGGGCGTCATTGCTGCGGCGGCTCGGATCCAGCACGGTTGCAAGGTTCGTTCTCATCGTTTCGGGCCCCTGTTTCCTTTCCGGGATCTTCATATCTTCTGGAAAGCTCTTTCCTGCCAAACTGCTCATTTTTGTCACTTGTGAGGAGGCTGCTCTCTCCTCTTCCCACTGCCTCCTAGTGCAAGCCGTTAGCCATCTTCCGCCCGCCCCGTAAGGCCCCGTTTCTCATCGTCCCCACGTCGCCTAGCCCGTCCCGCGCCGAAACCCGGCAATTACCCACAGCCCCTCCAAGAGCAATAGTTTGCAGACTGCTGGAAGTTTCCATCAGCTTCCGTGCTCCACCCGCGCGCCCATGTCCCGTAGCCAAACCCGCCTAGCCCGCACGTAACTGGAGATTAGATTACTGTCCGGCCACAATAGAAATAGCTTTCCTTCTTGGAGAACACCCTTGTCCACACTCTCGACGCCCCGACTCTCGACGTCCCGGCTCTCGGCTGCTAGACTTGCGCTAGCCAAACATCTGACTGCCACGATCACATTAGAGGCCGCTGCCGCTTTCCTGTTCCGCTTGGCCGTGTCCAGCTTTCTCTTGTCTCCCCCGGCAGCCGCCGTGCAAAATCCCCACGCCCAGCAGTTGCTTCAGGTGAATGCCACTGCCACCAAAAAAGCCGGCGCAACCGCCCTCGTTCCCATCGTCGCCCCACCAGGGTCCGGCGTCTACGTCGCCCAGCGCGGAGACAGCATCCCCTCCGTCGCCCGCAAATATCTGAAGCGCACAAAGTTCCTCACCTCGGCCGAACTCGCCGAAGCTATCCATGCTGCCAATCAAGATCTTAAGGGAACTTTCCTTAAACCCGGAGAGCAGATCATTATCCCCGGAATTCTCGAAGCCGCAATTGTAGAGAAATCGGTGCCAGTTGCAAGAGATTTTGAAGTACGCGCCATTTATCTCACCGGAGTCATGGCCGGCAGCGACCACGGAATGCGCATCATCCGCCATTGGAAGGAAGTCGGTGGCAACGCCGTCGTCTTCGATATCAAAGATAGCGACGGCATCGTCAACATCGCCTTCGATAACCCCCTCGCCACCGGACAGCGCCACTATATTCCCGATCTCCCCAAATTCGTTCACTTCCTGCACTCCGAAAACATGCACGCCATCGCCCGCATCGCCATCTTCCGCGATGAGCACCTCGTCACCACCCATCCCGAACTCGCGGTAAAGTCGCGTAGCGCCGATCAACCCTGGCGCGAAAACGGCAAGCTCGTCTGGACCGACCCCTCCAACCCCAAAGTCCAGGATTACGACATCGCTCTGGCGAAATTCGTCGCCCAATCTGGAGTCGATGAAGTTCAGTTCGACTACGTCCGCTTTCCCGCCGAAGGCAATCAGAAAGATGCCGCCTTCAATTACCAGACCGACCATCCGAACCAGCAGCGCTCTGAAGTTATAGCCAACTTCCTCGACCGCGCCTACACCCAGATCCATCCCACTGGAGTCCTGCTCTCGCTCGACGTATTCGGAGTCATGGCTTGGCAACGTCCCGTCGATCTCGCGCACACCGGACAAGACATCGTCGCCATGGCCAAGCACTGCGATGTGCTCTCCCCCATGATCTATCCCTCGCACTTCTTTGGCATGGATGGCATCGCTCACCCCGGCGACGCGCCTGAGCATTTCATCGGCGAGTCCATGGATCGTTTCAAACTCATCACCAAAGATAGCGGCGTCGTAATTCGTCCCTGGCTGCAGGCTTTCGCCTGGCGCACCAAGACTTACTCACCCGAGTATGTTGAGGTTCAAATCGAAACGGCCAAACAAAAAGGTGGAGTCGGCTTTCTCTTCTGGAACGCCAACAACGATTACTCCAAGCCCTACGCCGCCATGCCCGAAATGCAAGCCGCAAAAAATAAAGGCCGCTACTTTCGCGGAGACGAAGTAGGCCAGAAATCCGAACCCGCCACCGCCGCCGTCGTAACCGCCGCTCCACCCGCGCCCAACCCACCCGCAGAAACGGGGACTACGCCGCCATCCACCACTCCCGCTCGCCCCGACCAAAAAATCTGGCGTCACTAACCCGAGCAGTCCTGTTTACGTCTTACGACGGTTTGGGAGAGATGGCGAGTTAAAGAGATGGCGAGTTAACAGGAGTAGCTCCCGATCACGGCGGCCCGCACCATAAGAGCTAGTTTCAGGTGCCTGGGTACCAGGAGCAATCTGCACAAGTCAGTGCTTCTCGGGCCGCCTCTCCACGCAACACCAGCGAGGCGGCGACCGCTGCAGAATGCCAATGAGATTACGCCGATCCTTAGCACCGCTCTTGGCCCGACGGCCAGCAACCGTTTAGGATGGGTGCGAAAATAGCACTCACTAAATGGGGATCCTCGAACCACTCGACATCGCTTCCTGGCAAGGCCCGTTCTCTCCCGAGATCGTAGCGAAAGCCGCCGACGCCCTTGAAACCGGCAAGCTTCTCTATGCGCCGCAACTCCCTTTTGAACTCTCGGAAAATGAGCGCCGCTTTCTTTCTCCCGATTGCCTCGACGGCAAATCGAAAAACATCAGCTTCCGCCCCGGTTCCGGAGCTTTGAAGGGCACCCATTATCAAGGCCCCGACCGCAACCAGTTACTCGGCATGTTACAGCGCTACCACAACCATGCGTTCGATCTGCTGAAAGCGCTCTGCCCCGGATATATCTACGATCTGACCCCAGGTTTCACCAGCTTCCGTCCCGCCGAAATTGCCGGACGCACCACCTCATGGCGTCACGACGATACCCGCTTGCACGTGGACGCTTTTCCCTCCCGCCCCATGCAAGGCCTGCGCATTTTGCGTGTCTTCACCAACGTCAATCCGCAGGCGCCTCGCGTTTGGCGCGTAGGGGAAAAGTTCGACGACGCTGCCGCCCGTCTCCTGCCCGGAATCAAGCCTCCAATACCCGGAGCTGCGTCCTTGCTCCACTGGCTGCGCATCACAAAAGGACGCCGCACCGAATACGATCACTTCATGCTCGGCATCCACGACCGCATGAAGGCCGACGAAACCTATCAGTCCCAAGTCCCTCAAACCAAATTGGAGATCGCTCCCGGCACTACTTGGGCTTGTTATACAGATTCGGTATCGCACGCCGCCATGTCAGGCCAGTTCGCCTTTGAGCAGACCTTCTATCTTCCCGTCAAAGCCATGAAAGACCCAGAGCGCTCACCCCTGCGGGTTTTAGAGCGCCTCGCAGGACGCAATCTCACCTAGAGGCTCAGGCATTTATGAAACCGCATCCAGACCCGCTTCCTGGCACGCGATCCTAGAGTATCTACTCCGAGTACCTACTCCGAGATCATTCCAATCGTCCCGAGCCAGGTTTCCACCAACTCAGGCCATCCGGTTATGGGAAACTTCGTCCGCCGCAGCCCGAACGCATGCCCGCCCTGCGCGTACAAATGCATCTCTACCGCAACCCCCGCCTTCTTCAGCGCAATGTAGTACGCCAGCGAGTCGTTTACGTTGTCCACGTGGTCATCTTCCGCCTGCAACAAGAACGTGGGAGGCGTTTAGCGCGTGACATGCAGATCAGGGTTCAAGGCAAGCCCGCTGTCTGCATTTGCTGGATGGGGAACCACAAACTTCTTGACACCCTGTTTAGCATCCCATTGCGCTGCGGAGAGCGACAGATGCCCCGGGTAAATAGCCACCGCAAAATCCGGACGGCAGCTCTCTTTGTCGGCCGCATCTACGGCCGGGTACAAGCGGTGATCAAAATGATTGCTGATCGCTGCCGATAGATGCCCGCCGGACGAAAACCCAAGCACACCAATCTTGTGTGGATCGATGTGCCACTCTGCCGCGTGCAAGCGCACCAGTCCCACCGTCCTCTGCGCATCTTCCAACGCCATCGGCGATTCCGGATACGGTCCCGATTTCGGATACGGCCCGACATCCGTCACGCGGTATTTCGATAGCACACACGTGATCCCTCTTGCCGTCAGCCAGTCACAGACCTCGGTACCTTCAAGATCGATGGCAAGACCCTGATAGCCCCCACCTGGGAAGACGACAACCGCAGCGCCCGTATTCTTTCCATTTGGCGAGTAGACCGTCATCGTAGGCCGCGTGACGTTGCTCACCCCGGTCGCCGGCCTGCCGGAATCCATCCACGGCTTTGCCGTCATTTCAGCAAACTCCGGCCCCGCAACCGGCTGCGGATCAGGCGGCGTGCCCGGCCATATCGCCACCTGCACATGCCCCGCCGACGGCTGCCAGATATGCGTCTGCAAGCCAAACGCAAGCACAACAGACAGAACACAGAGCAATGGCTTCATCAAAATCCTCACAGAGTAAAGATGAGAAAACCTAAAGATGGAAGCCATCAGGGAGAGATTCGGAGCCACCGCGATGCGCTGAATTTATCGTAACGGGCGGCGCCGCGCTCTCCACACCCCGCGAGGATGGCCGATCAACATCCAGAAGATCTGCCATGGCGCGTGGGGAGCCGCACAGAGCGACCTACAGAATGCACCATTTCCAGCCGCCAGGTATTTATGAGACTGGTTCTGGCGTATTTTCCGGTTCCAGCAGGAAGCGGCACAAGAATGCAGCCAGCGCCGCAAGCCGCGGGGATAAGTGGTCCGCCGCCCCGTCCCACCGTCACTGTTACTAACATGCCATCTAACAACAGTTTCTTTGTGCCATATACATCCACTCCACCCGACTTACGCTAGGCCTGGCTTCTGCCGATATTTCAAATACAGATGAAGCTCTTTTTTTCGATCCTGTTGCTAGCCGTCGCGCTGCACGCGCAGGACTTCACGGTCAGCAAATTTGCGCTTCCTCACCATCCCAAGCCTCGTTTCTGGACCGTCGAAAAAGACGTCGAATTCGGCGTTCTCGCCGGACTGGTTGCCGCCGACGGCATCACTACCCAGCGCGGCCTGGACGAAGGACTTCGCGAAGTGAATCCCTTGCTGCGCCCCCTCGTCACTCGCGGCAGCGGCGGACAAGCGATCGCGTCAACTATGAGCCTTGGCTCGGCGCTCGGATTCGCCTATGTATTGCATCGAACCCACCACTACAAACTCGAGCGCCTCGCCACCCGCCTCATGCTCGTCGACGCGTCCGCAGTTGTCATCAACAACATCGTCAGGATTCGATGACTTCCCACCTGGCCTCCCAATCGCAAATTTGATCGCCGCGCTTCCGTAGCAGCCCCGCCTTCCACGTTATAATTTGAGTCTGGTGCTTCACCGAACCCGCTCAACTGAGGAGTCTCCATGGCGATCCAAAAAACAGACAAAATCTGGCACAACGGAAAGTTCATCGCCTGGGACGACGCTAAGCTCCACGTCATGTCGCACGTGGTCAATTACGGCTCTTCGGTGTTTGAGGGCATTCGCTGCTATGCGCTGCCGTCTGGCCCCGCGATTTTTCGCGCCCCTGAGCATATTCAGCGCCTGATCGATTCCGCCCGCATCTACCGCATCGACTGCGGATTCACCCGCGACGAAATTGTCGGCGCCATGGTCGAACTCGTCGGCCACAACGGCGTCTGGCCCTGCTACATCCGCCCCATCATTCTCCGTGGCTACGGCGAAGCCGGCGTCAATCCCTTCAATGCGCCCACCGAAATCTACATCTGCAATTATCCCTGGGGAAAATATCTGGGCGCCGATGCCAGCGAGGGAGTCGACGTTTGCATTTCTTCCTGGACGCGCATCGCTCCCAACACCCTGCCCGCCATGGCCAAAGCCGGCGCGAACTACATGAATTCCCAGCTCATCAAGATGGAGGCCATCGTCAACGGCTACGCCGAAGGCATCGCCCTCGACGTCAACGGCTACGTCAGCGAAGGTTCCGGCGAAAATCTCTTCGTCGTCCGCAATGGCGTGCTGCACACCGCTCCGCTCGGCAATTCTGTGCTCGCCGGAATCACTCGCGACTCGGTAATGCAGATTGCGCGTGACCTCGGCATCAAGGTCGTCGAGCAGCAAATTCCGCGCGAGTCGCTCTATGTTGCCGACGAAGTTTTCTTCACCGGCACTGCCGCCGAAATTACTTCCATTCGCTCCGTCGACAAAATCACCGTGGGCAAAGGCAAACTCGGCCCCATAACCAAGTCAGTGCAAGCCGAGTTTTACGGCATCGTTCGCGGCGAGAAAAAAGATCGCTACGATTGGCTCACGCCCGTTCCCGTCAATGTGAAACTGCCAGTCGGAGTTTAGCTTCCATCTCTACGTCAACTCCGGTAAATGAGCATGGATCTGTTTTCCGCAACCAGCACCTATAAGGAGAATCATTATGTCCGCACCCACCCCCGAATTTGCCGCCGCTTATCGCGATCTGATGATCAACGGCTTCGCCCGTGAAATCGAAATCACCAAAAAAGTCCTGGCCGCCATTCCCGAAGCCAAGCGCGAATTCCGTCCCGATCCCAACGCCCGCACTGCCTGGGAACTCGCCTGGCATCTCGCCAACACCGACGTGCAGTTTCTAGACGGCATCGCCGATCTCAAATTCACCATGGCTAATCCGGCCGAAGCCGACAAGCCTAAGACGATTGCCGAAATCGTTGCCTGGTACAACACCAACGCCAACCGCGGACTCGATCGCGTTCGCGCCCTGACCGCCGAACAGTTGCTCACCCCGGTTCCGTTTTTCATGTTCAATCTGCCTGCCGTTTTTTATTTGGGATTCGTCAACAATCACAGCATTCACCATCGCGGCGAATTAGCTACCTATCTCCGCCCCATGGGGTCGAAAGTTCCCTCGATTTACGGTGGCAGCTTCGACGAGCCGATGCCCGCTGCGGCGTAATCCAGTACGCCCCAACTACGACCTAATGGTCGTGTGACCTCCGTCATCTCGTGTGCGGGTGTGGTTCGGTAGATGATAGTGGCTGTAGCTGGAGCCACGCCCGCATGAATATTGACGATCTGCTCCGCATGGCCATGGAGCGCCGCGCTTCCGACTTGCACCTGAAAGTGGGAAATTACCCCCACCTGCGCATTGATGGCGATCTGTTGCCGCTCACCGACCAGGCACGCGTCTCCGCGGAAGACATGCTCAACATGGCCTTCAGCATGATGTCGGCGCGCCAAAAACAGAAATTTAAAGAGACTACCGAAATCGATATGGCATACGGCGTCGCCGGTCTCGGACGCTTCCGTGTCAACGTCTTCCAGCAGCGCGGCAATGTGGGACTCGTCCTCCGCGTCATTCCCACCAAAATCCGCGCCCTCGATGAACTGTTTCTTCCCAAAGTCGTCGAACAAATCTGCGACATGCCGCGCGGCTTGGTGCTTGTCACTGGCGTCACCGGCTCCGGCAAATCGACCACCCTTGCCGCCATGGTCGACCGCATCAACTCCACGCGCGCAGAACACATCATCACCATTGAAGATCCCATCGAATTTCTGCATCGCGATAAAAAAGGATACGTCAACCAGCGCGAAGTCGAAGTCGACACCCCTTCATTTTCTGCCGCGCTTCGTGCTTCTCTGCGTCAGGATCCCGACGTCATCCTCGTCGGCGAAATGCGCGATCTGGAAACCATCGGAACCGCGCTCCACGCCGCCGAAACTGGCCACATGGTGTTCTCCACACTGCACACGCTCGATGCCGTCGAAAGCATCAACCGCATCATCGCCATCTTTCCGCCCGCCGAGCAGAAACAGATTCGCCTGCAATTGGCTGCCGTCTTACGCGCCATCGTCAGCCAGCGCCTGGTGCGGCGTTCCGACGCCGAGGGCCGCGTTCCCGCCGTCGAAGTCATGGTGACGACCGCCTACATCCGTGAGTGCATCCTGGTTCCTGAGAAAACTCGCGCCGTCCGCGATGCGATTTCCTCCGGCACGTCGCAATACGGCATGCAAACCTTCGATCAGTCCTTATGGGATTTGTTCCAGGCCGGATTGGTCAATTACGACACCGCCCTCGAAAGCGCGTCGAACGCCGACGAGTTCAAATTGCGCATGCAAGGTATCGCCTCAACCTCCGACATTTCGCGGCAGTCGATGCAGTCTGCCGGTTTTGGTCGTTGAGAGGGAATCGAACTCGAAATGGAATCGAGCTGAAATTGAAATTGAGCTGAAACTAAATTGTGCTGAAAGTAAATTGTGCTGAAATCAGCTTGAGCCGATTAAGTTAGGTTTGTCCTGCTGAACCGTTGCTGTTGGAAGCTTTGTTTTCTTCTTGACCTAGGGCGCGCTCTGGCGCGCCCGTTTTTGTTGCCTCACAGCTTCTTTGACATCCGCACAAGATGCACCGGAATCTTCGCAACCTGGTCATCAGGGAACGGCAGCGTCCCGTTCTCCACGTACCCGAAGCGCCTGTAATATCCAGGCAGCTCCTGCCGCACGTTGACGATGGTCAGGTCCATAAGGTGGCATCCAGCGGCCCGGCAGTGCTGCTCCGCAGCTTCGATCAGCCGCGCTCCAATCCCCGCCCGCTGCCGCCGCAGATGGACGGCAAGTAACCCGAAGTAACCTCTCTCGCCGCGAACCTCAACGTAAACGCAGCCGGTCAGAACTCCGACCTCGGCCGCGCCCTCACGCTCAAAGAGCAACAGGAATTTCCCTTTTTGCAGTAATGCTGCGACCTTCTCCGGATCGGTGCGGTCGGCATCGATGAAGAAGCGCTCCGAGCGAAAGGCATCGTTCACCAGTCGGGCGATAGCCGCCACGTCGGCAGGTTCAGCAATGCGGATATGCGAGGGTGCCAGCAACCAGCAGATTATAAGAGAGAAGCTGCGCCGGGTTCCGCAAGAAACCCAAGACCCAAGACCTAAGACCTAAGACCTGCTTTAGTTCGGTTTGCGAAACTTGCTGTCCGCGATATACCGCAGCATGATCGCGTCCGTCGCACTCTGGAATTGCTGGTCAATTTCGCTCGGGTGCGGGGCCGTCGCTTCCTGCCGTAGAGTCTGCCGAAATTTCTCACCCATCTCCGAATCGCTCGTCACTACCTGCATGTAGAACCACAGAAAGTGCCGCATCTGGTCGAGTGCGGATTTCAGCACCTGGATGGTTTCGATTTCAGGCGCATCGGCCAGAGCCTCCATCAGTTCGGGATCGGTAGGGGCCTGCATGGCCGCGCAATTCAGTTCGCGCTGAATCGTTCGCAAATCATCGGTGACGCGCAAAATGCGAAGATGAATCTCTTCCATGCTTTCCTTGTTTTCGCGGTCCATAAAATCCCTTCTTAACCTGGGTTCTACCAAACTCGTTCGGCAAAATTTGCTCGACAGAAATTCGTTCGACTGACTTCTATGTCCCATTCAAGATCGCATTGCAGAGCGTGCTGCGAAAGGTTCCCCGTGTGCATGAGCTTCGGTAATTGAAGTTACTTTCGAGTCAAAAGCCGCGTCTGACAGGCTATTTCAACCATTCGCCTTTGGCGGTTTGCCCGGGCTTTGGCGTGCGAGCCGTCGCTGCAGGAATGTCGACCCTGCCAACTTTAATCCAAAGGAGGGGCCGAGTATGGTACAAACGGTTTTCTATGACTTCCGCGCAACCTGGCCATGCGCAAGGCAATCCGCCCCAAAAGCAAACTGGACTCGTTCGCGCCATTGGCCGTTGGAGCCTGGCCGCTCTCGCGCTCAACTCCATCATCGGCAGTGGTATTTTCGGGTTGCCCTCCACGGTCGCTAAACTGCTCGGCCCGCGCAGCGTCGTGGCCGTCCTCATCGCCGGAGCTGCCATGGCCGTAATCATGGCCTGTTTCGCCGAAGTGGCTTCGCAATTCTCTGAAACCGGCGGACCCTACCTCTACGCCCGCACCGCCTTCGGCCGTCTCACTGGGATTCTGGTTGGCTGGATGCTCTATCTCGCCCAGACCGCGGCGCCGGCGGCCAATGCCAATCTGTTTGTGATTTATCTTGCGCAGTTCTGGCCCGGAGTGAAAGAAACTTGGCCGCGCTTTGCCGTTCTGACTTTGCTGGTTGGACTGTTGGCGCTCATCAATATTCTTGGAGCGAAGCAAGGGGCTGTGGTCAGCAACGTATTTACCATCGCGAAGATCCTGCCGCTGCTGATGGTGATCTCAGCCGGAGCCGCGCTCACCCTCTTTCACCCCGCTCCGTGGAGTACGCCCGTACCCATGCCGGCCGCCTCGTGGATGAAGGCGTTAGTGCTGCTCATCTTCGCTTATGGCGGCTTTGAGACCGCGCTCGCGCCCGTGGGTGAGGCCAGGAATCCAGCGCGGGACGCGAGTTTCGCCTTGCTGGTGGCCCTGGTTGCGTGCATCTCGATCTATGCGCTCGTGCAATGGGTCGTCGTAGGAGTGCTGGGATCGGGGGCAACCACCGACCGTCCCCTGGCGGAAGTCGCGCTGGCAACCATGGGAGACCGCGGAGCACAACTGGTTGCCATCGGTGCGCTGATTTCCGTCTATGGATATCTGAGCGCCAAGATGCTCGGCATGCCACGCGTGACTTTTGCTCTGGCCGAGGGCGGCGATCTGCCGAAAGCATTTGGTTGGGTTGGATCCGGATTTCACACCCCTTGGTTTTCGATCCTGTTCTTCGCCGCAGTTGTCTGGGGACTCGCGCTCGCGGGAAATTTTGCCTGGAATGTGACGCTCTCGGTAATTGCCCGCCTCTTCTATTACGGAGTGGTTTGCGCCGCGCTGATTCCGCTACGTCGAAAACTCCCCTCGGCAGCCGGTTTTCGGCTTCCCGGAGGAGCTCTGCTATCCGTGCTCGGAGTGGCCATTGCCGTGGCCCTGTTTGCCGCCGCGCAGATCTCGAAGCAGGTAGACTGGGGCAAGTCCCTGATTTTGGCAGCGACCGTCGCCGCCGCCGTGCTGAACTGGCTGTGGGCGCGCACGCCGAGATCTGCGGATAGATTAGAGCAAAAAGATTAAAGCAAAGTATTAAGATAAAGATAGTTGGGTTAAGACATTCCGCGCCGTGCGCTATGCCATCTTCCATTTCCCCCACAACTTTGGTTTTCGAGAGTGGAGGCAAGCCTGTCCGCCTCGACGCCTACCTGCCGGAGTCGGCCGAAGGCCCGCTGCCTGCCGTGGTCGCGCTCCACGGCGCTGGAGGCGGCGTCTCGGGCATGGAGCGCTACGCCGCTGCCCTGGCCGCCGAAGGCTTCGCCGTCTATCTCCTTCGCTACTTCGACCGCACCGCCACCGAGTCGGCCGACAAGCCCACCATCCTCCGCAACTTTCCCCCCTGGATGAAAACCCTCTGGGATGCCATCAGCTTCGTGGAGAAGCAGCCCGCCGTCGACCCCGCCCGCATCGCCTTGCTGGGCTTCTCGCTGGGAGCCTACCTCTCCCTTGCCAACTCGGCCATCGACCCTCGGGTGAAGGCGGTCGTCGAATTTTTCGGAGGCATGCCCAAGGAGATGAACCTGTTCATGCGGCGCCTGTGTCCCGTCCTCATCCTGCATGGGGAGGCGGACGCGACGGTCCCGGTCGAGGAAGCCTACCGGCTCCAGAAGTTGATGGAGAAGAAGGGGATGGCCTACGAGATCAAGATCTATCCGGGGGCCGGCCATGGCTTCGAGGACCAGACCATCTGGCGGGACGCCGGCCTGCGAAGCCTGGCCTTCCTGCGGAAGCACCTGGCGCAAAACTGAGATGTGTTCCACGTGGAACACTTTGCATATATTTTTGTACATACAATATGGTAAGTACAAAACGAACAACCGGCTCGTCCTGATGGCCTTAGAGGGAAAATGTGAAAAATATGAAATTTGGAATTAATGGCGGCTGCCCAGCGTGCTAGACCCGCGAGAGGCGGAATGGGGCGCTGAGGAGGCGGGCGGGGAGCATGACGACGGCCCAAAGCAGGGCGAGGACTCCGTGGACGGCGATGCCGACGATGCGGAAGGGAAGTAAGAGCAGCCACACGATGGGATAGAGGACCAGCGCGAGCAAGGCTATGGGCCAGCAAACTACGAAAAGAAGACACCAGAGCAGGAAGGCGATCATGGGTTGGTCCTCCTGGTTCAATATACGTAAGGCGATTGAGAAAGTTCGTTGGTAGTACCCACTTCTCGAAAATCGGCGTCCGGGCTATGTCCACCACAGAACCTCGAGCCTTTGTCTGTGATGAGTGACCAGGGGTCGAGATCCGTGGTTCCCACTCGCCGAAAAGCGCGGCGAGTGGGGCAGCCTGTTGTCGTGGTGCTACTTAGGAGTTCAAGTTCGGATGTGTGGGGCAGCCCCTAACGATCCCGCTTATTCACTGACAACTCTTCGGTTTTCATTGACTTACCGGTTTCACCCACGTAAGATTTGCCCTCGTGATCGGCCAAACTATCTCGCACTATCGCATTGTCGAAAAACTGGGTGGTGGCGGCATGGGCGTGGTCTACAAAGCTGAAGACACGCGTCTGCATCGCTTCGTTGCTCTCAAGTTTCTTCCCGATGAAGTTGCCCGTGACCCGCAGGCTCTCGCCCGCTTCGAGCGCGAAGCGCAGGCGGCCTCAGCACTGAACCATCCCAACATCTGCACAATCTATGACATTGGCGAGCAGGACGGACAGGCGTTTATCGCCATGGAGTTTCTTGACGGCGTGACGCTGAAGCACCGCATCGGCGGGCGTCCGCTGGAAACCGAGTTGATTCTGTCGTTGGCCATCGAGATTGCCGACGCGCTCGACGCGGCCCACGCGGAAGGGATCATTCATCGCGACATCAAGCCTGCGAACCTTTTTGTGACCAAGCGCGGGCACGCCAAGATTCTGGATTTTGGTTTGGCCAAGATCAGCCTGGCAGCAAGTTCCTCCAGCAAGATTGGGTCTCTAAACACGCAGACGGGTTCGCTGGACGCGGATCATCTCACCAGCCCCGGTGCAGCGCTGGGCACGGTAGCGTATATGTCGCCAGAGCAGGTGCGGGCGAAAGAACTGGATGCGCGCAGTGATCTGTTCTCGTTCGGAGCTGTGGTGTATGAGATGGCAACCGGGGCATTGCCCTTTCATGGCGAAAGTTCGGGAGTCATTTTTAAAGCCATCCTCGATTCCGATCCGCCTCCGCCGATTCGTTTCAATCGCGATGTTCCGCCCGAACTCGAACGCATCATCAACAAGGCGATGGAGAAAGACCGCGAGTTGCGTTATCAGGGGGCGGCCGATATACGCACCGATCTGAAGCGCTTGAAACGGGAAACGGAATCGCGGCACGGTGCATCCGCCAGTTCTGGGACGGTAGCCGTGGCACAAGAAAGTGGTTTTCAGATCGCAGCCCCGGCCGTCCAAGGTGAGTCTGGCTCGTCGGCCTCGGTTCCGGCGCCAACATCGCGGGCGGGGGCGCCCGCGCCACACGGGCTTGGCCGGGTCGGCTACGTTGCGGCGGCTATTCTGGTTGCGGGCTTGATCGCGGGCGTGTTCTATTTCCGCTCACACGCGACCAAGCACGCAACTGCACTCACTGAGAAAGACACCATCGTTCTCGCCGATTTCGCCAACAGCACGGGCGATGCGGTCTTCGACGACACGCTCAAGACCGCGCTCAGCGTCTCTCTCAACCAGTCGCCGTTTCTGAATGTGCTCCCGGAGAACAAAGTCGCGGCGACCTTGAAATTGATGTCCCGTCCGGCGGATACGAAACTCACGCCCGAAGTTACCCAGGAACTTTGCCAGCGGGCGGCGAGCAAGGCTTACATTGCCGGCACGATTGCCAGTCTGGGCAGCCAATACGTGCTGGGATTGAAGGCGGTGAATTGCCAGAGTGGCGAACCGCTGGCCGAGCAGCAGGTGACGGCAGCGTCGAAGGAGAAGGTGCTGGACGCGCTGGGCGAGGCGGCGTCCAAGCTGCGAACTGAGTTGGGCGAATCGCTGGCGACGGTGCAGAAGTTAGATGTTCCGTTGTCAGAAGCCACTACGTCTTCGCTCGAAGCCCTGAAAACGTTCAGCCTTGGACTGAGGGCGTTTAATGAG
>Ga0210385_10000575_pt1 | contig 25600 bp, 23 predicted proteins | sample IncBWH26OmetaG_FD_160107 | JGI IMG/M metagenome (GOLD analysis project Ga0210385, IMG submission 160107) | Forest soil microbial communities from Barre Woods Harvard Forest LTER site, Petersham, Massachusetts, United States - Inc-BW-H-26-O ...
CGTATCGGCTCGATCTGTTAGCCGGGTCATGCAGCGCGCCTGCGCCCTGCCGGCGCTGATCTCACTGGCCAGCTGCCATACGGCGGTACTCTCACCGGCAGGCCCGGTGAGCGCAGGCGAGCGGCTCATCCTGCTCGATTCGCTCGCCATCATGCTCGCTATCGTCATTCCCACCATTGTGGCGACGCTGGTCTTCGCTTACTGGTTCCGCGCTTCCAACAAACGCGCTCAGTATCTGCCTGACTGGGCCTATTCGGGGCGCCTGGAACTGTTGGTATGGTCGATCCCGGCACTGGTGATCTTTTTCCTCGGTGGCATCGCCTGGATCAGCGCCCACCTGCTCGATCCGGCGCAGCCATTGAAGTCCCAGGCGCAGCCGGTGGAAATCGAGGTGGTGTCGTTGGATTGGAAGTGGCTGTTTATCTACCCGCAGCAGCATGTCGCGAGCATCAACCAGTTGACCGTGCCGGTCGGCGTCCCGCTCAGTCTCAAAATCACCTCCGCCAGCGTTTTCAATGTTTTCTTCGTCCCACAGCTGGGTAGTGAAATTTACTCAATGTACGGCATGACGAGTCGGCTCAACCTGCAGGCCGACCAGCTCGGCAGCTATTTCGGATTGTCGGCACACTTCAGCGGAGACGGCTTTCCCGGGATGACATTCGACGTGCATGCGGTCACACCGCAACAGTTCAGCGACTGGCTGGCCGCGACGCGGACCCGGGGGCCGGTACTGGACGATGCCGCCTATCGCGGGCTGCTGAAGCAGAGCCAAAACGTCAGCCCATACACCTATCGCGACGTACGCGCCAACCTGTTTGAAGACATCGTCGGTCAGCGGCTGCCGGCCGGTGAAGGACCAGTGACGGCCGTCACCTCGCCGGCGAGGGGCGCGGTGCTGGCGCAGAGGGGCAACTGAGATGTGGGGCAAGCTCGGCTGGCAGGCCATCCCGCTCGATCAGCCGATACCGCTCGCAGCGGGGGCGTTGGTGGTGTTCGGCATGGCGGCGATCGTGGTCTGGGTCGCGGCGAAGGGCTACCTGCCATATCTGTGGCGCGAATGGATCACGAGCGTTGATCACAAACGCATCGGCGTCATGTACTGCCTGCTGGCCGCGGTCATGCTGTTGCGCGGTTTCATCGATGCTCTGATGATGCGCGCGCAACAGGCGCTCGCGTTCCACGCTCCGGGTTACCTGCCCCCGGAGCACTACAATCAGATCTTCTCCGCCCACGGCACGATCATGATCTTTTTCGTGGCGATGCCGTTCGTCATCGGACTGATGAACTTCGCCGTGCCGCTGCAGCTGGGCGTGCGCGACGTCGCCTTTCCGACTCTCAACTCGGTCAGTTTCTGGCTGACCGCCGCCGGCGCGCTGCTGATCAATCTCTCCTTGGTGATTGGTGAGTTCGCCCGCACCGGCTGGCTGCCGTACCCGCCCCTGTCGGAGCTCGCCTATTCGCCAGGCGTCGGCGTGGACTACTATCTGTGGGCCATCCAGATTTCCGGTATCGGCACGCTCATGACCGGAATCAACATGGTGACCACCATCCTGAAGATGCGCGCGCCCGGCATGAGCTACATGCGCATGCCGATATTCTGCTGGACGTCGCTCGCCTCGAATCTGCTGATTGTCGCGGCCTTCCCCATCCTGACTGCGACGCTCGCGATGCTGCTGCTGGACCGCTACGCCGGGTTTCACTTTTTTACCAACGAGGCCGGCGGCAACGCCATGATGTTCATGAATCTGATCTGGGCGTGGGGCCACCCAGAGGTCTACATCCTCATACTGCCGGCATTCGGGGTGTTCTCCGAGGTCGTTTCGACTTTCTCCGGCAAGCCGCTGTTCGACCGCCGCTCGATGATCGTGGCCACCATGGCCATCTGCATTCTCTCATTCAGTGTCTGGCTGCATCACTTCTTCACCATGGGCGCAGGCGGTGACGTGAACGGTTTCTTCGGCATCGCTAGCATGATCATCGCGGTGCCGACGGGGGTGAAGATCTTCAATTGGCTGTTCACCATGTATGGTGGCCGCATCCGCTTCAGTTCCGCCATGCTCTGGTCAATCGGCTTCATGGTCACCTTCGTGATCGGCGGCATGACCGGTGTGCTGCTCGCCTCGCCGGCTGCCGATTTCGTGCTGCACAACAGCCTGTTTCTGGTGGCGCACTTTCACAACGTCATCATCGGCGGCGTGCTGTTCGGTGCTTTCGCCGGCTACACCTTCTGGTTCCCCAAGGCCTTCGGCTTCGTGCTCGACGAGCGCCTCGGCAAGGCGGCCTTCTGGTGCTGGCTGGTGGGTTTCTACGTGGCATTCATGCCGCTCTACGTACTCGGACTCGATGGTATGACGCGCCGCCTGCAGCAGTACGATCGGCCTGAATGGCATCCGTGGCTGCTGGTCGCGGCGCTCGGCACACTCATCGTACTGTGCGGAATTGCACTGCAGATTGCCCAACTGTGGGTTTCAATCCGTGGCCGCGCGCAGCGGCGCGAGTCCACCGGCGACCCGTGGGACGGGCGCACGCTGGACTGGGCAACCGCATCTCCGCCGCCGGCGTTCAATTTCGCGGCGCTGCCGATCGTGACCAGCGACGAACCCTACTGGGAGCTCAAACAGCAGGCACGCGCGCGGCGCGAGCTGATCACGCCGGAGCCACAGTACCAAGCCATTGAGATGCCGCGGAACAGCGCGACCGGGTTTGTCACCGCGTTCTTCGCCGTCGTCACCGGGTTCGCGCTCATCTGGCAGATCTGGTGGCTGGTGATTCTCGGACTGGTGGGTGCCTACGTGACCTTTGTCGCCCTCGCCTGGCGCGACGTGCACGAGACCGAGATCCACGCCGAGGAAGTGGCACGGATCGACCGCGCCAATCGCGGCGCGCGCGCTCAAGCCCTGCGCCAGGAGCCTGCCCGTTGACTACCTCGGCGCTGCGTTTCGCACACGATCCGGATTTTGGACCGCCGGAGACCGTGCTCGGAGCGGCCAGCGGGCACGGTTCCGGAGGCCCCGCTCCCAAGCGCATCGTGGTGGGTTACGGGTTCTGGATCTTCCTGTTGTCCGACGTGATCATGTTCTCGGCGTTCTTCGCCGCTTATGCGGTGCTGTTCAAGAACACCGCCGGCGGACCCACTGCGCATGATCTTTTCGACCTGCGCAATACCGCAGTTGAGACCGGCTGCCTGCTGGCATCGAGCTTCACTTGCGGCATGGCGAGTCTCGCCGTAGGTCAGCGCAATCAGAAGTGGACGCAGATTACCCTGCTGATCACCGGGCTTTTGGGCTTGGCGTTCCTGCTGCTGGAGTTCCACGAGTTCTCGGGCTTTGTCGCACGCGGTGCCGGCCCCAGCCGCAGTGCTTTCCTATCAGCATTCTTCACCCTCGTCGGCTGCCACGGCGTGCACGTCAGTGCCGGACTGCTCTGGCTCGGTACGATGATGGCGCAGTTCTACGCCAAAGGATTCCGCCAGGATATCCGTCACCGCTTCCTGTGCTTCAGTCTTTTCTGGCACGCGCTCGATATCATCTGGGTGGCCATCTTCAGTCTGGTCTACCTGGTGGGCACGCTGCCGCCGGAGTTACTGCCATGAGTCACGAGGTCGACTACGAAGCGGGCTCTTACGTCGGCGACGACCGTGTTCCCGGCGAGCCCGCTGCCGAGGAACATTCGCTCGGACGCGAGGTGCGCGGATACGTGCTCGGCCTCGCTCTCGCCGTCGCCCTGACCGTCGCTTCGTTCTGGGCAGTCGAGACCCATCAGATCTATCGGCCAGGAGCAGCGGTTGCATTGCTGGTGCTGGCGGTGGCGCAGATGGGCATCCACCTGATCTTCTTTCTGCACATCACGACTGCTCCCGACAACGCCAACAACGTGCTCGCCCTGGCTTTCGGTGCGCTCATCGTCTGCCTGGTGGTGTTTGGTTCGCTCTGGGTTATGGGCCATCTCAACCAGAGCATGGTGCCGATGGATCAGCTGATGCAGATGCAACGCTGAAGCAGGCAACGGCGCTCAAGCCAGCCGCTGGCGACAAGCGCCCGCCGGCTGCCGATTTGCCAGCCACGGACCCAGGTCAGCGGCCGACCCTGCGAACCGAGGACAGCTGATCGTTCAGGCCCATGGCCCCGAGCGACGGATAGCGCCCCGGGGAAAGCACCACGCACTTACCGCGATAGCCGGCATCGCTGCACAGCTGCCAGCGGCCGCGCTGTATCACCAGGGACGACGCAACATCGTTGAAGCCAATGGGAGTGAGATTGACCAGATCCCGGGTGACCGGGAACGAACGGCCGCCGTAGTTATCGTGCTCATAGAGGAACAGGTCCGCGGCGGGTCCCGGTGGCGGCCGGGACAGATCGATTCTGCGCACGGATGACAGTTGGTCGTTCAGACCCATCGCCCGCAAGGTGGGGTAGCGTCCCGGTCCGAGTGTCACACAACGCCCGCGAAAGCCTGCATCGCTACACAGCTGCCACTGCCCGGTACGTATGACCAAAGAGGAGGCGACATCGTTGAACCCGACGCTAGCGAGATTGGCGACCTCTCGCGTGACCGACTGAGCGCGTCCACGAAAGTTGTCGTGCTCGTAGAGCATTACCTGCGCCTGCGCGCTTGCCGCACTCCCGAGTGCCAACACCAGCAACACCGCTTGCACGCCCCGCAAATTCGTCCGCAAGGTCATCTGCGCACTCCAGGCGCCAGTTGGCGCGGGATGGGATCCTCTGGGGTGATGTCAGTCTGTCCGCCGGTGAGGCGCTCGCCTCGAGCGTCTGATCTACGCCCCGCGCCTGCGACTCGCTCGCCGCAATGATCGCGGCGCGCGCCGCCAATGGCAAGCGAGCCGCAGGGCAATGACCCGTTCCGCACACGCAGCGATTTAGAGCAGCCTGCTGTGGCCGCGCGCTACCCCGAAGCAACCCTGGACTAATTCCCGCTCGGTCCGGCGCGACTTGCGGCGGCCGCTAAGGGCGCGCGTGTGGACTTTGCCGCCGCGGAAGAGTTTGATTGGCCTCCAAATGAGCGGAGTGGCTTTCGATGAATGACCTCCTGCAGCAGGCGGCGGCGCGCGCGCAGCGCTATTTGGCTGAGCTGGATACCCGTTCGGTCAGACCGACCAGCGCCGCACTCAACGGGCTCACGCGTTTCGAGCGCAGCATGCCGGAGCAGCCAGTGGCTGCCGCCGAGGTACTCGCGGAACTGGATGACTTCGGTTCGCCCGCGACGATGGCCACCGCAGGTCCGCGCTTCTTCGGCTTTGTCATGGGTGGCTCGTTGCCCGTCACGGTCGCGGCCAGCTGGCTGGCCGCGGCATGGGATCAGAACGCGGGCCTGGTAGTGTCCTCGCCCGTCGGGGCCATATTGGAAAAGGTGGCTCTCGGCTGGTTGCTCGAGGTGCTGCGACTGCCGCGAGACTGCGCCGGCGGCTTCGTCACCAGCGCCACCGCCGCTAATTTCACCGCGCTCGCGGCGGCACGCCACGCGTTGCTTGCGCGCGAGGGTTGGGATGTCGAGGCGCAGGGGCTGTTCGGCGCACCACCGATCGATGTCGTGGTGAGCGAGGAGGTGCATGCCAGCGCGGAGAAGGCGCTCGCGATGGTCGGGCTGGGGCGCGCGCGCGTCCGCCGTGTGCCCTGCGACGCCAACGGCCAGATGCTGCTCGAGCATCTGCCTGCTCTCACCCGGCGCTGCATCGTCTGCGTGCAGGCCGGCAACGTCAACACCGGTGGCTTTGATCCGATAGCGGCAATCTGTGAGCGTGCCAGAGCGGCCGGCGCGTGGGTGCACGTCGATGGCGCGTTCGGTTTGTGGGCGAGCGCAGCTCCCGCATACGCCCACCTGACACGGGGCGTCGAGCTCGCGGATTCCTGGGCTGCGGATGCGCACAAGTGGCTCAATGTGCCCTACGACAGCGGACTGGTGTTCGTACGCGATTCGCGGGCCATTCGTGCCGCAATGTCGGCCACCGGCGCCTATCTGAGTCAGGCCGAGGATCGGGTTCCGTACCAGTACACGCCCGATTTCTCCAGACGCGCACGGGGTATCGAGGTGTGGGCGGCGCTGCGCCAATTGGGCCGCGGCGGACTCGCGCAATTGATTGAGCGCACCTGTCGCCTGGCGCAGCGCTTCGCCAGCGAGCTCGCGCGTCACGGTTACGCCATCCTGTGCGACGTGCAACTCAACCAGGTGTTGGTGTCGTTCGGCAGTGCGCAGAAGACCCGTGCGGTCATCGACGGCATTCAGGCCGATGGAACTTGCTGGTGTGGCGGCACCACGTGGCACGGCCAGACCGCCATGCGCATCAGTGTCTCCTGCTGGGCGACCACCGAGAGTGACGTGGACAAGAGCGTGGCAGCCATGCTGCGCATCGCACAGGCCGCCAGCTGCTAGTCGTGCGGACCAGCCGCAGTCACCTTCGCTGCTCCGCCCGTGCGTGTCGCCGGCGGATCGCAAACGGTCGGCCGGAGATTGTTATAGTTGGTGCGATCAGCTGCGGGTGATTCACACAGGAGCCAGCTCAATGATCACCATTTCTGCCTTTCGCTGGGTTCCTCCCGCCGCACAGGGTCAGGTGCGCGATCTGCGGGTACGCTGGGCGCTCGAGGAGGCCGGAATACCCTACCGGACGCGTCTGCTGGAACAGGGCGAACAGGACCAGCCCGACTACCGGGCGCTGCAGCCGTTTGGCCAGGTGCCGATCTTCGAGGAAGACGGTCACGTGCTTTTCGAGAGCGGCGCGATCATTCTGCACATTGGTGAGCGCTCCGAGATGCTTCTGCCGCGCGATGCCGCTGCCCGCGCGCGCGCGACCCAGTGGCTCATCGCCGCACTCAACTCCATCGAGCCGCACATCATGAACGTCGCCGTGATCGACCTGTTCTACGCGGACCAGGAATGGGCCAAGCTGCGACGCCCGGGCGCGCTGGATTTCGCGCACCATCGGCTCAAGTGTCTCAGCCGGGCGCTCGGCGACAAACCCTACTTGGACGGAGCACGCTTCAGCGCCGGCGATCTGATGATGAGCACGGTCCTGCGCATCCTGCCTAGCCTCGTGGTAGAACCGCAGCTCAGCGCGTATGTCGCGCGCTGCACCGCACGCCCGGCATTCAAGCGTGCCCACGAGGCGCAGCTGAAGGACTTCAGACAGGCTGCGTAGGCGTGCGCGGTGCCGCAGCACCGCGCGTTCGAAGCGGACCGACACCAAAACTGGCAAGCGCTCTGTGACCACGCCACGGCGGCGGCGTAGTGCTGCACCTGCACGGGGTTCGGCCGGCGCGCCGCTGGCGGCGAGGTGATCGGCCGCCGGTGACTGTTCCGGCTGCCCGCCGTGGGAATATCATATGAACAATAACTCTAAGACTCGGGGAAGATCGCTATGAAGCTGACCTTGCGGGCCGTGGTTACCGCGGCGCTGTGTGCCTGCGCGACTGTCGCGATGGCGGGTCAGGGGGTGAGCGTGCGTGACCTCCTACGCCAGGTTCGTCTGGCTGATCCGCATCTGTCCCCCGACGGTAAGACGATCGCCATGGTCGAGACGCGCGCCGATCTCGACAGCGACGAATTCCGCTCGGAGATCGTGCTCGTCGACGTAGCGAGTGGCGCCATTCGCCCGCTCACGCGCCAGCGCCATCACGCCGGCGCGCCGCGTTGGTCACCCACGGGCGACCGCATCGCTTTCCTTGCGCCGGTGGACAAGGTCGGACAGATCTTCGTGCTGTCGATGAGCGGCGGCGATGCGCTGCAGCTGACCAAGGGCAAGGACGACGTGTCGCAGTTCGCCTGGAGCCCGGACGGCGCCAACATCGCCTACGCGGTCAGCGATGCCAAGGCGGAACTCAAGGGCGAGGACAAGTTCCGCACCGCATTCCGCGTGGGCAACGACGACTTCACTGTCTCGGAGGCCGTGCGTCCGACCCATGTCTGGCTCATAGCCGCGCAGGGGGGCGAGGCAAAGCGCCTCACCAGCGGCAGCTGGTCGCTGCCCTCGAGCCTGCCGCCCGGGCCGCCGTCCTCTCCGCTGCGCTGGTCCAAGGACGGCAAGAACGTTGTGTTCGTCCGGCAGGAGACACCCTCCACGGGAGATCAGCTACAAGCACGCATTCAGGTGCTGGACGTCGGCAGCGGTGCCATCCGCTCGCTCACCGGCGAGGCGCTGCTCGAGGGTTATCCGCAGCTGTCGCCCGACGGGCAGACTGTCGTCTATTGGCGCAGCCGCGATGGCCATGCGTGGGAGTTCCAGGACGTGTGGCTCGCGCCGTTCGCGGGCGGCGCGGCCGCGACCTGAGCAGCCGGCTCGACGTCAACGTCTACGGCACGTGGTGGGCGGGGGACGGGAAATCCCTCATCGTGGGCGGTAACACCGGCACGACGGTGGGGCTGTGGCGGCTCAACCTGGACGGCTCCTCTGAACGCATCCCCTTCGAAGGCGTCATGCCCGTCAACGGGTTCTGGCTTGATGTGGACGTGGGGAGCGACGGCCAGATCGCGTTCATCGGCCAGACGCCGACCGATCCGTACGAGCTGTATCTGCTTGCGCCGGGCAGCCATACGCCGACCGCGATCACGCACGAGAACGCGGCGCTGGCGGACCTCACACTCGCGCGCACCGAGACCGTCAGCTGGCAGGGGCCAGGTAACCGCACACTCGATGGCGTGTTGACCTATCCGGCGGGCTACCAGCAGGGGCATCGCTATCCCTTGGTGCTGCTGGTGCACGGTGGCCCCAACTCCGCCTCACGTCAGCGCTTCAGTCTGCTGCCGCAGCTGATGGCCACACACGGTTGGCTGGTGTTCGAGCCGAATTACCGCGGCAGCGACAACGACGGCAACGCGTTCTTTGCGGCGATCTACAAAGACGCCGGCCAGGGTCCGGGCGAGGACGTGATGTCGGGCGTCGCGTGGTTGAAAAGCCGCGGCTTGGCCGACCCGACGCGCATGGCGGTCACCGGCTGGTCCTACGGGGGATTCATGACGACCTGGCTGGCCGGACACTACCCGGTCTGGAAGGCGGCGGTCGCTGGCGCCGCGGTGACCGACTGGGTGCAGATGTACGACCTGTCAGACGGCAACGTCACGCAATCCGAGGCCACCGGTGCATCTCCGTACGTCGGTGGAGGTATGGCAGTCAACCGCAGCCAGTCACCCTCGAGCTCGATGACCAAGATCAAGGCACCGACGCTGATCATGTGCGATACCGGCGATTTCCGCGTGCCCATCACCCAGTCCTTCGGCCTGTACCGCGCGCTCATGGACAACCATGTCACGACCGAGTTCTATGCCATTCCTGTCGGCGGCCATTTCCCCGGCGATCCGGTCCGCCAGATGGACGTGTACGAGCGCTGGATCGGCTGGTTACAACGATTCCTTTAAATCCCGGGCTCTGCTGCATCATCGCTGGCTCTTTTTCCGAGCGGCAGAAGGTCGCGACGGCCGGCGGACCGCGCGCACCTTGCCGCTACCTCCGCCGCCGCAGAAGAACTGCCCGCCCCCGTCGGACTCCAGCCCCGATACGCCTGCTGCGGGGGGCATAACGATCTTCTCCAGCACTGCGCCTGTGTCGGGATCGATCCGCCGCAGATCGCTCTCATCGCCTTGCCAGGTCGCGTGCCAGAGTTCGCCGTCGACCCAGGTCACTCCCGTCACGAAGCGGTCGCACTCGATCGTGCGCAGCACCGCCCCGGTTTGTGGCTCGATCTGATGGATCTTGCGCGCGCGGTACTCTCCCACCCACAGAGTCCCTTCCGCCCAGGTAAGTCCCGAATCGCCGCCGCCACCGGGTGCCGGAATGGTAGCGAGCACCCGCCCGCTGAGCGGGTCGATCTTGTGGATCCGGTCCCCGTCGATCTGGAACAGGTGGCGGCCGTCGAACGCCGTCCCGGCGTGTGCAGCGATATCGATCGAACGCAGCTGCTTACCGCTGCGCGGATCGAAGGAACTCAGCTTGTCTCCCGCCGCAAACCAGACGTGCTGGCCGTCGTAGGTCACTCCGTGCACGCGCTCGACGCCGGGAAAGGGTCCGTATTCACGGATGATGTCAGCGGCTGATTGCTTCATGAGCCGATGCTAGACGCTCGGCAGTGGAGCGGGGAGTAACAAGGTCGTCGTGAAACCTGCTGCCGGCGGGGTCATCCAGCGTCGCGCGCGTCCCCGACCGTAAGGCTGCACCTTGCCGCTCACGGCGAGCGCATCGAGCGCCCGTTGCACGCTGCGCTGACTGGCGCCCAGCGTCAGTGCCAGCGCCGAACTCGACCACGACTCGCCGTCGCCGAGAACGGCGAGCACGGCAGCGTGCTTCTCCTCCACCGGGAGAGCCAGCACAGCGACCTCGCGCGCCCGGCGCGGCACCAGCACGAATCCTTGCGGGGTCGCGCTCACTTTGGCCAGCTTGCGCAGCACCGTGCGCAGCCGGCCCATTTCGACCCGCAGCCGCGCACGATGTGATTCGTCGACAACTCTCGTACGGAACGCGCGCGCGATCAGTAGGCCTCGCGGCACGTCCCCTGGCCAAGCCTCGCCCAATGCGCGCGCCAACATCAGGAGCACCGGTCGCCGGGCCAGCGACACCGTGGTGTGGGCATCGCGCACCCTCAAGCGACATATGTCCACGAGCAGTGCATTCGAGGCCAGCAAGGTCTCGACTTCCTCGAGCAGCAACGACCGCTCGACACCGCGTCTGATCAGGCGGGCCGCCGGCATTCGCAGCGCGCGCGCTGCGCCGTCGACTTCCGCCATGAGAGCGGGAATCCCTGCCTCATGGGCGGCGCGCGCCGCCCGCAGCAGCGCCGCGCGCGCCGGCCTCGTCCGCAGACGCCGCACGGCGATTCCGCCCTGGACGAGCTCATGCATGGCGCGTAGCGCCGGCGGCATGAGTGCGGAGTCCAGTCCCGCAAGGGTGCGCTCAGCATCATCGAGGCGCCCGATCAGCAGCAGTCGCCGCACCTCGAGGAAGCGCGCATGCGCCGCGTTCGCCCGGTCGCCACGCCGCGCGAGCGTGCGCCGTGCTGCGTCCAGCGCCTTCTGCGGCCAGTGCAGATCACGCGAGACCAGCGCGATCTCCGCCTCGGCCACCACACACCTGGCGCGCGAGACCGCCTCTTTCGCGCCGAAGGCGCGCGCGGCTGTGCGCAGCAGCACCTTGGCGCGCGCGAGCTCCCCGAGTTGCGCCATGGCGATGCCGCGCAGCGCCAGCGCAGGCGCATCGTTGCGCAGGGCGACGCGCTTCAGCGCGCCCAGCGGGTCCCCCGCCGCCAGGGCACGTGCCGCAGCCGTGATCAGTGAGTCCATCGCAAGCGCATGCCACTCGCCACTGCGCAGACCGGTCGCGCGCCTTCGGTGCAGCCGTTGTGCCAGCGGCGGCGGAAACCGGCGGTCTTGCGGCGCCGCGCCTCGCAGCAGGTACTTCTGAAGAGCATCTAGCTGTGTGCCGCCTGCGGGCCGGACTGCGAGCGCGCGGGCCGGGCCGCGCGCAGTGCCTGATCGATAAGCTCCGTGCCCAGCTCCTGAGGGATGGGCAACTGGCCGAGCAGCAGCCGCAAATAGACCGGCGCGACGATCGAATCGATCAGCAGTCCGGCATTCACATCTGCCGCAAACTCGCCGGCCACCTTGCCGCGCTCGATCTCGGCGACGGCCGCAGCGCGCCTGCGGCTGATGTGGCTGTCATACAGTTCGCGCAGAACGGTCGGATTCCCCTGCCCCTCGGCGATCAGGTCAGCCATGACCTTGCCGAACTGGCCATTGAAGCCTTTGATCAGCTGCCGGATGGCTGCGCGCAGGACTTCCTCGGCCGGCAGCGCGCGCGCGGGTTCTGGCGCGGCCCCGAAGCGTTCATGAAACATGGCCATGATCAGCACGGCCTTCGACGGCCACCACTTGTAAAGGGTTGGCTTGCCCACGCCGGCGCGCGCGGCGACCGCCTCCATCGTCAGCTTCCTCGCGGGTTGCTCCTTCAGCAGTTGGTACACCGCATCCATGATCGCGGCGTGAGAGGCGGCGGTCTCACTGGGCGGGCGCCCCGCCTGGGCACGCCGCACGCGCTGCTGCTCAGTCATGGCCGAAGATTATCGGAACGACTCGTTAAATTAAATACTGGACAATGCGGCCTGCGTTATTTACGATACGTTCCGTATAGTTAATTTAACGCAGCATCCAGGAGTAGGACATGCAGTACGCAAGCGAAGTGATCCACCCCGTAAGCCCGCAGGATGCCTCGACGATGGCCCTATTGAGGACGCGGGTTGCCCCGATGAAGGGAAAACTCCAGGGAATCTCGGCCCGCGAACCTTTTAACGCCCTCATGGAACAAGTGGTCGCTCCCGCGGGGGTGACGTTCGCTACGGACACGGTGGGCCCCGTTGGCGGCGTCTGGGTTCGACCGGCGCGCTGCCAGGCGACCGAGGCGATACTGCACCTGCACGGCGGTTGGTTCAGCTGGGGAACCGCGCACGCCTTCCGCAACCTGGTTGGCCATATTGCGGCGCGCAGCGGCACGCAGATCTTCATCCCCGACTACCGGCTCGCGCCCGAGCATCCGTTTCCCGCAGCGCTGCACGATGTGCAGACAGCGTATCGCGGCCTGGAAATGCAAGGCGTGCGCCGGATCGCCGTCACCGGCGACTCCGCCGGAGGTAACCTGGCCCTGGTGCTGCTCGGCCTGCTGAATGAGCGGCACGCCCCGGGCGGCGTACGCCCGGCGGGAGCGGTAGTGCTGTCACCGGTGACTGACCTGACGCTGTCCGGCCGGAGCTACCAAACACGCGCAGACGCGGATCCGTATTTCGTCCGCGCGCAGGTGAGCACTCTGGTGCAAGCCTATCTGGGAGACGCCGACCCGCAAGACCCGCGCGCCTCCCCTCTGTTCGCGACACGACTGGCGGCACTGCCGCCGCTTCGGGTGCACGTTGGCGATGACGAAGTGCTGCTCGATGACTCGCGCCGTTTTGTCGAGCGTGCGGTCGCTGCAGGTGCCGATGCACAGCTCCATGTCTGGCTGGGGATGCCACACTGTTTCAGTAACGCGGTCGGCAAGCTGGAGGCCGCCGCTCAGGCGCTGGATGCCGCGGCGGCGTTTCTCGGCGAGCGACTCGCCAGCGAGCAAGCAGACCGCTGAGTACGGCGATAAGATCGCGTGGCCCCTGCTCAGGTCGTCCGCTGCCAAGAACGAGTCATGATGAGTAGCGTCGATGCTTTCATGGCGACGATGGTTGCACAGTCGCGCCCGGTACCGATCGAGCGCGCGGTCGCCCTTGCCTGGGAGCACTACGGGTTGGACACGCGGGCGACCCGCCTGACGGGTGAGCGCGATGAGAACTTCAAGCTGACCGCGGCGGACGGTGCAGAATACGTATTCAAGATAGCCAACGGTGCCGAAGATCCGGCGGTGACCGAGCTGCCGACCGCCGCGCTGCTGCACGTGGCAGCGGCCGATCCGGCCTTCCCCTGCCCGCGTGTGCTGCGCGCGCTCGATGGTGGGACGCAGATTCGTTTCGCAGATACCACGGGCATCGAACGCACGGCACGGATGCTGACGTACCTGCCGGGACGGCTGCTCAACACAGCGGCGCGCTCGCGGCGGCAGCGAGCCGCCTGCGGCAGGATCGGAGCGCGCCTGACGCGCGCCCTGCGCGCCTTCGAACATGCCGCTGCGCACCGCGCCATCATCTGGGACGTTCGACATGCGGGGCACATGCGGCGGCTGCTGACCGAGCTGCCACATTTCGCTTATCGGACTGCCGTCCTCGAGCTGCTCTCACACATGCTGCCCACCATCGAGTTGCAGTTTCCGCAGCTGCGCCATCAGATCGTGCACAACGATTTGAACGCTCTCAACATACTGGTGGATCCTCAGGAGGCAGCGCGCATCCGCGGCGTGATCGATTTCGGCGATATCACCTACACGGCGCTGATTGCCGACGTAGCAGTCGCCGCAGCCGAACTGATCCCGCCGGATTGCACCGATCCGGCCGCCGCGCGTGCTTGCGTGAGCGACGTCGCGCGCGCCTATCATGAACAGGAGCCGCTTGTGCCGCAGGAGCTGGCAATCCTGGGCGTGCTGGTTGCCGCGCGCCTGCTCATGAATGTAGTGGTGCACGAGTGGCACGTGCATCACAACCCCGCGGGTGGCCATCATGCCGCCCTGCACTCGGATTACATGGCCACGCGGCTGGCGATCGCCCAACAACTGCTGCTCGAGGAATTCACGCTGTGACGACTGTGCAACAGGACCATCGTGCAGAGCTGCTGGCGCGACGCAACCGACTGCTCGCCGCTACTTACCGCCTGTTTTACCAACAGCCGCTGCAGATCGTGCGCGCCGAAGATGTCTGGATGTACGACGAGCAGGGGCGCGCTTACCTGGATGCTTACAACAACGTTCCGGTGGTGGGCCACTGCCACCCGACGGTGGTCGACGCGTTAACCCGCCAGGCGCGCACTCTGAACACGCACACCCGTTACCTCGCGGAGCAGCCGGTGCAGCTGGCAGATGAACTGCTGGCCACGCTGCCGCGCGAACTCGGCAGCGTCGTTTTCACCTGCACCGGCAGCGAGGCCAATGATCTGGCCGTGCAGGTCAGCAAGGCGGTGACTGGCGCAAGCGGCTTCATCATTACCGAGTTCGCCTACCACGGTGCGACCGACGTCATGGCGGGGATGTCGCCGGAGGATGGCGGCATGCTCGGAGCGGGCGTCTACACGGTGCCGTCGCCACTTGCGGCAGGCGGCGCTTCCGCATTCGTGGCGCAGGTGCGTGACTGCATCGAACGCATGCGCGCCGCGGGCGTGCGCCCGGCGGCGCTGCTGGTCGACAGCGCTTTCTCCAGCGACGGGGTGGCCACCGATCCGCGTGGTTTTCTGGCCGATGCCGCACGCCAGGTGCGCGCTGCCGGCGGCCTGTTCATCGCTGATGAGGTGCAGCCCGGATTCGGCCGCCTAGGCGAGACCATGTGGGGCTTTCAGCGCCACGACGTCATTCCCGACCTGGTCACGATGGGCAAGCCCATGGGCAACGGACACCCGATAGCGGCGGTCGTCGCGCGCGCAAGCGTGTTCGACGAGTTCGCCAAGCGCCGGCGCTATTTCAATACCTTCGGCGGAAACAGCGTGTCTTGCGCGGCTGCGCTCGCAGTGCTCGCGGTGATACAAAAGCAGGGCCTGCTGGAGAACGCACGCCGCGTCGGCGAATACCTGCAACGCGGTCTGCGCGCGCTCGCTCAACGCAGTCCCGCCGTCCGCGACGTGCGCGGTGCCGGACTGTTTATCGGAGTCGAACTCGGAACAAACCCAATCAGCGGCGAGAGCGGGGCTGCCGAAGCAACGCGCGTTGTGAATGCCATGCGTCAACGCGGAGTTCTGGTAGGAGTCACCGGGCGCAGGGCGGACGTAGTGAAGATCCGTCCGCCGCTCACTTTCGCGCGCGAACACGCTGACCTGCTCCTCAACGAACTCGAGCAGAGCCTGCAAGCGCCAGCCTGAAGCGACCCGGCCGCGGAATCGCGATCGGCGACGATTCGCAGGTCCTTGCCGGACGCCGCCAGAGCCGCAGGAAATGGCCCTTTATTTAGCAGGTTTCACGAATCTCAATGTCATCCGATCCGATTCGCCGATGGCAAGATACTTGGCCCGATCCTGGTCACCGAGTGTGAGCGTCGGCGGCAGCGTCCATACCCCTTCGGCATAGTCCTTGGTGTCTTTCGGATTGTCGTTGAGCGGGGATTCCGCATCGAAACGGAAGCCGGCAGTGGCCGCCAGTTTCTTGACGTAGGCCTCATCGACGTACCCGGACTTGCGCATCTCATCGAGACTGGTACCGGGCTTGGCACGATGCTCGACTACCCCCAGCACACCACCGGGCTTCAACGCCGTGAAAAACGCGTTGAATTGCGCCTGCTGATTGCCGGCCTCCATCCAGTTGTGCACGTTACGAAACGTCAGTACGACATCCGCAGTTCCCGGCGGGCAGATCTGCACGAACTGCGGCGGGTGCAACTCCGTGACGATCACCTTCCCCAGATGAGTGGGATCAGCGGCTATGCGCTTGCGCAGGAACGCCGCATTGTCCTGGGTCTCCTTGGATGCGCCGGTGACATCTGGAGCCTCGATTGCTGCGTAGTATCTGCCCTTATCGTGTAGGTAAGGCGCCAGGATCTCCATGTACCAGCCACGGCCAGGCCAGATCTCCACGACCGTCTGCTCCGGCCGCAGTCCAAAGAACCGCAGCGTCTCCAGCGGATGGCGATAGACATCGCGTTCTGTGAACTTCGGAGTGCGTGTGGGACTTGCGATGGCTGCAGCCAGAGGGTCGGCTGTGGTTTGTGTGGCCATCGCGATGGTCGCGGCGGTAGCGGCCACTAACAGCACGATCGCCCGATGCGCGCGGATTGCCGAGGACAAGCTAGGTCTCCTTGGTCGGGTTCTGAGCCGAAGAGACCATAGCACGCCCTCCGGGGTGTCGGTGACCACCTCGCTGCAAGCCGCGCCGAGTGTAAGAATCGAGCGCTCCGATGTTCGGCAGTACCGGACCGCCTGCGGGCAGAGTAAGGACTCCGCTGATGACAAACCGTTTACCGAAAGCTCAACCGCTCGGGCCGCACAGTCCGGTGCTGCGGTGGCTGCTTGATTCTGACCCTTCGATCCGCTGGCAGGTGCTGCGCGATTTGACTGGAGCACCGGCACACGAGGTTGCCGCCGAGCGCGCCCGCAGTGCCCTGCAGGGCGCAGTCGCGCGGCTGCTTGCCCAGCAGGGCGCCGACGGGCGCTGGGCTGGCGCGACGTGGAATCGCGGCTGGAACTCCACCATGCATGTGCTGATGCTACTGCGGGAGATGGGTCTTGATCCTTCGAGCTCCGCGGCGCGCGGCGCGATCGATCTGGTCCGCGAGCGCGTGACCTGGCAGGGATGTGGCCCGGCTGCGTGTGACCGTAATGCCTTCTTTGAAGGCGAGGTGGAACCCTGCATCAACGGGCAAGTCGCCGCCGTCGGCGCCTACTTCGGTGCGGACGTGGGTCGCATCATCGGCCGCCTGCTCGCCGAGCAGCTGGCGGACGGCGGCTGGAACTGCGAGGCCGCCAACGGCTCCACGCGCTCATCGTTCAACACCACGATCTGCGTTCTGGAGGCACTGCTCGAATATGAGCGGGCCGGCTATGGCACTCCGGAAGTGATCAGCGCACGGCTGCGTGGCCAGGAATACCTGCTCGAGCGCCGCCTGTTCCGCCGCCGCGCGACCGGCGCGGCGATCGAGCGAGATCGCAAGGGTGGCGCTGTCTGGACCCGCTTGGCTTTTCCGACGTGGTGGCACTACGACATCCTCAGAGGCCTGGAATACCTGCGCAGCGCCGGCGCCGAACGCGACAGCCGCCTGGCAGAGGCGGTCGACTTGGTCGCAGCGAAGCGCGACAGCAACGGCCGCTGGTTGCTCGAGACGCTGCATCCGGGCGTGATGCCGGTCGACACGGACGCCGGCGAAGGGCAGCCGAGCCGGTGGAACACCCTGCGCGCGCTGCGCGTCTTGCAGTGGTACTGGCCGGAACACTGACGCGCCGCAACCGGCCTCTCACGACTTCCGCTCGGCACGCGACGTTTCGGGGACCGGGCGGCCATTACTTCTGCTGCGGCTGGCCACCGTCAGCAGGATAAGGCTCCTGCAGAACGGTCGATCCGGTCTCCAGCAGAGACTTCAGGTTGGACATGATCTTTGGCCAGCCGCCGGACACTGCGACGATGAATTTCGAGGGCTCACGCTCGATGGTGTGGGTGATGGAGAGCTTGACCGCAGCTCCACTGCGTTCCAGTTCTATGGTGCAGTGCGAATCGCCTTCGGCCTTGAGCTCGGGCTTGCTCTGATGCTGCCAGCGGATGACTAAGCGCCGCGGCGGGTCGGCCTCGACGATCGCGCCGGCATCCTTGATCTCGCCGTCGCTGGTTACCAGCTGCCACGAGGATCCGCGGGTCCATTGGCTGACGCAGTGCATGCCGAACCAGTACTGCTGCATGAACGCTGTGTCGTCGGTGAGAGCTGACCACAGTCTCTCCGGTGTGGTGCGTATGTAAGTGACATAGACAAAAGTCGATCTAGCCATTGGCTCGCTCCAGTCGCTGTTTAAGTTCCGCAAGCGCCTTGAGGCGCGGCTTTTCGAATTTGGCGATCCAGCGCTCGTAGATCTGCTGCAGCGGGACCGGATTGAGAAAGTGCAGCTTCTCGCGGCCGCGCCATACGATGGCGACCAGGTTCGCAGCCTCCAGCAAGTCCAGGTGCTGCGTCACCCCCTGCCGCGTCATATCCAGGTGCTCACACAGCTCGTTAAGTGAGCGCCCGTCGTGTGCATGCAGCAGGTCCAGCAGCTTGCGCCGGCTGGGATCGGCGAGGGCTTTGAATAGCAGGTCAGTGTCGCGAGGCTCTGCCATGTTTAGATGCAAGTGTTTAGTTGCCTAACTATAGGCAAGCATTAACTTGCATGTCAAGAAGCGTTACATGATCGCCGCTCTGCGCACGTTTGCTCGGAGCATCGTCCGCATGCGCCGCAACGTGTTCAGCGGCGCGCCGCGGGGCGGCTCCTGTGTCCGATAAGGCACCGCACCGGCCCATCGTGCAGGCGGAGCATTGGTTCTGCGAATGATCAGCAGCTGCCAGCTGCGCCCGCACGCTGGTGGTGAGTCGCGTGCCGGCGGACCAAACACGCGCAGCAGGACACGCCGGCGGCGCTCACGCTTCCGCGTTCCGCTATACTGAGTGCCGACTCCAACGATCGCCGCCGTGCACCCGATCAGGCTGACTATCGCCGCTGTGATGATTGCCACTGCCGTCCGCGCCGCGATTGAGGGCGCGATTACCAGAGTTGCACGAGCCCTACCCGAGCACTGAGCGGCAACGCCCCAACATCGCCACCACCCGCCGCCCGTGAACCCGATTCTTGCAACCTGGCCGCTGCTGCTTGGTATGGGCATCCTCATGCTGGGCGCCGGACTGCAGAGCACCCTGCTGGGCGTGCGCGCGACCAGCGAAGCCTTCCCCACCACTGTCACCGGCATCATCATGTCGTGTTACTACGTGGGTTATCTCGTCGGCACGCGACTGGCTCCGCAGCTACTGCGACGTGTCGGACCAGTGCGGGTGTTCGCCACACTCGCTGCGCTTGCTTCCGTCGCCGCGCTGGTACACGGCACCTGGGTGCATCCGGTTCCGTGGGCGCTGATGCGCCTGCTCTCCGGGATCTGCTTCGCCGGCATCTATGTCGTGGCGGAGAGCTGGCTCAACCACCGCGCTTCGAGCTCTAACCGCGGTCAGCTGCTCGCCATCTACATGCTGGTGCTGTATGTGGGCTTAGGTGGCGCGCAGTTCCTGCTGGTGCTGTCCAGTCCGCAGTCCGCGCAGCCGTTCATGCTCGTAGCCGCATTGATCTCGACCGCGATGGTACCCATCGTAGGCTCGGCGCAGGAGGTCGCGGGCCCCGCAGTACCGCAGCGGGTACGCTTCCGCGAGCTCTACCGCAACTCGCCGGTCGGCGTTGTCGCTGTTGCCCTCTCCGGCATGATCTCCTCGATCATTTTCTCCATGGGTCCGGTCTACTCGCGGCTATCGGGTTTCGGCACCCGCGGTGTGGCCGAGTTCATGGCCGTCAGCATCCTCGCCGCGGTGCTCACGCAGTATCCGGTCGGCCGGCTGTCGGATCGCATGGATCGGCGCACCGTGATCGCGAGTATGTGTCTGCTCGCGACGATTGTGGCGGCGGCGATCGCTGTATCCAGCCCGCTGCCACGAGTGCTGTTTCTGACCCTGGCAGCGCTGTTCTCCGGTTCGGCGCTGACGCTCTATTCGCTCTCGGTTTCGCACGTCAACGACAAGCTGGCCCCCGCGCAGATGGTTGCCGCCAGCAGCGCGCTCCTACTCATCAATGGCACGGCCGCAGCCTTCGGCCCGGCGCTTACCGGCGGCCTGATGGCTGCCTACGGTACCCGTGCGTACTTCGGCACTCTCGGCACGCTCACCGGAGCGCTCACGCTCTACGACCTGTGGCGAAAAGTACGGCGCAGCCCGGTGCCGCAGAATCAAAAAAGTCCATTCATCAACACGCGCGACCTGGTGACATCGGCGGGCCTCGACCCGGCACCCGCAGCAGGCGTGGAGCCGCTCGAGCTGCCGCGCGCGCGCGTCCTCGCCGATCCCGATGTGGCGCAAAGCGCCCGCATGCCAGCCAAGCGTCCGGACGAATTCGCAGCGTCAGATCACTATCGTCCCCCCGATTGACACCTGGGCTCCTCCTTAGAGGCACTATGCAACACTATTCGCGACGCGAGTTCATCGGCACTGTGGGCCTCAGCGGTGCCGCGCTCGGCAGCTGTCTTGCCGCCGAGTCGGGCGCGCAACGGCCGGATGCGGGCTTGCGCTCGCTGACAACGCAGGCCAAACCGATCGCGGCGGATGAGCGCCTCGCGCGCCTGGCACGACTCCAGACCCTCATGCAGTCGCAACAGATCGCAGCGCTACTGCTCGAAGCCGGCTCCTCGCTGGAATATTTTACCGGGGTGCGCTGGTGGCGTTCCGAGCGCACGACGGCGGCGTTGATTCCGGCGCGCGGCCGCGCGGTCATCGTGACGCCCTATTTCGAAGAACCCTCAATACGCGAGAGCCTGCAGATCGAGGGCGACGTGCGCACGTGGAAGGAAGACGAGAGTCCGTTCAAATTGCTCGCAGCCGCGATGCATGAGCGCGACAGCATGGTCGGTCCCCTCGCGATTGAGCCCACCACGCGCTTTTTTGTCTGGAACGGGGTGGCGGAAGAGCTGCGCGGTGCGCGCCAATTGCGGCCCGGTGCTGCTCTGGTTGGCGCCTGCCGCATGCACAAGTCCGCGAACGAGTTGGCGCTGATGCAGGTGGCGAACAATGTCACCATCGCGGCAATCCGCTACGTCCATAGCCAAGTGCAGCAGGGCATGAGCGGCACCGAGGTCCTGACGATTCTCATCGATGCCACCAACCGACTCGGCGGCAACCATGAATCGTCGCTCGTGCTGCTGAATGAGGCCTCGGCCTTTCCACATGGCTCCGCGAAGCCACAAGCGGTTCGCTCGGGGTCGGTCATACTGATCGACAGCACCTGCACGGTGCACGGCTACCAGTCCGACATCTCACGCACTTGGGTTCACGATGCGGCCTCGAAGCGCCAACACGAGGTCTGGAACACCGTTAAGCGTGGCCAGGAGATTGCGCTCGAAACTGCCAAGGTCGGCTCGCCCGTCGGCGCTATCGACCGGGCGGTGCGCGCGTACTACGAGGGTCTCGGGTGGCAAAAGGATTACCTGCTACCCGGCCTGTCTCATCGGACCGGGCATGGCATCGGTATGGACGTGCACGAGCCACCCTACCTGGTGCGCAGTGACCAGACGCCGCTCGCAGTCGGTATGTGCTTCTCCGACGAACCCGGACTGTATATTCCGGGCGAGTTTGGGGTTCGCCTCGAAGACTGCTGGTATATGACGCCGCAGGGAGCGCAGAGATTCACACCGGCCGCGAAATCGCTCGAACAGCCGGTCTAGTGACCTGCATCGCTCAGTCGACGGCTATGCTGCGCGCAGCTCTGCCGCTCGCCAGCCAGGGAACTTTGCGGTAGGTATCGGCCACCAGCCAGGCCGCCGCCGCAATCGCCCAGGAGAGGAAGAACTCCGCCACGGTGTCCTGATCCTTGGGGCTGGCAATGACCCGCGGCACCCACACGAATAATGTGAATATCCACAGCATGACGGCCTCGAGATTTGCGGCCAGTCGCGGATAAATGCTGAACAGCATCCCGGCAGCCGCCGCCAGGCTCGCCGCGCCCGTGAGATAAGTCCAGCCGAGGCGAAAGTGCATCCATTTCGGCACGAGACTGGCCGTCAGGTCAGCGTAAGCGAAGTGCGCCAGGCCGAACATCGGAAGTGCCGCGATGAGCAACAGCCGGGCGATGCGAATGCCGCTCTCGTCGACAGCAAAACGCAGCCGCCCGGGTGCGGAGCCACGCGCATATGCGGCGAACAGGCACCAGGCCCCGGCCGAGAGAGCGAGCGTCTCGCCAAAACTCTCCCAGCGCACGATGACCTGCGGGTGCAGCAGCAAACCCGGAAGCTTGAGGAGAACCAACCACAGGAGCAGAAAAGGCAACAGAAAGCGACAGGCGAGAGCGACAGAGGCACGCAGCAGCAGACCGACCCCGGTCGCGATCAAAACGGCAGCGCACAGGTAGATGACCAAGTCCCGTCCGGGCATCGCCTTGGGAATCGGCTGCCACCACTCCACGGAATGCCCGCAAACCAGCGTGACGATTCCCATGCCGATCATGGCCGCCGCAAACGCGACGCGGCTCGCTCGCATTGACATGATGACCTCCCTAAACCCTAGGATAACGCCACGGCGGATTGTGACGAAAGCGCCCTGGCGAGATAACGCCGACCGCCGAACGGTGGCCGCTGTCTGCAACCGAGGCGGAAAATCCGCTTTTCACTTTGCTTGCGCACGTCCGATGCGGACAATGCCGCCATGTCCTTATTAGCGCTGCGCGATGCCCATATCGCCTTTGGCGAGCGTCCGCTCCTCGACGGAGCGCAGTTCACCGTCCTCGCAGGCGAGCGGCTGGGACTGATCGGTCGCAACGGCACTGGCAAGTCCACGCTGCTCGCCGTGCTCGCAGGGCGCATCCCGCTTGATGCAGGCGAGCGGCAGCAGCGCGATCGTTTGCGGCTTGCGCTGGTCGAGCAGGAGCCGGTGTTGCCGACCGCGGCCAGCCTGCAAGAGAGTCTGATGCTGCGCAATCGAGCGTCAACTGCGTCAAAGAGCACGGTGCTTGCCAGCTCAGCGCCCACCGACGAGCGTGAGCATTGGCAGCTGCAGATCCGTCTCAGCGAATTCCTGCAGCGATTCGGCCTGACCGACAGCAGCTCGCCGGCCACGTACTCAGGCGGGGAACGCAAGCGTGCGGCGCTGGCTCTGGCGTTTGCACTGCAGCCGGATTTACTGCTGCTGGATGAACCTACCAATCACCTTGATATCCAGGGCATCGAATGTTTACAGGAACTGCTGCTCAAGGTTCCGTCCACGATTGTCATCACGCACGATCGCGCCTTCCTCGATCGCAGCACCAGCCGAATCATCGAGCTGGATCGTGGGGTCCTGCGCTCGTACCCCGGCAATTTCGCCGCCTACGAGCAGCGCAAGGACGAGGAACGTGCGGCGGAGGACACTGCGCGGCGCCACTTTGAGAAATTCTGGCAGCAGGAAGAGGAGTGGATACGCAAAGGGGTTGAGGCGCGCCGCACCCGTAACGAGGGGCGGGTCCGGCGGCTTGAGCAGTTGCGTCTTGAGCGTTCGACGCGCCGCGAGCGGCTCGGCAGCATCCGCTTGACTCTCGACGCCGGTGAGCGCTCCGGCGACCTGGTGGCCGAACTCGATACGGTCAGCAAACGCTTCGGCGCGCAGCCGCTCATTGAAAAGCTGTCGCTGCGGATCATGCGCGGAGACCACATCGGACTGATCGGCGCGAACGGTACTGGCAAATCGACCCTCATCCGCCTGATTCTTGGAGAACTCGCCCCGGACTCCGGCACGGTGCAGCTGGGAACCCGCTTGCAGATCGCCTACTTCGATCAGCTGCGTGCGCAGCTCGACCCCGAGACGACGCTCGCCGAGGCCATCACGCCCGGCTCGGACTGGGTGCAGATCGGGTCTGAGCGCAAACACATCGTGAGCTATCTCGGGGAGTTTCTCTTTCCGCCGCAACGTGCGCAGGCCCCGGTGCGGATGCTCTCCGGCGGCGAGCGCAATCGCCCGTTGCTGGCGCGGCTGTTCGCCCGGCCCGCGAACCTGTTGGTGCTGGACGAGCCGACCAATGACCTGGACATCGAGTCACTCGAGTTGCTCGAGCAGCGACTGCAGGACTACCCCGGCACTCTGCTGCTCGTAAGCCACGACCGGCGCTTCCTTGACAATGTCGTCACCCAGACGCTCGCCAGCGAAGGTGGCGGCGTGTGGCGCGAGTACGCCGGAAGCTACAGTGACTATCTGCGGCAGCGTCCGCAACCGGTGACCGGCCAGGCGCAGGCCCGCATTGCAGCTGCTGCAGCCCGCGCTCGTGAGGCCGCCAGCGACGCAGCAGTCCCGAAGGCCCGCGTGCGCCTGAGCTATAAAGAGCAGCGCGAACTCGCGGCATTGCCGGAAATGATCGAATCATTGGAACGTGAGCAAGCGCAACTCACCGCGCGCATGAGCGCCGCGGACTATCATCAGCAGGAAGTTGCGCAGTTGCGTGCCAACAGCAAGCGGCTCGAGGAGCTTGAAGCAATGCTGCTGGAGAAGTTCGCCCGCTGGCAGTGGCTTGAGGAGCAGGGTGCCGGATCGATCTGACCGCCTAGCCTCTGCGCGCCGAAGGCGGCGCGGCCGCCGTCTTCACCAGGGTCGCAAATGCTGCTGCGGTCGCAGCATGCGTCGCGGGCAGAAATCCTGCCTGACAGTCAACGTGCACCACGCCGCCGAAGTCCATGCCGAGATACTCGAAGGTTTCGCGGAACGCCGCCACGAATGTCGCTGAAGGCTCCGGACTGCTGGAGGTGCAGACCACAAAGCCCTGTTTTCCTCGCAGCCGGCGACCTGCGGCAAGAAGATCGGGCAGTTCCAGAAAATCAGAGACTCGATCCAGAAAGATCTTCATTGCCGGACTCACCGCATACCAATAGATCGGCGTTGCGAAGATGATCTGCTCATGCGCCAAGACGCGCTGCATGAGCGGCTCAAAGTCATCATCTCTGTTGCGATGCTGGTAGTCATAAGGCGCCATACGCAGCGCGGCCAGATCGACGACTGCGATGCTCAGCTCGAACGCAATGCGATCGATTAACTGGCCGGTATTCCCGCCGCGGCGTGCACTGGCAAACAGCGCTAGCGTACTGAGCACTGGCGGCACGATGTATGGGTCGCTGGCAAGCTCCACATTGCGATGCTCGTCACCAGATCGAGGTAGCTTGATTCCACAGGTTCGGCAGCGTAAAACCTCAAGCGCACTTGAGGTCAAGACGCCATGTCGCCAGCCAGTATTGCGCAGAAAAAGGCCGCACAGCCGCTGTCGGCGGGTCAGGCTGCCGCGCGAAGCGGGGTCGCCGTATCAACCATCCACTTCTACGAAGCCAAGGGCTTGGTCACAAGTTGGCGCAGCTCGGGAAACCAGCGTCGCTACAGCAGAGATGTGCTGCGGCGCGTCGCGATTATCAAGGTCGCCCAGCGCCTGGGCCTGCCGCTATCCATGATAAAAAAGGCACTTGAGTCCCTGCCCAGCGGCCGCACGCCTACGGCGGCGGACTGGCAACGGCTATCGGGTGAGTGGCGCAAAGAATTAGACCGCCGCATCGCTCTGTTGAAGAAGCTTCGCAGTCAGCTTGATGGCTGCATCGGCTGCGGGTGCTTGTCGCTGCGGGTGTGCCAGCTGCGCAATCCCGGGGATGCGCTGGCGGATCAGGGAGCCGGCCCTCGACTGCTGGGACCTGCGGCACCGGACAGCTAGATTATCGGCGCCGAGCCGCCCGGCGAACCTGCACCGCGCTACGCTCGTTCACCTGACGCCGCCACTCGCTCACTACAGCGGCGTT
>Ga0210385_10000577_pt1 | contig 25513 bp, 22 predicted proteins | sample IncBWH26OmetaG_FD_160107 | JGI IMG/M metagenome (GOLD analysis project Ga0210385, IMG submission 160107) | Forest soil microbial communities from Barre Woods Harvard Forest LTER site, Petersham, Massachusetts, United States - Inc-BW-H-26-O ...
TGCGGTCCGTTGCGTCGATGTCGAAGGGGGCACGGTCAATCGTCTACGCGATGCCCTTGCGCCGCTTCCTTCCGCCCAGGCCGTCGAAACCGCAGTCCTTCATGCGCGCCGACCCGCACTTGCCCGCGAACATGGCGAACTCATTGCCCGCGCCGTCAAGGCCTTCGGGTTCAATACCACCCTTGCCCCGGTCGTCGATCTCGCTCTTCCCGAGTCAACTGAAGTTCTCGGGACGCGCCCACCCGCCTTTTCGCCCACCGACGTAATCACCTACGCGCGCGCTTATCTCGCCGGTCTTGCCGCGCAGGGCATCACCGGCTGCGGCAAGCATTTCCCGGGCCTCGGCGGCGCTTCCGGTGACACCCACTTTGTCACGCCCGCCATTCCTCGCACCTGGGCGCAGATCTGGTCCGAGGATATCCTCCCCTATGCCGAACTGCATTCCGCCATGCCCATGATCATGATGAATCATGCTGCTTATCCTCAAACGCCCGGCGGAAACATTCCCGCCAGCGCTTCCGCATTCTGGATCACCAAGGTCCTGCGCAAGCGGCTCGGCTATCGCGGCATCATCCTGTCCGACGATCTTGAAATGGGTGGCATTCTCAAGTTCCTTCCCGTCGACGAAGCTGCTATCGCAGCGATCCGTGCCGGCAGCGACCTTCTCGAAATCTGCCACAGTGCCGAGCTCATTCTTCGTTCCTTTGAAGCATTGCTTCGCGAATGCGAACGTTCCATCGCATTCCGCAAGCTGCTGCTCGACCGTGCCCACACCGTCGCCCTCAAACAAAAGCACCTCTATTCCTCTGGTCCGGCGCGGCCCTTGACCCCAAATCAGTTCGCTGCCCTGCGCGAAAAGATCCTGCGCTTCGGTGAGATCATCACCGCCGACTCCACCACGGTGGATGCCATCGATCCACGAGCGATTTCGCCGGCGGAGATTTCATGACACCACGCGCCATGATAGTTGCCGGTGTCATGAGCGGCACTTCCGCCGATGGAATCGACGTCGCGATTGTCCGCATTGCCCCAGCGAAGCACAAGCCAAAGCTGGCACTGCTGGCACACGAAGCCTTTCCCTACCCTGCGCCTCTGCGCCGCAAGGTCCTCGCCGCCATGAATGCACGCGTGACCTCCACGCCCGAACTGGCTCGCCTCCACTGGCGTCTTGGCCTGGCCTATGCGGAGGCCGTTCAGCAGACGGCAAAGCGGCATCGCATCCATCTCGATCTCGTGGGTTGCCATGGCCAGACCCTCTACCACCAAGCGAAGGCCGAACCCTACGCAGGCCGCAGCATTTCCCTCACATGGCAGGCAGGCGAACCGGGCGCGATTGCCGCTGCCGTCGGCGTTCCCGTCGTTTCCAACTTTCGGCCGGCAGATATGTTTGCCGGCGGTCAGGGTGCGCCGCTCGTTTCTCTGCTCGACCACGTCCTCTTCGCCGATCGCAAACGCGGTCGTGTTCTGCAAAACATCGGTGGCATTGCGAATCTCACCGCAATCCCCGCGTCCGAAAGCAACGCCCGCACGATCGCCTTCGATACAGGTCCAGGCAACATGGTCATCGACGCGTTGGCGCAATTGCTCTTCGGGAAAGCCTACGACCGTAACGGAGCAGTCGCCGCGCGCGGCACGGTTCGAACCCCCGCTCTCGAACAGGCCCTGCAGCATCCCTATTTCAAGCTCACGCCGCCGCGCACGACAGGTCGAGAACAATTCGGCCTCGACTATGCTTCGAAATTTCTCGCCCTTTGCCGCAAGTACAGCCGCAAACCGGAAGACGCCGTCGCAACCGCAACCGCATTCACCGCGGAATCCATCGCCCACAGCTATGCGCAGTTCGTCGCAAAGCGGATGAAAGGCCGGCCCGTCGACTACATTGTTGCCGGCGGCGGAGCAAAAAACCCTACCCTGATGGCCATGCTGTCGGAACGGCTCGAGCCTTTTAACTGCACCTTCGCACCCATCGATGCGTTCGGCCTGCCGTCCGAAGCCAAGGAAGCTGCGGCGTTCGCGTTGATGGCGTGGATGACCTGGCACCATCTCCCCGGCAACGTCCCGGCTGCCACTGGAGCTCGCCGGCCCGTCATCCTCGGTCAGGTTACCTATGCGTCTTAAGTGGGCAGCCCTGTGCGCCGCACTGGCACTTTCCGCCTGTCACAACGCACAGCATGATCAGGGCACGCTCGTTTTCCTTATCGAAAGCAGTCCTGCAAATCTCGATCCCCGCGTCGGCATCGATGCTCAATCGCAGCGCATCAACGGACTCCTCTTCGACGGGCTGGTTGCCAAGGACGCGCACTTTCAATTCACGCCGGCCCTTGCGGAAAGCTGGTCACAGCCGGATCCGCTCACACTCATCTTTCATCTGCGTTCCGGCGTCCACTTCCACGACGGACGCGCCCTCACGGCTGGCGACGTCGTCTGGACCATCGACTCCATGCGCACGGGCGTCGTCGTCTCGGCGCGTGCCGCATCCTACGCCTCCGTCGATAAGCTCGCGGCCCCAGACTCTTCCACGGTCATCTTCCACCTCAAACGCCCCGACAATTTTCTTCTGGCGAATCTCGCCACGGGCGCCCTCGGCATTGTCCCTAATGGGAGCGGGCGCGATTTCTGGCGACATCCAGTGGGCACGGGTCCATTCCGCTTCGTGAGCCAGCAGATCGATCAAGACATCGTGATCGAGCGCAACACTTCCAGCTGGTCCGCTGTCCCCAAAATCCCTCGGGTCCGTTTCGCCGTAGTACCTGATGCCATCACGCAGGCACTCGAACTCCAAAAGGGTTCGGCGGACGTCGCCATTAATTCCCTTCCCATGGACACGTTGCCGGCTCTGGCGCGCGAACCGAACCTTCAGATTGAAGACGTCGGCGGTACGGAAGTTCAATACCTTGCCTTCAATACCCGTGACCCCCTTCTCAGCGACAGTCGCATCCGCCAGGCAATCGCATGCGCGATCGATCGCAAGCTCATCATTTCCACGCTGCTGCACGGACGCGCGCAAGAGGCGTCCAGTTTGTTGCCGCCAACGCACTGGGCGTGGAACGCCGATGGTCCTCACTACGACTACGATCCAGCGCGCGCCAGTCGGCTTCTCGACGCTGCCGGTCACCCGGTCTTGAGCAATGGCATTCGCTTTCACCTCACCATGAAGACCAGCACCGACGAAGATACGCGCATCCTCGTGGCCGTCCTTCAGCAGCAACTGGCCAAAGTCGGCATCGCGCTCGATCTCCGCAGCAATGAATTTGCAACCTTCTACTCCGATGTCACGCGCGGCGCATTTCAGATGTACTCGCTCCGATGGATTGGGGGCAACGAGCAGCCCGATATCTTTGGCTACGCATTCTCCACCGCGCGCATTCCGCCCAAAGGTGCAAATCGCGGCCGCTACTCCAATCCCGAGCTCGACAGACTCCTCGACGACGCCTCCACCAACATCGATACCGCGTCGCGTCGCGCCGATTACGCTCGGGCGCAACAAATCCTCGCTCGCGATCTCCCTGCCATTAACCTCTGGTACAAGGACACGGTCGTCGTTCACAGCCGCCGGGTCACTCATCTGGTCCCCACTCCCTCCGGCAACTACGTCTTTCTCGAGACCGCGGAGCTGGCCAATTCAACCCCGCTCGAACCTTAAAACTTGCTGAAGACAACCGCCCGCACCGTAAAGAATTGTAAGGTTTTAGCACTATTTCGCCCTCTGGGATTCGTGCTCAACCTTTTCCCCCGGTTGTCCGTCTACTCAAATGGAAACTTATTCAATTCCGGATACAGATCAGCACACATACCGGAGACAGCAAGAAATGAACTCAAAGATGAAAACAGCTCGGATCGCGTTCTACCTGCTTGCGCTCAGCGCAATTTCTCTCCTGCTTCAGCAATCTCTTGCCGCGCAGCAAGCAGCCCAGCGCTTCGTCGGCACCATTACATCCATCAACGGCGCTTCCCTCTCGGTAAAGACCGATGCAGGCGAAGTGAAACAGTTCGACATTCCCGATTCTGCGGTTCTCAAGCGCATTGAGCCCGGACAGAAGGATCTCAGTTCCGCTGCCGCGATGCAGCTGTCCGATCTGGCAACCGGTGATCGAGTTCTGGTGCGGCTCGACCCGAACGCACCGTCTGGCACGCAGCAGGCTCTCCAGATCGTTGCCATCAAGCAGGCAGATGTTCTGCAAAAGCAGCAGCAGGATCGCGATGACTGGCAGCGCAACGGCGTGGGCGGCCTCGTCAAATCTGTCGATCCCGCGGCAGGCACCATCGTCGTTTCCAGCGGCGCCGCGCAAACTTTGAAGATCATCACCATTCACACGGCTTCTACAACGGTCCTCAAACGCTATGCGCCCGGTTCGGTCCGCTTCGATCAGGCGCAGCCTGCTCCCATCTCTGCCGTCCTTCCCGGAGATCAGTTGCGCGCGCGCGGTGTAAAAAGCGCAGACGGCACAGATCTTCAAGCCACTGAAGTTGTCTCCGGTAGTTTCCGCAACATTTCAGGGACCATCGCATCGCTGGACGCATCTTCCTCTACCTTCACGGTGAAGGATCTCCTCACCAAGAAGCCGGTTACCGTTCACATCACCCCTGACGCGCAAATGCGCGCACTGCCCGACACCATGGCGCGCATGATTGCTGCTCGACTCAAAGGCACTTCCCCTGCTCCCGGCGCCAATCCTGGCCTTGCTGCGGGTGCCGGCTCCAATGCTCCAGGAGCGGGCAATGGGCAGTCTCGTGGCCAGGGGCGCGGCCAAAACGGCGGTGACATGCAACAGGCACTGAGCCGTGCGCCCGCGATTCAATTCTCTGACCTGAAAAAAGGCGATGCCGTCATGCTCGTCGCCGATGCGGGCAGTTCCGACGTTACGGCGATCACGCTGCTTACAGGCGTGGAACCATTGCTCGAAGCCCCACAGGCAAGCAATCTGCTCTCCAACTGGAGCATGGGCTCCGGCGGAGCCGGCGAAGGCGAAGCTCAATAGCTGCGGCTCAATTGATACCGAAACAAATTGTGAGGGATAAGTGTATTTTCGAATTCATTGCATAGTTCATTTCTTGATTGCGGTGGCTCTCTTTGTTGCCGCCGCGGCGGCAAATGGCGAGACCAGTCCGCCTGTTGTGGACGCAGCGCCGGCTGACGCGGGTGCCTCTGTGCACGGTCACGTCACCGATCAGACAGGCGCGCTGATTCCCGGAGCACAAGTTGCGGTGACAACTGCGGCAGGCGCAACGGTGGGCACCACAAAGGCCGATGCAACCGGCGCCTATGAAGTGCATGGTCTGGCGGCCGGCGGTTACATTGTCAATGTCACCTTCAACGGTTTCGCTCCTTTCACATCGCAGATCATCCAGGTTGCTGCAGGACAGATCAAGCGCGTGGACGTGTCGATGGCGGTCGAAGTCCAGGAGCAGAACATCGTCGTCACCGACGACACACCCACGGTCAATACCGATGCCGCCGGAAATGCGAACTCCGTCGTGATCAAAGGCAAAGATCTCGATGCCCTTTCCGACGATCCGGATGAGCTGTCGAATGAACTCCAGGCTCTTGCCGGGCCGTCCGCCGGACCCAACGGCGGACAGATCTACATCGATGGCTTTACTGGCGGCCAGCTTCCACCCAAGTCCGCGATTCGCGAAATTCGCATCAATCAGAACCCGTTCTCGGCTGAGTTCGACAAGCTTGGCTACGGCCGCATCGAAATTCTCACCAAGCCTGGAACCGACAAGCTCCACGGCCAGCTCATGGCCATGGGCAACGACAAGTCCTTCAATACCGGCAATCCCTTCACGCCGGATATCCCGCCCTACGACAGCTACCAGTTCAACGGGACGATCAGCGGTTCGTTTTCCAAGTGGGCATCCTTTTTCCTGAGCGCGCAGCAGCGCAACACCTCTGATGCCTACATCTACACGGCGCGCTTGTCACCGGACCCCACCGTCGCTCCGATCACTGGCGGCGTCTACAGTCCCCGCGTCCGCACCAATGTCGCGCCCCGCATCGACTTGCAATTGGGACAGAAGAACACTTTGACCGTGCGCTACCAGATGTGGCGCGACAGTGAGAGTGGCGTTCTGGGAGGCACTACCGATCTTCCCTCGCAAGCGACCGGTTCCACCTCCTACGAAAATACAGTGCAGATCAGCGACGCCGAGGTCATCAACGATCACATCGTGAATGAAACACGCTTTCAATATCTCCGGGACTTCGGCACCGATACTTCAGTCAGCGCCGCCCCACAGATCGAAGTCCCCGGATATTTCGCAAGCGGCGGATCGTCGAGCCAGTACTCCAACGATCATTCGCAACATTTCGAACTATGGAATGAGACAACCATGTCGGCCGGCGCTCACGCTCTCAAGTTCGGCACGCGTGTGCGCGACAACCGCGATGCGAACTCGACAAATTCCAATTTCAACGGCACATTCAGCTTTGCATCGACTACGGCCTATCAGCTTCTCCTCACAGATCTGTCGCAGGGCCAGACGTTCACCCAGATCGCCGCTGCATGCCAGGTTCCGGGCTCAACTTGCGCTCTTCCCAACAAACTCACCTATACCTACGGTCCCCTGCCCGCTCTGGCCAACGTTTTCGACGCCGCGCTGTTCCTTCAGGACGATTGGAAAGCCAATCGCTTCCTCACGCTTTCCGGCGGCATACGCTGGGAAACCCAGAACCACATTGCCGACCATAACGACTGGGCTCCGCGCGTGGCCTTTGCCTATGCGCTCGACGGTCACAAGAAAGGCGCTCAACCCAAGACCGTGCTGCGCGGCGGCTTTGGCACTTTCTACGACCGGTTCGCATTGACCAGCTTGCTCAGCGCCGAGCGGCAGAGCGGCGCCGCAAACAGCCAGACACAGGTCTCTATTTCCAATCCGACCTGCTTCGACGCTACGAGCCTAAGCAACATCAATCTCGCTTCCTGCGGCACACCTGCCTCAAACGTAAACACCATCGTGCAGATCTCCCCGACGTTCCGATCGCCTTATACCGAGCAATTCGGAGGCAGCATCGAGCGCCAGTTGACCAAGACAACAACGCTGACGGCAACCTACCTCCGCTCCTTCGGCGTCCACCAGCTTGTCACCCGTGACGCAAACGCCTATGAACCGCTGCCGGGCACAACCTTCTATAACAGCACCACAGGGCCCCGCCCCGATCCGTCGCTGGGCATCGTCGATCAGTTCTATCCAGAAGCAGTCTTCAAGCAAAACCAGATCATTCTGAATCTCAACGCGCGTATCAGTCCCAAGCTTGGCATCTTTGGTTTCTACAACTGGACCAACGCCAATACCGACGGCGGCGCAGGTTCCACGGCATCCAACTCCTACAACCTCAGCCAGGACTACGGCCGCGCAAGCTTTGCCTCGACCAACATGGTCTTTCTCATGGCCAATTACACGGGGCCATGGGGCATTCGCTTTAACCCCTTCCTGATTGCGCAGTCCGGCAAACCCTACAATGTCGTCACCAACCAGGACCTCACCGGAGACAACTTTTTCAATGACCGGCCGGGCTTGGCCACGTCAGCGGATTGCACCTCGAGCACAGGAGAATTTGTACAAACCTCCTTCGGCTGCCTCGACACAAACCCGCAGCCGGGCGAAGCGCTCCTTGGCATGAACAAGGGAAACGGTCCCGCAGCCGTTGCGGTCAATCTGCGCATCAGCCGGTCGTTCGGTATCGGCCCCAAGCTTGAGTCCTCGAATGCCAACGGACAAAACCGCGGCGGACCGGATGGCGGTGGACCCGGAGGCGGTGGTGGCCGGGGTGGCGGTCCTGGCGGAGGTGGACCGGGTGGCGGCGGACCTGGCGGGGGCCTCGGACCCGGAGGATTGGGCGGTGGCGGAGGTGGTCCCCGCGGCATGTTCGGCGGAGGAAGCACAGGCCGCAAGTACAGCCTGAACTTCAGCGCGCAGGCGTTGAACCTGTTCAACGACATCGACTACGGAACACCGACGGGTTCGATTGCTCCGGTCGAAACAAGCCCGGGCGTCTGGGGCCCCGGCGAACGCTTCGGCCACTCCTACAGCCTCGCCAAGGGAATCTTTGCGTCTCCCACCAGTTCGGCGGCGCGACGCATCTTCTTTCAGGCGGAGTTCACCTTCTGATCGAATCTCTCAACCAAAATCAAGAAGGCTGGGGCAATTGCTCCAGCCTTCCTTGCTTTGCAATCAGTGTCCAGCGGCCAGTGTCGCCGCCCGCGGCAGCTCCCCAAAAGCGTCTGTGAGGGAGATGACTTGCAGCTTGGCCTTGATCGCATCCAGGGTCGCCGCGCTTGTCACTTGAATCTGTGTTGTCTCTCCCGGCAGCAGATCGAAGTAATTGTCCGACACCGAAGCAACCTGGTCGCCGAAGGACAGATAAACGTCGCGCGCTAAAACCGGCGACGTAATGCGCACTGCATAGTGCCCGTCTGCGCCTGAAGCCTGAACATTCAGTTGAGCGGCCTTCAAATGCACTTCCTTCGTCGGCGCAAGATAGATGAGATTGCGAGAAATCGGATCGGCTCCCGCGATCAAATCCGCGACCACAAACACGCGCGACGTATCGGCCGCACCGGCCTTCACCAACTTTTCCAGAGGCCATTCGAGATAGACCTTGCTGGCCAAAGCATCCACAGAGATGTCGTGCTTTTCTTCCAACAGCACCTTGCCGTCGAAGTCCATCAGCCGCACGCGCAGCGCAGCTGGCTGCGCCGTCGTCTTGTCCGACACAATGTAGACCCGCACGCTTCCGTTTTCAAGGTGCGGAGACACCAGAATGGGAGCATAAAAGCGACGCGCATAATACTGCAGCGCCTTCCATCGACCGTAATAATCGATGCTCGACCAGGAAGCCACGGGCCAGCAATCGTTTAATTGCCAGAAGATCGACCCCATCGTGTCCGGCCGCGAGCGTCGAAAATGTTCCGCACCAATCTTGATTCCTTCGGCCTGCAACACCTGGCTTACATAAAGAAAGCTGGCAAAGTCCTTCGGTTCCGGATAATCCCTGAGCAGATAGTCGTGAATGATCGAATTGCCTTCGTTGTTCTTCTGGTGCGCCAGCATGACGGGAGTAAAAATGTTGGTCCGGTCCGCCGGTTCAGTGAAGCTCTCGACTGTTCGCATCTCGGGGAACGACTGAAACCCGTATTCCGTCACGAACCGCGCGTGATGCGTCTCATACGTCGAAAACGGAACGCGCCCATGCCACACATCCCAAATGTGCGCATCGCCGCTTTGGAACTTGTCGCTCAAATCTTCATAATCCGCGCTCGGCGAACTCGGCCAGTACGGCGTCTCCGCATCCAGCCGCTCCACCACTCGATTCAAAATGCCGCTGAACTCTGTCAGATAGTCCTGCCACATCTTGAATTTCACCTCGGGCGCCAGCTTGCTGCGATCTCCCCAGTTCAGCGCGACCTCGGTCTCGTTGTTGCCGCACCAGACCACCAAGCTGGGGTGATTGCGAAGCCGCCGCACCTGGTCTTCTGCCTCCGCTTCGATTGTCAGCTTGAAAGGATAGGTTCCGGGCTGCCAGTCGTTGCCAAACATGAAGTCCTGCCAGACCATGATGCCCAGCTCATCGCAGATCTGATAGAACTCGTCGCTCTCGTAGTAGCCGCCGCCCCAGTGGCGAATCATGTTCATGTTTGCGTCGCGCGCGGATTCCAGAATCCTCCGGTATTGGGCCGTCGTCACGCGATTCGGAAAGCTGTCGAACGGAATCACGTCCGCGCCCTTCGCAAACACCGGAATCCCATTCACCACCAGCTGAAAGCTTCGCCCCCACGGATCAAGATGCCGATCCAGCACAATCGAGCGCAGCCCGGTCTTCACCGTGCGTTGATCCGCGCCGACAATTTTAGCGGTGAACTCATACATTGCCTGCTCACCATAACCGGCCGGGTACCAGAGCTTGGGCTGGCGTATTTCAATCGGAAGATCGACGACATTCTCTCCCTCATGCAGCGCCACTCTCCGGGTCTGGACCGCCGGCTTCCCGCCCTCCGAGTACTCCACATTGACCTGCGCCTGCCCCGCGGCGGAAGCCTGGATGGTCACCTCGGCATCCACATGCGCCACATCTCTGCTCACATCGCGCTGGCGAAGGGCGAAATCAGCGAGGCGCATTTTGTCCCACGACTCCAGACGCACCGGACGCCAGATACCGCTTGTCACAAAGGTCGGACCCCAGTCCCAGCCGTATTCATAAGCCGCCTTGCGGATATAGGTCTTTGGCGCGGTGCCGGTCTTCGGCTGCCACGGATCCATCGCGGCCACTGCCTTGGCCGCTGCAATCGGCGAAGGAAACACGACGCGCAACTCGTTCTCCCCGGCGTGAAGATGAGCTTTCGCCGGCACGCGCCAGACTCTGAAGCTGTCATCGGCGCTCAACAACTGCGCTCCATTCAGGTAGACCTGCGCCGCCGCATCCAGGCCATCGAAGACAAGGTCCACATTCGCGCGAGACAGCATCGCCTGCGGCACGTCCAACGAATCCCGGTACTCCCAGCTCGCATCCTGAATCCACTGCAGCTTCGACTCGTTATCCCGATAAAACGGATCATCGATCTTCTTATTCGCGAGCAGGTCGAGATGCACATCGCCTGGAACCGTCGCCGGCAGCCATCCGGCATCGGCAGCCTGCGGTGTCGTTGTCACCTGACGAAACTGCCATCCGCGATCCAGCTCCATCGCCGCATTCTGCGCTCGACTCGTCTGCGCCTGCGAGTTGAACGCCCCTGCCAGTGCCGGCACGCAACACCACAATACGAGCAGCTTGCATCGCATCGAACTTCCTCCAGAGGCCGTTGCATGAAAAAGTAGAAATATCCGGCCAAAAATCCGCTGACAAGGTTATCACGCTCAGACTTAGCCGAAACGTCAGCCCCTGGGACCCAGCATCGCGGCGTAAAAGCATTCCCACTCGGCTGCTCTTGTGTCCATGCTGAAGCTCTTCACGATGCGGCCTCGTGCTTCCTTGCCCTGCTTGTCCTGCTGATCCGCAGGAATCTGCATCTGCGTCATCATCGCAGACGCCAGGGCCTCCGGATTCTTCGAGGGCACAATCATGCCCGTAGTACCCATCAACTCACGCACCCCGCCCACATCCGTCGCAACCACCCGCTTCTCCATGGCCATTGCCTCGCCCACCACCAACGGCATCCCTTCCCAGGCAGACGGCAGCACAAACCCATCCGCCGCATCGAGCAGTGCGGGGATGTCGCGCCGAAGTCCCAACCAACGCACGCGCGCCGTTGTCCCTCGCTGCGTCGCGATCGATGAATATGCCTCATGTGCTTGTCTCTCGGAGCGATCCATCGCTTCGCCCGCAATCCATAACTGCACTTCGGGAATCTGGGGCCACAACCTCTCGAACGCTTGCATCAGATTTGGATAATCCTTTGCCGGAACCATCCGCCCCACCGCCAGCCACACAAAATCCTTGCTTGCACCCAACTTTTCGCGCGTGGCCAAGCGCCGTTCCGCATCCGGCGCTAACTCTGCCGTATCGATTGCATTGGTCACGACTGAGCACTTTTCTTGCGGCACCGCTCCGCAGGAGATCACGCGCTCCGCAACCGCGTTGCTCACGGCGGTGGCATGAAGCGCCAGCACATCCGTCAATCGATACAACTGCATCCGCAGCCAGCCACCATCGTGCACTGAATGGATCGTGGTTATCACAACAGGCGCGCCGCCCATCGCCCGCAAGATCCGGGCCGCCATGTTTGCGGGAAATGTGTGGCCGTGTACCAGGTCTGGTCTGAAGGCCTTCAGCACATTGCGCCCATGAATCAGCCCGAGTACTGCGCTAAACGGTGTTTTCCGCATGTCGAGATAGGCCACTTCGACATCGGTCGGCCATTCTTGTGTCAGTTTTTCGCGCAGCACCACGAGCAGTACCGCATGCCCGTGGCGTGCCATGCGCTCCGCGAGCGCCACGACCTGTTTCTCGGCTCCGCCTACCCCGAGCGAGGTGAGCAAATAGGCGATGCGCATTCCCACGATCCTTCGGTCCAGACGATCCTTCAGTCCAGACGTAGGAACGATGCTATTGCGAAGGTATTAGATTTTGCTGTGTTTCCCGACACTTCGCTGCAACAGCGTGTCGACGGCGAACAGACCAGGCCCAAGGATCAGGATAAGCAGCGCTGCGAACCAATAGGTATAGGGCGATGCGCCGTAGAAGTCGTCAGGCTTTGAAAGGATGTGCGAAAAATTCACGCGATCATCCGGCACGCTGAGATAAGCGACCGTCATGTTCACAAACAGCACCAGCGACGTCAGCCGCGAAAGGAGCCCGAGCAGAAAAAACGCGCCACCGAACAACTCCACGCTGCCGCACATCAGTGCCGTCATGTGCGGGGCCGGCAGATTCAGGGAGGTGAAAAAGTCCGTGACCTTGTCGAGATGCGTCAGCTTGCCCCAGCCATCCTGGCAAAACTGGAAGCCCCAATAGAGCCGAATCGCAAGCAGCAGCGGGCTCTGCAGGCGATTCAGGAGCGCAGCCAAGCGGTTGTAAAGGCCCACGATCGCTAACATGGCTCTCCAATCTGGCGGGAAGCGTTGAATGCTGTCTTTCCGTCTTCGCAATGAAGACGCAGTGCACCTTGTCAAAGTTACAACGCGAATGTATGCATCGCAGACCGGCCCGCTATGCCTTCACCAGAATTTCCAGATCCGGCGCGCAGATCCAGCCCAGTTCCGACCACTGCGCAAACCAATTCTGGATCAGCCGCGGGCGGCGTTCCTGCGGAACCTTTGATCCGATGAATCCGGTCTCCAGCGCATCGGCCAGCGTCAACCCTTGCCGCAATGCGCGCAGCGTTGAAAACTCCTCGCGCTGCAGCCGCAGATAGTAGACCGAGTAGTCCACGCGATGCGCCGCAAGCCAGATCGGCCTTCTTCTCAAGCCCGGCAGCTTCGCAGGCGTCTCGTCTTCCTCATCGTGGCTCACTCCGGCCTCGGTGGTCTGCCGTTTCTCTCCTTTGTGCAGATTCAAGACCAGGTCATCGGCCGGATACTCCAGAGCCACGAGTTGCAGATGCGGTTGCAGCCCCAGCCTCGAACCCGCGTCGAGCGTTGCAATCTGTTCCAGCGTCAGCGGCGACCACTCCGCAGAATCAAACGCCTCCACAAACGCCCACTCCATCCGCGCAACATCCACCGCCAGGCGATGACGCCGCCCTGCGAACTGCGGATGCGCGGCCAGCCAGTCCGGCAACTTCCCGCCAAGATTGCGTAGCGTGAAGGACTGGTTCGGATGCTCTGTCAAATACGCGATCGACAATTTATGAAACGCAGGCGCGCCCACCACCGCGCGCAGTCCGGGAAAATCTTCGGCCAGCGCCCCCAGAACGCGATACCAGTATTGCCGGTTGTAGATTTCGAGACGATCAAACGGCGTCAGCAGTTTGTTGGGCGCAATAAACGAGCCGGCAACGTCGCGCATCGCCCGCCCATCGGCTGCAGTCGTCACCATGTTGTCATCCGGCGTCAGTGGCTGCATCACCGCAGCGGCCATAGCGCGCTGAATCGCCTCAAGCGATCTCGGCCCCGCGCTCATTGCCCTGCCTCGATCAAATGTCCCGCGTGTTTCTGCAGATATCGCTCCGCCTTCTTGGCCTCGTTGTGCACTTCTTCGAAGCTCGGAATGTGATCGTCCCATTCCAGCAGCGTCGGCGTTGGCCCGCAACGCTCAATTGCCCGCGCATACAGCTGCCATACAGGATCAATTACCGGATGATCGTGCGTGTCAAGGATGTATTTCTCATAGCGCGAATGCCCGGCAACATGGATTTGCGCCACGTGATGTGCAGGGACCGCATTCACGTATTCCAGCGGGTCGAATTCGTGATTCACCGACGAGACATAAATGTTGTTCACGTCGAGCAAAATCCCGCAATCAGCCCGCTCCACCACCTCGTTCAGAAACTCCCATTCCGTCATCTGCGAGGCTGTGAACGCGGCATACGAGCTTACATTCTCCACGGCAACCGGAATCTCCAGGGCATCCTGCACCATGCGCACGCGCTCGGCCGTCCGCTCTACCGCTTCCCAGGTGTAGGGCAGCGGAAGCAGGTCGTGGGTATAAGTTCCATCCACCGATCCCCAGCAAAGGTGATCGCTCAACCAGGGAGTGTTCGTTCTTCTGACCAGTTGCTTCAGCCGCCGCAGATGCTCCGGATCGGGCGCCGTCACCGAGCCGAAATACATCGAAACACCATGCTGCACCACGCGGTACTGCTCAAGTATTCGATCGAGTGTTGCCAGCGGCCGGCCCGCATCGATCATGAAATTTTCCGAGATGATCTCGAACCAGTCCACCACCGGCTTGCGCGAAAAAATATGCTCGTAATGCGGAATCCGCAGTCCGATCCCGATGCCGTGATTCGAAAATGCGTTAAATCGATTGCCGGCCATAGGTGGGAAAGAGTCTCTTGAATCCAATCCGTGAGAGCTTCGGCACAAATGAGAAAGGGATCGAGCGCGGAAATCCAGCTGCGTTCAGCAGCGTCTTCCTGCCCGATCCCCGAAGGAAACTAGACCAGCTTCGGCATCTTGCTGCCATCCGTCGCGCAGCCGCCCTTGCCCTTGCAGCTGTTCTTGGCCTTACAACCGTTGTCGCTGGATTTGCAGCCACCCTGGCCCTTGCAGTCGTTCTTGCCTTTACAGGAATGCTTGGCAGGCTTGTCCTGGCCGGTGTACATCAGGCCGGCCTTCGTCGCCTTCACCGAGCTGCCCTTCGCCGTCGTTCCCGTTGTGGCCGCCTGGGCCGCAACAGTTCCGCCCATCAGGCCGGTTAGAGCAGCAGTCAGCAGCAGAGCGTTCAAGGAATTCTTCATGGATTTAGACCTCGCTTCGGGTTGGGGCGGAACGCGTCCGCCAGTTGCGACTCGACAGGGCTGTTCCGGAGAAGCCGGCCCCGCACTTTCCATGGCACGCACTCTAGGAGTGCGGTCACGTGCGAAAGGTTACAAGGAACAGGGGTACACTGAAAATGAATTTCTTTGCCCCGGTCCCTTCTTCTCATGAACGGGTCCCAACGCCTCTTGGATTGGATCAGGCCCCATCGATTACCCTGATGCTGTTCCTGTTCCCCAATTCTTTCGAGTTACTTGAGGAGGCCCGGGTTGAATTCCCGCAGTTGGAATACCGTGAGCTGGGCCAGCGTATTCATTGCACTCGTCCAGAGCCTCTGCACTGCCGTCCTCACCATCAGTGCTCTCCGCGTCGCAATTGGCCTGACCGCGCTTGCCGCTGCAGGCGGAATCTACGCCCCGGCCAAAGGCTTCCATCAGGACGCCATTCGCATTCCCATGTTGATCCTTGCCACGGCCGGCGCCGTCCTCAACCTTGCCGTTCTTGCCTGGAAACGCCACCTGCGCTCCAACCCTGCAGCCCAATGGCGCATGCGCGAACGCAGTGCTAAAGAGAAACGCTCCGAGCGCCTTCAGATCGCGCTGGCCATCATCACTCTGGTTCTTGTCGGTCTCGAAACATGGACTCACCCCATGGTTCACCGAACCGGGCCGCCGCCGTGTGTTGTCAAAGGAAACTGCGTCTGAAGCGATCTCAATCAGCCGCCGCTGCGCTCCAGTTCCTCGTCGATCCTGGCATGCAGCCGCTCACTGAAACCCGCGGGCAACTCAAACACGCGATCATCGGCCACAAGCACCACCACGTTCCGCGTGGAGTCCAACACAGCCGAACAGATCTCGCACGTCTCCAGGTGCTCGTCGATTTCCGCGCGCAACACGGGATCCACATCGCCCTCAATGTAAGAGGAGATATGCTCCCATACGTGTTTGCAATCGATCCTCATGCGCGCCCCCCAAACAAGCCCTTGCGCTTTGGCGCAAACGCTTTCATTTGCGGAGCCAGCTCCTTTTGCAGCATGGCCCGAGCCCGGTGCAGCCTCACCTTGACCGCTCCCTCGCTGATGCCAAGAGCCGCCGCCGTCTCGCGGATATCCATCTCTTCGATGTCTCTGAGGATCACAATGTTACGGTAGATCTCCGGTAGCCGGCCCACTGCCGCGCGGATCAGCTCCCCGAGCTCTTTCTGTTCCAGGGCCTCAGAGGGAATCTCCCGCCAGCTGGTCAGAATCGCCGGCGTGTAATCCCCCGTCGCTTCATCGGTTTCCGCGTCCAGCGAGTCTTCCCGCCGGTTTCCCAGCTTGCGCAATCGTCCCAACCCCTCATTGCGCGCAATCGACAGCACCCAGGTCCGAAACTGCGCTTCTCCGCGAAAAAGATGCAGGTTTGTATAGGCCTTGATCACGGTTTCCTGCGCCACGTCTTCCGCTTCCGCATCGTTTTTTAAAATCGAAAGAAGCAGAAAATAGATTGAGCGTTCACACGGCCGGATGAGCTCGTGAAACAGCTCCTTTTCTCCGCCCAAAATCCGGCGTATCTTCTCGGACTCGCTCTCCGCATTTGGGCTTGTCATCGTGGAACCCAGCTTCCCTATTTATCAGGCCCGGTCGAACAATCTGCTTCTCCGAACTGCCCCCGCCTAACTCGCAAAACTGTACAAGACTTCCTTCCTAACTTTTACTATCTAAATAGAATCCTTATGCCCAAAATCACAATTGGGCTGTACAATCACTCCACGAGGATACCCCATGGCAGGAGATATTCAGCTCACTTGCAGCGACTGCGGGCAGGACTTTACCTTCACCGCTGCTGATCAGGCGTTCTTCCAGGAACGCGGTTATTCGACTCCGAAACGCTGCAAGCCATGCCGCATGGCAAAAAAAGCTGACCAAGGGGGGGGATCCGGCGGGTACCGTTCGGCTCCGTCGCAAGGGACGCCAGTCATTTGCTCCGGCTGCGGGCAGCCAACCACAGTGCCCTTCGAACCGCGCGGTGATCGTCCTGTCTTTTGCCGTGATTGCTACCAGGCACGCAAGGGTAGTGGCGGCGGTGGCGGCGGGCGCGGGCGCGGACGCTGATTGAATGGATTCCGGCATCCAGGTGAGAAAGCTGGATTGACCGAAAACGCAAGTCACACCATCACACGAAAGATCGATCGGGCTCCCTCACCCATCCACATCATTCGTCAGGGCGGATCTTCCGCCCTTTTTCAATGCTCCTCATGGCAGCCTTCCTCTGCAAAGATCGGCCCCTCGCAATTCTCCTGTTCATCCTTGCAACTCCCTCTTGCGCACAGTCTCCACCTTCCCCTCCTCAGAACTGCAGCCTCCATGTTCACGTCGACAATGTACGCAACACTCGTGGCGTCATCGGCCTGTTGCTGTTCGCAACGCCGGAGGGCTGGCCGGAAGATGTAACTCGGTCGGTCCAGCACAAAGCTTCCTCTATCGCCCCAGATACACTCGACGCCAACCTATCTTTCGATACCCTTTCGCCCGGCAAATACGCGGTCGTCGCCCTCCACGATGAGAATGCAAACATGAAGCTCGACCGCAATTTCATCGGCTGGCCCAAAGAGGGCTTCGGCTTCTCAAACAATCCCCGCATCGGCCTGGCGCCCGCTTCGTTCAACCAGGCACTTTTCCTGGTCCAGTGTCCGGCAACGGACACCACAATTCACATGGTTTACAAGTGATGCAAGCGCCTCCTGACTGGAGATGGGCGTCATGACAAAACTTTCATTTACTTCAATCATCGCGAAAGCTACACTGGCCTGACAGGTCCAATTTCCGACTTTGACCGGGTCCAGGCGTTTACATCACTCATGGCAGTAAATCGAATCGGCTACATATACCCACTTCGGACCCACGATCAGCGGAACGGCCGCTGCCGACCGCGCCCTCGATTCCATCCGATCGCCTTGGGGCTGCTTGCCCTTTCCGTTTCATCCCCTCTTTTTGCCGCAGCCAACGATGCCGGCGCTGTTCTCGCGCAACAGCGGCAGCGCATCCAGGCCGCTGACTACCGCGTGACCGGAAGACTGGTCAACGTCGATGCAAAGGGTGTCCGCACCAGCTACGGTCTCACGATCAAAGCCCATTGGTTTCCCGAGTCCTTGCGGATACTCGTCGATATCACTTCTCCCGCGTCCGCCCGCCAGCGCGTCCTGCTTGAATTGCAGCCCAACGGAGAAGAAAAGGTCTATTTGACAAAGCCCGGCGACACGGCGCCAAAGCTTGTGCCCGCCTCCCGTTGGAACGAGAGTTTCCTGAACGGCGACTTCGGCTATGAGGATTTTCTCGAGCCCGAATACTTCTGGCCCAGCCAGGCGGACCTCGGTCCCACGCGTCGTGGTGCACGCGATTGCAACCTCATCAAAAGCACTCCTGCCGCTTCTGATCCCACACGTTACTCCGAGGTCCGCACATGGCTCGACAACACTATCGGCTTTCCTGTATATGCTGAGAAGACTCTCAAAACTACCGGCTCCGTGAAGGAATTTACTTCAATCGATCTGCGTCACGAAGGTGGCGTCTGGTCAGCCGGCCAGGTACAGGTGGACGTGCGCGACAAGCCAGGTTCGACACTTCTCATCATTGATCGCGGGTCGGCCAAAGCCAACCTGACGATGAAAGACTTCAGCTCCGCCACGATGGCACACTTCGAAGGAGGTCTATGAAATTGCTCGAAGTGCTCGCTGTCTTGATGGCGGGCGTTCTTCTCGTCGGTTTTCTCTACCAGTGGATTGGTGGAGTGCGAGACCGCAGGCGTTTCGCCGGCGAGGGCCGCTGGATCGATATCGGAGGCGGCAATAACCTTTACCTGCTCGAGAAAGGTTCGGGCGGCCCCACAGTTCTTTTCGAGTCCGGCATCGCGGCCACCAACCTGAACTGGTTTCACATCCAGGAAAACGTCGCGCAATTCACCGGTACCGCTTCCTACGACCGCTTTGGTCTCGGCTGGAGCAGTCCCAGCAGCAGTCCGCGTACCCCCGGCAACATCGCAGGCGAGTTGCACGCCATGCTGGAGCGCGCCGGCATCGAGCCGCCCTACGTGCTCGTCGGTCACTCCTTTGGCGGCCTCGTTGTGCGCCGCTTTGCCATCGACTATCCAGAAGAGGTTGCAAGCGTTGTGCTCGTCGATCCCATGCGCTGCGACGAATGGCCTCCCGTCAATCCCGACCGTCAAGCCGAAGTCGATCGCGGTCGCCGGCTTTCCAATTACGCAATTCCCATTGCCCGCATCGGCCTGGCGCGCCTCGCCATCACCTCCGCGCTTTGTCGCTCAGGCCTCATCTCGCGCGCCATTGCCGGCGCCAGCGGCCAGGGCGCGCAACATGTCTTCACGCGCGTCACTGAAGAAGTGGGCAAGATGCCTCGCGAAGTATGGCCTGCCGTCGCCGCGCATTGGTCCAGTCCCAGCTACTACGCCGGCATGCGGAGCCACGTAGCGTCTGTGCCCGATTCTGTGCGCGAGATGCTTGCTTCCGAGCCCATCCGCGACATTCCGGTCCTGCTGCTTACGCCGGAAAAGTCCACGCCGCTTTCCGAGGGATGCCTCAGCCTTATCGGGGACAACGTCACACAGGTCATCGCCCCGCGCAGCGCGCACTGGATACACCTCGACCAACCGGACTTCGTCATCGACTCTATCCGGACCATGGTCGCCGCGGCACGGCCCGAACCCGCAGCCATTACCGCCTGATCGCTGCTTTTATTTCTTTTCGTCTGCCATGAAGGTGGTCCACGGGCCGGCCTTCATATCGTGGAGAATGGACCTCTCCCACGCGAACTGCGGATGCGCAACCAGGAACGGCGCAACCAGAAAGTCTTCTCCGCACGGATGCCCCGCCCTGCCGGTAAAGCTCAGCTTTGCCGCCATGTCCGAGTCCATCACTTTCCCCGTCACCGCGCCGCCTGGAACGTACGGTGCATCGCCCCACACCTTCTCACCCACGGGCGATGTATCCTGGTGGCCGCACAGGCTACGCTTTCCCGCGTCCACCTTGTGCTCAAACGAGTCGTAGTGGTCTGAAAGATAAGCTTCCGCCAGCGTCGTATCCAGCTTGCCGTAGTGCTCCTTCATGAACTCCTCGGCGCGAATGTGCCGGGCATTCATCGAGCTCTCTGGATCCTTCGGGTTGAATCCCGGTGTATCGTCCTTGATCAGTTCCGGATTGGCCGCAAAATTCGACGACACAAAGTAGCCATCCTTCTTCTTCGTCAGCGGCGTGTGGTGCAGCCCCAGTTCCAAATATGCGATCTCACCTGTCTTGCGGTCGCCCACCAGCCAGGAGTTCGCGTAACCGCCGTTGTCTCCTTTGCGCATCACCGCGGCATACTCGTCGATCGACGTTGCATATTGCATTGCCTTGCGCGAACGATCAAACTCCGGGATACCGTTTACGTCAAAGCCCTTCGCCATCGGCAGCGTGGTCTCTGTAATCATCAGGCCCGCCGCATTCACGCCAAAATCGTCCTGGCTCGTAATGACGCCCGGCTCGCCGTCCATCATCAGGCGCTGTCCGCTCTGCGGCTGAATGTCGAACACCACCGTCCAACGTTCGCCGTCTGCATACGACGACCAGTTGCTGTGCGCGATCACGATCTTGCCATCCTTTGTGGCCGAGCCCGTCGCAATAAACGCGCTGCACTTTCCCGGCGCCACCGCAGCCGGCGGATTCGGCTTGCCTTCCTTCTTGTTCACCGTTGGAAGATAGTAGTTGCTCAATTCAATATCGCCATTCAGAGCCACAATGTCCCACAGATCCAGCTTGGATCCCTGGGCATGCAGCCCTTCCACAATCCCCTTCAGCTCTTCCTGATATTCCGGCTCAATATGCGGCCACAGCACAGTCCTGGCCGAGTCCCTGAAGAAGCTCCACGGCCGCTTGTCTTCGTGCGGAGCAGTCACCGTATAGACATGCACGTTGTCATCAATCTCATGAGCCAGCAGATAGCCATGCTGGAATCCGACTTCTGCCGGCGTCCCTTCGAGATGCACGTACGTCCAGCCACCGTCTGTGAATTTGTAGGCTCCCTTCAGCCGCGCGTCGCGCATGCTTACGCCCGCAGCCGCTGCTGCAGCACCTGACGAAGTCTTCGCATCAGCATGCGTGAAGTTGGACACAGTCGCAAACGCGAGCAGGCAGATAGGCAGGGAACGGCGAAGCAGATGGGGCATTGAACCTCCTCCGTGGTTTGTCTGAACATAACAGCAATTGTCGAAAAATGCCGCAGCACACTTGAGCAATGGGAACCGCCCGAAGAAGCTGTGTTCTCGAACGAAACGACCTAGTGCTTCTTTCCCGCCTTGGGTGCAGGCTTCTTTGCAACAGGCTTGGGCGTCGGCTTCTTCTTCGCAGGCGCAGGCTTCACCTTGGCCACAGGCTTCGGCGTGGGCTTTTTCGCCGCCGCTTTCACCGGAACTTTTGCGGGGGCCTTTTTGGGTGCTGCCTCAATCTTCGCGACGGGCTTCTTGGGGGCTGGAACCGCTGCCTTCGCGGGCACCGCTTTGGCTGGAACCGGCTTCGTTGCATGCTTGACTTCCGGTTTCCCCTTTGTCGCAACCGGCGCCTTCACTTCTTTTTCTGGCTTTGCAGGCGCAGCTTTCGCAGGGACCGCCGCCTTTCCTGTTCCTGCTTTGGCGGCAACTTCCTTGCCTGGTTTGGCAGGCTTCTCCGGCGCGCCTTTCTTCTTGCCGCCCTTTACAGCGACAGGCTCTTCATCATCGTCGCCATCCTCTTCGCCGTCTTCGTCGCCTTCTTCATCCTCCCCGTCTTCCAGGTCGCCCTTGGGGATGGGTATGCCGAGATCGATCTCTTCGTCCTCGCCGCCAATGTCATCCAGATCGTCGTCGCCGCCCGCTTCCGCTGTTTCGTCCTCGTCCTCAAACGAGCGCTCCTTCACCTTCTCCACGCTTCGTTTGGCACGGGAACGCTTGATCGTCACCTGTGGGGGCGGCGCGGGCGGAGAATGCGGCTCCAGGAATGCCCGCATTTCTTCCGGCGTCGTCAGCTTTCCATCGATCAGTTCGAGGAAAATCAAATGCAGAAGTTCTGCATACTTCGGTAGATCCGGCGTAATCCGCATCTCCTGCATCAACAAATGCGGAATCTTCTGCTTGGCCTCAGGCCATACCTTCAGAAATTGCTCATAACGCTCTTTTACCGCCGCAGCGTTACTCGTAAACCCAAGCCATAGAACCGCTTCAGGATCATAGCTCGTGAATAACTTGAATAATGCCGAGGGTGCCTGATTCTGCTTTGCCAGCAATACCTTCTGAAATCCCGAAGCCAGTGCGTCCAGGCTGTTCCACTCTTCCACGAACCCCGGCCGCAGCATCTGTTTCTTCAGCGCCGACAGATCCTTCGCCTGCACTTTTGCCGTCAGCAATTGCATTTGCGCCGCCGACATATCGGGGTGCACTCCCTGCATCTGTAGTTCGGCGGCCAGGTCATGCAGCGCCTTCAACTTCTCTTCATCGGCCTTGGCTGCAGTCCACGCCGGGAACAGCTCCTTCATCCAGCCGTCGGCTTCCAGGGCCTTCAGCACCTTCAACCCGTCGTCTTCGTGGCCAATCTGCTCCAGTTCACGGCTCCGCTCATGCGCTGAAAGGTTCTCCATCACCCCTTCTTCTTTCGCATTGTCGTAGCGGGTCAGCGTGCGGGGGTCGAGATCCCAGCTCAACCGCGCGCGATAGCGCGTCGCGCGAATCATGAGGGCCGGCTCTTCCAAAAACCCGTAGTTCGAAACCAGGCGCAACGTCCGCGCCTCAATGTCCGCCGCACCGTTCAGCGGATCCATTAGAAGCCCAAACGATCCCTCGTTCAGAGAGATCGCCATGGCGTTCACCGTAAAATCGCGCCTCCGCAGATCCTCTTGAATCGACGTCGCGTGATACACCGGCTTCCCAGGCTTCGGATATTCGGTCCGATGCGTACTCACCAGGTCGACCCGCACGGTGCCGGGAAAACACAGGTAGAGCGACTTCGACGCTTCGTCTTCGCCCCAAACTTTGCCGCCCAGCTTCTCAATCGGCTTCTTGAGCTTCAACGCGTTGCCGTGGACCGCCACTTCCAGGTCCCGCACCGCGTGACCGCTCGTCAGATCCCGGACAGCATCCCCTGTCAGAAACAGGATGATTCCGGCCTCGCGCGCGACTTCGCGGAGCTGCTGAAGGGCATGTCGTTGGTCGGCAGATAGCCGGTTCTCAAGAAGGTAAATGTAGTCGGGCATCCGTTCCCTGCTTCCGCCTTCCCCTGCTCGGCCCAAGTCTCTGATGTGGTTACGCTTACAGACAGTTCAGGCAGAGGTTGCAAACCAGTACCTTAACACAAATGTTATCTGTTGGCTAGAGCCGCCTGCACTGGAAACGCTGCTTTTTCGCCCTCGACCGGTCGTCGCTCGTGCGACAATCCATTGCAGTGCCGTCCTCGCGTAAACCCGTGATTGTGCGTAAGTTCTCCCGCGACTGGGTCGCCGGTTACGCCGGCGCCGTCTTCGGACAGGATGCCCCCACCCTCGAGATCCTCGATCTCTCCGGCAAGGTCCTCTCGATCGAATGGGTTGCCGTCAAATGGGTCTGTTATGTCCGCGACTTTCCTGCCGGCGAGCAAGCAAATCCGGAACGTCTCCTCCAGAAGCGCTTCGCCGTACGGCCCCGCGCCAGCGGCCTGTGGCTCCGCATGACTCTCACCGACGGCGACGAACTCGAAGGCCTCGCAGCCAACGATCGTTCCCTGATTCAAGGCTCCGGCCTCTTCCTCACTCCGCCCGACACACGTTCCAACACGCAGCGCATCTACGTGCCCCGCCCTGCGATTCATACCCTCGAAGTCGTCAGTCTCATCGGTTCCAGCGGCCGCAAGCGGGGTCCCGCCGCGCCGCAACCCGAACTCTTCCCGGCAGATTCCGAAGCCGAATAGGCTCCGGACACCGGCCCGCACCCTCCCGTCCGCTACAATCGTTCCGATGAAACTCGGCGAGCTGGCAACCCGGTTAGGCGCGGAACTGCGCGGCGACGCAAACCTCGAAATTACTGGCGTCAAAGGAATTGAAGACGCTGGCCCTACAGAGATCACGTTCGTCGCAAACCCCCGCTACGGCGCACTTGCCAAAAAGACCCAGGCCGCCGCGGTTCTGGTTGAACCCGCCTTTCCCGAAATCTCTGCCGCGACGCTCCGGATTGCCAACCCGTACCACGCCTTCTCGCGGGCTCTCGGCTTGTTCTATCAGCCACCCGTCTACCCCGCCGGAATCCATGCCACCGCCGTCATTGATGCCTCCGCCGTGATCGGACCCGATGCACACATCGGCGCCTACGTGGTCATCGGCCCCGGCGTCAAGATCGGCCCCCACGCAACTCTGCTTCCCCACGTAGTGCTCTATCCTGGCGTTCAGGCAGGCTCTCACTTCTTTGCCCACGCCCACGCAATCGTCCGCGAAGGCTGCAGCCTCGGCGATCACGTCACGCTCGAAAACGGCGTCATCATCGGAGCCGACGGTTTTGGTTTTTCAAAAGACGACGCGGGCCACTGGGTGAAAATTCCTCAATCCGGCCCCGTCCGCCTCGGCAACCGCGTCGACGTGCAGGCCAACGCCACCATCGATCGCGCTACGGTCGGCGCCACCGAAATCGGCGCCGGCACAAAGGTCGATAACCTCGTCCAGGTCGGCCACGGCTCGCGCGTGGGCGAAAATACCCTGCTCTGCGCACAAACCGGGCTCGCCGGCTCCTCGGTCGTCGGCAACAACGTCATCCTCGCCGGTCAAACCGGCATTGCCGGGCACTGCACGGTGGGCGACGGCGTCATTCTCACCGCGCAGTCCGCCGTCAGCCATGACATTCCTCCCGGCAAGATGATCTCCGGCTCTCCCGGCTTCGACAATCGCATCTGGCTCCGGGCCGTTGCGCTCTTTCAACGCTTGCCGGAGCTCGCAAAACGGCTCGACCGTCTCGAGAAAAAGATCAACCTCGCGGCGGATTCTGATCCGAAAAAAGGCACTACCGAATGAAATCGCCCGGCAATCTTCTTGTCCTTCTTGCATTGCTTCCCTTTACGGCTTGTCACTCCAATCGCATTGAAGCGACCGTCACCAATCACACCGGCGCGCCGATCAATCTGCTTGAAGTCGATTACCCCAGCGCAAGCTTCGGCTCCGACACTCTCGCACCCAATGCCGACTTTCATTACGGCTTCCAGGTGCGCGAAAATGGTCCCCTCAAAGTGCAGTACACGGAATCAACGACCCGTGTCGTGCGGCAAGCCAGCGGTCCAACCTTGTACGAGAAGCAACAAGGCCATGTCGAAATCGATCTGCTGCCGCGCGGTACTGTCGAATTTCACACGGAACTCTCGCCGCGCCCCTGATCACGCCCCAATCCTCAAGCCAGTCGCACCCTCTTCCGCAACTCTGATGAAGGCGCGCATTCTGCCGATGAAGGATTCAGGGAATCTAGAGTGGTCTATCGATCCTGGTCCTCGATCGCCCACGCGTCGAAGCACATCGCGCGCCGCCACTACCCAGTCCTTCGTGTATTGGGATGCTTGTGCATTGTCTTTCTCGCCACCGTCTCGGTCGGCCTTGAAGACAGCGGCAATCTGATCTGGATGCCCAACGGACTTCTCCTCGCCTATTTGC
>Ga0210385_10000578_pt1 | contig 25424 bp, 24 predicted proteins | sample IncBWH26OmetaG_FD_160107 | JGI IMG/M metagenome (GOLD analysis project Ga0210385, IMG submission 160107) | Forest soil microbial communities from Barre Woods Harvard Forest LTER site, Petersham, Massachusetts, United States - Inc-BW-H-26-O ...
ATCCATTTTCCAGCCGCCTTCATCACGCTGCCAGCAGCTCTCATCCCATTTTCAGTCTCCATGACGGGACGTCGCCTATCGTGTGGCGCATTAGAGCGGCGTCTGTTTGAAGTGTTTGTCGCGACAAAACAACGGGAATTGGCGCACTTGCGAACACGCTGCCACCTAGAAATCAATTTGAGGGAGACCGAAATGAGGATGCGGAAGGGAACGGGTGTCACATCGCTCGTGCAGCGATTCACGATTACCTTGTTAATGTGCGTGTGCGTGGCCGTCATCGGAAAACCGGCGGTCGCACAGCAGGCTGCGGCCGCCGCCGCGACCACCGATGACTCGCAGATTCAGGAAGTCATCGTCACCGGCACCATGATCAAGAGGGCTAATGCCGAGACCGCCGAGGCCGTCACGATCATCAAGGCCGACGCCCTCAAAGACCAGGGCATCGTGAATGTGGAACAGGCGCTGGGCACGCTGACGGCCAACACCCCGGCGATCAACATGGCCTCAGCCGTGGGGTCGTTTTCCGGCGGAGGTTCCTATGCCAGTCTGCGCGATCTGGGGTCCGAGCGCACCCTGGTACTCCTCGATGGCCAACGACTGGCTCCCAATGCCTTCAACGGCAATGCGGTTGATCTGAGCGGCATTCCCTTCTCGGCGATCGACCAGGTCGAAGTGCTGCGAGAGGGCGCCTCGGCGCTCTACGGTACGGACGCTGTCGCGGGCGTGATCAACTTCATCACCAAGAAGAACTACCAGGGCGCTGAAGTTCAGGCGAACTTTGATCACCCGGAGGAGGCCGGCGGCGCCAATGGCGAGGCGGACATCACCCTGGGACACGGCGATCTGAAGAACGACGGCTATAACTTCTTGATCACGGCAAGTTACAGCAAGCAACAGGAACTCCAGGCGACGCAGCGTGGGTTTTCCGCTCAGGGCTTTGACCCCGCCCTGGGCGTAATCAATACGAACTTTCCGGGAAATTGGCCCGGTATCTTCCAGGATGTCAACGGCAGTCAGTGGCAGTACGGCTATCCGGGCTGCGCGGGTAATCCACAATTGACTACCTATTTCGGCGACTGCTCCTACCGGTATTCCGCCGCGACGGACCTGCTTCCGGAGAACCACGAACTTTCCGGGATGGCGGCCTTCACCAAGGCACTTCCGGGCAACAACAGCCTGCAGCTGCAGTACTTCTATACTCAATCCGAATTGAACGGCTATTCCGGTCCGAGTTTCTATAGCTTCCCATTGGACCCGAGCAGCCCTTACTTTCCGACCGGTTCGTCGCCGCTGACCTGCGACACCCACGGGGGGAGCTGCAGCACTACGACGCCGAGTCTGGCTGCGACGGGTGTCGTCAACGGTAGTCCCACCGTGCCCAAGGCGATCTGGAGCGATCCCAACGACAATCGCTACACGGGGAACCTCAATGTCGAGCAGCGGGTGCTGCTGACCTTCTCCGGCAGCAATGCCGGCTGGGACTACGCGACGGACATCAATTACAGCAAGAACAGCAACGACAATCGCACCACCGGGGGCTGGCCCAACGAATTCACCACGGGCGTTCCGGGTATTGGCGCGCTGGCGCCCAACGGTGTCTTGAGTGATCTGATCAACCCCTTCGGTCCCCAAAGCGCGGCAGGACAGGCGCTGATCAATTCATCCTACGTAAACGCCGTATACGAGCTTGGGACGGACACACGGTGGAGCTTCGACGGCCATGCCAGCCATGAGCTGGGCGATGCATTCAATGCGGGCGCGCCGGCAACCGTGGCGTTCGGCTTCACTGTGAACGGCGAGCGCTTCGAGAACGCGACCACGCCCTTAAACAGTCTGTTGGTCGGCAGTACCGGACTTACAGACTTTTCAATTGAAGGCAGTCGCACCGTACAGGCGGCTTTCATCGAGCTCGATGTGCCAATCCTGAAGAGCCTCGATCTCGACATATCGGATCGCCAGGACCGATACAGTGATTTCGGCACGACCAACAATCCGAAGGTATCAGTGCGCTACCAGCCGACCAGTTTCCTGACCTTCCGGGGAACCGCCTCCACCGGCTTTCGGGCGCCCACGCTCTACTCACTGTACGAGCCGCCGACCCTCTCCGCGGCGAGCAGCGGCACCATGGGACAGGGCAATCCGTTCTGCCAGCCGGGCAGCTACAATGCCGAGTGGACTCCGGTTGCCTGCAACTCGCAGGGAATAGGGCTCTACGGCGGAAACAGAAACCTGACGCCCGAAACATCGCAGAACTTTGATCTCGGTGTCGTCGTCTCGCCGCTGCCGGATTTGGGCGTCACGCTGGACTATTATCGAATCCTGCTCAAGAACACCATCAGTACCGTTCCGGCGTCGGCCATTTACGCCAATCCCACCGCCTTCTCGAACTTCATCGTACCGAACTCAAGTGGAACATTGCCAGGCACGATCGACGAAGCCACAGCTTGCGTTCCCTACACGGCACCAACCTGCGGCTACGTCCTTGAGACGTTTACGAATACGGGCAGAATCACGACTGACGGCATCGACCTGAGCGTCCAATACACGCAGCACACCCCGGTTGGAACGTTCCGCGAGGATCTGGAAGGGACCGCGATCACGCAGTATCTGTTGCAGCAGTACAGCGGCGGGGTGCCACAGAATCTGGCGGGCTGGTACAACAATGTTCCGACCAGCGGCGGAACCCCCTTGAACGTGGCGTATCGATGGGAGCATAACCTGAGGGTCGATTGGACGAGCCCGGAGAAGATGTGGGGTGGCGGACTGAGCAATCGGCTCTACTCGCGGTACATCGACCAATACCAGATTGGTCCCGACAGCAACATGAACCACATCGTGGGCACTTACTCGCTCGTGGACGGTTACGTGAGCGTCAAGCCAGTGGAAAAGCTGACGGTATTGTTCGGCATCAAGAATATCCTCGACAGAAATCCGCCGTACAGCAATGCACCGCAAAACAACTTTGCGGCGGGGTACAACGCGCTGACGGCGGACCCCCTGCTGCGCAACTTCTATGTCAATTTGAAGTACGTAATCTTCTAGATCTCTGGGAATGGTCGGAAACGTCGCTTGAAGCCCTGCCTCGTGCGGGGCTTCTTTTTGCGCGTGCTGCCTAGAGCGAGCCCAAATGGGGTTTTGGGATGGATTCGCGGCTGCGGCCGCCCATGAAACGTTCGCAGCCGTATCGGGTAAGGCAATACTCCGCCCTTCGGGTAGAAGGAATAACTTCCGCGCGCACCGCGCCAGCGTGTTTGAGGAGAGTCAGATAGTGCTCGACGCTTGACCTGCCGATGCGCGCCGCGTCTTCGATCTCATCAATCGGCAATCCGTGGCCAAGACCGCGTGCTTCGGCCAGCACTCCAAGGATCTTGTACACAACTGACGTCTCGCTGTCGGGCATGCCTCGCTCCGTGGTTGGCGACTGGGAGCTAGGTTAGTCCCGCAGGTGGAAGCGCGAGGTTAGTATTTTCGTCAGTCTGATTGCCCTGGGGCCTATAACGCCGCAGCCGCCGTCCGGAACCCAACATTGTGTGCGGCTAACCGGGAAATGGTAAATCGGAGGGCGAGGACCCCAGAGTTGGCCGATCAGCGGCCGCTTCGGACCTGCACCTGGAGCTGTGTCCACCATAGCGGCATCGCCGCCACCGAGGCGGCGCAGAGCCAGGCACGCACCTCAAATGTCCCGTTCCTGAGTGCTGACTTGAAAAATGTGACATCCCTGCTCGAGGGGATTTAGACTCTGTCTCCACGAAGTGCGTATGGCCCTTTAAGGAGATTTTGATGTCGGGCGCCAAGCTATGTGGGCTGAGTGTGTTGATCATCCTTGTGGGTTGCGCGACGCAACCTCATAAGGTTGCGAATGACGGCCCAGACCTGCAGTGCCACTCGGAAGAAACGATAGGCTCCATGATCCCCAAATCCGTCTGCACCACCGCAGCTCAGCGGGCCGACAAGCAACACCAACTCAACGAACTCAGGGACGCCGTCGATGCGAAGGGTGGGGGTGACACCCGGCCAGCAGCTAATACCGCGTTGTGACAACATTTTTTTGGAATCGGACAACGGCCAAACCTCATGACCCTCTTTGTGCCCGCGGATTTCGAGGTTCCCAAAGGCTTCGAAACTCCGGACTTCCGTGTGCGGATGCTGGCAATTTCTGACGTGGTGAAGGACTACGACGCTGTCATGAGCAGCGTCGAACGCCTTCAAAGAGTGTTCAGTCCATCGGGCCGGTGGCCCAAGGGGCTGACCTTCGAGCAGGATCTGATCGACCTTGGCTGGCACCACAAGGAGTTTCAGATGCGCCGGTCGTTCGCCTACACCGTCATGAGCCTGGATGAGGCTGTGTGTTTGGGGTGCCTCTATATCGAGCCCGCCAGGCTGCGAGACCACGACGCCGAGGTCCACTGTTGGGTCCGCACCAGCCATGCCGAGGCGCTAGATGCTCGTCTTTATCAGGGGCTTCGGGATTGGATCGGAACGCATTGGCCGTTCAGGGCCGTAGCTTACCCCGGCCGGGCGCTGAGTTGGAGCGAGGTCGCGGCGCTGCGGCAGTAAGATTCCTCGACTTCTGATGGGCCAGAAGCGCACAGGAACAGCTGTCAATGCTTTGCCGTTTGCAACGCAATCGCCACCAGGTACTCGGGATGACGGCCGCCGAGTACGTTGCGACCGTGATCGACAGGGTCTTCTAGTCGTCAAGGCCGTGCATCGCGCCTACGTTGATCTCGCAGCCAATAACCCCGGAGATGTGGTGTCCGATACACAAGCGCCCGCGCCCAGATCCCCCGTTTCAAGAATCTCCTGCACTGTCTGGGAGTGGTGGACTACCGGCGAAAGACCGGAAATTGGGGTGACTATTGCACGCCCGTCGGCAAGGACGACTTCGAGTGCCACTGACGCGCGTCGTGCGAGCAGTGGATTTTTCGACGCTCCAAAGCCGCCGCTCGCGTCGCGCAGCTCTGGGTGCAACCGCCGTCATTGCGTACGCCACTTGGGTCTCTGCTAGCGCCCATGCCGGATGCCATCACAATTCGTTGCGCTATGCCGTCCGAGCGCGAAGCGCTTGAAGCGTTGCAGAGGCGCGCTTCGCTTGCTAACGCCGGGGACCGGGATGACATATGGGCCCATCCCGAGGCCATCGAGATCCCCATGTGGCAACTGGAATCTGGGCACGTATATGTCGCGGAGCGGGGCGGTGCAGTCGTCGGATTCGCAGCGATCTTAACTCGCGAGGATGGAGAGACAGAGCTGGATGCGATTTTCGTCGACCCACGAATGTGGCGCCGTGGAATCGGGCAGCGACTGTTAAAGCACTGCGAAGATTCAGCACGTTCGCTGGGATCGCGCGCGTTGCACCTAGTTGGCAACCAGCACGCACAGGCATTCTATATTGCGAGTGGCTTCAAGACGATTGGGGTCTCCAAAACTCGCTTTGGTGAGGGTATTGTGTACCAAAGAACACTAGATTGAGTGCCCCAATTACCAGCAATCCTTCGAGAATCCGCGGATATACTCTGAGCTCTGGAGTGCATCGCCAAAGAGCAGATTAAATGGTGAGCGAACCGATTCGATTTGACGATGGCGCGGCCTACGAGCGCTACATGGGAATGTGGAGCCGGCTCGCGGGCAAGACTTTTCTGGAGTGGCTGAAACCACAATCGCAATTGCGATGGCTCGATGTCGGATGCGGCAACGGTGCATTTACGCAGATGATCGTTGGTGGGTGCGCGCCGACCTCCGTGCGAGGAATTGATCCATCACGGGAACAGCTCGACTACGCGCGCGGTCGCCATTGGTCGGGCGACGTGCAGTTTCGCCAGGCGGATGCCATGGCGCTACCCTTTCAGGACAATACATTCGATATGGCCGTCATGCCTCTGGTCATCTTTTTCGTCCCCGATCCGGCCAAGGGTGTCAGTGAGATGGTTCGAGTGGTTTGTTCGGGCGGAGTGGTCTCGGCCTACGCATGGGATATGGCGGCCAGCGGTTTCCCGTACGAATCGCTGCGGACGGAGATGCGTGAATTCGGAATTGAAGTGCCGACGCCGCCCAATCCTGATTCCTCGTCCGTGGAAGGGCTGCAATCGCTGTGGGCCGGGGCCGATCTGGAGTCGGTTCAAACCTGCGGCATCCGGGTGCAGCGTCTCTTCGCCGATATCGACGATTATTGGACCACCGTCCAGGGCGGTCCGAGCGTCAGCAAGCGGTTGGCGGCGATGTCACCCAAGGATCGCGCACGGCTGAAGGATCGGATGCAGCAGCGCCTGGCCGCCGACCTGTCGGGTCAGATCACCTGCCATGCGCAGGCAAATGCGGTGCTGGGCCGCGTCCGATGAAGGCACTGCGTAAACGCTTTACGGCTCCGCTTCAAACCAGCCCGAACAAAGGCGGCTGGACCTATGTGGTCATGCCCGGATCCGCGGAGTTCTTCAAGACGCGAGGGCTCGTCAAGGTCAAGGCGACCGTCGACGGACTGCCGTTTCAGAGTTCATTTATGGCCCTCGGCGACGGAAGCCATAAGCTACCCATCAAATCAGAGCTGCGGGCGCGCCTGGGAAAGAAGACCGGCGACCGCGTGGCGATTCGGCTCATCGAGCGACTCAAGTAATGCGGTGGGGTCCATCGATGCAGGTCGGTGAAACAAGAGTGCAGATATTGACACAGTGTCAATAACTGGACTAGGATGGGGCCATGTCCTACATCGCGGAACGACGGGAAGATGAAAAGGAGCGTCGGCGCGGGGAGATCCTCGATGCCGCCGAGGCCCTTTATGTGGGTAAAGGGTGGGAGGCGCTCACCGTTGACCAGGTGGCGCGCAGTGCGCGTTTGTCGCGCGCGCTGGTATACGTATATTTCAAGGACAAGGAAGACCTGTTGTTCGGCATCGGCGAGCGCGCCATGCGGCTGCTTCGCGAGCGGTTTGTCGCAGCCTTGGCCACACGCCAGAACGGCATGGACCAGATCGAGGCAATCGGACGCGCGTACATCGGCTACGCCCACGAATTTCCGCACTTTTTCGATTTCTGTTCGCGTTTCCAGTCCCACTCCGACTCCGGTGCGGCGGGGTCGGAAGAGTCCAATGAGAACGCCTGTAAGCTGATGGGTGATCAGGTGCTCGGCACCGTGGTGCAGGCCATCCACAATGGCATCACCGATGGGTCCGTGCGAGCGGACATCGGCGATCCGCGCATGTTTGCCATGACCCTGTGGGCGTTCACCCACGGCATCATCCAACTGGCCCTGATCAAGGGCGACGACCTCGCGCGCCACGGCGTCGCCACCGCAGATTTCACTGACAACGCCTTCGTGCTGATCCGCCGGATGGCACAGGGATCCCCCGCAACCTGATCTTTTTTTGGCAAAGAAGTTGACACATGTCTAACGAATACACAGATGCTCTATCTTTGCGCGTGCGTCGGTTCAATGCCGTCGGTCTGGTTGGCGCGGCGCTATCGCTTGTTGCCTGTCACCCCGCACCACCGGCAACGGCGCCGCCGGCGCCGGTCGTCGCAGTGACCGTGCATGCCCTGAGCCCCACCGAAGCGCGGGGTGACCTGCACTATCCCGTCGAGGTTGCCGCCCGCTACACGACGGTCATGGCGTTTCGCGTGGCCGGCCAGATCATTGAACGCAAAGTGCGACTGGGTGATGTGGTCCATCGTGGCGACGTCATCGCGCGACTCGACGCCATCGATGCCCAGAAACAGCTGGCGGCCGCCGGCGCCGCGCTCGATGCGGCCGAACACCGGCTGGTGTTCGCACGTCAGACGGTGGACCGTGACCGGGCCCAGCAGGCCCAGAACCTGATTGCGGCAAACCAGCTGGAGCAGTCCGAAAACGACTACGCCGCGGCGCTCGCGGCCCGCGAGCAGGCCAACAATCAATTCGCCGTGGCCGGCAACACGCTGCGCTACAACTCCCTGATCGCCGAACATGACGGCATCATCACCAGCGAGAACGCCGACACCGGCCAAGTGGTGGCGCCCGGGCAGGCCGTGTACGACATGGCGTGGTCGGGGGAGGTCGATGTGACGCTGGACGCTGCCGACCATGATCTGGGCGCAATCGCCAACGGCCAATCGGCCGTCGTCACCTTCCTGGCGCTACCCGGCCGGCAATTCACCGGGCGAGTGCGGGAGATTTCGCCGGCAGCCGACCCCCAAAGCCGCACCTACCGCGTCAAGCTGACGCTGATCGATGCGGGCAATGAGGTGCGGCTGGGCATGACCGGCGATGCCACGCTCGCGGCCGCCGCTCACGGTGCCGCAGGCGTCTTGCCGACTTTCGTGATCCCCGCCACGGCTCTGTTCCATCGCGGCAAGGAACCGGCCGTTTGGATCATCAAGTCGCCTGCCTCGACGCTCGAACTGCGGCCGGTCACCATCGCCCGCTACGCCGAGCGCTCCGCGACCGTGACGCAGGGCCTCTGCGAAGGCGACACGGTGGTGCTGGCCGGGGTGCATACCGTCTACGAAGGTGAGCGCGTCGCCGCGGTCAGGCCGCTGTTCAGTGATGAGGCCCTTGCCACCGCTGCTGTGGCGAACTCGCCATGAGTGCCAATGACTCAGCGTCCGTCCATCGTTTCAATCTCTCCAGCTGGACGCTGCAGCACCAGGCATTGGTGATCTTCATTCTGGCGCTCATATCGCTGTTCGGCATCCTCGCCTACGGGCGGCTCGCGCAGTCCGAAGATCCGCCCTATACCTTCAAAGTCATGGTCGTCCGGACCCTCTGGCCGGGTGCAACGGCGCGCCAGGTCCAGGACGAAATCACGGACCGGATCGCGCGCAAACTGCAGGAAACGCCGGATGTCGACTTCCTGCGCAGCTATTCCCGCCCTGGTGAGTCGCTGCTGTTCTTCACGCTCAAGGATTCGGCGCCACCCTCGCAGGTTCCGCAGACCTGGTACCAGGTGCGCAAGAAGGTCGGCGACATTGCCTATACGCTGCCGGCCGGGATTCAGGGGCCATACTTCAACGACGAGTTTGGCGATGTCTACACCAATCTCTATGTCCTGCAGGGCGATGGCTTTTCGGCCGCCCAGCTGCACGACTATGCCGACCGCCTGCGCACCGAACTGCTGCACATACCGGATGTCAACAAGGTCGACTATTTCGGCGATCCCGAGCAGCGCATCTACGTCGAGATTGCCAACGCGCCGCTCGCCAAGCTCGGCCTCTCGCCGCAACAGATTGCGGATGCCACGAATGCGCAGAACGCCGTAGCCGGGGCGGGGATCTACACCACCGCCGAGGACCGGGTGTTCGTAAGGCCAAGCGGCCAGTTCAAGGATGTCGAGCAGCTGCGTGCAACTTTGCTGCAGGTCAATGGACGCATGCTGCGACTCGGTGATATCGCCACCATCAGGCGCGACTATGCGGATCCGCCCGGCGACATCATGCGCTACGCGGGCGAGGCCGCCCTGGGCATCGGGGTGACGATGGCACCCTCCGGAGACGTCATCGCTCTGGGTAAACACCTGGATGCGCAGACCGCACGACTGCGTGCTTCGCTGCCAGCGGGACTGAAGCTGGTGGAAGTGTCGAGCATGCCCAAATGGGTCGGTCACTCCGTCGATGATTTCGTCGAGGCGGTTGGTGAAGCCGTTGCCATCGTGCTCTTGGTGAGCCTGCTGAGTCTTGGGGTACGCACCGGTATGGTCGTCGTCATCTCCATTCCCTTGGTGCTGGCCGGCACGGTGCTGTTCATGTACCTGTTGCATATCGGTCTGCACAAGGTTTCCCTCGGCACACTGATCCTGGCGCTGGGGTTGCTGGTGGATGACGCCATCATCGCGGTAGAGACGATGGCAGTGAAGCTCGAGCAGGGCTTCGACCGCGTCCGCGCCGCCGCCTTCGCCTACACCAGCACGGCCTTTCCCATGCTGACCGGGACTTTGGTGACGGTGTCGGGTTTTCTGCCCATCGCGCTGGCAAAGTCGGCGACCGGTGAATACACGCGCTCGATTTTCGAAGTGTCGGCCATTGCGCTCCTGCTGTCCTGGCTTGCGGCGGTGATCGTGATTCCGCTGCTGGGGTACCGGATTTTGTCCGAGCACCCGACCCGGCGCGCGGGTAGTGATGTGACCGCCGTGCACCATGACGTCTACGACACCGCGTTCTACCGCCGCCTGCGCGGCTGGATCGCCTGGTGCGTCGATCACCGGCGCGCGGTGCTGGTTGCAACACTGGGCGCCTTCCTTCTCGGCCTCGCCGGTTTCACGCTGGTGCCCCAACAGTTCTTCCCCAGCTCCGATCGGCCGGAGCTGCTGGTGGACCTGCGTTTGCCTGAAGGCGCATCGCTCGAGGCGACACTGCGTGAGACCCGCCGCCTGGAGTCGGTGCTGAGCGCGCGTCCCGAAATCGATCATTATGTCGACTTCGTCGGTGCGGGTGCGCCGCGCTTTTTCCTGCCCCTCGACCAGCAGCTCGCCGCGCCCAACTTTGCCCAGTTCATCGTGACGGCCAAAGATAAGAAGCAGCGTGAGCGGCTCTTCACCCAGCTTGATGCGATCCTGCGCCGCGACTTTGCCACGGTGCGCACGCGCATCAGCCGACTGGAGAACGGTCCACCGGTGGGCTTCCCGGTGCAGTTCCGCGTCACCGGCCCGGAGATCGACACGGTACGGCAACTGTCGGACCAGGTGGCGGCCATCGTGCGGCGTGATCCGGACACCACCAATGTGCAATTCGATTGGGATGAGCCAGCCGAGCGCTCGGTGCACTTCGAGGTCGACCAGACCAAGGCCCGGCAGGTCAATCTGTCCTCGCAGGACATCCAGAACTTCCTCGACATGTCCCTGAGCGGCTTCACCCTCACTCGGTTCCGCGAACGCGACAAGCTCATCGACGTTGATCTGAGGGCGCCGCCGCAGGAGCGGGTGGATCCCTCGCAGATCGAGCATCTGGCGATTCCGACCCCATCCGGCGTTGCTCTGCCGCTGTCCGCGCTCGGTCGCTTTACCTATGGACTGGAATACGGAGTCATCTGGGAGCGCGACCGGCAACCGACCGTGACAGTGGAGTCGGACGTACAGCATGGCGCCCAGGGAATCGATGTCACGGGCCGCATCGACCAAGCCTTGTCCACACTGCGCAGCCGTTTGCCGGTCAATTACCGGATCGATATCGGGGGATCGGTGGAGGAGAACGGCAAGGCCAATGCCTCGATCGCCGCGCAGCTGCCCATCATGGCGATCGCGGTGCTGGTGTTCCTGATGGTGCAGCTGCAGAGCTTCAGCCGGGTCCTGCTGGTGGTGCTCACGGCGCCGCTCGGACTGATCGGCGTCGTGCTCGCCCTGCTGCTGTTTCACATGCCCTTCGGATTCGTGGCGCTGCTCGGCACCATTGCGATGTTCGGCATCATCATGCGCAACTCGGTGATTCTGGTGGATCAGATCGAACAGGACATCCGCGCCGGACACACCCGAGTCGAGGCTATCGTCGGGGCAACCGTGCGACGGTTCCGTCCCATCACCCTGACGGCGGCCGCCGCGGTGCTGGCGCTGATCCCTCTGCTGCGCAGTAATTTCTTCGGCCCGATGGCCACCGCGCTGATGGGCGGCATCACTGTCGCAACCGTCCTGACACTCTTCTATCTGCCCGCGCTGTATGCCTTGTGGTTCCGCGTGCGACGCGATGAGCCCGCCTTGGAGCCCGCATCATGAAAATCAGTTCGGTCTACGCCAGTATCGCCGCGTTGAGTCTCGCCGGATGCGCCCACTTCGGGCCGCCCCGCGACCCGCCCCGTGTCGCCGAGCCCGCGCACTACGCCGTCATCGCGCAGCCTGCGCAGCTGCCGGCCGCCGATGGCGTGGCACAGCAGCTCCTCGTGGCGGGCCGTCCGGTGCCCGCGTGGTGGCATGCCTACGGCTCCGAGGGGCTCGATGGCCTGGTTGCAGAAGGTCTGCACAACAGTCCTTCACTGCAGGCCGCGCAGCATACGTTGACGGCCGCGCGCGAGGGACTGCGATCCCAAATCGGCCAATCGCTTTATCCCAGCCTCGATGTGGGTTTTGACCCCTCGCGCCAGCGCGCACTGACCTTTCCGGGCCTCGGGCAGCAGACCTACCTCTACAACATCTTTGCGGCCGAAGCCCAGGTCAACTACACCTTCGACTTCTTCGGCGCCGCGGTGCTGGCGGATCGTTCACTCGCGCATCAGTTACAGCAACAGGCCTATCAGCTGGACGCCACGCGACGGGCGCTGGCGACCAATATCGTAGTCGCGACCATTCAAGTCGCCTCACTGCAGCGGCAGCTTGGCGCGCAGCAGCAACTGGTTGATCTGGGAGAACAGCGCGCCCGGCAGATTGCGGCACGCTATCGGGCCGGGAGCGCATCCGAGGATGAGATGCTCGCGGCCGAACAGGATGCCGCCAATGCCGCCGCGACACTGCCGGCGCTGCGCGCCCAGATGCTTGCCGCGCGCCACGCTCAGGCCGTGCTGCTCGGGCGCACGCCCGATCAGGCGCCGGAACCCTTGAGCTTGGATTCGCTGCGTGTTCCCGACAGTGTTCCGGTCTCGGTCGCATCCGACTTGCTGCATCAGCGCCCCGATATCCTCGCCGCCGAAGCGGCGGTCCGCGGCGCCGCGGACGCGGCTGGGGCGGCGACCGCCTCCATGTTCCCTTCCTTGACGCTGTCGGCCGCCTACGGACGCGGCGGATTCGACTGGTCCACGTTCAGCTCGCCTGCGGGCCTGATGTGGAGCGTCGGTGCGAAGCTCACGCAGCCACTGTTTCACGGCGGCGCACTGCAGGCACGCCGGCGCCAGTACCAGGCCTCCTACGAAGAAGCCGTATCGCAGTACCGGCAAACTGTCCTCGCAGCATTTCAGAGTGTCGCCGACTCGTTGGTCTCATTGCAGGAGGACGCAAACACGATCGCCCAGACGCAGCGCGCAGCCGCCGCGGCCGGCGCACTCAGGCGCGACACGCAGGCCCGGTACAAGCTCGGCTCGTCGCCCTTTTATGCGACGCTCACCGCCGGCCAACAGTACCAGGACGCCGAGGCTCAGTACGTGCGTGCCCGCGCGGCCCGCTTGACCGATTCGGCCGTGCTCTTTGACGCGATGGGCGAACCACCCGTTCAGGCTGCAGGGTCAAGATGATGCAACACGGGCGCTCCGCTTCCACAATAACCGAATAGGTTATGCTTCATCTCGTACTGACGTGACCCAACTGACGCGGGGTGGGCCGCGCAGATTCACAGACCCGCGAGGCGCGCGTATGGCTCGAGACATCATCGTCACAACAAAGGCGGCAAGCGCACCGGCAAGCTATAGCCAGGCGGTCAAGGCGGGTGGCCTGATCTTCCTTTCCGGGACGGCACCGCATGACCCACAGACGGGAAAGGTGGTCGGCTCCACCATTCAGGAGCAGACACGTCAATGCCTGAAAAACATCCAAGCCATTTTAGAAGCCGCTGGCAGCTCTTTGGATAAGATCGCAAGCGTCACCATCGTGCTGGCGGACGAGGAAGAATTCTCCGGCATGAATGAAGAATGGATGAGGTGGTTTCCTTCGAATCCGCCGGCGCGCCAGGGGGCGAAGATGCCGGTAAAAGTGCCTGGACTGAAAGTATCAATTGCCGCGATCGCGGAAGCCTAGCTTTCCTGGATTGCCTGTCGGCGCCGCTTTCCCAGGAACGGCTGACCATGCAGACCGTTCTAATACTGACTGTCACGGCTCTGAAGGGGAGATGGAAGCTATGCGACCGGATGTCGTATTCACTGTAATCTTCAGAAGCGGCGGCGAGTTCCTCGCAGCCCCAACCGTCCTTGGGGAGTTTGGACGTGAGCTGTGCGTCGAAATTCCCGAGCTCATGCGTGCTCAGGTACTGGCCATGTCGCCCAACCAGCAGGGACGGTCCTTCACGTCCGCCAAGTTGGCCATCTATCGAGATCAGGCCTGGCAGCCGGCCAAGGAAATGTCGATGGAAGCGCAGCTTTCTATGACGCCGTCATTTGAATACACCGTACCCGATGCCCCTTATCGCTTCGTGGTGATGCCACGGAGGGTCATACCCGCATCACCCGACGGCCGGTATCTGGCGGTGAGCAGAACGCAAACAGTCACCAAGACAGCTTGGAATTTCGATTGACTATTTCCGCGAAAGGCGGAAGCACTCCGCTCGTTGAGTATCTATCCGATGCTTTTTTCCACTGCAAATGGGAGAACGATGACCATGCGCATCACCCACCGCCATGTTTCATTCGCCGTGGCCGCAACGATTCTGGTGTCCTCGTCAAATTTAAACGCGGCGAAAGCCCCGGAGGACATGTCCCCGAGTCAGATTGCCGGAAAAGCTTATAGACTAGAACGAATGTATTTGGTCAGCTTCCACGTGCCAAGTGGCAGTGTGGATAAGGTTCTGCAATCGCTCGCGACAGCGGTGGGGCTGGAGTACGGGAAATATGATCACGTGTCGTTCATCGACGCTGAGGGGTTGGAGCAGTTTCGGCCGCTTGCGGGCTCAAAATCGGGTGCAGTCGAAAGTGTGGAGGCGGACCCCTCGAAAGTAGTGACGGTGTCCCTAATTCATGACACCACAGTATTGCACAAAGCTCTCGACGCCATCCATCAGGTCCACCCTTATGAGGAGCCCGTGATCTACGTCACCGAAGGTTGGCGGAGCCGATCGACCAGTCCGGATGAAAGCAACCCAAATCGCTGGTGGAATCAAAAACCGAAATGAGGGCGTGCGTTCAACTTGGCTTCGCAATTCCGGCTGTTCGGCTCGGTCCGGTTGCGAATTGTAGAAGCCCGACAAACATTAACTGGCTCGTGCACTGCGGCAATTCAGGGATTCGGTCCCCGGGGTCGTACCGCCGAACTGACGTCTCGCCGTGGGGTCGAAGCTTATGGATCTTGGATCGGCAGTAGTTCACCATTGGCATCGCCAAGATTGGGCAGGGGGTGGGGCCGATGGTACTTCGTGTGACCCGTTCTATAGCGGCGTTGGCGGCCATCTTGGCCATCCTTTACGGTTCTTGCGAGGGTTCGGCCTTTGCGCAGGCGCCGGCCGGCCCGCTGGGTGATCGTCCGCCGATTACCATCAAACTTGGCACCGAGGACGTCACGGTCGGTGCCGACGGCAGCTACACGCAGATTTCCCACTACGAAATCACGCCGTCCAACGATTCGGTGGCGAAAAATCTGGCGCAACAGGCCTTTGCATATAGCGAGGCCGTCGACGATCTAGAGGTGACGGAGGCCTACACGCAAAAGAGCGATGGCCGAAAGGAAACCGTCGATCCCACGCATATTTTCGTGCAGTCCCCGCAGGGTTCGGCTCAGGCACCCATGTTTGACGACGTCAAGCGAAAGGTAGTGGTGTTTCCCGATGTAGCGGCAAACGATACCATTGTATTTACCTTGACCAAGCACTCCAAGGAAGTGCAATTCCCGGGTCAATTCCTCTACGACTCTACATACTCAAGATTGGTCGCCTGGAACGAGATTCGAGTCACGATAACGGTGCCGAAGTCGTTGGCGTTGGTCGTCGAATCGCATGATGTGACCGCCGAGCACCAGGCTGCCGGTGGCAACATCGTGTACCGGTGGCACTACACGGCGCCGGTACCGCTCACCGAGGATGTCGCTGCGGTCGCGCCGGTGGACAGGGATCCCAGATTTTTTGCCTCGACCTTCAAGGACTACGATGAGTTGGGGCATGCCTTTGCCGCCATGGCGCTGCCAAAGGCCGCCGTCACTAAGAAGATTCAGAGCCTTGCCGATCAAACCACTTCGGGCATCACGGAGCGCCGAGCGCAAGCCCAGAAGCTTTACGAGTGGGTCAGCACGCATATCCGCTACGTCGGCATCGAGCTCGGTCAAGGCCGCGTAGTCCCGCATGACGCCGAAACCGTGCTGGCAAATGGGTATGGCGACTGCAAAGATCATGTGGTGCTGTTCGCCGCGTTGCTGAAAGCAAAGGGCATCGCGAGTGAAATGGTGCTCATCAATGCGAACAACAGCTACACGCTGCCGGATCCGCCGACGCTCGCTCAGTTCAACCATCTGATCACATGGATCCCGGAATTCAAACTGTACGTGGACACGACCGCCGCGGTGGCTCCTTTCGGCACACTCCCGTTCGTCGAATACGGCAAACCCGTGGTTCACGCGCTCGAGCGAGGCTCGACCCGGCATCTGATGCCGCTGTTGGCACCGGGCGCAGCGACCATGTCGTTGAAAACCGTTTCGCAGGTGACCGACGATGGCGGCTTGCACAGTCAGTCGGTCATCACGGCCACGGGACCGTTTTCATTGTTATTGCGCCAGGTGGCCACCTCGATTGAGGCCGCCGGCCCAGAGCGGGCTATGAAATCCATCCTGCAGCAAGGCGGAATGACCGGTACCGGGGACATCAATTTTGCCACAGCCCCGTCGGAACTCGGTCCCAGCTATTCGGTCAACGGGCATTTCGAGGCCGAGCCGCAGGTTCCTTACACGAGCGGCCAGGGTTTCGCGATGCCGCCGGGACTGCGCCTGTTGCCCTTCCCGGGAGACCTGCTCATCGGACGTATATTTGTACGCAATCTGCCATCGACCGAACCAACTCCGTGCTGGAGTGGATCGGCCATTGACGATCTATCCATCGAGCCGCCCAAGGGCAAACACTTCGCAAAGGTTCCCGCGGATGTTTCCGTGACGACCGAGAATGTGACTTTCACCACACACTGGGCGCAGACCGACCGCATCATTAGTGTACGCCGCGAGCTCACCAGCAAGTTTGATCAGCCACTGTGCAGCGGGGCGCTGCGCAAATCCATGGCGGATATCATTCCGAAGATAGCCGCCGCATACCCGACCCAGATTTCGGTCGCCGACGACTGAAGGCGCCGCAACTGTTTTCAGTTCGGTGGTATGACTTTCCTTAGCTGGAACGAAGTCAGCACGCACATCTCGCGACAGGTCATTCCGCTGCGACCGTTGGTAGGCGCGATTCGCGGCCGAGCGCGCTTTAGTGCGCCCTGAGCAGCCAGAAAACCGCCCGATCGAAGGAACCGGCCATTGCTGCCCGGGGTCTATGTCAAAGTTGATGGCGTCATCCCGCAACAAGGAGGATTAAACAATGATGCTTCCATCAGCCCATAACCAATGCTTGTGAAGTACCTGCCCCTCATCTGGTCGGGTGTCTGGCGCAAACCCGTGCGCACGGCGCTGATATTTCTCCAGGTCTTTGTGGGCTTCGCCTTGTTCGGCATTCTTCAAGGCATGAAGAGTGGGATGGATAAAGCCATCGCCGGTGTTCGCGCGGACGTGCTCTACGTCGGACCCGCGGTTATGGGCGGAGCGCGCCTTCCAATCGCTGGGCTGAGCCGTCTTCAGTCAGTTCCGGGTGTCAAGACCGTATCGTTCAACGACAGCATGCTTGGGACGTACCGGAACTCCACCGAGTCAATTTTCGTGCTTTGTATTCCGCCAGGGGAATTCTTCCGCACGCTTGAGCCGGAAACCGTCAGCGTTCAGTCCAAGGACCTCGAGGCCCTGCGCAAAATTCGCACGGGTGTGTTGATCACCCCAGATATCGGTAGGAAATACGGATGGCACATCGGGGACAAGATTCCGCTCATCACGGGCACCGTTCAGGCCAGTGGATCAACCACTTGGACCTTCGATATCGTGGGGATGATCTTGGATCACGAGAGAGGCGAGGACAGTCTCGTGGTGGCCAATTACTACTATCTTGACGAGGCGCGAGCGCTCAACAAGGGGACGGTCGGCCACTTCTATGCGATTGCAGCGGATCCTAAGCAAGCGGCGGCCGTGAGCGATACCATCGATCGAACGTTCGCGAACTCGGCAAACGCAACGCTGACGACATCGTTTAGAGAGCGCACTCAGCTGGCGATGCAATCACTCGGTGACCTGAACTTCGCGATCCGGTGGATTCTCAGCGCGGTACTGGTGGCTCTCATGTTCTCGACGGCCACAATGATGATGCAGACAGTCCGTGAACGCGCGCCGGAGCTTGCCGTCCTGAAGACGCTCGGGTTCGGCAGTCGTGCAGTTTTTACCTTCGTCGCGGCCGAGGCGTTGCTGGTGTGCATCGCCGCCGCGCTGACGGGTCTCGCGCTGGCCTGGATTGCGTTGTTCCCCCTTGCTGCTAAGTACATGCCCGGCCTTTCGATGCCGATGGTGGTCGTGGCCTTCGGCATTCTCGGGGCGGTGCTCGTGGCCCTTTTCAGCGTGAGCGTGCCGGGTCTGCGCGCGGCGAGGCTGAACATCGTCGACGCCCTGGCGGGGCGGTAGGCGCATGCAATTCCTGAAACAGCTGGGAATGTTGCTGCGCATGAACCTGCTCAGTGTGCCGCAGCGCTTGGGATTGACCTGTACGACCGTTATCGGTGTGACGTGCGCCGTAGGAGTGCTGGTATCCATGCTTGCCATGGGCGTCGGCGCCCAGCGGGAGGCCATGGGAAATGTACGTCCCGATCGGGTGAGCGTGCTGAGCGTCGACGCATCCGGACCCGGCCAAAGCAACATACCGCCGGACATCGCGGCGCTTATCGGTGATCTTCCCGGGATACGGCGCAATGCGAGCGGGCAGCCGATTGCGGTACCGCAGGCCATCGTGTTCATCCAGGGCAGGAGGAACGACTCTGGCAGCTTGGTCGGATTCCCCATGACTGGCGCCGGTACGGGTCTCACCGACTATGCACCGGAGCTGCACCTGACCGCGGGTCGTATGTTTCGACCCGGGTTACTCGAGCTCATCGTGAGCAACCTCTGCGCGCGTCAGTTCCAGCATTTCGAGGTGGGAGATACGCGGCTCATACAAGGCGTCGAATGGCGCGTCGTAGGGAACTTCGACCTCAGACGCGGCAGCGGCAGCTGCGCCGCGTACACCGATGCAAACACCGTTCTGTCCGCCTTCAGACGCGGCGGCTACAATGAAGTCAACGTCGTGTTGCGATCGTCGGCAGCATTTGACGAGTTCGTCAACACGATCAGGGCCAATCCACTGCTGCAGGTCAAGGTCGAGCGCGAAGCGGAACTGGCTGAGGCGGGCGTTGAGCAAGTGCACGGAATACTGAACTTCGTGAGCTATTTCGTGGGCGTAGTACTGGCCGCGGCTGCCACGATCGGTTCAGCCAACTCGCTTTACGCCTTGGTGGACAGCCGGCGAAGTGAGCTCGCCACACTGCGCGCAATCGGGTTCAGTGACGCGCCGGTCATCGCCGCCACGTTATTGGAAGCGATTGTGCTGGCGATTCCCGGCGCGTTAATCGGCGCAGGACTGGCCTGGCTCTTCTTCAATGGCCTTACCGCCAGCTCACTCGGATTTAGCTTTCATCTTGCGGTCACGCCTTCTCTAGCCACCTTGGGTATGGGCTGGGCGCTTGGAATGGGGGTGCTCGGCGGGCTTCTGCCTGCTATTCGAGCGGCGCGCGTGCCGGTAACGGTCGCGCTACGCGCCAAATGACGGTCGCTGCGACGACCGCCGGAGCAGCCATTTGTAGGCTGCGGTAAGCTACTGGCGTTGTAACTCGTCGGAGAAGATTCAAATGCGTTTCTTCGCTGTGCTGTTAGCAGGCCTGTTGTGTTCGGCAGTGGCGCGCGCAGACGATGATTCCGCTCGCACAACCCTCATTTCTCGGATAGCGATTCAGTACTACACCATTTATGGCATCAGACCCGATTCACCGGTGTTGAACTTGATGCTTTCTGAGGCGCGCAAACTGAATCCAACTGTAGATGAGGACGGCTGGAGAGATATTAAGGCGGAAGTGGCACCAGCCGTCATCGCGGGCATGATCGCCAAAGGCGCAGCGTTTGACGCCTATTTCAATTCTGCGCTCGACACCCTATCGCTGGCGGAGCTCAGACGACTTTCCAATCTCCTTGGCGATCCCGTATATGTGAAATTCGCGATGGCGATGACGAGTCCGGAGAATCAAAGGCAGATGTTAGCAGGCATCGTCGGGGGCGACCCAATGACGATATCGCGAGCAATCAATGGCGTCCTCGAAAGGCGCGGACTCAACGTGCCGCACTAGTGTTGTAGTTGGGCCCTTATCGGACACGGGACCAGCGGATCATTGGCTCATTCTTCAATCTGCCGACCCCACCAGGCGTTGGGCCGGCCTGCCGGTCTGGATTGCGTTGCTGGTACGAGCAATCGCACGTATCTGCCCCTGACATTTCGCAGCGAGGGTTCCGAAGCTGACGAGCCCGCCGAGGCGCATGCGGTCCAGGAGAATGATCGATTTGTTGCGGTCAGCGAAGCCTCCAAACGTCAGTGCACACGCGCCAGTGACTATGCCCGCAACTTCGTTCTTCGGTATGAAGCGATTGAAGACCCCAAGTAGGCGCACCGCCACATCCCTCACGAGGAGATCAGGATCATCCATGTGGGCAGATGCAATCTTGATCGCACGTGACGGAGATCCCGTGTAGTTCATGAAACCAATCGCGTCTGCTCGACTCTTCGCCGTGCAGCTGTTGCTGGCTTTTTCAAGCTCCCTAGTGCGCACGCGCACAATGGAGTGTATGCGCTGCGCCAGCTGATGGCGTTCCGGCGTGTTGTAGTCGAGATACTGTTCAGCGTTAACGCGTTCCGGGGGGGCGTCACCTGTGGGCTTGGACGTGGACTTTATGCGTGCCCATTCGTCCACCAGCGCGGCGAGGTCTGGTGGCAATTGTGCGGGTGAGCAATGGGGTTGCGCCGCTGAGGGAGCTTGGTCGTCGATTTCGACGAGGTATTCGGCGTCGACTTCGTCTCCGACGAACTGCCTGCAGTGCACTACCTTGCCAGATACTTCGCGACGAATCGAATCGCAGGCTTGCTGGATGCGCGGGTCGTTGACAGGCAAGAGCGCGCCCAATGGGATCCCTGTGGCCTTACGCAATCGATCCACCGAGTCAAAGTCATTGGTGACGATCTCGATGGTGCTCCACCGCTTCGGTGCAAAATCACCAGACTGCGGCGCGGGCTGTGCCCAAACAACCCGGTGCCCGAGTGGTAGAAGCAACATCGGAACCAACAGTCTGAGAAGCACTCGACTCATGTTTCACATGCGTACTCGTGTGCCGGCCCGGCCGGGGCGTCAGCCGCGGCCCAATTCCCGAAGCGCGGGCTGCCGATCTTAGCGGGTGAGGCCGCTGCGCCGCCAGTCGGCTATGAATCCGCCGTTCAGGGGGTCGTCACGCCGGTTGGCGGTTTACGGCGGTCCCGGTCGGAGATCATTCGTCTGCGACCCGGACCACGAGCTTGCCGAAGTTCCGGCCCTCAAGCAGCCCGATGAAGGACGCCGGTGCCTGCTCAAGGCCCTCGACAATGTCCTCGCGATGCTTGATAGAGCCATCTGCGACCCAGCGCGTCATCGAACCGATGAACTCCCCGAACCGGGGGGCATAGTCGCTGATGATGAAGCCCTGCATCCGGATGCGCTTGGTCAACAGCGTGCCCGCCAGTTGAGCGAGGCGATCCGGGCCCGGCGGCGGCTTGCTGTCGTTGTAACGCGATATCAAGCCACACACGGGTATGCGGGCGTGCGGATTGAGGAGCGGTAGCACGGCATCGAACACCGCGCCACCGACGTTCTCAAAATAGATGTCAATGCCTTGTGAACATGTTGCCTGCAATTGCGCAGCAAGGTCCGGTCCACGACGGTCGATGCACTCATCGAACCCCAGCTCGGCGCGCACGTAGCGGCACTTGTCGGGTCCGCCTGCGATGCCGACGACGCGGCAACCCTTGATTTTCGCAATCTGGCCAACAACCGCGCCGACGGCACCGCTGGCCACAGCCACCACCAGCGTTTGACCAACTCGCGGTTGGCCGATATCCAGCAGCCCGATATAGGCGGTGAAGGCGGGCATGCCGAGCACCCCAAGTGCCCAGGAAGGATGAGGCATGCCGGGCTCGAGTACCCGCAGACCGGTGCCGTCGGAGATCGCATAGTCCTGCCAGCCATTGGCACTCAGCACTCGCTGACCCGCCTGGTAGTTCGGATGGTGCGAGGCCTCCACACACGCGACCGTACCGCCGACCATAACGCCGCCGATGACGACCGGCGCCGCGTACGAGGGCGCGTCATTCATGCGCCCGCGCATGTAGGGATCCAGGGACAGCCACAGTGTGCGCAGCAACACCTGGCCATTTCGAGGCGCTGGAATGGCGATCTGCTCTATGCGGAAATTCTCAGCCGTCGGCGCACCCTCAGGGCGGGAGTGCAAAATGACTCTGCGGTTGACGGCGCTGTTCTGGGGCATGGTCTTAAGTATAGCGTTTGGCGCCATGGCGGCGCGGTCATCAGTGGCTTCTCCGACAGCCACAGACAGGAGTGGGTGCAGCGGCGGCCATCTCACGTTACGCTCTGCTGACCGTCAGCTTTCCGGAACGGCATTCAGCGTTTGCTGCCCTTTGCAGGCACTCGCTCAATTGGCGTCTATAATCTCAACGTGACAATCTCGGCGCTTCAAACCAAACAATCGGCGGGCTGTAGCAGGGAGCAACAATGAAAACGACATTGCTGTTGATTGGGTTGATCTTTGCAACTCAGCCGACCTTGGCAGTGGATGGCGCACGGCTCGTCGGCGTGTGGAAGCTGTTTTCTTATCAAACGGAGTTTCAGGACGGTCGCCCAAAGCGCGCATTGTTCGGCGAGCATCCATCCGGATACCTGATTCTGACAAAAGAAGGGCGACAAATGGCAGTAATCGAGGGGGAAAGGCGGAAACCACCCTCGACCGATGCAGACCGGGCAGACCTCTTGAAAACGTTGATCGCCTATTCGGGGAAGTACCATGTTGAGGGGACCAAATTTGTAACAGCTGTTGACGCCGCGTGGAATCCCGCCTGGGACGGGACGGACCAAGTGCGCTCATACGAGATAGCGGGCGACCGACTGACGGTGACATCGATGTGGCAACCGTCCCCCAACATTCCTGGTTCACCGATAACCCGTGGAATCCTGGTATTCGACCGCGTCAAGTAGTCCTACCTGGAAACCAATGGCCCGACAGCTTGTTTCGACTCCGAGTGAGGCGCTTAGAACTTGGCTGGGAACCAGGGCATATGTGTCGTCACCAACTCTGGTAGTGCTTCACAGCGCTCAGCGAGTGCCGCGAGAGAGGGGTACAGCTGGTCCTCGAGCGCGAGCCCCTCCCGCAGGAAAGTCCACATGCAGGTGAGCGTGATGTCCGCCTGCGTAAGTTGTTCACCCATGAGCCATCTACCGGGGCGTTGGGCGTGCCAGCGTTCGAGCTCGCCGAACGCACCGTGCATCTGGCTGCCACAGCGCTCCGCCCAGGGCGCGTGGCGCTTCTCGGGCGGGCGCGCGATCCGTTCGTAGATCACATCGCGTCCCTTCTCGGCCGCCCCGACTGCGAGTGCCATCAGCTGCAGCACCTGCCGACGGGCTGCGCCCTTCGTTGGTACGAGGGCACGCTCCGGTCCTACGACGCAATCAAGGTGATCGAGGATCGCCGCAGATTCAGTGAGAACCTCACCGTCTTCAAGCACGACGGCGGGAACCCTCCCGAGCGGACTGTAACGGCGGATCTGTGCGAGGTCTCTACCCACGGACCAGTTCGCGTGCTCGAACGCGAACCCCAGCAGCTTCAACGACACCGCGACCCTCCGCACGAACGGGGAGTCGAACATACCTATGAGCAGCATGGACACGGGTCCGATCCTATCAAATTGCGTTTTCAGAGGCGCTACAGCTGATCGCGCCGGCGCCTGTGGGTCAGGGCAGGCCCTTCGGCAGCACCTTCACTGAATGCGCCTTCTTATGGGGCCGCAAACGCCTCCCGGTGCTGCTTTCCGGAGTCTCCTATTTCATCCCAGACGGCCTTTGAACCAACCCAAATGTGGTGAGCAATCCGCAGGCCTTCACCGCCTTCCGCGATCAGTCCAGCCGGAACAAACGTTTGCGAAGTATTGTTGGCACCCGGTACCGGAGAGCCACAAACGCGGCAGAACCAGCTTTGCCAGTCCGCGCCCGGCTTCTTCCACGAAGCGATTTGATCTTCGCCGCGCAGCCACCGAAATGCGTGGTTGTCGATCAGCACCACCGCAATTCCGTTGCTGCCTGTGAATTTTCGACAAATCGAGCAGTGACAGACGAACACGTCCCGCAGCGCGGCGTCGATCTCGAACGCTACTGCTCCGCAATTGCATTCCCCGAGCGCCATTAGAGTGCCTCGCCATCCCCGATACAGCAAGCATGCCATGAAACGCTGGCGCTTAGAATTCCAGACGGCGATGCTCGCTTCTGCAGCGTCCGCCCAGCAAAATCCTGCCCGTTGGAGCAGCGGCTTATGATGCGCGCAATGGTGACGTCATCAGTGGCGCCCCGGTGCACCACTGGTGAAGGTCGTAGTGGATTTGAAATGCTCAGACTGAAGGACGGTATCGGCGCGCCCGTCGCCGATTGCGACGTACCAGTAGAGCCGATCCTCACGGGCGTAGGACAGCAGCGTCTCAGGATCCAGCACGATGCGAGTCGCCGTCGAGGACGCGTAGTTCTTGAACAGCTGATCGACGGCCTGCCGATTGGGCGTGGTTCGAACCACGAGTTCCACGCAAGCGGACTCAGCGGTAGCGTCAGTGCAGGGAACCATGCGGGTAAAAGCAAACTCCAGCTGTTGCTGCAGTACAATCCGAGTCAGGCCACGCAGGGAGAGCGGCGCCGATAGCTGATACCAGACCCCCTGATCGAGCGTCGCTCCGGTCCACATCGCGGTCTCAAGCTGGTAGTTTTCGGCCGCCTCGGCCATGAGCAGGCCGGATGAGAGCGCGACGTCCGTCACATCCAGCGCTTCTTTGGTCAGCGCAGCTGCATGTTTGCTGACGGGCACCTGTGCGCGAATCAGTGCATCGGTGTGGGCGATGAGCCGGGAGGCGAATGCGCTGGCATCGACCGTGCCGGTGAACTCACCGGTGGCGCTGACTTCGAAGTTCAGCGCGGGCAAGGCAACAGGCGAGAAGACCACCTTGGCGGCCTGCAGTGCTTCAGGCGTCGGCCACACGCCTGGTTCATATTGCGCGGCATCCTGCGTGTACAGGACTTTCCAGCCACCGTTTGCGCCGGGACCGATATGGCGGTCGAAAGAGGCCGCCGCATGGCTGCGGCTCGTGCTCGCATCCCAGCGGGACACACGATCGTCTTCGAACGAAATGTGGGCATCGCACGGGTGCCAGGCGAAATTGAGAATGGCCCGGCGTTGCGGGAAGCCCTGCATGAGCCCGGCTATCTTCGTGCTGTCGGCCCCCTCACCCCGCCAGGTCAGCAACAGCTTGTAGTTCTCCTGAGCGTCGTCCCGGAAGCCGTAGTCACGGTCCATGGCCAGAGTCGACTCGAGGGCGGTATCCGCGGCCGCGGCGTCGCCTAGCCTCCGCAGGAGGATCGCCGTGTTGAATTGCATGACGACAGCGGCGTGGTAGTCGAAGGTACTGTCGTAC
>Ga0210385_10000580_pt1 | contig 25369 bp, 22 predicted proteins | sample IncBWH26OmetaG_FD_160107 | JGI IMG/M metagenome (GOLD analysis project Ga0210385, IMG submission 160107) | Forest soil microbial communities from Barre Woods Harvard Forest LTER site, Petersham, Massachusetts, United States - Inc-BW-H-26-O ...
GCGAGTCAGATCGGGGAAGCGTTTCACACTCAGATCCATCATTTCGTCGTCAACGGCGAGAACCACTATGCCAACGTGAGCGATCCTCAGATTCCTGCGGCGCTGGCCCCGTTGGTCGTGAGTGTAAGCAAGCTTAACGATTTTCGTCCGAAGCCGATGCACCGGGACTTTGGCCAATTCAGGATGACCTTGCCTGGGCGCCACGTGACGGCGGTGAAACCGAACTTTACCTTCAATAGCGGCACGAGCGGGACGTGCCTGAGCGGCACTGCAAACTGCTACACGGTCGCCCCCTATGATTTTGCGACGATCTACAACCTGCTGCCGGTCTGGAACACCACCTGCGCGGGAGCTGTTCCTTGCAATGGCACGGGCGAGAAGATTGCGATCGTCAGCGACAGCGCCATTAACGCTCCAGATTTCAACACGTTTCGCAGCATCATGGGCCTACCCGCTGGAACGCTCAATCAAATCGTGCCGCCAGGCATGAACAATCCGGGAGTTCAAGGGCCAACGTGCGCCGTAAATAAGGATGAATCAGAGGCAGTGGCGGACGTGGAATGGTCCGGAGCGGCTGCACCGGGAGCCACGATCGATCTTGTCGAAGCCCCTTCGGCAACAATCGACAGTTGCGGGAACGTAGCGACAACGGGCGAAGGTTCTCTTCCAAATGGATCGACAGGGTATAGCTCCAGCTTTGGGGGCGACTACGCGGCGTACTACGCAATAAATAATCTCCCGGATAAGATTCTGAGTGACAGTTATGGGGAGTGCGAGCTGGGTCTGGGCCCGAGCGGCAACGCTTTCTATAGCACCCTGTGGCAGCAGGCCAGCACACAGGGGATCACTGTTGTGGTCGCCAGTGGAGATGCGGGTGCGGCGGGTTGCGATTCAGGGGCGCCCGTGGCGTCATTCGGTCTGGAAGTGAATGGCAGCGCGTCGACTCCCTTCGATACGGCGGTTGGCGGCACCGATTTTGCATATATTACGTCCAGCGTCGCGGCCAATTACTGGAATGCGACGAACTCCGCCAGCGGCTCCACGGTTACTCTTTCCGCGAAGGGCCCGATTCCAGAAACGGTCTATAACGACACCTGTACGAACCCGGAACTTTTTCCAACGTTTGGAGCTTCGATGGCGTCGAACGCCTGCAATTCCGCGCTCGCGGGTGAGAACCCGGCCACGTTGGAGCCGGTAGGCAGCGGCGGAGGTGTGAGCAGTTGCACGAACCCCGACGGACCGGGCGCGCAGGATTGCCAGAGCAGCGGATACACCAAGCCCTCCTGGCAAACTGCCGGCACTCCGGCGGACGGCCATCGCGATGTCCCCGATCTCTCCTTATTTTCCGGGGACCTGCAGGTTTCCGGGTCGTTTTACATTGTGTGCCAGGAAGATACGAATACGGCTGAGGGCGATGCCGCCTGCTCGCTGACCCCGTCAAATGGAACGTTCCTTTTTGAGGCTGGCGGCGGCACGTCGATCGCGGCCCAGGCATTCGCTGGCCTCGTAGCCGTGCTCGATCAGGTTCACGGCAAGAGTTATGGGAGCGTGGCGCTTAACACTCAGCTCTATTCGCTAGCCGCTTCCCCGGGCCAGACCGGGTTGAATTGTAACTCGAGCGTTACCGCGGCCCCCGCCTCCGCATGTGATTTCAGGGACATCACGACGGGGACGAATTCGATGGCCTGCATTACCGGAAGCCCGAATTGCGGCACCTCCTCGTCAAGCCACGTAATTCCCGGCGCGCCTCACGTTGCGTTCCGCTGGACGCCGCTAAACGTCACTGTGCTCGTATGCGGCTTCTGCGCAGCTCTGGGAATGTTGCTGTGGCCGGGGAACAATCGCCGGTGGAGCACGGCTCTTGCCTTGCTGTTACTGGTGGCCGTGTTTGGTGCGGCCAGCTGTGGCGGAGGCGCCAGTGGCACTGGGGCGCCCGGAGGCGGTAACGATGTGGGAGTCCTCTCGGGATATAACGCGGGCACTGGCTACGATCGCGCCACTGGCCTCGGCTCCGTGAACGCGCAAGCGCTCATCAACGCGAGCGGCTGGTAGAACAACTCAAACCCAGAGGGCGCCGGCGTTGCCCCGATCATCGCAATGATCGCGGGCATGATGCCGGCGCTTTTATTTTTGTGTCCTCTCGCTACCGAATCGCAATTCCCGCATAGCCCACCACGCGTGAACGATCTCCGTTTGCATCGCCGGATGTGGCATAGCGGACCAGCCGCGTCTTTGCCGCGCCCAGTTCTCGAGCCGCCACGAGCGTGACGACCGTCGCCGCGTAACCGCACATGGTGATGCTTTCGTTGCGCACGGTGTCGTAGAGGCCGCGAGGGTCGAGTGCAAGGATGCGTTCGAGGGCGCGAAAATCTTTCGTCCGCGTGACGGCGTCGCTTTCGTAGTGGTTCATGTCCGTGCTGGCGATCATCAGCACTGGACCGGTCTGCGCGGCGATCGTCGTCGCGATCACCTGCGCCAGGGCCTGTCCTAACTCTTCGAGGATCGGATAACGATCCGACGCGAGCACGATCGGCACGAAGAGCAGATGTCGCGAGAGCCGCTGAAGAAAGGGCAGCTGCACTTCGAGCGAGTGCTCGCGCTCGTGCGAGACGGGATCTTCGCGCAGCAGCGGGCAGGCGTGAGCGATTTCCGCCGCGAGAGCAGCGTCGATTCGAGCTTCGCCGAGAGGTGTCCGCCAACTTCCCTCCGTAAGAATGGACATCGGCTGCCCCTGTGGATAGTGGCGTGGCCCGATCAGAATGCAGCGCGTGGGAATTTCAATCTCGGAGTAAACCGCGCCAGCGACGTGGCCGGAGTAGATGAAGCCTGCGTGCGGGACTACGCAGGCGATAGCGCGAACTTTTCCCTGATTGTTGTCTGGTATTTCCTCCGGCGGGGCCGTGCCCGCGGCACCCACAGGCATGGAGAAATCGTCCACCTGGCGCGCGAGTTCGCGTTCATCGGTGGGGTAAAAGCTGCCGGCGACGGCTGGCGGGCGCACCATGCTGCATTTGTAACACAGCGGGGACGCGATTCAGCGGGCGAGACGTGTTTGCTTGCCTCGCCAGATCCGGAAACGCGCGTTCTAAATTTCAGGAGGATTTTGAAGGCTTGCCGTGAATCTTCAGGGCGACGGTGGTTCCCGGCGTATACATGATCTTGATTTTGTCGCCATACTGGTAGCCGCCGGCTGTGATGATTTTGGACATCTGCGCCTTCACTTTGTCGGCGTATGTGAAGGTGTGGATCACGCGTTCGTTGCCCTCTTCGCTCACCACCATCGAATTGTTGTCAGCATGAAGAACTTCGACCTTCATCCAGTTTCCGGACGGAGTGGGAGTTTTCTTCGGCGTCAGGGTGCGGACAATAATGGGCGCGGCAATCTCCGCGGCGGCGACGGCCGTGGCGGGATCCTGCGCGCGCGCCGGCGCAGCGGCTAGCGCGAGGCCACTGGCGAGTGCAACGACAGCGAGAGTTCGATATGTGTTCATATCTCTTGATCGAGCGAAATCTTCAGCGACTTTAGGAACTTGATGTCCTGCGCCGTCATCTCGAATTTCGACTCTGACGACTCCTCTTCGAGGACGTCTTCGTCCACGCGAATCCGCATCGATTCGAGGAAGCGCCTGTCCTGCGAGGTCATCTTGGCATCCTCGGAACCCTTGCGGGCCAGGCCGATGGTCGCGTCCAGCTTCAGCACGATCTCAAAGCCGGCCGCGCGGACTCCGGAAATCGCCTCGGCGATCCGGTCGGATTCGGCGACAGAATCGTTGATCGCGTGTCCGAGCTTTTGCAGAAGTTGCTTCATGCGATTATCGAGTTCCAAGGCCGGGCCTCCCATAGACGACCGAGACTGATGCCATTTTATGGCGAGTCTCCAAGGGACACAAGTCCAGGAAAAGGGCAGTTTTGCGCGAAGGTTACCCTAGCCGCGGCAGGCCATAGTACTGGGCCTGCGTCGCGCAACGTGACTGGGAGTTTCGGGCGGGCCGCCGACCCTGCCCTGGAGCATCACCATGCGAATGGGCCTTGTGGAATGTACCAAGCTGCACTAGCATAGGCGCAGATTAGGCGGCATTGGGGGGACGAACGTGGTAGCCACACTTTGTTCTCAGTGCGACAAAACGGAACAGCAGTGCACCTGCGCGAAATATTGTTGCTTCTGCCACGCGCAGGACCACATCCGGCTCTGCATCGACGGTCTCTACTACTGCCCGGATTGCCGCGAGGCGGTGGACGTTCGGCTGGCGGAGTCCGATGCACACTAAGGGCGGGCGCACGGAGTGTACGCTGCGCAACGATCCTCGCCTGATCGCCGGGGTGGGAGCTGTGGTGTCCTACGCAGCGAGCCGCGCCGGGCTTGTGGAGTGGGATCAGACTGAATTTGCAGCCCTTACCGAAGAAGCCTGCCGCGAAACCCTCTTAACGCTTACTCGGATTAGCGAGCGCGACCAGGCGGTGCAGCTTGCGGTTTCCGATTATCCGGGGCGGGTGGAAGTGACGATCGAACCTGCGGGCGGGAAAGGCATACGCGGCCTGCATGGGCGCGCTGCCGTCCACGCGGTGGAGGGTGTTTGCCGGACGTTGCAGCGCAAGAACGTTGACCGCGTGCTTTGCGAAAGCCTTCCTCATTCCTTCCGCATGAAGCTGATCAAGTACTGCGCCGGGCCGAAAACCGCGGTCGGCGACTAGCTTTTCCGCCTTTCCCCGCGTTCCCCCTACATTGAGGTCGCCAGAGCCTTGGAGCGAATCAACGAGAGCAATTGATCCTGTCTGACCGGTGCGTCCACTTTCAGGCGATCACCGCTGGGGGTGACGGTCACGTGGTCGAGCGCGCCCGCCAAGTCCGGCTGTGAGGACGACTCCTGATAGCGCCGCATCATGATCCCGGCCTGAAGCGCCGCAGCCAGAAGATTCGCGTCGTCGGTCGAGCCGCAAACGGCCTGGAATTGCGCATCGAGCCCGCTGTCGGCGTCGACGTTGATCGTCATGGCCTGCATACGATTGATGATCACGGTCGCCTGCGGGAATTGGCCGGCTTGAGGGATCAGCTGCTGCATCGCGATGTGTGTGTAGTTCTGGTCGAGCACGGCCCAAACCATTCCGTCTCCATTGGCTTCATTGATCAGGGGCGCCAGCTTATCGTTGAGCATCACGCTCTCGGCAGCGCCGGTGCGGACGTCCAAAAGCTGCTCCAGAGCGCCGCGCGAACCAAACGCGGCCGTATTCGAATCGATGAAGGTGAAGAAAATATCGTTTGCGCCGGAGCCGCTGCCGAAGGCGTAGAGATGGAAGCCGACGTACTCGGTCATCGAAAGCTTCTCGGATTTCAGGCGATCCTCGGTGGAATTGGGATCGAAGCCGCCCATCGCTACGCCGACAATCTGCTCTCCCGAGGTCTTCGAAGACGCGATCGTAGCCCACGCCAGTTCGTCCACCTGCGTGTTGGGATCGACGCCGTTCGTGGAGAGAAACTGTTCGAACTTGCGGAAGTTGCTCGGCAGCATCTGTTCACGAAGCTGCGGAAACCAGGGCAACTGGCGCGCGGACTTCAGGTCCGCATACGCAATTTCACCGACTTGCTTGGGAAACATTGCCAGCACGCTCGGGTTGAGCGTGCCTGCGGAAGCCGATGGCGCAACCGCGGCGAGCGATGCGAGCACGGCGCACGAAGCGATTGACGCAATCGATGCGATCACGCGGGCAAGACGAATAGGCTGTTTCACGATTTTCTCCAGTTCTTCTGCACTGCGGTACAAGCTCTTTTCGAGCGCTTCGCTGCAAGGAACTCCGGCGGCTGGCGACGCCGCAGGCCCAGCCTGCGCGCCTCTCAGTATAGACGGGCCCGGCAGCACTTACAGTTGCCCCGAAGCCTTCGATTTCCGCCGAAACACGGCTAAGAGGCGCGCGATGGGGGGTGAATTTAACTGCGCGTTTCATCAACTGCCAAGCCTGCCGTTCGTCGCTCGGAAACCTCATTCTCCGCCCATTGCAGACGATTTTCAAACACCTGCGCTTCGGAAAAGTTCTCAAGCTGAAGATAGGCGGGTGAAACCCCTTCGAGTGCACGTTGCGGGATCAGGCCGATCAGTTCGCTGGCTGCGATTTGTACTCCGTCGCGTGCCGCTTCCGCCTTTACGGTGTCAAACACAAGCTTCAGCGGGGTCTGCTCGAAATCAGTCAAGTTCATCGAGACTTGCGCCATGCCTCGCGACCGCAGGTTGACGCCCATGGCCTTTACGAAGGGCAGCCCTCCATTCGAGGCGCGAATGGTCTTCGCGATTTGGCGCGCGAGTTTGACGTCTGGCGTACCCAGATCGATGTTGTAGGCGATCAGAAATTTTCGCGCGCCCACGGCGGTGGCCCCCGCGGACGGATGCGGCTCGGGCCCGCCCACGTCCGGCACTCGATCGGGAATGTTCCCCGCTCGCAGCGCCTCGAAGCCGCCTTTGCGCACTGCTTCCAGATTTGTTCGCTCCGGCCGCGTGGCTGCAGCTTCGTAAAAATAGACCGGGATGCGATATCGCCGCCAGATATCGCCGCCCGCTCGCCGCGCCAGCGCCACGCAGTCCGCCAACACGACGCCGGAAACGGGGGCGAAGGGAACCACGTCCGTGGCGCCGATGCGAGGATGCTCGCCTTTGTGCGCGCGCAAGTCGATGAGCTCAGCGGCTTTTCCCACCGCGCGCAACGCCGCTTCCAGCACGGCTTCCGGCTCACCGGCCATTGTGATTACACTGCGGTTGTGATCGGGATCACTCGAACGATCGAGTAGAAGCGCGCCGGGCACCGAGCGAATTGCGCCGGCGATCGCATCGATCAAGGAAGCGTCGCGCCCCTCAGAAAAATTCGGTACACACTCGACGACCTGTTTCATTAGCCCGTTCCTCGGCCTATCCATGGAACGATCAGGTCTGCCCGAAAAGGCTGTAAATCAGCAGCCCCAGCACCACCAGCGTGAAGCACACGTATTTCCAGTCGCGCTCATAGGTGAACGCGAACACGGAAAATGCCACGCGCGCGACCGGTGTAGCGATCAGGATCAGCAGGCCCAGTTGGATCAATCCGCGCGCGCTGAACGCTTTCGCCTCCGTCGCGATCCCGTGAATCGTGCGAAAATCCGGCGGCTCGCCCTGAAACACGCGATAGTTGATTAGTGGCGCCGGATGTCGCACGAGATAGAGGGCGCCGCCGGTCAACACCAGCGTTGCCGCAAGAACCACGCCGGCGCGCAAGAGCAATCCCATCCATTCGTCGATCTTTTTGTCGGCCTGTTCCGTTGGGCCAGTCATGTCTTTTCGCTTAGAACTTTCCTGCGAGTCCGCTGTAAATCATTTCGATTGCCAGCGCGCCAATCACTGTGGCGAACAATATTCGCAGCACGCGTGCCTGCGCCACGGCCAGCACGCGGGCTCCTGCCAGCGATCCGACCAGCACGCCGAGCATCACCGGCATTGCGAGTCCAGGATCGATGTACCCGCGGCTCAAATAAATTCCAGCGCCCGCCGCCGCAGTGACGCCGATCATGAAGTTCGAAGTCGTGGTCGACACTTTGAATGGCAGTTTCATGGCGCGGTCCATCGCGAGCACTTTTACCGCGCCGGACCCGATGCCGAGCAATCCCGAGAGCACTCCCGCCACGAACATCAGAGCGAATCCCGCCGGCACGCCGCGCACGTGATAGCTCTCGAGTTTACCTGCCGCGGGATAAGTGCTGTCCATGTGCAGCCACGTGGCGATTTTGTCCGGGCCGAGGTCCTGCGTCGCGTGCTGGCTATGGTGCAGAGACGCGTAAGCCGAGTAAATCAGCACGGCGCCGAAAATCACCGCGATCACGGACGCGTGCAGATGGAGCACAAGCGCAGCGCCCGTCAGCGCGCCCAGCGTGGTGGCGATCTCGAGAAACATTCCCACGCGAATATTGGAGTAGCCTTCACGCACGTAAGCCGCGGCAGCGCCGCTCGACGTGGCGATCACGGAGACCAAGGCCGCGCCGATCGCGTAGTGAATATCCACGTGGAAGATCAGCGTCAGCATCGGCACCACCACCACGCCTCCGCCGAGCCCGGTTAGCGCGCCGAGAAATCCGCCGAGCAGGGAACCCGCCGCGATCAGCGAAGTGAACTCCAGCGAATTCACTCGCGCTCCTTTTTTTCGCCGCCCGGCCGGTCGGTTGGCCCATCACTCGAATTGGAGGTGCGCGCGGCTTCCAGCTTCCACTGAATTTGGCGCAACATTCCAAGCCCGAGCCGAACATCGCCCGGCGATAGCGCAAGCCGCCGGATAATGCGCCGCGTCTTCTCGACCATCGATGACGCGGTGGGTGGCTTCAGGTAACCGCTCTTGCGCAGAACATCGAGCAGCAACCCGCCGATCCTCTCTGCGTCACCTGCCGTCGCAAGCTCCAGCTTGGGTTTGGCAGGTGCGGCTTTCGATTCGCGCGCGAGCTCGTAGAGGCAGACCGCCACGGCTTGTCCCAAATTCATCGACCGGTGTTCTTCGCGCGTGGGAATTTGCATCAGCCAGTGGCAGTGGCTCAGATCGTCGTTGGAGAGGCCGCGCTTTTCAGAGCCGAAGAGCAGTGCCACTCCGCCCGAGCGAAGCCGCTGCTTGATTGCGCGCGCGCCTTGTTCGAGGCGCTGCATAGGTTGCTGCAACTCCCTGCGGCTGGCGGCTGTGGTGCCCACAACGAGGGAGCAATCGGCCACGGCGTCCGCAACCGTGGCGAACTCTTTGGCGCTTGCCAGCACATGCGCTCCGCCCACGGCCGAGCGTGCCTCTCGATAGGAAGGCTCATAGGGATTCACCACGCGCAAGTGCAAAAAGCCAAAGTTGCTCATAGCGCGCGCCGCCGCGCCGATGTTCAGCGAGTTGCGGGTATCTACCAGGACGACGCGCAGTCGATCGGATTTGTCGCGCATTCAGAATTCATTCTACAGTGGCTCACCGGCTACCAGCATGCGTTCGATTCGCGCGCTCGCATCTGTAGTCCCGTCTGCCACCACCGCTAGCGCCATGATTTTGGCAACGCTCTTTTCAGAGTGCGCCGGACGAATCGCGGCCCAGTCCGCCCCGGCCGCCGCGTCAAGTAGACTCGCAACGTCCACGGCCTCTTCCGCAGAAACGGCATCCGAGTCGCCGGCGCGCGTATTCAACCCATCGCGCGCAATCACAATCGGCGCTTTCACGTCGTTGCGGGCCACGAGTTCGTTGACGGCAGCTCCGAAGACGCGCCGCTCAGCGGAGCCGAGAGAACAGGCGCGCGCCGGGAGCCCCTGATGACGCACGCGATTCTTCACAGCTTTGATCCAGCGACAGAGTTTTTCATTGGTGGAAAAAAGCTCGAGCATCAAGCGATCTACCCGTTGAATATCCGCCGGCTCGCCGGAAAGCGCAACGCAAAGCAAAGTTCTTCCGCGCCCGCCGGTCAGGCGCTCTGGCGCAACGATCGCAGCGCCGTAACCCTTGAGCGATTCGAGAGCCTCGACCACTCGCACGTCCGGACCTGCTGCGCCGATGAAGATATCCGGCACCACGCCCCGGCCCGCCATTTCGGGAATCACTTCTGTGGGATCGCGTGCCAAGCCGACCGACGCCGCCTCGCCTTTGCGCACCGCATTTTTCAGGATGCGCAGCGCTTCATCCAAATCGTTCACCATCACGTCGCAGTAGCCAGCCTTCACCCGCCGCTTCACGCGTTCCGCGTCTGCGTCGATACCAAGAAACGCTGCGCCATTCATCGTGGCAGCCAGCGGTAACGCGCCGCTCAAGCTGCTGCTCCCGATCAGTTTCCCGGCCAGGACGCCGCCAAAATGTTCGCGCGCGGCAGCCGCGATGAATTCGCAAGCCTCGGGCAGAAACCCTTGCTGCCCTATGTTGAGCCAACTTGGCCCAGGGCCGGAGTCCACGACCACTACGCGCGAGGCATCCGCACGCGTGCGAAACGTACCCTCCGGTTTGCCGCAGCGCACCAGTAGAGTCTCATCACTATCGAGCGCCCGTAATGAGTGAACCGTGACGCCATAGTTGGCCCAGTCGGCCACCACGCCGCCGTTTGCGCTGGAGGATGCCGAGAGCGCCAGCGGATCCGCGACCTCCGGATCGAGGCTGTTCATCAACATCCGCAATGCGGCTTCCTGCGCCCATCCCTTGCATGAGAGGGTGGCGCCGCGAGGCGCGCGTATTGGTTGGTGACCTGTGGGTTCTACGGGGACGCTCGGCATGATCGAAATTGTCAGCCCGGAAATTTCAAGCGCAACAGTTGGCCCGGACGTGCGCGCCAATCTTATCTCACCAACTGCTGGCATCGAACCTGATTCACACCCGCGCGTTGCGGCGCGCCGGACCTTCGGCTACAGTGGCCTGCATGGCGGCTGCCGGAAACACAGGGGCGAAGTACCCTTCACTCACAAAATGTTTTCTGGACGCGGTGGATTATTACAAGAATCCGCGAGCGCAAATCTATCGCGCGGCGGGCGAATCCGGCCCGAACGCTTGGAAGGTAATTCAGGCGTACGAAATGCTGCGCCGCATCGCAGGGCTTTCAAAAGGCCTGCTCGCGCTCGGTGTGCGGGCGGGAGATCGCGTCGCGCTCTTCGCTCCGAATTGCCCCGAATGGCACATCGCCGATTTTGCGATTCAAGGCGCGGGCGGAGTCGTCGTCCCGATCTATTTCAACGAGTCGCCCGACCGCATCGCGTATATCCTCGCCGATTCCGGCGCACGCGTCGTCTTCATCGCAGGCGAAGCTCAAGCCCGTAAGTTCGACGAACTGCGCGTGCGCATCAGTACGGTCGAGCATGTCATCTGCGTCAAGGCGCCCGAAGGACTTGCGCAGCCAATTGAGCCATACGAACCGCTGATCGCCGCGGCCTGCGACGCCGACGTTGCCGAGTATCGCAGCCGCGTCGCGAAAATCACTCCCGATCAGCTGCTCACCATCATCTATACCTCAGGCACCACCGGTGAACCGAAGGGCGTGATGCTCACGCAGTCCAACCTCGCCTCCAACGCGCTCGATTCCACTTCCGCACAGAAATATGAGACCGACGACATCGCGCTCTCGCTGCTCCCGCTCGCGCATGTCTATGAGCGCGTTACGGACTACGGCCACTTTTTTCGCGGCGTGGCCATCGCCTACGTCGAACAGCCCGAGAACGTAGCGCAAGCGCTGCTCGAAGTGCGCCCCATGATCGCGGCCGCCGTGCCGCGACTTTACGAGAAGATCTACGCGAGCGTTATCGAAAAGGGCCACCGCGAGACAGGCACTAAGCGCAAGATTTTCGACTGGGCGATAACCGTCGCGCGCGACGCCGTTCCCTGGCGCGCGCACAAAGAGAGCGCCGGCACGCTCCTCTATGCGAAATGGCTCGTGGCCAACGCGATCGTCTACAAGAAAATTCGTCAGGGCGTCGGCGGACGCATCCGCTTCTTCATCTCGGGCGGCGCGCCCATCAGCGCCGAGCTCGTCGAGTTCTTCTGGTCCATCGGGATCGAAATGTTTCAGGGATACGGCCTCACGGAGACTTCGCCAGTCGTCGCCGTCAACACGATGAGGGCGAATAAAGTTGGCACGGTGGGCCGGCCGATTCCGCACGTCGATGTGAAGATTGCCGCGGACGGAGAAATCCTCGTCAAAGGCCTCTGCGTGATGCAGGGCTATTACCACAAGCCCGAGCAGACGCGCGAAGTGTTCACGCGGGGCTGGTTCTGCACCGGCGACATCGGCAAGCTCGATGAGGACGGCTATCTCGTCATCACCGATCGCAAGAAGGAATTGCTGAAGACGGCCGGAGGGAAATTTATCGCGCCGGCGCCCATCGAAAATAAACTGAAGACGTCGCCCTACATACTCAACGCCATCGTCGTCGGCGACCGGCGCAAATTCGCCTCGGTGCTGATTGTTCCTAACGCGGACACCATTGCCGCTCAGGCACGCGCCATCGGCCGCGCCGATTTCGCGGCCGAGCGAATCGCCACCGACCCGTGGGCCACGCAATTAATTGCGGAAGAGGTCGAGCGCCTCATGGCGTCCTTCGCGCAGTACGAACGACCGAAGCGGTTCGCGCTCATCGACAAGGATTTCACCTACGCAAGTGGCGAGCTGACCTACACGCTGAAACTGAAGCGCCGTGTGATCGAGGAGCGCTACAAGGACGCGATCGAGCGCCTTTACGCGGACGTGGAAGAGCCACGGCCCCAGCCGCAGGCGTAGTCGTTACAATTCGCAGCACCGAAATCGGAAGACCGCCCCGGAGTTTGCCGATGCCACCCTATTGGATCAAAGACAGTTCGAATAATTTGGCGATCATTCCCAGGCCGAGAGGGTGGGATTGGCTTCCCGACGATCTCGCCAATCTCAAGCGAGAAGGGATCGGGGCAGTCGTGTCCGCACTGACAACCGAAGAGAATCAGGAGTTGGGTCTGGTAGAAGAAGCAAAACTTTGTTCGCAATCTGACCTTCTGCATTTATCTTTCGCTATAGAAGACAGGTCTGTGCCTTCTTCGGCTCGGGAGTTCCAAGATTTTCTGGTGCGCGTCGACCATGCCTTGGATAACGGGAGGAAAGTTGGCGTGCATTGTCGCGCTGGGATCGGGCGATCATCGATTGTCGTGGCCAGCTTGTTGATTCGTCACGGCCATTCTCTGGACAGAGCCTTTTCTTTGATTCAAGAAGCCCGAGGGTGCCCGGTTCCGGATACGGCCGAGCAAAAGGAATGGGTCGAGCGATTCGCGCGAGACGCTGCTGGTTTGCGATAGCGCCGCTTGTCCGATTCGAGGGTAGAATACGCATTTGGAGAGGCCATGAAAGACCAGCTCATTATCGCGGGACGGGCTTTTAACTCCCGTCTCATCGTCGGCACCGGAAAATATCGCAGCTTTCAGGAGATGGCGCGCGCCCACGCGGCTTCCGGCACGGACATGGTGACGGTCGCGGTCCGCCGCGTGAATCTTACCGATCGCTCTAAGGAATCTTTGCTCGATTTCATCGACCGCGAGAAAATTTTCATTCTCCCCAATACGGCCGGTTGCTATTCGGCGGACGAAGCAGTGCGCGCCGCGCGCCTGGGCCGCGAAGTGGGCCTCTCGGACTGGGTGAAGCTCGAAGTGATCGGCGACGAACAGACACTTTTCCCGGACACGGAACAGCTCATCAGCGCCACGAAAACGCTGGTCAAAGAAGGATTCACCGTGTTGCCTTACACCACGGACGACTTGATCGTCGCGCGCAAATTGATCGACGCGGGAGCGTCCGCGGTGATGCCGCTCGGCGCGCCAATCGGCTCCGGCATGGGCATTCAAAACGTGGCGAACCTACGCATCCTGCGCGAACGTATCACCGAAGTGCCGCTGATCGTGGACGCTGGCGTGGGTACGGCGTCGGACGCTGCCATTGCGATGGAACTCGGCGCCGATGGCGTGCTGATGAACACTGCCATCGCCGGCGCACAGGACACGGTGCTCATGGCAGAAGCGATGCGCGCAGGCGTTGAAGCTGGCCGCAAAGCCTTCCTCGCGGGCCGCATAGAGAAGAAGCTTTATGCCACGGCATCCAGCCCGTTGAGCGGCGTAGTCCGGTAGTCGCACCTAACCCTACCGAAACAAAACGTGCCAGGAAATGTCCACCAGTGCGTGCATCATCACGCCCGGCACAATCGACTTCGTCTTCATCCATGCACGCCCATAGAAAAATCCTGCAATAGACGCCAGCAGCACGTATTTCCAGTTCGGAAACGGCGCGTGCACAATGTGCGAGAAGCCAAAAATCACCGAAGCAACGATCAACCCGATCCACTCGTTTGAAAACGTCCGGGACAATAAGTTCTGCAGCACGCCGCGAAACAAGAACTCCTCAGGCCACGCGGTAAAAAATGGGATGCCAATAATCACCAGAGGCTGCAAGCGCCGGATTGACGGCTCGTAAGTCAGAAAATGAAGTTTCAGTCCCACAGGAATTGCGATCGCAGCGAATACTAGAAAGTGGAATCCAAAATTCCAGCCGAACCCACGGCGCCATTCGATCGCGTAGCCCACATCTTCCAGCCGCCGCAGCAAAATGAACGTCGCCACCCCGGTAGAAAGCGCCAGCAAGACACTCAGCACGCTGGTGAGCGGCGCGGGGAAAGGGAAGACCCAAAAGAGCCAGTGCGCCCACACCGGCAGCCAGATGGAAATCATCGCGGCGTAGTCTTGCCACGCGCCCGCCGGCTTTTCGGCCGCGTTCGCCAGCAGCAGCGCCGGCACGAGCACGTAGCAAGCGCCCGCGAGCGCCGTCTTCCAATCGCCCGCCACGGCTAGCGCGTAGAGAAGCACCGCCGCCAGCGGAAACAGCACGGCCAAAGCAGCGCCGTCGCCAAGCGCGTCTTGCACGCGGGCCAGCGCTTCGGGAGACGCCAGGAAAAATTCAAACGCAAAAAGCGCCGCGGCAACCACCAGCGCCACCGCGAATCGCCTGCCGCCATAGCCCATCCACGCGCCGGTGAAGCCCGCGGTCATCACGACCGCGGCCCACACGGTGAAGGCCGCCGGTAGCTGCAGCGGATGCGATTTGGAGCTGCTGGGCATGGGACACGATTTTACTGGACCTTCCGCCCGCGTCGAGAAGAACTTGCTTTGAGCCCGTGCCTCGGCGATTCTGGTACGAGCAAGATCGACGAAAAATCCATAGGAAGACGGTCGCCATTCCCGAAATCCAGATGGGAAATCCCAGGGCAGCGCGCATCGACTATATCGACTGGCTCCGAGGCTTCGCCGTCGTTGGTATGTTCGAAGTCCACTGCTACGACGCCTGGCTCGGCGGCTCTGCACGCCAGTCCGCCTTCTTTCACTACACGCAATTGAGCGGCACAGTTCCCGCGCCGCTGTTCATTTTTCTATCGGGAATCACGTTCGCGTTCATCGCGGGCAGCATGCGCCGCAAAGGCGCCGATGCCAACAAGATCGCCGCGCGCACCATTCGCCGCGGCGCCGAAATTCTGGCGCTCGGCCTGCTCTTTCGCGTGCAGGAGTTTGTTCTCGGCCAACCCTGGGCGCCTCGCACCGATCTCGCGCGCGTTGACGTGCTCAACATGATCGGTGTCTCCATCATGGCGATGGGCGTAGCGTGCTGGCTCGTGCGCGGCCGGGTCGCCAACGCTCTCTTCGCAGTAGCGATTGCCGCGGCCATTGCAATGCTCACTCCGCTGGTGTGGAACCGATGGAGCCCGCGCTGGCTGCCTTGGTATCTGGAATCGTATTTCAACGGCGTACACATTTTCGGCGTGCCGCAGCCCTGGCTCTTTCCCATATTCCCGTGGATGGCGTTCGCGTTCGCAGGGCTTGCCGTAGGATTTTTTCTTTTCAGCCCCTGGGCGTCCGAGCATCAATCGCGCGCGCTGGCTATCGTAGGAGTGGGAGGCGTCGCCGCCTTCTACCTCTCGCGGTGGCTGGATTCACGCCCGATTCATCTTTATTCCGTATACGACTACTGGCACACCAGCCCTTGTTTCTTGCTGGCGCGCGTGGGAATCGTGATGGGCATTATGGCCGCGGGTTACGCATGGTGCCGCTGGGGACTCGCCAGTGCCGGCTTCAGCCCGCTGAAGCAGCTCGGCCAGACGTCGCTGCTGGTTTACTGGGTGCACATCGAGTTCGTCTATGGACGTTTCACAATCATGACGCAGCAGGCACAATCGATCTGGAGCGCGACGCTCGGCCTCGTCGTCATTTTTGTGGCCATGGTGCTCCTCTCGATTGCGCGCACGAAGACTAAGGGTCGCAGCGCGGAAATACTTTCCTGGATTCGCCGCCTGCCGCAGGCCGCCGCGGGCGATTGAACGCCAGCCGGCCATTGCCTCACAATTGAAAATTTAGCTGTCAACGGTGCCGCACGAATGTTGCGCAAATATCGAAAGTATCTCTTCCTCCTCGTCGGCGTGGCGGCGCTGGTCTTCTTTCTCTATAAATTCCGCAGCGCAATATCGCTCGATGGATTCCGCTGGTCCGAGGTCGCCGCCTCGATTCGCCACGCGAACCTTTCTTACATGCTGCTGGCCATCGCCACGATCTTCGTTTGCTACGCCGTTCGCGCCTTGCGCTGGATTCGCTTCTCGCGCGCACTGGGGCCGTCGGGATTCTGGAGCGTCTACGCTTCCACGCTGATGGGCTTTTCCTGCGTCTTTTTGCTCGGCCGCGCGGGTGAGCCCGTCAGGCCGGTTCTCATCGCGCGCAAGGAATCGCTCTCGATGCCCGGACTGTTCGGCGTCTATTTCCTCGAACGCATTTTCGACATCGCCGCGTCCGTCGTTCTCGCGGGAGTCGCGCTGCTGCTCTTCGAAAAGCAGGGAATTGACAGCGCGCGGGGCAGCCATTTGATTACCGTCGCGCGTTCCACCGGCGTCGTACTTTTCATCGGCCTCGTCGCAGTCGTGATCTTTCTCGTCTACTTCCGTTATCACGGCGGCGAATGGCTCTCGCGCCGCCTGCAGCATCCCGATTGGCGAACCGGCTGGCGCGCGCGTCTTGCCGCGCTGCTAGAAGGTTTCAGCGACGGATTGCAAGCCGTCCGCACCTGGGGCGATTTGGGAGCCCTGATCGGCTACTCCACAATTCACTGGCTGCTGGTGATCGTGGTTTATTTCTGCATCGAACGCGCTTTCGGCGGCGATTTGGCCATGATCTCGATCGGCGGCACGGTGCTCGTCCTCGCCTTCACGCTCGTCGGTTCGGCCGTGCAACTTCCCGGCGTCGGTGGAGGCGCGCAGGTTGCCACCTTTCTCGTTCTCACGGTCGCGTTCGATATTGCCAAGGAGCCCGCTGCCACGATGGCCGTCACCGTCTGGCTCGTCAGTTTCGCGTCTTGCTGCTTGGCCGGGATTCCTTTATTGTTTCGCGAAGGTTTATCCATGAGCGATCTGCGCCGCATCACCCGGGAAGAGGAACGCGAAAGCGAGGCCGATCTTTTGGCCGAGGCGGAACGCGCCGCACACGTCGAGGACTCGCCTCGATGAAATGCCCGTTTTGCGCGCACCTGGAAGACAAAGTGGTCGATTCACGCGAGGCCCGCACCGGCGATCTGGTGCGCCGCCGCCGCGAATGTCTGAAGTGCAGCCGCCGATTCACCACCTACGAACGCATCGACGAAATTCCCTACATGGTGATCAAGAAGGACGGCCGCCGCGAAAAGTTCGAGCGCCAGAAAATTTTGCAGGGATTGCTGAAGGCCTGCGAAAAACGTCCTGTGCCGGTGGTCAAACTCGAAGCGATTGTTGACGAGGCGGAGGCTTTCGTCAGCGAGACGTCCGACCGCGAACGCACCACCACCGAAATCGGCGAGCTATTGATGAACCGCATCAAGAAGCTCGACAAAGTCGCCTACGTCCGCTTCGCCTCGGTCTATTCGGATTTCAAGGACGTGAAAGAGTTTATGGATGAGCTAAAAGGCCTGCTGAAGGACCGCGCCAAGAAGTAAGCGTCACGCTTTCCAAACGCCCGCCGCGAAAGTCTTGATCGTCTGGAATCCCAGCCTCTCATAGAGCTCCACGGCGCGTCGATTGCTCGCCGTCACCGTCAGCGACAGCGATTCGTAATTTTTCTGCCGCAGCACTTCGATCGACCGCTCCATCAGCTGCCGCCCAATATGATGCCCCTGGTACCCAGGCATCACGCACACCTGCGTGGTATGGCCCACACGCTCGGCAACGGTCGAAGTGAGGATCATCCCGGCCAGCCGGTTTTCTCCCGTTGGACGCACTACGAACGACGCTTCGGGTAAAAACGTGCCGCATCCCGGCAGCAGAACGATGTTGCGCAGGAATTTCATCCCTCCGGCTTCGCTTCGATATTGGTCGTTGATTTCCGCGTCCACGTGATCGGCGTAAGCCAGTTGAATCAATCGAGCCGCGGCCTCAAACGAACGATCGTTCCAGGGCTCCAGCTGCAATCCCGGGGAGAGAGGCTTCTTCGTGATATGCGCCTCGCGCAGAGGCAGCAGCATGAATTGCCGCGTGTGCAGCCGGAAATCGGGGGTCAGCAACGCCGGATCGATCTCTGTCCCAAATGGCATCAGCTGCGCTTCGATTCGCTGCAGCCGTGGAGTGCCTCGCAGAGAGGTCAAAATCTCTTGCAGCAGGCGCTGCGTCACAGCGCCCTGCTGGCTACCTGCTTGCACAAAGAGGCCACCGACCAGCCCCTTGTGGTCCTCAAGTACGTAAAATCCATAGCCCGAGGCCTGCCCGTTCTCCATAGCCACGGATCCACCCAGCGCCCGCGAATCCACAAAGCGCCGGATCAGGTCGATCGAGGGCCGGTAGTCCCAGCGCAGCTCTTCCCGCCAGCGAAGGATCTCTTCCTGGAATAGGCCTTCGAGACTGCGTGAACGCACCTGCCGGAGGTCGACAATCTGCATGGGTGTGTTGCCGCTCTACCGCCCCGAACCCCAGTATATCGTGACGAATACGTGTGCATACTGAGAAATAGTCTGCCCTAACGCTGAAGGGCGCCGCGCAATTTGTGCTAACCTTTCTTTGCTAGGTCGCGTTTTCGTGCGCCCGCGCGCTTCGGATGGCTCTCCTCTCAGAGTTACGATACCCCACGACGCGCATCGCCAAGGTTTTCTCCGCGTTTTTGGCGCTGCTGCTGTTCGTGTTCGTGGCCCTTTCGAGTATGTCGGGCTATCTGCTCTACGAAGTGCTCCGCCCGCAGCGCAGCAGCTCGTCGGTCAATCTGGACATCATGATGGGCCACCCGGTAACCCTCTCTTTCCAGCTGGCGGACGGCTCCAGCCGCGAGGGGTGGTACTTCCCAGGCCTGCGCGGGGCGCCGGCCATCGTGGTCTGCCACGGCTACCTTTCCCAGCGCGCCGACGTTCTTACCTTGGTGACGGCCCTGCAAGACCATCAGTTCAATGTGTTCCTCTTCGATTTCTCGGGCCATGGCACCAGTCCCCGGGGCAGTACGCTCGGCTATAAGGAAACTGACGAGCTCCGCGCCGCGATTCAAGCCCTCTCCGGCCGCGATGATGTGGACCCTCAGCACTTCGGCCTTTGGGGCGTTGATATGGGTGGCTATGCCGCGCTGGAAGTCGCCGCTTCCGACCCGCGCATCGGCGCCGTCGCTGTTGACGACGCCTACGCCGACCCGCGCGACATGATGCGTATCCAGGTGAAGCGCAGCGGCCTTGGCGTGATTCCTCTCGTCTATCGCTTTACGGATTTTGGTTTCCGGATGGCCAACTATCAGCATCGCAACGATTCGCCGGTTACCGCGCATTTGGCGCAGTTGAAATCCATTCCAAAGCTCTTCATCGCATCTGGCGACCAGCCCGACCTCGCCAATCAGGCGCTCAATCTCTTCGCCGTCGCGCCGCAGCCAAAAGACCTGCAGCGCGACCAAACCAGTTACGCGGACATGTCCGACGACGATCGCAAGAATTACGAAAACCAGGTTGTCAGCTTCTTCCTCCAAAGCATTCCGCCCTCCCGCTGATTCAGAGGCGAATCGCGCACCGGAGAAATACCGCGAGTGGGCCCAAATGGCTTCTACCCTGTTGCGATTAGAAAACACAAACTCATTGATTCAAAACGAGTTAACAGCGATTTCTAATTCCTGGCTGTTGCGATTAGAAAAGAGAACCTGCATGGGCGAATCCAGCAGTGTTTTGGAGGGGAACACGTGGCGCCGGCCAGGATGTCCCGCCGGTATCCTTATGGCGCGGCAGTTGGGAGTAATTAAACTAGCGGGCTGCGTGCTATATTGCAGCCGCTCGAAGTTGAAGTAAGATGACGTCGAGTCAGGGAGGATCGCAGTGCGCACTCTAGTGCTTGTCGTAATACTGGTTTTTGCCGTATCGATGTTCGCGGCGCAGAATGCGAATCAGGCGCCGGCTCCATCGGCTTCAACGGATGACGGCCATCAGGTCGTCCGGTTGTGGCCCGGCGTGGCTCCGGGTTCTGAAGGGTGGACGGATAAGGAAGTCGACTTTGGTAATTCGGGCAATCGCGGAGTGCGCAACGTCGTCGACCCCAGCGTCACGGTCTATTTGCCGGATGGGTCCACGCCCGCGACCGGCGCGGGAGTGATTATCGCGCCCGGAGGCGGCTTTCGGTTCGAGCAGTGGGACAACGAGGGCACTCACATTGCCGAGTACCTCCAGAAGCATGGCGTCGCCAGCTTCGTCCTGAAATACCGGCTTACCGATACCGGCACGGATGACGCGTTCGCGCAGATGAACGCGCAAGCGCGCGGCGCCATTCCCCCGGACTCGCCTCAGCCCGCGACGGTTGCGCCTTACGGCGGGGGACCGAATGCGATCGCAAAAGTAGAGCCGCTCACGGTGGCCGATGGACATCAGGCGATGCGAGTGGTGCGGCAGCATGCGGCGGAGTGGCACGTTGATCCGCAAAAGATCGGGATCATGGGCTTTTCCGCAGGAGGGTATATCGCCGACACCGTGATGCTCGACGATAAGCCCGACACCCGCCCCGCTTTCGTCGGCTCAATCTATGCGTGCTGCGTCTCCACATCCGTCACAGTGCCGAGCGACGCTCCTCCGCTTTTCATCGCCAGCGCGCAGAACGATCCGATCTCGAACAAGAGCGGTCCGGCTCTCTTCGTGGCCTACACGGCGGCGAACAAGCCGGCGGAAATCCACATTTATCAGCAGGGCGGCCACGGTTTCGGGACCCGCACGCATAATCTACCCGTAGACTCGTGGATGGATCGCTTCGGTGACTGGTTGCGTTCGCAGAAGCTGGCGAACTGAGCGGTGCTGCAGGGCGTTACGTTGCCGCCGAGTGCGGTGTGACGAGCGTTCTCACCGAACCTGTGCATGCCGCCGGTGACGCGTACACGCGTGGGCTACTTCAGCAGACGCGTGTGCGCGTGGAGGGCGAAGGTCATTTCGCTCGCCTGCCGCAATTGCTTTGCAGTGACTGAGTGAAAAGTTTCGCTCGCTCCGCCGGAGCGCAAACGCGCCCGCCATGAAGGCCACGAAAATTACGCAGCGCGAATGCGCCCCGGCGGTACTGCAACATCCACGAGCCCGGTTGCCACGTTGAAGACGAGGCCGGAGACGAGCCATTCCGCCGGCAAGGCGGGAGTCGCTCGTAGCAAGGGTGTTCGGAGCGCAGGCAAAACCGGCCTGGGCGCGAACTACGAACTTCTTGGGCTGTCGCCCGCGTTTCCGGCGGCCATGCTCCGGAGCCCACACGGGATCGCAAACGAGAATGTGCATCCGGGTCCGTCGTTCGGCGTCGCCCACATGCGTCCTTGATGCGCCTCGATGATGGAGCGGCTGACGGAGAGTCCGATTCCCATGCCGTCCGGCTTCGTGGTGTAGAAGGCCTGGAAGATTTTGTCCGCGCTTTGACGCGGAATACCGACTCCGGAGTCCTTCACGCTGAGCCGGATTTGATTTTCCTCATCGCTTTCCGTGCGAATGAGTAGTTCCCTCGGGCGATCTTCGATCGTGCTCATCGCGTCCGCGGCATTTCGCAGCAGATTCAGAATCACCTGTTGAAGCTGGACGCGGTCGCCGACTGCCGGAGGGAGTCCATTCACAAGCTCCTGCCTGAGAGTCACGCCGTTCTTCTGAAGCTCACCCAGCGACAACGTGATGACCTCCCGAGTCGCTTCATTCAGGTCCATCGATTCAAGAGCCGGTTCTTTCTTGGTGTAGAGCGTGCGCAATCGCGTGATAACGTCCGAAGCGCGGTTCCCATCGCGGATGATACGCCGCGCCGTCTCGCGTGCACCGTCCCAGTTCGGAGGCTGGGCGTCCAACATCCGAAGACACGTGCCGGCATTCGTGACGACGCCGGAAAGCGGTTGATTCACCTCGTGCGCGATAGAGGCGGTGAGTTGCCCCATGGTCATCGCCCGCGTCACTCGGCTGAGTTCCGCCTGGGTGTCGCGCAACTCTTCTTCTGCTCGTTTGCGGTCGTCAATATCGACATTTGTCCCGTACCATTTCAAAATTTCGCCTGACTCGCCCAGCATCGGATTCGTGCGCAACAGGAACCAGCGATACTCACCGTCGAAGCGGCGCAGCCGCCCTTCGACCTGTCCGCCCTTGCCCGTAGCCGTCATCGATTGCCATGCGCCAACTAGCGTGGCGAGATCGTCCGGATGAATGGCGGCTGTCCAGCCTGAGCCTTGGAGTTGTTCCAAGGGGAGGCCCACATACGTGAGGTAACGATGGTTGAAGAACTCCGCCGAGCCGTCAGGTCGCGCTGACCAGGCCAGCGCGGGCATCGTGTTGACGATCCAATTGAGCTCGCGTTCGCCGGCTTGCAGGGCTTCCTCGGCCCGTCTTCTGTCATCGATGTCGGTGAGCAGGACATACCAGCGCACGACGAGACCACCCGCGTCGTGCAAGGGCAGGCCCCGAGCGTGGAACCAACGGTAGGCGCCGTCCGCACCGCGAAGCCGGTGATCCACATCGTAGGGAGCCGCCGACGCGACCGAACGACTCCAAGCAGACCTCACATTCGGCAGATCGTCCGGATGGACCGCGTCCGTCGTCATCCAGCTTTTCAATTCGTCGAGGGTTTTGCCGAAGTACTCCAGAGCTTGGCGGTTGACAGCCTGGACTTCGCCCGTCGCGCTCATGATCGACACCAACCCTGCGATACCGTCGAGGATCAAGCGTGAACTCTGCTCGCTGTCCCGCAGGCTCTGCTCCGCATGCTTGCGGTCGTCGATATCGGTGCTTGTGCCGTACCATCGCACGATCTCGCCCGCTTCGTCGCGGAACGGCTCGGCACGGATGAGAAACCAGCGGTAGACGCCGTCATAACGGCGAAGCCGGCATTCGATCTCTCCTGGATCGCCGGAAATCAGCATCTCGCGCCACTTTTCCATCAGCGGCGGCAGGTCTTCCGGGTGAAACGCAACGCCCCATCCCCAGCCTCGGGATGCCTCGGGTGAGAGGCCCGTGTATTCATGCCAACCTCGGCTGAGGAACTCGTTGGAGCCGTCTGGCAAATTGCACCAGGCCAATGCGGGGATGGCGTCAATCACCTGGCGCAGTTTAGCTTCCGATCTTGCGATTTCGTCGAACGCCCTTACCAAAGTCGCCTGGCTGGCAGCCAGTGCCTCTTCCGCCTGCTTGCTCTCGGTGATGTCTTCGGACAGCGCCATGATGAATCGTGGCACCAGCTCGGTCCCCGGGACGAGAGATACGTCGCTGCGCACCCACATCAACTTGCCGTCTTTGTGGCGAAATTGCTCCTCGATTTGGAATTGCGGGCGCTTTCCCTCCAATAGTCCGCCGATCAGCGTCAAAACTGAATTCCGGCGCTTTTCATGGGTGATGTCGACGAACGAGAGCGCCTGCAACTCCTCTTCCGTGTATCCAAGCATTCTTTGATATACGGGGTTGACGGCGATGAACCTGCAGTTCGCGTCCGTAAGCGCCACGCCGATGGCCGAGTTTTCAAAAACGGAGCGCCATCTTTCCTCGCCGGCGGCCAATTGAGCGAGGGCGTCGCGCAGTTCCCGCTCCCTCTGTTTCGCTTCGCTGATGTCGCGCACGAAGCCGGTGAAGGAAGGAGGGCCGTCGATGGAGGTTCGAGTAATCGCGATTTCCACGGGGATTTCTATTCCATCCGCACGCAGCGCGGTCATCTCGACTCGCCGGCCGAGAACGTGCGACTCTCCGGTTTCTAAATACCTTGCAAGTCCGGAGTGATGATTTGCGCGAAGGGAAGCGGGAACCAGGACATCCGCCAGGTTCTTGCCCAACACGTCGTCACTGCGATAGCCGAAGGTCCTCTCGGCGGCAGAATTGAACTCGGTGATGTGGCCTTCGTGATCCATCCCGATAATGCAATCCAGGGAAGAGTTCAGAATCGCTGTTTTGTAAGCCTGGCCGCGTTTTAGTTCGATTTCCTCGGCGAGCAAGCGCGCTTCCGCCAGGCGGCGCTCCGCAATTTCTCTCTGCAGATCTTCGTTGGCTGCTTCCAGCTGAACGGTCCGTTCGGCGACGCGCTGCTCGAGTTCATCGGCGAGGCGTTTTTGCCGGCCGAGAATATTTGCGCTGTGCAATCCGATGGCAGCTTGATTCGCGGCTACGTTGAGGACGAGTCTTTCCGTTAATTCCGGGAAGCTCGCGCGCCGCGACCCTGCGAGGATGAAACCGCTCTCGCCGCGCATTCCCAGCGGGAAGGAAGCTATCGAGATTTTTGTGTCCCCTAAGCTGACCGCGGACTCGAGCTCTTGGGGTTGCGAATCCTCGCCCAGCCAATGACGAAGGGCGTAGCTTACTGCGTGCGGCGGGGGTGCCCCCTGCCACGTTTCGGCAAAGCGGACGATCTCCACCGGGCCGGCCTCGGCGGAGTCTGCCGGCCTGAAATAGATAACGTCGAGCTTCAGCATGGGCAGCAAGGCGTCGAGAAGGGTCTTCACAATCTGATAGGGAGGTCCGCCCGTCCATACGGCGGGCAGGGCCAGGACGCTTACCAGATCGTTGATGCAATGGCGCAGACTACGGTTCTCATGGGCGGCAGGATCAAACTCCGCGCACATTTCACGCCGCCGTCGAGCTTGAGTTCATCCCGCTACGCCGCTCGCGAAGCTCGCGCAGGAATTCGTGTGGGGGTACGAAAAAGGGATTCTGGTGAAGGATGCCGCCGATGATTACCATCGGGTGCGTTCGCATAATGTCCATTACAGCGTCTCCGCCGAACTTGCCGAGATGATAAGTGCAAATCACGGCATCGTCGTGATGGTCCCACACCTGGTTGACGCGGGATTCGAACTCGATCACATCGTTCACGTGCGATCCCTGTTCGACCACCCAGTCCATGCGGCAGACGATTCGGCTCAGGGGATAGCCGCCATTTGCGTTGCCGCTGGCCAGCTTCTCAAACGCTTCGAGCATTCGGTTCTGGTCGAAACGGCCATCGCGGAGATAGGCCTCGGTGTTGGTTCTAACCTCCAGCTGGCCGGCTTTTTCAGCGGCGTCTATATCGACTCCGGCCCCAGCCAATCGCTGCATGTGATCTTCGCGCTGGCCCGGGTTGACGACGTGAATGGCCTTATCACCGCAGTCGAACCCGCTCTTCATGAACGGCAACAGCACCCGATATTCCTCGTCTGCGTTATTGAAAAAGGCGCACACATGGCGCGTTTCTGCCAAGTGGGATCCAGCGAAAGGGATCGGGGACGCCGTCCGCTTCATGCACTCCTCCCAAGTCGGTCGCCGGTGTAGGCGGACCTATAAGTTAGCGCGATCCGCAAAATCGATCAATCACTCTAAATTCTGGGTGATGTCAAGCGGCGTGTGTAAAAGAGCGGAGGGTGTGATTTTTCCAGTCCTGGTTGAAGCGATGGAAGATGGCGAAGATGATGCGTTCCATGCTGGCCAGGTTGACGAAGCAGACCATAGGTC
>Ga0210385_10000581_pt1 | contig 25339 bp, 15 predicted proteins | sample IncBWH26OmetaG_FD_160107 | JGI IMG/M metagenome (GOLD analysis project Ga0210385, IMG submission 160107) | Forest soil microbial communities from Barre Woods Harvard Forest LTER site, Petersham, Massachusetts, United States - Inc-BW-H-26-O ...
ATTAATATAATTTAATTTGTTTATATTATTAATTTTCATTTTAATTAACTTATGTTTGTATCTAAAATTAGTATTAAAATTAGTTTAATTTTTGTTTTTTATGAAATAATTTTAATAATGAAGACAATTATTTAAATAATTTATGTTTTGTTTAATTAGATTAATTTATTATTTAATATAAATTAATACAAACTTAATCAAATTATTAGTTAAATAAAATTTTACAAATTATATACTTTTCTTGATTAATTCAAGATTATATAAATTATTATGTCAATTTTTTATTAGAAAAATAAAACGAGATCTTCCAGATTCGAACTGGGACCCTTCTAAATGACAATTAGAAACTCTACCAATTAAGCTAAGATCCCTTAAATATAAATTTAACAAAAGCAAGGTGATTCGAACACCTACCAATGATTTTGAAGATCATTATACTAACCGTTAATACTATGCTCTTTTATTAATTAAGATTTCTTTTATAAATATTAATTAAATTCTGTTTATATAAAAAAGGGGGTAAATTATTAAAAACAAAAATAATAATATAAAAATCTAATTTTTATTTAAATATTATAAAGTAAAGAAGAAATAGAAAAATGTAAACCATCTAACATAACATTAGGTAAAATACCTAATAACACAGTAGGTAATAATAAAGATATTAATAAATTAAATTCTCTTCTAGAAATATCTTTAATTGGTTTTAAATGAGGAGAATAAATACCATAAGAAATTCTATTATATAAATAAATAGAATAAATAGCAGATAATACTATTCCAGTAGCACCTAAAGCTGCTATTAAAGGACTTCTTTCTCATATTCCAATTAAAGATAATTGTTCACCTAAGAAATTTAAAGTTAATGGTATACCAGTATTACTTAATGTAAAAATTAAAAATAAAGTAGTAAATACAGGCATATAAGTAACTAATCCTCTTACATAATGAATAATTCTAGTACCTGTTCTATCATAAATTATTCCTCCTACACAAATAAATAAAGCAGGAGAAACAAATCCATGAGCTAAAGCTAATAAAATAGCACCTTCAATACCTTGAATTGTATTAGAAAATAAACCTAATATAACTATACTCATATGTGCAATACTTGAATAAGCAATTAAAGCTTTAGTATCTTGTTGAATAATTGTAGCTAATGAAGCATAAATTAAAGTTATAATTGCAATAGTTTGAACTAATGGAGAAAAATAATTAGTAGCATCAGGTAAAAAATTAATTAAAACTCGTAAATAACCATAAGTAGCAAATTTTAATATTGTAGCAGCTAATAAAATTGAACCTGCTAAAGGACTATCAGCATGAGCTCTATATAATCATCCTGTTAAAGGTCATAAGGGAGTTTTTACTGCAAAAGCTATAAAAAATCCTAATCATAAAAATTTTTGACTATCTAAATTAATTTCTGATAAAGATATTATTTGAAAATCAGTTGATCCTACATAGTTATATATTTGAAGTATAGCTAATAACATAAATAAAGATCCTGATAAAGTATATAAAAATAATAATAAAGCTGATCTTATTCTAGCTTCACCTGATCCATATATTATTATTATTAAAAATAATATAGGTAATACACTTTCAAAAAATATATAAAATAAAATTAAATCTAATACTACAAATACTCCTATTTGTAATGTTTCTAATAATAAAAAAGATATTAAAAAATATTTTAAATTATTATTTATATTATTATAATTAGATAATATAGCTATAGGACTTATAAAAGTTGTTAATAATACAAAAAATAATGATATTCCATCTATACCTATATTTAAATGGCAATAATTTAAATCTATAAATTCATATACAAATTGATATTGACTAGTATTTGAATCAAATTCTAATCATATATATATTGATATTATGAAATTTATTAACATAGTTATTAAAGTTATTCTTTTCATTCTTATTTTATTTTTTATGGAATTTTCTGGTATTGTTAATAATAATAAACTACCTATTATAGGCAGTAATAATAATAAACTAAGCATTTTTATTGAATTCTTTCCAAAAAGAATTACTAGTATGTCTATTTAATTATTAAATATAATATTTAATTTATCTTTATTGATTTATATATTTATTTTTTATTTTTATTTATTATAAAATAATTATAAACAAAAAAAAAATTATAATATATTTATTGAAGTTTAAAAATTTTTTATTCTTTTCTTTTAAATATATTTTTATTAGCAAATATTAAAGAATTTAATTGACGGACACTGTGAGATTCGAACTCACGACTTTATTCAAATACTCGTTTTCAAAACGAGCGCCTTAAACCAGACTCGACCAAGTACCCTAAATAAAATAGATAAGACCGAAGGGAATTGAACCCTTATAATATCCATTATGAGCGAACTGCATTACCAATTATGCTACAATCTTTAATTTATTTATTCATTCTTTTAATGATGTATTTTTAATTAAAATTTTAATTAAAGGGGGTAATATTTATAAATAAATTATTTATTTAAATTTAAATATTAAGTTTTAAGATAATTAAATATAACTTAATATAAATTTAATTATCAATTTAAGATTGCACAGGTAACATTTTGAAAGCATGAAATGGTATAGGACTTTGTAAGGTTCATTCTAATGTTGAAGCTGTTTCTGTTTCATTTTTAAATTGTTCTGTAGATGAAAAATAAGAAGGTATATTTCAAGGATTAGTTTTAACTGGATTTCCATTAGCAAATATATCGTAGATTATATAACCAAATAATACTGTAGCCATAATTGAAATTAATGATCCAAAACTTGAAATTTGATTTCAACCACTAAAGGCATCAGGATAATCTGGAATTCTTCTAGGCATACCCGCTAAACCTAAAAAGTGTTGAGGAAAGAAAGTTGTATTAACCCCAACAAATAAAGTTCAAAAATGAATTTTTCCTAATAATTCATTATATGATTTTCCTATAATTTTAGGTGCTCAGAAATAAAAACCTGCAAATATTGCAAAAACAGCTCCCATTGATAATACATAATGGAAGTGAGCTACTACATAATAAGTATCATGTAATGCTAAATCTAAAGAAGCATTAGCTAAAACTACTCCTGTTACTCCTCCTATTGTGAATAAAGCTAAAAATCCTAATGTAAATATTAAAGGTGTTGTTAATCTTAAACTACCACCATATAAAGTAGCAATTCAAGAAAAAATTTTTATACCTGTAGGAACAGCAATTACCATTGTAGCAGCAGTGAAATAAGCTCTTGTATCTACATCTAAACCTACACTAAACATATGATGAGATCATACTAAAAATCCTAATATTCCTATTGAAAACATAGCATACACCATACCTAAATAACCAAAAATAGGTTTTCCTGAAAATGCAGAAATTACTTGACTAACTATACCAAATCCAGGTATAATTAAAATATAAACTTCTGGATGTCCAAAAAATCAAAATAGATGTTGGAATAGTATAGGATCTCCACCTCCAGCTGGATCATAGAAACTTGTATTAAAATTTCTATCAGTTAATAACATAGTTATACCCTTTTTAATCTTGATTTACTGGATATTATCCAATGACTGTTTTTCAACAATCTCATAAACATTTTACTCGGTATTTTAATAGAAGTAAATTAATTATTTTAATTTCATGAAAAATTAAGAAAGAAAAAAAAACAAAAAATTAAGAAAACGTAAACATAACAAACAGGGGATAAATTTGACACTTATTGTTATGTTTACTCTTTTATTAAAATAATTTATTTTTAAAAAGTAAATTTAATAAATAATAAATAAATAATTTATGTAACAAAATAATGTTAATTAAATAAATTATTTACTATTCCTAAAGTATCTATCATTGACATAACTCTCTCAGGAGTTCAAGGTGTAGCTGAGAAGGGATCTAAAGCATTTAATTGCTCAACTTTAGCAGCAATATATTCTGCATTAGAGAGATCTACAACTCTTCCTACAATATTTTGATTAGGTATAACTTCTATATTAACTGGTGTTACATTTTCAGATATAGTTTGAATTCCTACTTCTGATGTCCTTGGTATTAATGATGATGTATCTTTAAATGTAGAAGATACAGGTGATAGAGTCTCTATTGAGTCTGTAGAAGATACAGGTGATAGAGTATCTATTGAGGCTACATTCTCTTGAAGAGTTTGATTTGGTATATCTGATACATTTTTTTCAGCATCAGTTTGTACACCTGTTTCCACATAAGATTTACTTAAAATCTTACTTATAAATGAATATCCTATTGCTCCGGCAACTCCAATAAATAGTCCGTAGAAGACTAAATCGTTATCTAAATTATTATTTAATACTTTGAAAAGTAATGTCATTGTTTTTTTTTTGTTTTTTAATTTTAGTCTCTCTCAGGTTTTTAATATTAAAATATTTAATTTTATAGTTTTTTTGTTTTGTTTTTTGTTTTTGTTTTAAATATTGATGTAATAAACAACTTATTAATAAAGTACCTGAAATTCATCTTGTTCAATTATTTCATATATTTATTTAAATTCTAAGAATTTATAAAAATATTTAAATCTTTACTATATTATATTTATATAGTATAACTTTAATATTTATAATTTATTTAAAGGGGTAATTTTCATTAAAATCTTATTTTCTTATTTTTATTATTTTTTTGTTTTTTCTTATTGAATTTCTGATATAAGTATTTATGTTTAAGGTAAATACTCATACATTCACATGTATGTTGGGACTATATCTTATTAATCTAAGTTGTAAAATTTATTTAAATGATCTCAAGAAAAATTAGTTCTAGCATCATTCATACAAGATTTTATATAAATAATTTCTTCATTATTTTTTTTATGATTAAATGTATCTGACTTAAAATAATCTAAAACTTTAACTCAATCTTTAAAATCAAGATGTTTACTTCCGAATAAAGGAAATTTCCTTAAATATTTTTCTAAGATTAAATTACCATTTAAATTAATAGTTCTTACTCTATATTCAGATTTAAGTTTTTTAATTCTAATGGTTTTGACTGAAGAAAGTAAGAAATTAGCGATAATTTCTATAAATTTAAAATTATTAAAACTAATATGACCAATTTGTTTTTGATTTAATTCAAACTTACATTTAACTTTTGGGTATTTAGAAGAAGTGGTAGTTCTTACAGAAAAATGACCATCAGCTTCTATGAAACCAGATAATCAAGCATTAGAATCTAATGGGCTCATATTTAAAGATTTTTTAGGAATATTTATTTCTTTAAATTTAAAATTTAATCAGTCAATTAAATTACTTAAAGCATGAATTTTTGGAGTTCTCATATTTCCGTTAATAATAGAAGTTATTAATAATAAACCTTCAAAACTATTAATTAAAAAAATATAAGCATTAACTCCTTTTTTTCTAGAAATAGATCCATTTTTTAATTCTTTTTGAATCATTAAAGCTAATGGAAGATTTTTTAAATGAAACACTATTTGTATTGATGGATAATTAATTTTACCTTTAATTGATCTTTCAGTTTTTGGGACTACAATAGTACCATCAGCTTCTATTAAACCAGTTAAATAAGTACCAAATTTTGAGTCAGATAAATCTTTATAAATTAAAATATTATTTGGTTTTACTTGAGAAAATGGAATTATATTACAACAGATTAATTCCGGCGTGTAGTCTCTGAGGATCCCTATTAAACTCAAGAAAAATAGGTTTCCTGCTGATTGTATTTCATTTAATTTAATAAAATAAAATAGTTTCCAGCATATAGCCGAATTTAAAGCTGGCAGTAAAAGTTTACCAGCTAAAACAGGTAAAGCTAATAATAATAATATAGCAGTTACAAAAATACTTCAAACAAATAATGATAATTTGTGTAAACTCATACCATTAGTTCTCATATTTAATACTGTAGTAATAAAATTAATAGCTCCTAATAATGAAGATACACCAGTTAAATGTAAACTAAAAATAGCTAAATCAACTGAACCACCAGAATGAGATTGTATTCCTGATAATGGTGGATAACATAAATTTTGTTGATAATCTCATGAATTTATAATAAATTCATTATCATTATTCGCTTTAATTTTCATTAAAGATCGGACTATGTCTTCATCCTTCTAATTATTAATATAAACTAAATTTTTAAAATTTTATAATACTATGTTAACTCATTATTTTTATAATATAAAATTATAACAAAAGGTATAAATAATTTTGTATATATATATTTATTTCTTATATTCTATTTTATCGAAATCAGCATGAATTATTAACATAATCTCTGAATTATAATCAAATTTATCTGTATAACTAACTAAAGTATTGTTAAAATCTTTATGTACATTAATAATTTCGATATTATTTATAATAGTATTTTTAATATTTGAAGATATTGCTGTTAAATTATTAAAATCATAAAGAGATAAAAACACTAATATACTGAAACCAGTTAATAATCCTGTATTTTTATAAATTTTAACAATATTTTGATCTATAAACTCAAGTGGGTATTTAGAAAAATGTTGAATAAATTTTTCAATATCAAATTTAATAACTCTCTCAAAATCTGGTTTCACTATGAAATATAAATTGAAAACAGTTCATTCATTATTATCATATAAATCCTCTAAAATTTCAGCTAAATTAAGTGTAAACTTATCTATCATACTATCATTTATGTCATTATAATTAAGTACATTACCTTCATTTAAAATTAAATTATCGTAAACTTTATAAATCCCATTTTCTCTGTTAATTATTGAATTTGTACTACTATTATCTAATAATATTCTTCATTTTCTTTCTTCAGATGTAAAAGGTGTAGTATGTATTAATCGTATACTTTGAGTGTTTAATCCTTTAGATTTATAATTTAATAAAGTTGTACCTAGTTTTCTAATTCTAATTTTATTTCTGATATCATTAAGTTTTGTAAAATCACCTTTATGTTTTACATAACTTCTAGTTCAAACTCTAAATTCAAAGGATTTCATTCCTTTCATAGTGTTATAAAAATATTTTATAATATTTTCAATACTTCTTGAGTTAGTAGTAATAATTGTATTATGTGTGTTTTTTGAATAAAATTTTATACCTAAAATATATCCTATAGCAGATAATACTATAAAATCTAATTTTTGAGTTATTTCAAAACCATGAATTATTTTATAATTAGTTTTATTAACAAGATAGAAACTTCCTTCTGCTTCAGTAAACCCTATTAATCATGCTTTTGACATTACTATGTTAGCTTCATTAGTATTAGATACTAAATTGTTTACTTTTTCTCAAGCTGAAGATATATAATCAGAAGAAGGAAGTTTTTTAATTAAATTTAACATTAATTCATCTCGTTTTATTTTAGTTAAATTATTATCTTCTAATATACTATAAGCTTCTTTAAATTTTAAATAATTAAAATATTTAGAAGTTAATAATGGATTACTATCAAAAATAGGAAATATAACTTCTGCTAATTTGTTTCTATCTCTAATAAAATAATTAACTGTTTTAGTTTTAGTTACTTTATTAATTTTACCTACACCTAATTGGCTTTTAATAAAATATAATAATCTTATATTATATTCATGTTGTGATAATTTATAAATTAGAGATCATTTATCATTACTATAAGATATAGAAAAAGTACCATCTCCATCAGTAAATCCCACTAATCATTGATAGAATAATTTTTTATTTTTATTTATGTTTAATGATTGTGTTGTTATACTATTAATAAATTTAGAAGGATGCTCTACGTTTAGTCTCTGATGGGTAAAAATTTTTACCCAGGCAAATTGTCCCCATGTTAGTAATATTTTTACCACTCTAATATATATATAGAATAGGTAATTACTTCCGATTTGAGGAGTTTCTCGCATCAAGTAGAGTTTATTAACTACTACATTACTGTAATAAAACAACTTATCCTTAATTGTTCATCCAGTTCCTGCTCCATTTTCTACTAATGCACTAAGTAATAATAAAATTAATGAAGGAGGTAATAATCAAAAACTTATATTATTTAATCGTGGAAATGCCATATCTGGAGCTCCTATATGAATAGGTAAAAAATAATTCATTTTACTATAATCGTTAAATTATATTTGGACTATCTCTTCATCCATTAACTTAATCTTAATGGAGCATAACGTATAGTCTCTGAGGATCCTAAACAAAAAAATTTATAAATTTTGATTTTTGTTTCCTGCGGATTATCCATTGTAATCATTTTTATTAATTTTTAGGGTTATGTACATTTTTAATAAATTTTCACAACTCCTATAATAAAACTTTAGGAACTTCCCGCATATAGTTATGTTTTATTAAGTAATATTACTATTACTTTTGGCAATTTCTCTTTTTATATTTAAACAATAGAATCTAAATGAGAAAAATCAAATTCAATTCGATTTTTATTAAATTGAGCTTTTATATTTTCAATTTCTGTTATATTTTCAATTGTTAAAGGTTTTCCAGCTCGTAATCTAATTTGTTCTACTACATATTTTCAATCTTTATAAGCTAAATATTTAGAAGAATACAGAGGATATTTATCTAAATAATTTATAACTTTAGCGTGACTTTGTAAATTATGCGATACAACCTTATAACTATAAAATATTTTATCTTTTTGATCTCTAGATCTAGAATAAACATTAACATTTAAATATCTAGCTATTATACTTAATATATTAAAATAACTAATACCTCCTAATTCTATTAAACAATCCCTATGATAATTTTGTCTTAATTCTATGGTTAAAAAAGTTTGTACTCTTTTTGTACTAATTGCACTCTTTTTCTTTCTATCTGTTAAATTTATACTAAAACAACCATCACCATCAATAAAACCAGCTAATCAGTTATTACTATCAATAGGTGAATAATCTAAACCTAAAGTTTTTATATCCATATTGTAAAACTCATTATATCAATTTATTGCTCTATGTAATGCTTCTATTTTTGGTGTTCGCATATAACCATTTATTAGATTGATAATTTTTTTTACATCTTCTATTGATTGAATTTGTCAAATTACACAACCTTGTTGTGGTCTGTTATGCAAACTACCTACTTTAGTTATCGACATTAATTTTTCCGCTAAAGGGTTGTCGTTTAGATTAAATACTATAAATATTCTAGGTGTATATTTTTTAATTTTTGAATTTTTATTATGTATAGCAAAAGATCCGTCAGCTTCTATTAAACCAGCTAAATAAGCTCCTAATTTTAATCTTAGTTCTGATTCTGACTCTAATTCTAATGTAATATAATTTTGTGTGTTGATTTTACCAAAACCTCCAATTAATGCTGGCATAACCATAAAAAATAACATTAATAATCCATGAGCAGTTATTATTACATTAAATAATTGGTGATCTCCTTGTATAAATTGTACACCTGGATAAGATAATTCTAATCTAATTAAAACTGAAAATCCTGTAGCTATCATTCCTGCAAATATTGCAAAAACTAAATACAGAGTTCCAATTTCTTTAGCATTAGTGGAATACAGTCGTCAATCCATACAATTATCTTATTTTTTTTCTTTTTTACTCCTCTGTTTTTGATCTTTATAAATATTAAACAAATTATCAAAAACAATAAACAAATTATAAAAATTATAAACAAAAATTAATATTGATGCATATAATTTAACGGAATAGAGGTGATTCGAACACCTAAGGGAATACCCGAACAATTAGCAATCGTTTTAACTTTCCAATGTAAACTATTCCATTTCTTTTATTTAATAAAAATTTAATTTATTTAATAAAAATTTAATAAATTATAAGGGGTAATATCTTTTAATAATTATTAAAATATTCTTTAAATCAAAAGAATAAGAATAAAAGAATATTAAAAAAGTATAAAATTATCTATTGTGAAATAAAAATTAGATAAAAATAATAATAAATGAATTTTTAAAAAGAATATTTTAATAATTATATAAATATTTTTTAATACATAGAATTAAGACATTTATCTTAATTATAACTAAAAATGATAAAAAAAAAACAAAAAATAAAAATTATTAATTATAAATGAATATAATTAATGTAAATATATAGCATCTTTAATATAAGATATTACTAATAATACAAATACATAAGCTTGAATTATAGATACAGCTACTTCTAATCCACATAATGCTAAGAAGAATGCAAAAGGAATTAAAGTGAATATAGCTATTAAAAAACTACCATTGAACATTTGATATAAGAAAGTAGATAATATTTTTAATAAAGAATGCCCAGCTACCATATTAGCAAATAATCTTATACCTAATGATAAAGCTCTAGCTAAATAAGATACAGTTTCAATTAAAACTAATAATGGAACTAATGCTAAAGGAGTTCCAGATGGAACAAAATATGAGAAAAAATGTAATTTATGAATATATAATCCAAGTATAGTTACACCTGTTAATATAGTAAATGATAATCCAATAGTTACTATTACAGATGTTGTAATTGTATATGAATAAGGTATATTACCTATTAAATTACTTATTAATATAAAGAAAAATAATGAATAAATAAAAGGTAAATAAATTTCTTTACCTAATTGTTCTCTTACCATTGTATTAATTGTTGTAAATATACTTTCTATTGCTATACTTCATTTTGAGGGTAAAATTTTATTTTCATTATTACTTATTATATGTAAACTTAATATTATAAATAAGATTAATATAGAATATAAACCTAAATTACTTAAAGTTATATTTATATAACCTAATATAGGAGCTATTACACTTATTAAACTACTTACTTCAAATTGTTCTAATGGAGAATTTATTATTAAACTTAAATTTTTTAACATTAAAACAAATAAATTTTTCTCAAAAATTCGTACTAAATTTATTTGTATTTAATAACGAATAACAATTATAAAAATTTTTATAATTAATGCTAATATATTCTTTTTTACATTAATTAAAATTTAAGTTATAATAAGTATGTAAATAAAGTAGTCCTTATCAGATTCGAACTGACACTAACCACTTGAAGGGTAGCCGTACGACCATTATACTAAAAGACCTTATTGTAATTAATTAAATTAATTAATAAAAAAAGATTTATCTCTTAAATGAAAAAATTAAATAAAGAAATCTTAATTAAATTAATAACTCAAAAACACAAAAAATTCATAAAGTTTAAAGGTTTAAATAATCTAATATTTATCCAAAAGTAACACATGTTATTATAATTAAACAAAATGTTTTCTTAATTTGTACTCAATTTTTATACTTGTACTTTAACTTTGAATAAATAATTTTTTAATAGAATAAACTATTAAATAAATTGTGTTTTAAATATAAAAAAAATTTTTTATTTTTAAATAAGTAATTATTAACAAAGACAGAATGGGAATCGAACCTTTCTACTAACTAATGAGATTAGTGTGCAAACCGTTACACTAAACTGTCTAAAGAGAACTTATTATTTAGATGATATTGTACACTATTGTTATAAACACATACGAACAAAGAGACTTGAACTCTTAAGGAATTACTTCCACTCCTGCTTAAGAAGAGATTGTTTACCAATTTCAACATGTTCGCTTCACTATTTTTATTACTCTTTTATATCTAATTTTTATTTTTACTTTCTTTATAACTTAAAAATAATTAATTAAATTAAAAAATCTAATTATAATAAGATGTAAGAGAATTTTAAAAAAATAATTAAAACTAAAGGTATTAATAGGAATCGAACCTATGAAAAAAGTATTAACAGTACTCCGCAATAACCTCTCTGCCATAACACCTGAATATGGTAGGCACGATTCGAACATGCTCTATGTCTCCTACCCAAAAGGAGCGACGGACCAATTTGTCATCTACCATTTTTTGTTTTTATGTTTTATTATTGAGCAGTAAAGGAATCGAACCTTTTACGGCGTTAACCAATTCTTTTACAGAGAATCACCATTACCAATCGGATCACCTGCCCTTAATATTAAAAAAATTTTTATCTATTTTAACATTTTAATTTTTAATTCTGAATTCTAATATTTGTGTATATATATTTTAAAGAGAAAATTTATATTTAGAACTGAAAACACCTGGACTTGAACCAGGACTTTCTCCTTAAAAGGGAGACACTCAACCACTCAAGTTCTGCTTTCTTATAATTATTAATTAAAAAATAATTTACTGAGTTAACCAGATTCGAACTGATATTATTCATTACCAAAAAATGATGTTTTTCCAAATTAAACTACAACTCATATTAATTTTTGTTTTACTATTTTTTTAATTAATTTTGCCAAAAACTGGAATCGAACCAATATCAAAGTCTTACAAGGAATTCGTTTTACCAATTAAACTATTCCGGCTTAAAACAAAAATAAATTTTTTAATTAATATATAATTTGCCTTGAGAGAGAATTGAACTCACATTTCTATATCTTCAGAATAGCGCTTTGACCATTAAGCAATCGAGGCTTATAATTATTATTGTTTTGTTTTGTTTTTTTAATTTATGGAGAAAGATAGACTCGAACTATCATATTTGTAATGCAAATACAACTGATTACCAATTATCAGATTCCCCCTTTAATTTATATATTCTTTTAAATATAAATTTAATTTATATGGATATTTAATTTAATTAAATAAAACTATTTAATCTTTTTAATTATTTTAAATTATATCTTAAATTGATTAATTAATTAATTTAAAAATGAAAAAGCATATGAATATTAATCTTATTATATTGATATTGATATAGTTAATTATTATTTTATTTTATTTTGTTTTTTATAATGATAGCAATATTATTATTAGGTTTAACAGTAATCTATATCCAATTTGGTTTATTTCCATTAGCTCAAATTATAATTTGATTAGTAGTATTTTTACTTTCTAATTTTTTAAATGGTATTAATCCATATAATACACAATTTAAAGTTATAAGAGCAATGGCAGTAATTGTAATTATATTCATTTTTTGAAGTAATTCAATGCAATGAACTATCTTATCTATGGCTGTAATTCCATTTTCCATTTTCTGTTGATAAAGTTACCTATTTTAATGAAATTAATCAAGCATTCATTAAACATAACGAACCTAAAACATTTATTATGAATATTCCAAAAATAGATGATATGCATCAAATTGCTGATTTCTTAGACCAATTAGATTATAACAAGAATTATATCCTAAGTATACAATTCTTTACAAATGTGGCATTTTTTGATCAAAATGTACCACAAATGAGTTTAAGTTTACCGATATTAGTGAATAGATTTAGTTCATCCACTACAATTTCGATACATATTATTGATAAAAATTGAAGAAATGATCGATATATTTTATTTAGAATATTCTATCGTTAATTCTCCATCAATACTAGCTTTAACTTATACGGAAATTTTTATTGAATAGGTTATTAAACCTTTTAATTATTTTAATGATTTACCCCTTTTTTCAAAATCTTATTATTAAATATAAAAATTTATATCTAACTAATATTCCTAAACCATTGAAAGTTATACTAATTCGAATATTAAGAAACATTCTTAATAGAGGAAGATGAGAATTGATATAAAATAATAATTAACTAATCTTACACTCATAATCGGCTACCACCTTAGACTATAGTCTTTAAACAAAATATAAAATGAATAATATAAATTATCAAAATTATTTACATTATAAATTACCAATAACTATTAAACCATTAGAATATGGAAAATTAATAGAACAAATTGGTAATAAATATATAATTCAATTGAATACATTGAATGTAGTTATCATTAAACAAATGGATAATGAAAATTTCGTTAAATTCTTTAGAAAAGGAGATTTAATGTTTGAATTTAAAGATATCAAAAAATCTGACAATAGATTCGTAAGAACTATTCAAGATCAAAGATACACTTTTGAAAATAACAAATTAATTTCAACTGAAATATTAACTACCGTATCTAGTATTATAATTTTTGATGTTAAATCATTATATTCTGATACAAATAGTATTCAATTAAAACAAAATATTACCCCTTTAAAAAATCTAAATAAAATGTTTTCTAGATCATATTCTACTAACATTATTAAATTAAGAAAAACAAGCTCTAAAAATGTTTGAAATGAATTTATTTTAAAGGTAAATAATAAAATTTTTACAAAAGATTTATTTGAAAAACTTTTTAACAAATTTTGAGTGACAATTGAAAATAATTTTACTAATGTAAACCACATGTTTATTCTTTTGAAAATTAAATATAACAATGGTGAATTTGTTACAATTGGTAAACTTCAAAGATTGAATCTAAATGATAAAGATTGATTCTTTAATTGAATTTTAAATATGATGGAATTTAAATCTGAATATTATAATGAAACACAAATTGAATCAATTGTATTCTCATATGGTTTTAAAAAGGGGTCAGCTCCTATTAAAGAAACTTTTATAGAAAATATACAATTTCAAGATTATAAAAATAATAAACTTCCAATTTCATATAATCCCGAGGATTATGGAAAATTAACAATTAAAAATCATTTTGAAAATTCCGTTCAATTTATTTTACAAAATAAAGTTGGTAATTTAATCAATTTCAAACAATTTAAAAAATATAATGAAGTTTCAATTTTTAATAAAGGAGATATTATGGTTACTTATAAAGATGAAATAATTTCAAATAATAAATTCCTTAGAATAATTGATAATAAAAAGTTTTTATTTGAAAATAATAAACAAATTTTATTTATGAAAGAAACTAAAGGACAAAAATTTATAACAAAAATTCCATTTTCTAAAAATATGACTAATAATTTTCTAGTATTAGATATAGAAACTTATATTAAAAATGGAATATTAATTCCATATGCTATATCTATTTATGATGGTAAAAAAACTTATTCTTTTTTTATTTTAGATTATAAAAATTCTGAAGATATGATTTTATCAGCTTTAAAATCTATTATGATAAAAAAATATAATAATTATAATGTTTACATTCATAACTTAGCTAAATTTGATGTTATATTTCTAATGAAATACTTAGTTAAACTAGGATTGATTGAGCCATTAATACACAATCAAAGAATTATTAGTTTAAAAATGAGTTGAAAAATAGATAAAAACTCTTATAAATTACACTTCAGAGATAGTTATTTAATATTATTAGCTTCTTTAAAAAAATTAAGTACAAATTTTAATGTAAAAACACCAAAAACCATATTTCCTTTATTTTTTGTAAACGAAAATAATTTTGATTATGTAGGAGAAGTTCCAAATATAAATTATTTCGGAAATAAAATTACTCAAGAAGAATACAATAAATACTCTGAAAATTTTAAATCAAAATTTTGAAATTTAAGGGAAGAAACAATAAATTATTGTAATATTGATTGTATTTCTTTATATCAAGTGATCCAAAAATTTAATAATTTAATTTTTGAGAATTTTAAGATTAATATTCATAAATATCCAACATTACCAGGATTAGCATTTGCTATTTTTAAATCTAACTTTATGATGGAAACAATAATTCCTAAATTAAGTGGTAAAATAGCTAAAGATATTAGAACTTCTTATACAGGAGGAGCTGTAGATATGTACATTCCTACAGCATCTAATAGTACTAAAATTTACGGATATGATGTAAATGCATTATACCCTAGTCAAATGAAATTTAAACTTATGCCAGTTGGAAGACCAATTTATTTTAATGGTAATATTAGAGATTTTGATCCTAATGCATTTGGATTCTTTTATTGTAAAATAATTGCTCCTAATAATTTAGAACATCCAATTATTCAAACTCATATGAAAGTAAATGGTCTAACAAGAACTGTAGCTCCTTTAGGATTATGAGAAGGTATGATCTTTTCTGCTGAAATGGATAATGCAATTAAATATGGATATGAATTCGAAATATTGTGAGGTTATACTTTTGAATCTAAATATATTTTTGAAGATTATGTTTCTTATTTACATAATTTAAGAAATCAATATCAAAAATCACATCCATTAAATTATATTAGTAAAATATTACTAAATAGTTTATATGGAAGATTTGGAATGAATGACAATTTCGATAGTATAAATGTAATACCTAAAGAATTTTATCCAGATTTTGAAAACAAATTTATTGATCAAATTACTGATAAAATAGATTTAGATTATCATATAATAGTATTTTATAGATCATCTGATGGATTAATCGAAGATAAAGGAGAACACAATGTTTCTGTAAGTGTAGCAGCTGCAATTTCAGCTTATTCTAGAATTCATATGTCACAATTTAAAAATAACCCTAATTTTAAATTATTTTATACTGATACAGATAGTGTTTATATTGATAAAGCATTACCTGTTGATATGATAAGTAAAACAATTTTAGGTAAAATGAAACTTGAAAATGTAGTGGATAAAGCAATCTTTTTATCTCCTAAAGTATATTATTTAATTACAGAAACAGGTAAACATATTTATAAAGTTAAAGGGTTGAATCATAATATAGATTTATCTTTAACTGATTTTGATAATTTATTATTTAAAGAAAGTTGATTACAAAAATTCCAAACTAAATGAAGAAAAAATTTAGAAAAAGGTGATATTTCTGTTTTTAACGAACTTTATACATTAAAAGTTACAGGAAATAAAAGAAAATTAGTTTATAGCAATAATAAATTAATTGGAACTACTCCTTATATTATTAATGAAGATAAAGTAATTTTAAATAAATAAATAAATAAATAAATAAATTACCCCCCTTAAAATCCAGTCCTATTGACCTTTATACCTACTACTCTTTTATTTAAATCTTAATAGAGCTCGATTTTTCATTTTGAGAGGGGGGAGCCAAATTTGAGTTTTTTTAAATTTTTTGAAGCTATGTATTTTTGATTTGTAGGTATAGACTCCGAAAAAAATATTTTTATTTTGCAAAAATGACCCTTATATAAATCTTTATTACAGTGATACAGATAGTATTTACACTGATTCCGGTTTAAATGAAAATTTAATCTCAGATATGAAACTTGGAAAATTAAAATTAGAACATGTTTGCAAAAAAGCTCTTTTTTTAGGACCTAAATTATATTGTTTATTAACAGATTCAAACGAATTCATTCATAAAGTTAAAGGACTTAAACATGAAATAGAATTAACTTTTGAAGATTTTGAAAATTTATTAACTAAAGATTTTTCTATAGAAAAAACACAAGTTAAATGAAAAAGAAATTATTAATAATTCTCTAAATATTACCCTTTAAAGGATTTATTGATAGTTGGTACTATCTATAATTTAAGACAAAATTATATTTGAAGTTCGATTCTTCTAAATTCTAATAACATTTTGTAAACATTTATATGATTTAAACCAAACAAGTTACTGATAATAAAAGAAAATTAATTTATAAAAATGGTAAATTATTTGCTACAAAAGCTTATAAAATCAATAAAGATAAAATAATTATTGAATAAGAATATTTTTAGACAAAATATTCTCTATTAGAATCAAACAAATTAACAAGTCAAAATAATATTTTTTATTTTCACCTGAAATGGATAATGCATTAAAAATACGGATAAAAATTTGAAATTTTGTGAGGATACAAATTTAAATCGGAAAATATCTTTGATGAATATGTAAACACTTTATATAAATTAAAATCAGATTATCCAAGATCTGATCCAATGTATTATATTGCTAAATTACTAAAAACCCTAATCCTAAATTAATTTCTGATTATTTGAAAAATAGAATTAATTTTGGCTGTCGATATTTATTATTTAGAAGATTCAATTCTAAATAATGATAAAGAAAACGGGCCAGCAGTGATTGTAAATTACTCTAAAATTAATTTATTTTTAATTTAATTCTTTCTTCTTTTAATGATTTAATTTATTAAAATTATTTTAACTAAAATTAGTACTAAGTTAATAAAAATTTAATAATGAAAATTAGTGATCTATACCTATTTAAATCTAATTAAGTAAGATAATAAATGTAGCTTTTTATATAAATAAGGGGGTAAATTTATATTAATAAATATAGATAGATTAATTAATATTTCTATAAGTTAAAAACAAAAATAAATTTATTTATTTAACTTTAGTTTGTGAAGTTTTAGCTATAGAAATAGCTCCAGAACCAATTTCTAAGATAAACCCTATTGTTAATACTACAAAGAAAATTAAAGCTATACTAAAACCAAAAGTATTTACTTTATATAAAGTTACAGCTATAGGGAATAATAATAATATTTCTAAATCAAAGATTAAAAATAACATAGCAACTACATAAAATTGAATTTGAAAATCAGTTCTATTTTGTTTTCTAATAGCTGAATATCCACATTCATAAGCTGATATTTTAGATTCATCAGGTCTATGAGCTGAAAATAAAAAATTTAAAACTAATAAAATAAAAGCTAAAATAGGAACAAAAATAAATAACATTAATAAATTATTCATTAAAAATTAAATAAATATAAAGAAAGTATTGTTGTACTATTTAATAAAATTGATGGTTTAAGAACAAATAATAAAATAGATAATGTTAAAGTAGATATTATAAAACTGTTAGTACTACTTATTTCTATTTCTGATTTAGAATTTAAATTATTAATTATTTTTAATTCTTTCTCACTATATTCGGATGTATTTTCTTCTTCTGTAAATAATATTTTTATTATTTTTAAATAATAAGAAGCACTTATTATACTTACAATTATAGCTATAATAGACATAAAATAATATCCATTTTGAATAGCTGAATATAATACAAACTGTTTAGAGAAGAATCCTATTAAAGGAGGTATTCCAGCCATACTAAATAAACAAATTGTTAAAGTTATTGATAATATAGGATTAAAAAAAAATTGACCTTTTAATTCTGAAATATAATTAATATCATTTTCTGTTCCTGTTTCATCTTCTACCATTATACTTTGTATTAAATCTCTAAATGAATTTTTTATTATATATCCAAATAATATTATTATTAAAAAAGTATTTAAATTTGTAATAGTATATTGTATTATATAAAATATTAAAGCTTCTATGGATTGTTCTGAATTAATTGCTAAAGCTAATAAAATAAATCCAACATGTGAAATAGTACTGTAAGCTAATAATCTTTTTATTTTAGTTTGAGCTAAACCTAATATTGTTCCTATTAATAATGATAATAAAGAACTTATTAATAATAAATTTTTACTTCATAAATAACTATTATTAAAACTTAAAGTATTATTATTTATTATATTATTTAAAGGATTTAATTCTAATATTATATTAATATTTTCTATTAAATTAATATGAGTTTGTATTTCAAATAAAACTACAAAAATAGATATTTTAGGCATAATAGTTAATCATGTAGTTATAATAGTAGCACTATTTGCATATACATCTGGTGCTCAATTATGTAAAGGTGCTGCTGCTATTTTAAATAATAATCCTATAAAAATTAATATTAAACCTAAACTAAAACCTAATAATATATTATTATTATCAATTACTGAAATCATACTATATATAGAATCTAAATTAGTTAATCCTGTGAAAGAATATATTAAACCACAACCTAATAATATTATACAAGAAGCTAAACTACCTAATAAAAAATATTTTAATCCTGCAGATATGGCTAATTCTGAATGTCTATATAAGGAAGCTAAAATATATACTCCAAAAGATTGTAATTCTAAACTTAAATATAAAGTTATTAAATTAGAAGAAGATATTAATAATAAAGAACCTAAAGTTGATATTAATATTATAATTGAATATTTTATTCTATAATTATTAATTGATAATATATTATAACCTTCTTCATTTAAATTATTATCTATAAATTTATGATTTATTAAAGGTCAAGCTATTAATATTACAGAACCTGTTAATACTATAACTATATCAAATAATTGTGTGAATAAAGTAATTTGAAATAAACCACTATATATACCTATACCTGATCCAATTGACTGAATATAAAAAGCATTTAAAGTTAATGCTCCAGTATAAAGTAATAATAAAGAAGATATTCTTAAATATAAATTTGATGAAATATTTCTATTTATTGAAGGTAGGGCTATTGCCACTATAAGAATCATGATACTAATAAACATCATTACTTGTTTTTATAACTTAATATTTTTTTAATTTTATTCTTCTGTCTATCATAATTAATTAATTTATATAAAAAAAAAATTTTGTTTTAATTCTTTTTATTACATCCTATTGGATTTGAACCAATAACAAATGCTTCGAAGGCAAACGCTTTCCCAATTTAGCTAAAGATGTAAAAGATTTTTAATTTGTATCAACTTTAAATTTTTATTTTATTTAAATAAATAAATAATATAAAAAGATATAATATTCAACTAATTAATACTCCATCTTAAATTAATAAATTATAATATTTTTTTTTTTATTATTTTATTCAATTAACCTTTTCTTAACTAAATTTTTTATTGGGAAATTTTAATATATAACTTATTTAGGTTATAATTTGGTTGCAACAAAAACAAAAAACAAAACAAAATTTTTTTATATATATTTTTTATATACGAGTAAAGAGACTTGAACTCTTACGATTATAAAAACATAAATTCCTAAGATTTACCCGGCTACCAAATTACGGCACACTCGTAAATTAATAAATGTTTATATAAACATTTAAAAATAACAAAAATATATGTAAAATATATCAATTAAAATATAAATAAAAATATGTTATATAATATAAATTAAGAATATATTTGTTAAACATAAAATTTATTAATTCTAAAGACATTCTTATAAAAATAATATAATAATTATGAATAAGAGATAGAGTAATCGAAACTCTGTCTGCATAGTGTAAATATGCTGTTAAACCACTCAACTAATCTCTTACTAATTATTCTTAAAAAGGGGGTAAATTTTATTTATTTTCCAGCAGCACTTTCCAGTACGGCTACCCTGCTATGACTTTTGAGATGTTACTCAATTGAATTAATAAAAACTAATTAATTTTACATAGCCGTTATATTATTAAAAAAATAAATAACTATTTAAATTTAAAAAATATAAATAAAATATTAACTATGAAAAGTTATAATAACATTTATATTTCCATCAATATAAGCTTCTTCCCAGCGACAGACAGTTAGTTCATCACGGATGCTAATTTCACCGTTGCGCTTATTATCAACGATTACTCGAAATTCCTTCTTCATGTTCCCGAATTACAGAGAACAATTCGTCTAAATTTATATAAAACTTTTTTTAATGATTAGCTCTTCCTATTTTCCAAATTTAATTTGTTTTTTAATAAAATTAAAAATAAATGCATTATTTAATCTTTCGATTATTTATTAAACATTAAATATAATAAAATCTTTAATAATAAAAATAAATATATAATTCATTTTAAGAAAAAGTTTTGCATCACTTTGTAAAAGTTTTTGTGGCACGTCTATAGCCCAGTTCATAAGGGCCATAAAGACTTGTCTTAGCCCCAAATGATACTTTATAAGAATCATAAATTGTTAAGTATGTAATAAAATATAAATTAAAATATTTTTAATTAACAATAGGGATTTCGTCCGTTAATGGAATTAACCTCAGTTCTCACGATACGGACTGAAGACAGCCATGCAACACCTGTATTAAATGTTTTTATTTACTATTTAAAAATATTTTTTTAAATTTAAAACATTCCTTTATATATATAAGTTTTTATTCAAGAACTGGTAAGGTTTTACGCGGATTATCGTATTAAATAACATGCTTCACTTCGTTTGCTCCGAAACCGACTAATTTTTTTGTTTTCAACTTTGCAGTTGTACTCACAAGGCGGAATGGTTATCGTGTTAACATTACCATTAATAAAAACTTTACTAATAATTACCATTCATCGTTGACAGAGAGGGGTATCTGGGTATCTAATCCTATTTCCTTTCCTCACCTTCGTTTCTGAGCGTCAATCATTAATGGAAAAAAGCTTTCGCCTTTAATATTCTACTTAGTATCTAAGGATATCAGACCTACTCTAAGCATTATTTAATATATCCTCTATTTGATTCTAGCTTTTATTCTTTACAATTATTTGTATTTTTGTTTTTTTAAAAGTAAATTTTAAAGCCGCCTACAAACCCTTTACGCCTGATTAAGACGATTAACGTTTGTGTCTCTGGCCTTACCGAGTCTTCTGGCACCAGTTTTGGACGACACTAATAATAAGGTAATATCATTATTTTCCCTTATGTTATCAATTTTTATTGATTTCAGTTAGCTAGTTCACTCTTTCGAGCATTGACTAATATTCTTGACTGCTGGTAGTATTAAACTACTTGGTAGATTTCATTCCCAATGTGGCCATCTGTTCTCTCAAACATAGCTATTGATCGTCGGCTTGGTAGGCATTTACCCTACCAACTACCTAATCAAAGTAAATAGTATTTTATAACAGAATAATTCCTTTAATATAAATTAAAATAAAAAATTTTTTTAATTATATTTATTTCCTATTTATGGAAATTATAAAGTAACTTATTTACTATCCTCACCTTTACACCTTATTACCTAAAAATTTTTTCGGTAATAATGATTTGCATGTCTTAAACTACTGAACAACGTTCAATCGGAACCAAAATTAAATTCTTATGATATTTAAACAATAATTTTGTGTTATTGTTATATTTTATATGCTTAATTGCAATTTTTTGTATCTCTTTTAATTATTTGTTTATTTTTTAAAACTATCTTTAATTTATAAATATTTTTAAATATTAAACAGAATTATTGTTTAATTTGCAGTTTTAAAGTAATTGTCCATTAATTATTAAAGGGGGTGATAGAATAAAATTAAATTAATATATATTATAAAAAAACTTTAAATATATTAATATGTTTATAGATTTAAATAATTATTTTAAATTATAAATAATTTTTATTTATTAAATAATTTATATTTAATAAGGTGATATATCAAATGCTATTAAAATACTAGGTACTAAAATAATAAAAGCTACACAAATAGGTAATAAATTTAATCAACATAATTCAATTAAAGCATCATATCTCATTCTAGGTAAAGTAGCTCTAAATCATACAAACATAAAACAGAATAAACATGTTTTTAATCCAAGTATGATAGATTGTAAATTAATTAAAGAATCATTAATAAATAATTCAGGCATATGATATCCTCCTAAAAATAAAATAGAAGTAATACAACTAAATAAAACTATTGAAGCATATTCAGCTAAGAAAAAGAAAACAAAAGGTACACTAGAATGTTCAGTAAAGAAACCAGCTACTAATTCAGATTCCAACATTAATTAATTTATTCGATAAATATACATATCGAATTAATATAATATATTAGTTTAATTATTTATTTTATTATTTTACTTTAAAATTAATTATTTATTCCTCTAATATAAAATTTACCTTTAAAAAGTTTCCCTGATTTAATGTAAAATAGATTTTAGAAATAATCGTTTTATGTAATACTCTTTTTAATTGACATTAAATTTTGTATCTTCGTTATAAATTTTTCGAATATAAGGTTTAATTTAGCAGGTTTATGTACTTATTAAACTTAAAGTTATTTTATTATGAGTTTTACCAAACATAGGATGATTAACTTTATTTACAAATCTTGATTTCATTTTTTCTCTGTTTGTTTTGTATGCTTATACCTTAACATTGAATTAGCCTTTTTTTTTAAATTAAATAAAGAAGAAAAAGGAAAAGCAGATATTACAATAGTTTCAATTTCTGTTAATAATACAGTAGGATCATTATGAAAATAATATATTATTAAATTAAAACTTTTTAAACCATATTTTTTTATAGATCTTTGTAATCTTAAGTTGGAATATCTACCTTTTATATAATTCATTATTCTAGAATATAAATTTTTATTTAGAATTAATATATTGTTTAGAAGATTTAATATATATAAAACCATAAATCTCACCTAATTTACTCAAATCTTTCTTTAATAAATTAGTATTAGAAAGATCACTATAAGTTTTAGAGGTTTAATAGGTATAGTATAAAAACACTGAATATAAAAAATAGAAAACAAATTATCGTATTGAAGTTTATCATACGAAAATTTGGTAAATTAAAAATAGTAAAATAAGTAATAATAATAATTTTAATATTATATTTTATCCATTATCTTTCAATAATGGTTGGACTATATCATATTCATTTTATTATTAGAAATTATCGCGTATAGTCTCTGAGGATCCTACTCAATTTTTGTAATTTTAAGAGTTATTATTTTTGTTTAAGAAAATAAATTTAAGAAATAATGTAAACAGAACAGATAGTTATACGTACTTGTCTTATTTACTCTTGTATTTTTAATTAATATTTCAAAGATAAGGGGGGAATTTTTATTTATTTTCTTATTTTCTTAAATTTAAATTTTTATTTAATTTTTAATAACTTGTCTTAAAATTTTAGATTTTTGGTTTCCTGCTGATTGTCCATTGTATTATCTTTAAGATTTTCACTATTCTATTTTTATAATTATTAAAAATTAGATGAGTACTTAAAGCTTTAGGAGTTTCCAGCATACAGCGATATTTATAGAGGCCAAATCAATTAGTATTAGTTTTTAGCCTCTTGTAAATCAAAAGGTGTCCTAGATGTTTCAGCTAATATAGAAATAAAATAAAATATAAATACTGGAAATAATGGTATTATATATCAAATAGCTTGTTGATTTTCAATTATTATTGTAAAATTAAATGAACCTGTTAATATTATTATAATTAATATAGCTGAACTTAAAATTAATTCATAACTAATCATAGCTGCAGTACTTCTTAAAGAACCTAAAAAGGCATAAGTAGAATTTGCTGATCAACCTGCAAATAATATTCCATATACTCCTAATGAAGATAAAGCTACAGTATATAATATCCCTAATGTAAAATCAAATAAACTTAAACCTTGTCCAAAAGGAATTATTCCTCATCCTAATAAACTAAATATTAAAGAAAACACAGGCGCTAAATAAAATAATATTTTATTAGATTGAGAAGGTATAACAGTTTCTTTAACTATTAATTTAAGAGCATCACTAAAAGGTTGTAATAAACCATAATATCCTGTAGTATTAGGACCAACTCTTCTTTGATGAGCTGCTAATTGTTTTCTTTCTATTATAGTCATAAAAGCTACAGATAATAATACAGGTAATATCACTAATAATACATCTAATAAATTTATTATTATATTTAACAGAGTTAAAATTAAATTATTTGTATTCATAGATATATATTTATAATCTTTATTTATATCTATATTTTTATTTTATAATTGACTATCCATTTTTTTAATTTTTTACTTTAGTCTTTAAATTTT
>Ga0210385_10000582_pt1 | contig 25269 bp, 27 predicted proteins | sample IncBWH26OmetaG_FD_160107 | JGI IMG/M metagenome (GOLD analysis project Ga0210385, IMG submission 160107) | Forest soil microbial communities from Barre Woods Harvard Forest LTER site, Petersham, Massachusetts, United States - Inc-BW-H-26-O ...
CACACCAACACCAGACAGACCGCCTTCAGTTGAATGAGGAACTGCGCGGCGATGCCCGGGTAGCCGCTCACGCCCTTGACCCAGTCCACCGTCGAGCCCGGGCCGCCCAGCATCGGGGCGTTGAAGATGCCGGTGAGCAGGGCGCCGAGAACCCCGCCCACGGCGTGCACGCCGAATACATCGAGCGCATCGTCGGCAGGGATGAGGCGCTTCAGGCCGGTGACGCCCCACAGACACACGATGCCGGCCGCGCTGCCGATCACGAACGCTCCCGGGATGCCGACGTTGCCCGCGGCGGGCGTGATGGCCACGAGTCCGGCCACCGCGCCCGATGCCGCCCCGAGCATGGACGGCTTGCCCTTGACCAGCCATTCCACGCCGATCCACGCGAGCACTGCGCAGGCGGTAGCGAGATAGGTGTTCATGAAGGCGAGCGCGGCCGAGCCGTTGGCCTCGAGTGCGGAGCCTGCATTGAAGCCGAACCAGCCGAACCACAAGAGTGAGGCGCCAATCATGGTCATGGTGAGACTGTGCGGTGGCATCGGCTCGCGCCCCAAGCCGATGCGCCTGCCGAGCACGCAGGCACCGACCAGCCCGGCGACGCCGGCGTTGATGTGCACCACCGTGCCGCCGGCGAAATCGAGCGCGCCCCATTGCCAGATCAATCCGGCCGTCGCGTTCGCCGCGTCGACCTTGTCGGCGGCGGTGTAGGCGTCGGGACCTGCCCAGTACCACACCATGTGCGCCACCGGGCAGTAGCTGAAGGTGAACCAGATGACGAGGAACAGCAGGACCGCGGAGAACTTGATGCGTTCCACCAGCGAACCCAGGATCAGGCAGCAGGTGATCGCCGCGAAGGTCGCCTGGAAGGCGACATACACCAGCTCATACAGCGGGGTGTTCTTGCTGAAGGTGGCGGCGAGTGAGTAGGTGCCGCTGCGCGGCTCGAACGTGCCGTTGAGGAACAGCCGGCTGAATCCGCCGATGATGGCATTGCCCTGCGTGAATGCCAGCGAGTAGCCGTACACGCACCACAGCACCGTGATGAGCGAGAAGGCGACGAACACCTGCATCAGCACCGACAGCATGTTCTTGGTGCGCACCAGCCCGCCGTAGAAGAGTGCCAGAGCGGGCACCGACATCAGCAGCACCAGCGCCGTCGAGGTGAGCATCCAGGCGGTATCGCCCTTGGCCGGCAGCGGCGGCTCCGCCCAGCTCACGGCGGGTGCCACCATTGCCAGGATCAGCAGCAGTCGTCCGGGACGTAACAACGCACGGGCAGCGGTCATGGTGTGTTTCCTGTGGTGCGTGGCCGAGACGCAAAGCCAGCTGCACGCCTCGCCTGCAGGCGCGCTAAGCTAGTGGCGTGCGCTCAAAGGGTGCAGATTCCGTGCCACCGCGGATTTCAGCGCACTTTGCGTGGTTTGCAGCGACCGCTCGGGGAACGAGCGCACCAGATTGGAGCCGATCAAACCATCCCTGCTTCAAAGCGGGGCAGGAGTGAGGTGAGCCGCATGGATTCTTTTCGCATTGACGAGCTCGCCCGCAAGCTGCTCGAGCGCGTGCCGCCGGCGCTGCGCAGCATGCAGGCCGATCTGGAGAGCAATTTTCGTGCGGTGCTGCGCGAGCGTCTCAGCAAGCTCGATCTGGTGAACCGTGATGAGTTCGACGCACAGACTCGGGTGCTGGAGCGGACGCGCGCGCAGCTGGAAGCCCTGGAGGCGCGACTCACACTGTTGGAAGGCGGCGCGCCGCTTGCGGCCGCCGGCGAGCCGCCGCGCTAGCGCGGCGCGGGCGCAGCTCGCGGACTCAGATACCGCGGTATTCGCGCAGGAATTCGATGCTGAGCTGTCCGGCCAGCAGCAGCCCGAAAGCGAACGCGAGCGCGCGCGGATAGCCGTGCGTCAGGTGCGCGAATGAACCGAGCACCGTGGCCGCCAGCAGCACGATCGTCAGCGTGCGCGGGACGACGCCCGCCGCGTGCGCCATACCGCCGATCACAGCGACCAGCATCGCGGGTAACAGCACCAGGACGAGTGCGACGGCAAAGACTACAAGCACGATGTGAAGCATTTCCGTTCCCTGCTTCAGCAAATGACCGGGCGGTTTAGCGGCTGCGTTGACGCCGCAACCGCCGCATGAGCGCGGTGTCGGCATGCGCAACCTTCATCGTCAGCGAGACGATTAACAAAGGCAGGCAAAAGATGCAACATAAAGCTGCAAATCCCGCCCAGACGATGACTGCGATGGCGACCATAGGGCTATCCCCTGCGGGTGTGTAACACCCACTTGAGTGCGAGCTCGACCACTCGCGGGACTTCCGCGTCGCCGGCCAGATACCGATAAAGCTGCCGTTCGGTCATGTCCAGCGCCTCGGCGACGCCGCGTACGGACAGTCCGGCAGATCTGATGAGCCTGCGTAGCTGGTCGGATTTCACGGAAGTCAGTATGACCCTGTGTCACGGCTGACTTGGCGTCATGCGTCACACTTTTGCGGCGCTTGCACAAAGTGCGAACTGCATCTCAGCGGACGCGGCGCACCGCCCCGTCGGGGTCCGTGCGGGCGGCTGAGCGTGCGCAGGAGAGGGCGAGAGCCGGCGGCGGCGCCCGCCGGGGGCGCGCTATTGCGCCATCTGCACCATGTAGTCGACCGCCTGCTTGACCAGGTCGTCGGGGACATCGGTGCGGCCCCCCTTGGGGGGCATGACGCCGGACGTCCCCTGGAAGCCATTCAGAGCGTGCTGATAGAGGACCGATTTGCCCTTGGCGATGCGCGGACCCCAGGCACTCTTGTCGCCGGCCTTGGGCGCGCCAGCAATTCCCTGCCCGTGACACACGCTGCAGGTCTGCTCGAACAGCGCCTTGCCGTCCTTCGGCAGGGCCACGATTGCGGCACTGCCGGCGGCAGACGGACCCTGCGCCTTGATCGCCAGGGCGGTGTTGTCCTGCCCGGAGACGGCTTCGCGGCTCGGCTGCGCCAGCCGCGCGGCCACGTCGCGGGCATAGTCCACCTCGCTCATGACCTGCAGGTCCTGGGTCCGCGCCGCGACATAGCGCGAGAGCGCAAAGATGCATACGGCGAAGGCGGCCAGCAGGCCGATTACCATGCTGAAAACATTAAAGAAATGCGTGTCCTGTTTGCTCACGATCTTATCCGGGGTCCCCGCGCCGACTGGCGGCGCAGTATAGCCGTTCAACTTACCCGGCCGTAAATAGACGCTCGCGGGGCGCGGCGCGTATCATCGCGGCCCCTCACGCGGTGCGCCCGTAGCTCAGTTGGATAGAGTGGCAGCCTCCGAAGCTGCAGGTCGCTGGTTCGAATCCAGTCGGGCGCGCCAATCTCCCTGTGTCTATTCCGAAGACATAGGTGTCATTTCATACCGGAGACAAGGGTGACACTCTGCAAGCCCGGCAGAGCTCTGGCGCCCGCGTCCCATCCGCCGCTGCCCTCGCGGCGCCGCTCGGCTGTCGCAGCCGCTGCGCGTCGCCCGGGTCTGCGAAAACTCGGTCTAAACCCCGCTCAATGTCTTCTTACTGTGACCCAGCGCACGGCCACCATATGGTACGCAGCGCCAGCGGAATCTACGCTGCTCACTGGAGTTTCCGCCGCGCGGATCATCGTCCAGCCACCGAGTCGCTCGAGAAATGAATGGCATAACGTGCCTCGTGGAGCGCGACCCGCTCACGCGTGAGCGGGCCTGTCAGCCGCGGCGCCGGCCGGCGCGCGCGTGGCCGCGCGGGCCCGCGCCGATCCTGGCTGCGGCGATGGGCGCCGCCGCGCTCGCCCTGGGCAGCGTGTGCGCCCGGGCGGACAACACTCAGGTCTACAAGACGGTCGATGCCCAGGGCAACGTCGTCTACAGTGACCGCGCGAGCAGCATGAACACGTCCAGAACCGCAGTGGCCGTCCACGAGCCGAGCGCGGAGGACCTGAAGGCTCTGGAAAAATCCCGTAAGGCGAGCGAGGCCGCCGAGGTACAGCGACTACAGGACGCGCTGTCCAGCCATGCCACGCAGACGCAGGCGGCGGAGCAGCAAAAGAACAAGCAGGCAGCCTGCGAGCACGCGCGCACCTATTTCTACAGCCTGCGGGATGCCACGCGCCTCTATCAGCGCGATGCGCAGGGCAACCCGGTGTATTTGCCGGACGAAGCGGCGGATGCCAAGCGCGCGGAGGCCCACAAGGCGATGGACGCCGCGTGTACGCCGTGAGCGTCGACTAGCGTATGCGCTGCCCCAAGTGTGGCCGCGAACAGCCGGATGCGCCGCAATGTGCGGGCTGCGGGGTGTTCCTCGAGAAACTGCAGCAACAGCGTGAGCTGGCCGAGGCACGGCGGCGAACACAAGACAGCCGCGGCGATAGCCCGCGCTTCGGCCTCGGGACCCTTGCACTCACCGCGCTGCTCGCGGCCGGCGCGGTGTACCTGCTGATGCACCGCGGAGGAAGTTCCGGCGCGACGGCTGCGGCGACCGCGTCCGCGCCGGCGAGCGTCTCGACGCCACTACGCGTGAGCGGGCGCCGCGCGGGCGCGGTCAGTGCTTTGGGCGGCGCCGGCACTGCTGCTGGCAATCCCATCGAGGCGGCGCGCAACGCCACCGTGCTCATCAAGACCGGATGGGGACTCGGCGCCGGATTCATCGTCGATGAAGCGTGCCACGTCGTCACCAATCGTCACGTCGTCGATACCGACGGCGCGCGGGTCGCCAACCGCTTCATCGAGGACCCGGAAGTGCGCGCCCGCATGTCCGCGACCGAGCAGCAGCTGCGCAGCGCCATCGTGCGCGAGCAGCAGTTGCTGCAGGCACTGGGCACCGAAGCTGGCATGAATACCGAGCGCCTGCAGCTGCAGGCTCACATCGAGGCCATGCAGCAGCAGGTGGCCGATCTTCCCGGTCACGTCAGCGAGGCCATCAGCAGCAAGGTGGACACCTCAGGTCGCGAGGGCTTCTCCGCAACACTCATCGACGGCACGGCGTACAGCGGACTGCACGCGCAGTCCTCGGAGCGGCTCGATCTGGCGGTGTTCCAGTTGCCGGCCGACCATTGTGCGCACGTGGCACTCGGGCGATCGACCGGTCTGTCGGTGGGCTCGCGCCTGTACACGATCGGCAACCCCGCCGGACTTGCCTATACCGTGACTTCAGGGATCTTCTCCGGCGAGCGCCAGGAGGGCGGGCAGCGTCTGCTGCAGACGGATGCGCCCATCAATCCCGGCAACAGCGGCGGCCCGCTGCTGCTCGAATCGGGAGCCGTCATCGGCATCAATACGATGGTGCTGCGCGGGGCGCAGGGAGTCGGGTTTGCGATTCCGATCGAGGCCGCGCTGGACGAATTTCCGGAACTGAACTCAGCTCCTTAGACACCGGTTACAGCGAGTCCAAGCGCCGCGCCGCACCAAACCGCTCGGCGGACCACGCCTGCGTGCTGTTGTACCTCCAGCGCAGCGGCGACTAACGGCTCGCCGCGATGACTTCATGACCGTCCGACGCTCGCGCCCAGGCTGACGAGAAGCTCGTCCAGTTGTGCGAACGTCTCGCTAATCCCACCGGTACTTCCGGAAGCGATCGCATCGTCGAGAGCCTTCTTCGAGGGATAAAGGTCGTGCATGATCACCAAGGTCTCGGCACCTCGTTCCTCGAACGTCACCGTGGTGACGGCCCCACTTTCGCCAGCTTCCTCATTCGTCCAGACGAGACGCGAGTGCGGCGTCACTTCGATGTACCTGCCAAAGAACTCCATAGGCTGCGCGGCGGCGGGGTGGCCGAACACGAAGCGATAGGTGCCCCCCGTACGAACGTCGACCTCGCAGGAAATGAAGGCAATCCCGTATGACTTCGGTGCCCACCACCGCTGCAGCAGCTCGGGCTTGGTCCACGCCTCGAACACGAGGCGCGCCGGGCCGCTGAAGCTTCGCGTGACGACGAGCTCGCGCTCGGACTTCCGTTGCACCGTCGTGCGCTGCTTCATGGGAGTAGGCTCACTGTCTCTGCTTGCGTCCATCGAGCTTCTCCTTTCGTTTCAGTTCCTCGACAACCTGGTCCAGCGCATCGAAGCGTGCGTCCCAGAGCTGGCGATACTTCTCGATCCACGCCGCCTCTTCCTCCAGTCGGCGCGGGCCGAGCCTGCAGGTGCGCACGCGCCCGACCTTCTGCGTGGTGACGAGGCCCGCCTGCTCCAAGACCCCGACATGTTTCTTGATGCCCGTGAGGGTCATGTGGAATTTCGCGGCCAGCTCCGTGATGGAAGCGTCGGCACGCCCAAGCTGCTGCAGAACGCCGCGGCGGGTGGCATCCGCGAGCGCGGCGAACGCGGCATCGAAGCGGGTCTGCGAATACTGAACCATTCGGTTCAGTATGTAACAGACGCAGGGCGGCATGCAAGCGCAGGCTGAGCGCGCGCCGCCGCGGCCAGCGGCAACCTCGCCGCGGCGTGTAGCGCGCTTTGCGCCTTTGCCGCTGCAGGGTTAGTCTTCTGAGGACGCAGCAACCCCACCGGGCAGCCTGGAGAGCGATCGTGAGCGTCAAGGTTCTCTATACCGCGCAGGCCACGGCCGTCGGCGGACGTAACGGCCACACACAATCCTCGGACGGATTGGTCAGCGTGGATCTGTCGGTGCCAAAGGCAATGGGCGGGCCCGGCAAACCCCACACCACGACCCCCGAAGACCTGTTTGCAGCGGGCTATGCGGCTTGTTTCGGCAGCGCCTGTGAGTTCGTGTCGCGCCAGATGAAACTGCATCCGCAATCGATCACCGTGCGCGCCGCGGTGGGAATCGGCGAGGACAGTGGCGGCGGCTTCGGTCTCAAGGTGGACCTGGTGGCGCAGATCGCCGGTGTTTCGCAGGCCGATGCCGAACGGCTGGTCGCCGCTGGCCACGAGGTGTGTCCCTACTCGAAGGCGGTGCGCGGCAACGTCGAGGTCAGTGTCAAAGCCCAGGCCGTGTGAGCGGCGGTGGCTACAGCCAGCCCTTGCGCCGGAAATAGATCCACGGCAGCCACGCCGAGGCCAACATCATGACGATGGAGGCCCACACCCCCCAGCGCTGGTGCAACAGCGGGATGTACTCGAAGTTCATGCCATAGAAACTGGCGATGATGCCGGGTGGCAGCAGCACCACCGCCACGATCGAAAAGATCTTGAGGATGTTGTTCTGATCGATGGTGAGCATGCCGAGCGTTGCATCCAGCAGGAACTGCACTTTCTCGCCGAGGAACGATGCGTGACTGCTGAGCGCGTCCACGTCGCGTGACACGGTGTGCAGGGTGGCGCGCGCCTCGACCGTCAGTTTCTCGTTGGTGCTCTGCTGCAGGAAGCCGAGCAGGCGCTGCAGGCTCACCAGGCTCTCGCGCGCCTTCGATACCAGCTCACCCCCCTGGCCGATTTCCTCCAGCTCGTGGCGGAAGTCATGCGGCCGGCGACGGTGGGTGAACACGGTACCGGAGAGCGTCTCGATGTCACTGCCGATCTTCTCCAGCACGTCGGCGATCCGGTTGACGATCGCCTCCAGCAGCCCGGCGAGCAGCACGGCCGCCGAGCTGCACGCCGCCGGATGAGTCTCGGCAAAGGCGATGAAGCGCTTGAACGGCAGCGGATCGGCGTAGCGGTTGGTCACCAGGTACGCACCGGTGAGGATGAAGGTGACCTGGGTGCGCACGCCGGCGACATCCGTGTCCAGCTGCGTGAGCAGGGTCGCGGTCATGTAGAGCGCGCCGTTCTCCTCGTACAGGCGGTTGGAGGACTCGATCTCGCGCATCTCCTCGGGCGAGGGCACCTCGATGCCGAGCACGCGCTCGACCAGGTGCTCCTCCGTTTGGCTGGGGCAGTGCAGATCGAGCCACAGCGTGTGCTCGGGGATGCTCGCGCCCTCGGTTAGCCGGCTGTGCGTGAGTCCGCCGGGGCCGGGAATGAAGGCGCTCAGCATCCTGCCTGCCTGCGTGCGTGCCGCTAGCGCGCGTGCTCGACGGCGGTCAGATCGTTGATGAGCTCGATCAGCCGCGACTCGCTGCCGGCTTTGCCGACGTCGGTCGTGTACTTGCCGTTGACCACGATCAGCGGAACGCCCTGCACCTGATAGCGCTGGGCGGCCTCCTCGGCGTGCTGCATGCTGGCGTTCACCGAGAAGGAGTTGAAGGCCTTGGCGAAGGCGTCCGCGTTCACGCCGTTCTGGGCCGCGAACTGCTGCTGCAGCCTGAAGGTCTCCGCGTCACTGTCGCCATACAGCGGGGGCTGACGGCTCTCGAGGTCCTGGTGGATGGTGTCGAAGGCCTTGGCCACCAGATCGTCGCGGCCGAGTGCCTCCAGTGTGTAATACAGGCGCGCGTGGGCCCGATGAATGGGTTGCCAGATGATGGGCACGCGCACGAACTCGACGTAGCCGGGTTTAGTCTTCAGCCAGCCGCGCAGCTCCGGCTCGAGCGCATAGCAATGCGGGCAGGCCAGCCAGAAGAATTCGAGCACCTCAACCTTGCCGGGCGCGACATCGGTCGGCTGCGCCGGTACCAGAGGCTCATAACTGACGCCCGGCTGCCATTTGCCGGCCGGCAGCGTCGGGCCGCTAGCGCCAGCGATCTTCTCAAGCGAAGCGTCGCTGCGGGCTTCGTGATCGCTGTCGGTGCCGCCGGACTCCTGGGAAGCGGTGGCTTGCTCGGTCTCGCTCTGTCCGGAGGGCGCAGGCGCCGCGGGTGCACTGACGGGCGCCGCTGCCTCACTCGCCGCCGGCGCTGCCGCTGCGGTAGTCGGCGGCGTCTGCCGGGCGCAGGCGGCAAGTGCCAACAGCACGGCCAGCGTGAGCGGGCGGGTCATGTCCGCGGCCCGGATCAGCGCATGCCCTGCACGTAGGAGGCGAGGTCGCGGATCTGCTCGCTCGAGAGGCGCTTGGCAATGGTGAACATCATGATGCCGTTGCGGCTGGCGGTCGCGGGGTTCGGGCCGCTATAGCGCGCTCCGCTCGCGTAATCGTTCAGCTGCTTGACGACATAGACCGATTGCTGGGCACGCAGTGCCGGATAGCCGGCAGCGAGATTGCCGCGTCCCACCGGGCCATGACAGGCGATGCAGCCGGGGATCGCGTGCGCCGGGTCGCCGCGCAGGTAGACCGCCTGTCCGCCCTGCCAGTAGGAGGGATCGGCCTCGAGCCCGGTGGGAGTCTGCGCCTCGTAGTACACCGCGAGGTCATCGATATCCTGGTCGCTGAGCGCTGCGGCCAGCGGACGCATCACCGGGTTATTGCGCACGCCGGCGCGGAACAGACGCAGCTGCTCGGCGAGGTAGATCGCGCTCTGGCCGGCAAGGCGCGGCCAGTCGGGGTTGACGCTGTTGCCGTTGGGTCCGTGACACGACGAGCACACGGCCGCTTTGGTGGCCCCGGCCGCGGCGGTGCCGTGCGTGAATGGCACATCCGGGGTCGTGGGGGCGGCCGCCGGAGCAGCAGCGGTCGCGGCCGACGCTGCGGTGCTGGCGGGCGCCTGTGCGAGCGCCTGCGTGGCTGCTGCCAGCAGTATTATGGTCAGGGCGATCCGACTCCTCGGACCGACTCTCAGGCTCTGCGTCATTGTTGCTTTCCGCTGCTGTTCCCGCGAAGCGAGGGCGGCGAATTGTACACTAGAGCCATGAGTGCACTTCCTTACCCCTTGAAAACATGAGCCGCTTTCCGCAGCTGCACTTCCTGATCAGTGCGGCGAGCGCGGCGCAGTTTCCGCCCGACAGCGGCGCTGAAGTGGCTTTCGCGGGCCGCTCGAACGCGGGCAAGTCGAGCGCCATCAACGCCATCACGCAGCGCCAGGGTCTGGCGCGCACGAGTAAGACGCCGGGACGCACGCGGCTGCTGAATTTTTTTGAGCTCGCCCCCGGAGAGCGGCTGGTCGATCTGCCAGGCTACGGCTACGCCAGCGGACCACCGCCCGAGCGCGACGCCTGGCAGCAGCTGATCGAGGCGTTGCAGGGGCGGGCATCGCTGCGGGGCCTGTTCGTGATCGTCGATTCGCGGCGTGGCCTCACCGAGGGCGATGAGGCGTTGTTCGCCTGGGCTGCCCCGCAGCAGCGCCTGCACGTCCTGCTTTCCAAGGCCGACAAGCTCAGCCGCGGCGCCGCCGCGGCGGCGCTGCGCGCAGCCGCCGGGCGCCTCGGGCCACGCGCCAGTGTGCAGTTGTTCTCGGCGTTGAAAGGAACCGGTGTGCGCGAAGCGCAGGACACGCTGGTCGGCTGGCTGAAGTAAAATCGGACCCGGAAAATAAAAAACCCCGGCGGTCTAAACCGCCGGGGCAGACTAACCCGGCACAGGTCTCATGAACCGGGTTGACCCGCTCAGGGAGGGAAGCGGGGAGTGCATTGCACTCATTGAATTCGACCGCACCCCCTCGGGGGAGTTCCGCCAGCGCTCAAAAAAAATCTCTTTTCAAATCATTAGTTTGCTTAACAATCTGTATCATTCTCGCCACAGACATTGGCCTGACCGGGGCAGCAAGCTGCCCGCGGGTCCGGGGGGCATGTCGACGGCTCGCAGCGCCCCGGCTGCCCGGGCCAGCCACGCAAATTCCGACGAATTTCCGCGCCGCGCCGACCGCGACAGCTCTTGGCGCTCGGCCGCCGTGCGGATGGCTCAGGGCAGCAGCAGGATCGCCTCGAGCGAGACGATGTTGGCGCCGTTGGTATTGCGGATGCTGAAGTTCTCGTACTCGAGCCGTGCGCCGATGTTGCCGAAATGCACCTGGCCGCCCAAGCCCCAGGCGAACTGGGTGCCGTTGTCCGAGAGCGAGAAGAAGCTGCCGGGGCTGCTGCTGCCGCCGCTCGAGTTCCAGCGCGCCACGCCGAGCTTGGCGAACACGTCCACGAACGGTACCGGCAGCGGGATGAAGCCCACGCCGTAGGCGGCAAAGGCCTGGTACTTGAGATGGGTGTTGATGTCGAGGTATTGCGAGCTCTGGCTGCCGAGATCGATGTAGTCCGCTTCCACCGCGACCAGCTTGATGGGACGGAAGCCGACCAGCGCCTTCCACGAGGTGCTGTCGAGATCGGATGCGGTCGCGGTGATGTCTTTGATGCTGTCGCGCGAGATGCCCGCGCCGGCGTAGAACCAGCCGTCATCGGCGTGCGCGGCGCTAGCGGCTAGCGCCAGCGCGAGAACCAGCAGCAGTCTTGGCATGATCAGGGTCTCCGTCCTCTCGTGAATGGCTGTTTAACGCGGCCGCGCGGGCGCTGTTGACGGCGCGAAGCTTAGTGGGCTTCGTCCCAGTTTGCACCCGTGCCGATGTCGACCCGCAGCGGCACGCTCAGGGTCGCAGCGCTCACCATGTGCTCGCGCACCGCCGCACTGACCTCGCTCAGCGCATCGGCCTGCACCTCGAGTACCAGCTCGTCGTGCACCTGCATGATCAGCCGGGCCGGCACACGCTGCGCGCGGCACCAGGCGTCCACCGTGATCATGGCGCGCTTGATGATATCGGCGGCCGTGCCCTGCATGGGTGCGTTGATGGCGCTGCGCTCCGCGTACTGGCGCATCTGCGTGTTCCCTGAGCGGATGTCGGGCAGGTACAGCCGGCGGCCGAAGACCGTCTCGACATAGCCCAGCTCGCGCGCCTGGGCGCGGGTGTTGTCCATGAAGCGTCTGACGCCCGGATAACGCTCGAAGTAGCGCTCCACGTAGCGCTGCGCGGCGGCGCGCTCGATGCCGAGGTTGCGGGCCAGGCCGAACGGCGACATGCCATAGATCAGCCCGAAGTTGATCACCTTGGCGGTGCGGCGGTGATCGGCCGTCACCTGCTCGAGCGCCACGCCGAACACCTCCGCGGCGGTCGCCTGGTGCACGTCGCGGTCCTCGGCGAAGGCCGCCCTGAGGCTCTCATCGCCCGACAGGTGCGCCATGATGCGCAGCTCGATCTGCGAGTAGTCGGCCGCCAGCAGCAGATGACCGGGTGGTGCGATGAACGCCTGACGGATGCGGCGGCCTTCGGTGCGGCGCACCGGAATGTTCTGCAGGTTGGGGTCGATCGAGGACAGCCGGCCGGTCGCAGCCACCGCCTGGGCGTAGGTGGTGTGGATGCGCCCGGTGCGCTCATTGGCCTGCTCGGGCAGCTTGTCGGTGTAGGTCGACTTGAGTTTGGCGAGTGCGCGGTACTCGAGCACGATGCGCGGCAGCGGATAGCTGCCGGCCAGCTCCTCGAGTACGTCCTCGGCGGTGGAGGGCTGGCCGGTCGGTGTCTTGCGCCGCACCGGCAGCTGCAGACGCTCGAACAGGATCTGCTGCAGCTGCTTGGGCGACTCGATGTTGAATTCGTGGCCAGCCTCGCGATGCGCCTGCTGCAGCAGTTTCTGCAGCTCGCGCGCGAATTCGCTGCTCTGCGCGCGCAGCTGCTCGCGATCGACCAGCACGCCGCAGTGCTCCATCGTGCACAGCACCGGCACCAGCGGCTGCTCGCACTCCTCGTAGAGGCGCGCGAGCGCGGCAATCGAGGTCAGCTGCGGCCACAGCGCCTGATGCAGCCGCAGCGTCACGTCCGCACTGATGCAGGCGAATTCGCTGGCGCGCTCCACCGCTACCTGATCGAAGCACAGCTGCTTGGCGCCCTTGCCGGCGACTTCCTCGTAGCTGAGCGGCCGCACGCCCAGGTAGCGTTGCGCATCCGCTTCCAGTTCATGATTGGTGGCGACGCTGTTCCAGACGTATGACTCGAGCATGGTGTCGAAGCGCACGCCGCGCAGCTCGATGCCGGCATTGAGCAGCACGTGGGCGTCGTACTTGGAGTTGTGGGCGATCTTGACGTGCGCCGCATCCTCCAGCAGTGGCTTGAGTGCGGCGAGTACGCGCGCGCGCTCGAGCTGCGCCGGCGCGCCCGCGTAGCTGTGCTGCAGCGGCACGTAGGCCGCCACGCCCGGCTCGCAGCAGAACGCCACGCCGACGATTTCGGCGCGCATATAGTCGAGACTCGTGGTGTGCGTGGCGAACACGAACTGCTCGGCTGCCGCCAACAGCTGCAGCCAGCGCTCAAAATCCTCCCAGCGCGTCAGCATTTCGCTGCGCGGTGGCGTGGCGCTCACCGTGGCTGCTGCCGCGGGCGCTGGGCTGGCTGCGGCCGGTGCGCCGGGTGGCGCCACACTGTCGCCGCCCTCCAGCTGGCGCTGCAGCGCGCGCAGCTCGTAGCGGGCGTACAGCTCGCGCAGCGCCGCCGTGTCGGCGGGTGCCGGGCTGAGCTCCTCGAGCGACAGCGGCAGCTCGATGTCGGTGCGAATGGTCGCGAGGCGCCGCGACAACTCGAGCGTCGTCAGGTTGGCGCGCAGGTTCTCGCCGACCTTGCCGGGCACTTCGGCGACACGCGCGATCAGCCCATCGAGCGAGCCGTACTGCTGCAGCAGCCGGGCGGCGGTCTTGGGACCCACCTTGTCGATGCCCGGAATGTTGTCTGAGCTGTCACCGACCAGCGCCAGATAATCGACGATCTGTTCCGGGTGGACGTCGAACTTCAGCTTCACGCCGGCGCGGTCCAGCACTGTGTTGGTCATCGTGTTGATGAGCGTGATCGCGCCATCCACCAGCTGCGCCATGTCCTTGTCGCCGGTGGAGATCAGCACGCTCTCGCCGGCGCGCGCCGCGCGCGTGGCCAGCGTGCCGATGACGTCGTCGGCTTCGACTCCGGGCACGCGCAACAGCGGCAGCCCCTGCGCCTGGATGATCTGCAGCAACGGCGCGACCTGCGCGCGCAGATCGTCGGGCATCTGCGGGCGGTGCGCTTTGTACTCGGCGAAGATCTCATCGCGGAAGGTGCGTCCCGGCGCATCGAATACCACGGCGATGCGGCGCGGCGCGAAGTCCTTGAGGAACTTGAGCAGCATGTTGAGCACGCCCAGTACCGCGCCGGTCGGTTCGCCGCGCGAGGTCGACAGCGGCGGCAGGGCGTGGAAGGCCCTGTAGACATAAGAGGAGCCATCGACGAGAACCAGGTCGGGATTGCGCGCCATGTAAGGGGAAGCCGTGCGGGGGCCGCGAGTATAACGGACGTGACCCGGTCCGCAGTTCGCGCCGCCAGGGTCAACCCGCAGCAGCCCGGCGCGCTATACGGGACAAGGACGCCTTCAGCCCATGTCGCAGCCTTTAACATCTGCCATCGCCGCGAACCGCTTCGGTCTCGGTGCCCGCCCCGGGGACCTCGAGTCGATCGGCGCCGACGGGCGTGACTGGCTGCGCGCGCAGCTCAAGGGCGCGCCGCCGCAAATTGCAGCGGCGCAGCTTCGGTCCTCGCAAGAGATTCTGGTCGATGCCTTCGGCCTCAGGCGCGAGCAGCAGGCCGCACGCAAGGCCAGCGCCGCCGCGCAGAGCGCCGCGGCCGGCGGCGAGGACGCCCAGGCAACGGCCCTGCTGATGAAACTGCCGCAGTTTCTGCGGCCGATCTACATGGATGAGGCCATCGCGCGGTTGCAGCTGGCGGCCACCACCGAGCGGCCGTTCATCGAGCGCTTGACGCAGTTCTGGACCAATCATTTCGCCGTCTCGGTTGATAAACAGTTTCTCGCAGGCCTCGCCGGCAGCTTCGAGCGCGAAGCGATCCGCCCGCACGTGCTCGGCAATTTCACCGACCTGCTGCTCGCGGCCGAGACACACCCGGCGATGCTGCTGTATCTGGACAACCACCTGTCGGTGGGACCGAATTCGCCGGCGGCCGAGCGCCTCGCGCGCCGCCAGACGCAGCGCAAGCTCGGTATCAATGAGAACCTGGCGCGCGAAATCCTCGAGCTGCACACGCTCGGCGTTGGCGGCGGCTACACGCAGCAGGACGTGACGACCTTTGCGCAAGTGCTCACCGGCTGGTCGATCGGCGGGGGCGCCGGACGCCTGTTCAGCGATGGCGCGCCGGGCCGGTTCGTGTTCCGCGCCGAGCTGCACGAGCCGGGCGCCAAGGTGGTGCTCGGGCGCCGCTATGCGGACGAGGGCTTCACGCAGGGCAGCGCGGTGCTGCGCGAGGTGGCGCGCCACAGCGCGACTGCGCACTTCATCGCGACCAAGCTCGCACGCCATTTCATCGCCGACGAGCCGCCGGCGCCGGCCGTGCAGCAGCTCGCCGATGCCTTCAGCCGCAGCGGCGGCGACCTGCCGACGGTCTATCGGGCACTCATCGATGCGCGTGAGGGCTGGCAGCAGGCACTGGCCAAATACAAGACGCCGACCGACTACATCATCTCCACGCTGCGCGGACTGGCGCAGCCGGTCGAGCCCGGCAAGGGGTTGCTGGCGGCGTTCGATCTGCTCGGTCAGCGCATCTGGGAGCCGCGTTCGCCGGCCGGCTGGCCGGACCGCAGCGCCGACTGGGACGGCGCCTCGGCGCTCATCAAGCGCATCCAGTGGGCGGAAATGCTCGGCGAGCGCAGCGGCGGCCAGCGCGACGCCGTGCAGCTCGCCGCGCAATTACTCGGCGCCAATCTCGCCGACAGCACCCGCAGCGCAGTAGCGCATGCCGCCAGCGGCGCGCAGGCGGTCACCCTGCTGCTCGCTGCGCCCGAGTTCATGCGGCGTTGAAATCACGGAGCACGCCATGCCGATGCAGCGACGCGAATTCCTGACGCTCACCGCCCTCGGCGCCGGCGCGCTGCTGACCTCGCGACTGGCGTTCGCACGCACTGCCGCCAGCAAGCCGCGCTTCGTGCTGGTCATCATGCGCGGCGCGCTCGACGGGCTGGCCGCGGTACCACCTTACGGCGACCCGGACTACGCGGGACTGCGACGCGAGTTCGCGCTCCGCGTGCCGGGGGACAGCGGCGGCGCGCTGCCGCTCAACGGTTTCTTTGGGTTGCATCCCGCGCTCAGCTTCCTGCAGCAGTGCTACGCGGCGCGCGAGCTGACCGTGTTCCATGCCCTGGCCAGCCCCTACCGTGAGCGCTCGCATTTCGACGGCCAGGACGTGCTCGAGAATGGCACGGCGCACGCGCACAGCGTGCAGACCGGCTGGCTGAACCGCGCACTGGCGCAGCTACCGGGCGGCACCGGGCGCGAAAGTGGCGTGGCGCTCGGCCAGAACGTGCCGCTGGTGATGCGCGGCGCAGCAGCGGTCACCTCCTGGTCGCCCTCGAAGCTCAGCGCGCTGGATGAGGACACGCTCGCGCGCATTACCGATCTCTATGCCGGCGATGCGCTGCTCGCCGGCCGGCTCGCGGATGCGCTCGCCGCCAACGCGATGGCGGCCGATGATGCCGGCGATGCCTCGATGGCGCCGCTGCCGCCTGCAGCCGCCGCTGCGCGCGCGGGGACTGCCGCGCGCTACACGGAAGTCGTGCGCGCCGCGGCCGGATTCCTCCGTCAGGCCGACGGGCCGAACGTTGCCGTGTTCGACACCACCGGTTGGGATACCCACGCCAATGAGGGCGGCGCGCAGGGGCAGCTGGCCGGCCGGCTGGCAGCGCTCGACAGCGGGCTCGCGACTCTCAAGCAGGAGCTGGGAAGCACCTGGAGCGACACCGCGGTGCTCATGGTCACCGAGTTCGGCCGCACTGCTGCCATCAACGGCACGCGCGGTACTGATCATGGCACCGCCACCGCGGCCTTCCTGGCCGGGGGCGCCGTGGCCGGCGGACGCGTGATCGCCGACTGGCCCGGGTTGTCAGCGCGCGCGCTTTATCAGGGACGTGATCTCGCCCCGACGCTCGATCTGCGCGCGGTACTGAAGGGCATCCTCGCGCAGCACCTCGCGGTGCCGCCGCGCGCGCTCGAGCAGGCAGTATTTCCCGACAGCAGCGCGGCCGCACCGCTGCGCGATCTGCTGCGCGCCTGAGGCCGGCGCGCCGCCGTTACTGCTGCTGCGGCGCCGGTTGCTGCGGAGTTGCGGCCGCTGGCTTCTGGAACATGCCGAAGAACTGCTTGGCGGCATTCACCGGGGCCGCGACGGCCGAAGCTGCGTTGCTCGTCTGCACGGTCGCGTTGTTGATCTTGGTGTTCAGCTTGCAGGCGGCTGAGTTGGCCATCTGCGGCGTGTTGCAGCCGTTTTGCTGCGCACCGTTCTGCGCGTTGCTCACCGGCTGCCCGCCGGCCTGCGCGCCGCCCGCGGCCAGCATGTTGGGCGTACCGGGCGCCGCGCCCATGCCGCCCTGACCGACCGGAATGTTGCCGATCACCTGAGTGCCGAGATGGAACTCGCCGGTGGCAACACGCGAGTCGACCATCGCGAATTCCACCATCATCGTGCCCTGGTCGGCACGATTCACCGTCAGCACGTGCTGGCGCATGCCGTAACGATCAACGAAGTAGGCCGCGGTCGGCGGGTGCGGCACGTGCCCGTCATCGACGAACTGGATGCCGGTGAGCTGCGAGCCGGCCACTCCGGCGCCGATGGTCTGAGTCTCGGACTGATGCACGAACACGAAGGTGCACACCACGGTCGTGCCGTTGTGTCCGCAACCCTGCGGATAGAACAGGTTGGTGCCGTATTCGAGCGTGCCGAGCGCAGGGGCATTGTTCTGCGCGTTCGCTGCTGGTGCCTGCGCGCTGACGCTGGCGCTGGCTGCCAGCAGCAGGATGGAAATAGTGCCGCCGAGAATCCGGCGCGACGCGTGCCTGTTCATCACTTGTCTCCCCGATTTCGCCGATCTTATTGAGTCGTGCCCCGCTGCTCCGCAACAGGGTCTGTGTGCGCCAAGAGAATACTCCAACAGCGCACGGCTGAAACTGAAATAAACGTAATACCGGGCCGGGAACGCGCTGCCGCCGCGGCGCTGGCCCGCGTCAGGATCAAACTCAATCAACGACTTAGAATGTTAGTTGGATTTGGCCGTGACAGATTTATTGCGGCGTGTCGTCGCTGCTGTCCTGGGTATTTTTCCTGGGAGTGTCGGCGCTCACAGGGGCCGCCGCGCCGCTGCGGGCAGCGGGGCTCGCGGCCGGCGGCGCGGGTGTCACCGGGGCGGCTTTCTTGTCGGGCAGATACAGCGGTCCCTTCTGCCCGCACGCGGCCAGCGTGCAGGCCACGACCGCTGCTGCCACCCGTGCCGCGCGCCTCATACGTACATCGGCCGCCGGTCCTTCAGCGCCAGCCAGCCGCGGATGACGCGGTAGGCGATCCAGATGCCGAGGGCGAACAGGCCGGCCCAGGCGAAGCCGAAACCGATCAGCACCAGCATGAATGGCGCCGACACCAGCACGATCACTACCGACCACAACAGCGCGAACCAGAAGGTGCGGATCTGCCAGCGGAAGTGCGACTCGAGGAAGGTGCCGCGGGTCGCGGCGCGGCGCGCATAATTCATGATCACCGCGACGATCGACGGCAGGCCACCGACGAAGCTGCCGACGATGGTGTGGGCGGTGCTGAGGCCGATCAGCACCGCGAGCGCGTGCAGCCCATAAATCACGTGCGTGTAGGTGATCAGTGACTCATCGACGTGCGGGGCCTCGGCGCTGATGGGTGGAGTCGGGGTCGACATGACAGACCTCTTGCAGTGGCTTTATTGCGGGCGGCGCTCGAGGATCGCCATCGTCAGCCGCGACACGCACACCAGCCGCTCCTGCTCGTCGCGGATCTCGATGTGCCATACGTGGCTGCGGCTGCCCAGATGAAACGGCCGCGCGGTGGCGGTGACGGTGCCGGTGGAGATGCCGCGCAGATGGTTGGCGTTGATCTCCTGGCCGACGCAGATGGACTGATCATCGATACACAGCATCGAGGCGACGCTGCCGACGGTCTCCGCCAGCGCGACCGAGGCACCGCCGTGCAGCAGCCCGAAGGGCTGATGCGTGCGCTCGTTTACCGGCATGGTGGCACGCAGGAAGTCCGCACCGATCTCGACGAAGCGCATGCCGAGGAAACCGGGCATGCTGCGGCTGCCGCGCTCGGTCAGTTCCTCCGGAGTGGGCTTGACGCGCCAGATGCTCACCGCAGCTAGTCTAACGGTTTGCACGGTGGCAATCTTCCCGTTCAGCGCATGCGGGAGTCTTATCGCCATGAGTGACTTCGTCTTTCCGCCGCCGCCACCCGCGAGCGTTGCCGTGGCCGGGAGCGCGCAACGTTTCCCGGTGCATCGCATCTACTGCGTCGGGCTCAACTACGCGGATCACATCAAGGAAATCGGCGCCGACCCGACGCTGCCGCCGGTGTTCTTCTGCAAGCCCGCGGACGCCGTGGTGGCCAATGGCGCCGCCGTGCCCTATGCGCCCGGTACGCACAATTTCCACTATGAGATCGAGCTGGTGGTCGCCCTGGGCGGTGGCGGCCGCGACCTCGCGCCCGAGCGCGCGCTGGAGTCGGTGTTTGGTTACGCCGCCGGCAACGACCTGACACGCCGCGACCTGCAGGCGTACGCCAAGCAGCACGGCCAGCCCTGGGACACTGCCAAGGGCTTCGACTGTTCCGCACCGGTCGCGGCGCTCCGCCCGGCCGCCGCCGGTCATATCGCGCGCGGGCGCATCTGGCTCAAGGTCAATGGCGAGTTGCGCCAGCAGTCGGACGTCGAGCGGCTGGTATGGAAGGTGCCGCAGATCATTGCACGCCTGTCGCAGCTCTATGAGCTCAAGGCCGGTGATCTCATTTTCACCGGTACGCCCTCCGGCATCGGACCGCTCAAGCCGGGCGACTCGCTCGAAGGCGGCATCGAGGGTCTCGAGGTGCTGCGCAACACGATCGCGCCGCCGCTGCCGGCATGAGGGTGCCCCCCGTGAAGCTCTACGGTTATTTCCGCAGCTCCGCCACCTATCGGGTGCGCATTGCACTCAACCTCAAGGGCATTCCCTGGGAGCAGGAGCTGGTGGACCTGCGCGCGCCGAAACAGGCGCAGCACTCGGCCGAGTTCCGCGCGCTCAATCCGCAGGGCCTGATTCCGGTGCTGGTGGACGGCGACCATGTGCTCAGCCAGTCGCTCGCAATCCTCGAATATCTCGAGGACACGCACCCGCAGCCGGCGCTGCTGCCGCGCGATCCGTTCGCGCGCGCGCAGGTGCGCGCGCTGGCGCTGCATATCGCCTGCGACATCCACCCGCTCAACAATCTGCGGGTGCTCAACTATCTGCGTGCGCCGCTCGGCCAGGACGACGCCGCGCTGAACGCCTGGTATGCGCACTGGGTGGGGCTCGGCTTCGCGGCGCTCGAGCAACAGGTGCAGCGCCTGTCCGCTGACCGCCAGCACATGTACGGCAACCTGCTGACGCTCGCCGACGTCTGCATCGTGCCGCAGATGTACAACGCGCAGCGCTTCAACGTCGATGTCAGCCCCTATCCGACGCTGCGAGGGATTTGCGCGCATCTCGAGAGCCTGCCGGCCTTCGCGCGCGCCGCGCCGCACCTGCAGCCCGACGCCGGCTGAAGGCCGCCGCGCCCGCGTGCGCGCGGCGGCGCTCTTGGTTATTCTCAGCGGGCCCCGCTGTCCGGACGGGCGCGGGCGCCGCAGGCAATAACGAATACATAAGGTGCCACCCCGCCATGGCCAGTCCCAAGGAACCCGACTCCCCGGCGCGCGCCGCGCTACGCATCCCGCTCGAGCTCAGCACGGTCTCGTGGCGCGATCTGGCGCAAGGCATCTGGCCCCTGGTAGTGCTGACGCTGATCGCGTTCGTGCTCACATTGCGCTTTGTCAGCCCGCCGCCGCCGCACGAGCTCAGCATGAGCACCGGCCCTGCGGGCAGCACCTTCGCCAAGATGGGCGAGCGCTACCGCGCGATCCTGGCGCGCGAGGGCATCGAGCTGCATCTGCTCGCCTCGGAGGGCTCGCTACAGAACCTCAAGCGGCTGATCGACACCGGCTCAGCGGTCGACATCGCGCTGGTGCAGTCCGGCATGACCGCCGAGGGCGACAGCAGCACCCTGGTATCACTCGGCAGCATGTTCTACGAGCCGGTGCGCATCTTCTACCGCGGCGGGAGCGATCTCGGGCGGCTCGCCGAGTTGCGCGGCCAGCGCATCGCCGTGGGGCCCGAGGGCAGCGGAGTGCGCGTGCTGGCGCTGGCGCTGCTCAAGGCCAACGAGATCGAGCCGGGCGGCCCGACGCAGCTGTCCGACCTGGAAGGCAACGCCGCCACCCAAGCACTGCTCGCCGGCCGCGTCGACGCTGTAGTGCTCACCGGCGATTCCGCATCTTATGACGTCGTGCGCGAGCTGCTGCACGCCGACGGCATCCGCATGTTCAACTTCGCGCGCGCGGACGCGTACGTACGCCGCTTTCCTTACCTGAGCAAGCTGCTGGTGCCGGAAGGTGCGTTCGACCTCGGCGAGGATCTGCCGCACAGCGACGTCAACATGCTGGCACCGACGGTCGAGCTGGTGGCGCACGCCAAGCTGCACCCGGCGTTGATCGACGTGCTGCTGGGCGCGGCCTTCGAGGTGCACAGCCGTGCCTCGGTGCTGCAGTCTGCCGGACAGTTTCCCAACGCGACCGCGTACCTGTTCCCGATCAGCGACGAGGCGCTGCGCTACTACCGCACCGGCAACAAGAGCCTGCTGTACCGCTACCTGCCGTTCTGGGTCGCCAGTCTGCTGAACCGCGCGCTGGTGGTGCTGTTGCCGCTGATCGTCGTGGTGATACCGGGCTTGCGTCTGTTGCCGCAGCTGTACCGCTGGCGCATCAACCGGCGCATCCACCGGCGCTACAGCGAGCTGATGGCGCCCGAGCGCGAGACGCTGGAGCAGACCTCCGCGGCGCAGCGCGAGGCCTTGCTCGCGCGACTGGAGCACATCGAGAAGCGTGTGATCGGCGGACGCATACCCGGCGCGCACGCCGAGCAGCTCTACCACCTGCGCGAGCACATCGAGTTCGTGCGCGAGAATCTCGAGCGCGTGGCGCACGTCGCCGCGGCGCCGCAGGCCGAGTAGGGCCGGCGCCTTCAGCCCGTGCGCAGCTGCCGGACGAATTGCACGTAGCCGGCCAGGAACTGCCGCAGCGGCTCCTCGACAGCCGCATCCTTGAGGTTGCCGGACTCATCGAACGCGCTCGGCGCGCGCGGAATCGCCAGCCGGCCACCAAACCAGGTCACGGTGCCGAGCGTGCGCAGCACCGGCAACCAGGCCGCCTGGCTCAGCACCGTGCCGAAGGCACTGGTCGAGATCCCCATCAGGGCGAACGGTCGTCCGCCGAACACCCGTTTGACGTCGGCCGGCGGCCGCCCCAGCCAGTCGATCGCGTTCTTGAAGACGCCCGGGAGACTGTTGTGGTACTCGGGCGTGGCGAGCAGCACGCCGTCGCAGCTGACGATGGCATTCTTGAGTGCGGTCACCGCAGGCGGAATACCCTGCGCCTCGATGTCGCCGTCGAACAGCGGAATGCCGCGGATGCTGGCGGTCTCGAGCCCGCTGTCCGCGGGCATCAGGCGCGTGGCGGCGCGCAACAACGCGCTGTTGTAGGAACCGCGGCGCAGGCTCCCGGAAATTCCCAGCAGCTTGATCATGCATCCTCCCGGCGCAGCGCCACAGCCTGCCTTGCGCACCTGGCGCTGGCAATGTCGCCGGCGGCGCCCGCTATTTCTTGAGCTTCGCCGCCACCCGCTGATAAGCGCTGCGGAACGGGATTCCCTCGCTGACCGCCAGGCGGTTGGCCTCCGCGGCGGCATGGATCGCCGGGTCGAGCCGGATGGCCTCGCTCCTGAACCGCAGTGCCGCGATGGCCGGCGGCAGGATGGCGAGCGTGGCCGCGGCGAGATCGATGGCGCGGAACAGCGGGAACTTCAGCAGTTGCAGATCGCGCTGGTAGCCGGAGGGCAGCTTGGCGCACACCGCGAGAGCCTCCAGCAGACAGGCCTGCGCGCTTGCCGTGCGACCGCGGATCAGTTCAAACACATCCGGATTGCGCTTCTGCGGCATGATGGAGGAGCCGGTGGTGAACTCGACCGGCAGCTCGAGGAAGCCGAACTCCTGGGTCGCGAACAACAGTACGTCGGCGGCGAAGCGCGACAGGTCCTGCATCAGCAGCGCAATCTCGCACAGCAGTTGCGCCTCCGCCTTGCCGCGTGACAGCTGCACTGCGGTGACCGGCTGCTGCACACTGTCGAAGCCGAGCAGCGCGCGCGTCGCTTCGCGGTCGATGCTGACCCCGGGCGTGCCGTAACCGGCCGCTGAGCCGAGCGGATTCTTGTTCAGCCGACGCAGGACCGCGGTCAGTCCCTCGGCATCGTCGCGCAGCTCCGCGGCAAAGCCGCCGGCCCACAGTGCCACCGAGCTCGGCATCGCCTGCTGCATATGGGTGTAGCCGGGGAGTGCCGTGTCCGGCTCGCGCGTGGCCAGTGCCTCGAGCGCCTGTGCCACGGCGAGCGCATCCGCGACCAGCGCAGCCACGGTGTCGCGCAGGTAGAGGCGGATGGCGGTGAGCACCTGATCGTTGCGTGAGCGCCCCAGGTGGATGCGCGCGCCGGCGCTGCCGATGCGTGCAGTCAGGTGCCGCTCGAGTGCCGTCTGCCCGTCCTCATCGCTGAGCTCGACGTGCCATTCGCCGCGGGCGTGCGCGGCGGCGAGCTCCTCGAGCGCGGTGCGCATGGCCTGCAGGTCCGCGGCCGTCAGCAGCTGCTGTGCGTGCAGCATCTCCGCGTGTGCGAGCGAGGCGCGCACGTCGTACTGCACGAGCCGCTCATCGAGCGCGAAGTCCTCGCCGGCGGTGTATCGCAGCACGCGCTCATCGAGCGGCGCGCCCTTGTCCCACAGGCGACTCATGAATGGCCGCTCTGATGCTGCTCTGCCGGCGGCAGCGCGTTCACGTCCGCCACGATCATGGTGCCGGTGCCCTCGTTGGTGAACACCTCGGACAGAATGCCCTCGGGCGCCTGATAGGAGACCACGTGCACGCGACGGACGCCGCCACGGATCGCATTCTCGATGGCGCGCGCTTTGGGCAGCATGCCGTCGGCGATGTGGCCGGCCTCGTGCAGGCGCTTCAGCCCCTGCAGGTCGGTATAGGAGATGAGTGAGCCCGGGTCGCTGACGTCACCGAGGATGCCGGGCGCGCCGGTGCACAGGATCAGCTTCTCCGCACCGAGCGCGGCGCCGATGGCGGCAGCGACGGTGTCGGCATTGATGTTAAGCAGCGTGCCATTGTCGTCCGCCGACAGCGGACTCACCACCGGCATGAGGCCGTTGTCGAGCAGCTTATTGAGCACGCCGGCATCGACCGCATCGATGTCACCCACGTAGCCGAAGTCGACCAGCTCGCCGTTGCCGGTGCGCGTCGGTGCGCGTTTATGTGCGCGTACCAGGCCCGCATCCACCCCGCTCAGCCCCACCGCATCGATATTCAGTTCGCGGCAGATGGCGAGCACGCGCGTGTTGATGAGGCCGTTGAGCACCATCGCACTGACGTCGATCGACTTCTGGTCGGTGATGCGCCGGCCCTCGACCATGCGTGTCGGTACCCCGAGCGCGGCCGACAGCTCGGTGAGCTGCGGACCACCGCCGTGCACCAGCACCACACGTACGCCGAAGTAATGCAGGATCGCGATCTGCTCGACCAGCGCGCGGGTGGTGGAGTTCTCCGCGAACACCCCGCCGCCGGTCTTCACCACGAAAGTCTTGCCCTTGTACATGCGGATGTAGGGCGCGGCACTCTTCAGTGCGCGGATGGCCAGAGTCTGGTCGCTGCGGTGCATGATCATGGCGTTGCCAACCTTGGGTTCAGGGCCTGAGCAGTTGATGGAGCACGGCCATCTGCGCCGGCAGACGGTTGTAGGCCGCGCGCTGCACGACGCTGCGCGCGCTGTCGAGCACCTCGTCGGCAATCGCGCTGTTGCGCCGCACCGGCAGGCAGTGCATCACGTGACAGTCGGGCGCATCGGCGAACCAGTCGTTGCGCACGCACCAGGCGCGCAGCGCGCCGCGCAGCTGCGCGTCCGCGGCGGCATCGCCGTAGCGCTCGGTCGCGCCCCATTCCTTCACGTAGATGACCTCGGCCCCCTGAAGTGCCGCGGCGCGCTCGCTGGTCTCCGTCACCGAGCCGCCGGAACTGGCGGCAGCACGCCGCGCGCGCTCCATGATGGCCGGCGGCAGGGCGAAGCCCTCCGGCCGCAGGACCACCACTTCCATGCCGCGCAGCGCCGCCATGTGCAGCGCCGCGGCGGGCACTGCGAGCGGCAGCGCGCGCGGATGCCAGGCCCAGGACAGCACAAAGCGTCCGGCGCGCGGCACCGCCAGATCATCGAGCGTCTTCCAGTCGGCCAGCGCCTGGCAGGGGTGCGTGATGGCCGACTCGAGATTGATCAGCGGCCTGTCGCTGAGTCCGGCGATGGCGCTGAAGGCGCTATCGGCCAGGTCGGCGGCCAGGTCCGTGCCGTTAGCGAACATGCGGATGCCGAGCGCGTCGCAGTAGCCGGCGAGCACCGGAATGGCTTCGGC